>Ga0073934_10009532_pt1 | contig 12409 bp, 8 predicted proteins | sample LarsenN4metaG_FD_76834 | JGI IMG/M metagenome (GOLD analysis project Ga0073934, IMG submission 76834) | Hot spring sediment bacterial and archeal communities from British Columbia, Canada, to study Microbial Dark Matter (Phase II) - Larsen... ... | reverse complement strand
GTTGGCCAGATTGGCTGCATAGCGCCGCGCCAATTCGCCAAAACCCGTGCCCTGCACGTACCCCCCAACTGTGGAAACAAGCGCCTTGCGGTAATCGGCGTCATTACACGCCGATGGCTCGCCCACACCACCCAACACACGCAGCGTAAAGCGCACCTGCAAGGTATCGCATGCCTGAGGCAGAGCGGCGACGTCAACGGTTTGCAAATTGGGATTCTGAATAGCGGCATCCAGTTTGGCGGGGTCTTGCTCCTTGGTCTTCAGACGGTTGGAAATCGTGCCGCGCACGGACTTTTCTTGAATGTGCACCGGCTGCCAGCCATGGGCCGCGTCGCGCCCGTCCCAGGTGCCGGCATAGAAAAGTGCGTCGGACGGATCGAGCTTGCGCTCAAAGGCCAGCACAGAGGCAGTCTTGATGGTGTTTTCGGTAGCCATGATGTGGGTTCCTTTCCCTGGATGTGTCAGTTGAAGTCAAAATCGAAATCGGCATCTGCCACCTCATGCAAGGCGGCGTAGTCGTTGCGGCAGCGGTACAGCCCCGCGTCGGGCTGGCTGTCGGCGTACCACAGCAGTTGCTCCGGCATATGCAGCCGATGGGGACTGAGCCATTGCCCCACGGAGTACAGGCTTTCGACGAACCGGCTCGGCGTGTGCGCATCACGCGCGTTGGCCACGGTGCCGGGCGCATGCAGTTCCCCCAGTGCGCCGTAGCCCACGGGGATAGGCACAATCCAGCCCGCGCGCGGTGGCTTCACCCACTCGCCTTTGGTCTTGTTCTTTGCATCTTCGGGTTCACCAGCATCGGCATTGGCGTCGCCTGCCTGGTAGAGCCATTCGGCCCGCACCAACGACAACCAGGCCTCCAACTGACTCACGCCAGGGTTCTCGGCACGCAAATCCGCCCAGCGTTGTTCCAGCAGGTCGTCGCGCGCCACCAAGGCAAACCCAGGCAGCAGGTGGCGGCGCAGCTTGAAGAAAGCTGCCTGCTGTTGGTCTTCGTTGCCCGTGAGGTGCACTACGTGAGGCCTGTGGCGGTGCTGCATGCGCAACGACGCAGGTGGCAACAACGTCCCACCGGCCACACGCATCGTCGCCAGCAACTCTGCCAAGCGACTGGCATCGTCATTCGCCTGCTCGGGCTCGTCACGCCACGTGGCACTGCGTGCAGCCAACACAAGGCTGATCTCCAGGTGAATGCGGCCCTCCTCCACGATGGCAGCGGTACCACCGTCCTTGTCCACCGGGTTACGTGTCAGGCGCAAGGTCTTGACGTAGCCGTCGTTCACCATTTCTTGGTGACCATGGCAAACCACGCCCACGGCCTCGAAATGAACGTCCAATCCATTTGAACGCGCCTTGCGTTCCAGCGCACACATCAAACCCATGAATGCGGTGATGGCGGGGAAGCCGTGCGTGAGCGGGCTGGACACAGCGTTGGCGTTTTGCACGCGCAAATGCGGCAACACCAACAGGTGCCGAACGTTGGGACATGCGTTCATGCGCTTGCCTCCTCAACAATGGCCTGCCGCATCCAGTGCTTGTATTCGGCCTCGCCCATGCCCAGCAGTCCGGCTTCACTCAGCCGGGCGTTCAACCAGTTGCCAAAGTAGCGTGCTACCTGGTCGGGCCAGTCGCCCCATTGATAGGCCTGCGCAAAGACTTGGTCCACCTCTGCCCGCCCGGGGTCCAGCCAGAGCTGTTCAGCCTCAGGCAGTTCGCAGGCTGGATCACGTGTCCAGCCAGGTTCAACGCCATCCTGCACACCCTCGGCAAACGCCTGGAGTTGCGCTCCTAGCGCCTGTTCGATGGTCTCCCGGCGACGCCGCGTATCCAGTACCGGATCGGGGTTGGTCTTGAGGAATGTCACCAATTCCTTCACCAGCGAACGCACAGCGGGTTGCCCGCCAAACACCTCGAATGCCGACTTTCGCCCCAACAATCGGGGCATCTGCGAGGCCGTCCACTGCGGTGGCAGCGAGGCCAACAGGTAGTTCACCCCGCCGCGCTCGATGTTAAATTGCGAGATGTTTTGTGGCTTGGTGCCGCCCAATTTGCGCGCCGCCAGCCCCAGGTATTCGCGGTTCACGCTGTCGTGCGGTGCTTTCTCTCGCCGTGCCTTGCGCGCAGCTTGGTTGGCTTCACCAAAACGGGCCTCTTGAATCTCGGCATGCACCGCATGTGCCAAGCTGCTGGAAAAGAGCGGCAACAACAGGTGGTATTGACGGTCATCGGTGGGGTCCCCACCCATGTGCCAGTAAACCTGTTTTGCCATCTCGTGCGATGTGGGCTGGCCGCCTTGCCGGACCAAGGCACCGAAAGCCGACATCCAACTTCGTGCGATGGCTTCATCGTTATGCAGAGCGCGCGCAAGGTCGGCATCACCCGCCTGCATCCAGTCGAGCAGGCGCTGCCCTTCAACTTCCAGCTTCAGAAATTTGAAAACATACAGCGCTGCGGCATTACCGACCACATCTTCGGCAACGCCTTCGCCCAGCGAGTGTGTTCCTATTTCACCGCGCGCAGGCAGCCCACGGGGCATGACGTGCAGGCTGGTGCCACGAGCGTCTGGGTGGGTGGCCTTGAGCACGTGCGTCACGGCCTGAATCTGCGAAACGCGCCGTGCCGCATCCGCCAGCCAGGCGCCGTACTCGTATTTGGCTGCGGCATCCGCGTCCAGCTCCTTGGTTTTCTGCTTGGTCTCTAGCCGCTCGGCAATGAAGCCTGCGATGGCCGCACGGAAAATGCCGGAGCGCGCAGAAGGCCCCGTTTGGGTTTGCATGGAATCCTCCTTCATGTGCCCTGTTCCAGGCAGGGCTTATGAACATAAACCCCACCACATGCTTGCAACTGCAAGGCAGTGATGTGGCGTTTCATGGTCGTCTTGCTATGTGGAACACCTTCCACGTCTCCTCCTTTCATACATTTCACTTGACTTGAAGAATCGCTGGAGAACACCCGTGAGACTTAACCGACAGAAAAACCCAGCCACGGGTGGTAATGCCAGCCCTCCTTACTCCGTTGCACCTCAACGGTGGCAAAAGTTTGCGCGGCTCGACGAAGGTCCATGTCCTGCGCCTCGGCCAACTCACTCAGCAGGGTTCGCAGTTCATGCGTTCCCCAGGGCTGGATACGCGGCCCTGTTGACAAGGTGAACCGTTGGCACTGGTGATCAATCGACACGTACAACGAACGCGCTCGACGGTCTTCTTCAATGCGGTGCAGCGTCAAGGGATCGCCCTCGTCGTCGCCTGGCAGGAAGACCAGGGTCTCGGTTGCCAGCGCCTGTTGACGAAAAGGCTGTTCCCGCTGAAGCACCCCACTGAGTCCCGCATTGGCACAAATCCAGCAACAGGCAGCGTTGAGTTCGCTTGCGCGATCGACAGCCAAAGGCTTGGGCAGCATTTGATCGACCATACGCGCGTGCTCCAAATCCACCAGACGGCGTTCGGGCTGCATGTCGTCGGTAGGCTGCGGCTGGATGCGAGGCGTGGCACCAAGGATCTGGTACTCCTCAGGGCGCAACAACTTGCTCAGATGGTGCGCGTGCAGGCGAAATCGAACGGGCTTACCCCGCTCAACAAGGGGTCGGCCCCATACCTCAAAACCTGGCCGAACAAAAGCAGCAGCGGGTTGATGGTCCGGGCCTTTTTCGCCAAGAAAGTGCCGCAGATTGGTGTCGAAAACCAGCAAATTGGGCCGCTCAGGCGGGCACGTTCGGTGGCGTTGCACGCGACCCGCAAGTTGAATGAGCGAACGCATGGACGATGGCTCGGCTACCGCCCAGTCGGCGTCCCAGTCACGGCCCACCTCGCACACAGGCGATGCCAGAACGACAAATACCTGATTGCTTTCAGCGTGGCTGTCTAGCACCGACCGGATATCTGGCAACCGCCAAACGGCTTGCGGATCGCGGCGGTTGAACACGGTATCGAGTTGCCGCTCAATGGATGAACGTTGCGCCAGCGGAAAACGAGCGTGGTACACGCATAAATGGATGCGCGTATCTTCTGGCACGCCCATCTCGATTAGTGCTTTCGCCGTGTGGAAAAGCGGTTCGATGTTGGCCATGCGCACCAGCCCAAAGCTTACGTGCTTGCCGCTGACGGGGTCTGCCTGTGCATGGTCCGCGTGAAGTCGCAGGCATGCGTCCAGCAGCGGCTGCGCAAATGCTTCGGCAATTTGCCTTTTGTGGTCGTGCCTTTTGGGAGACGTGAGCAACTTCAGAGGCAACAATTCCGCACGACGCAACGGCGCCGCCTTGGCCAAGGCGGCCACGCGCCGGGCCACGAACTGCGCGTGCTGCGTCGCAAAGTCAGCAGGACGCAAGGCCTCTACCTGTTGAACGCCGAATTCGTCCACCCATAAACTGGGCACCGCCAAATCAATGGGAGGTCCATCGCCAGCGCACTGCATGCCCTGCGCCCCCCGGTTGCGCTGGTACTGCTGTCTGCCCGCGTGGTAGGCCCTGAACATGCCTTCAACCAAAGCAGGGGGCAGCGTGGCCGAGGAAAGCACCACCCGCGTGCCGAGCAGGCCAGCCCAGTGCACGAGGCGCGTGAGCGCAGGTAGATCATTCAGGTCGTAATCGTCAAGTTCGTCGAGCACAAGGTCCCCGCTCATCAAACGCAGCATGGGGGCGATCTGGCGGCCTGCACGCAGGCCTTCGGTGGCCGGAACCAGGTGATCGACTGTGCATACCAGCAATGGGGCAGCCAGCAAGCGGCGAATAGAGGCATCTGCCAGTGCGCGCGACAACAACGGGTGGCCATTGGCGTCCCCCTCGTAGATGACGTGGCTGTCCTCATCAAGCAACGCCTGGGTTGAAGCCGACCCTGTGGCTTCGCTTTGCGCTTCGTGGTACTCAAACAGCACGCGACTGGCCGAGCCTCCCACTAAGATGGCAAGGTCCTCATCGCCCAAGTGCAGATCGGCTCGGTAGGCTCGCCCCGTTTGCAACGTGAGCGTGCGCAAGCCTAGTGCATATGCCGCGCGCAAGCCCCGCTGGGGATCAGCCAATGCGTACAGGATGCGCGCGTTGGCCAGGGTCTTGCCACAACCGGTGGAAGCCATATTGATGACGAATGCGCCTCGCTCGCGGGCCGACTCATTCAACGCCACAGCAGCGTCAGCAGCCTTGTCCTGCCAGGCGAACCGAGGAGAACCGCTGCGCTTGCGCAGGCCTTTGTGTTGAGCAAGGGCTGGCAGCTCACGCTCAAAACCAGGCAACGCATGTGCGATGAGACCAGCGCCACGCGCAACGCGCAACGCCAAGCAAATGCTCGTCCAATGGCTGCTTTAGCCCGCCACCAGGCCCTGTGTTGGCATATAGGCTCGTGCCGCCATCGCCCTGCACACGCTGCGGTGAATCAGCAGGAAGCGAGGAATAGTGATGGTCTGCCAGCATCAGGCACAACCTCGCCAAGTGCATCACGTAGGGGTTGCTCAACCAGTCGCTGCCACGCCGCTCACGCAAGGCCTGCAGCTTGCGCGCCAACCGTGCCGCTTCCTTTCGCCAGGTGGGGGCGACCACCGGCAGTGCGTCATACAAGACCCAGTATGGTTTGACTGCTTGTGGATCGGGTTCACCCGCCAAGGCCTGGTTCCACTCGTGATCAACCTGCGCCAACGGCTCTTCCAGCCACTTTGGACTACACGTGCTGCCCTTGGGAGGCTGTGGCACACGATCGTGCGTGACAACGAGCCAGCCTATGCCTGCGGCCAGCGGCGGCAACGCGGCAAATGGACGACGTTCTGCGAGCGCCATGAGATCAAGGGCGTCACAATACAGACGGCTCGTGTCGCTCCACGCCCCTGTGTCTGGAGCTTCTGTGTCGGCAAGGCGGCGAAGCCAATCAGCATCGTCGCCGTCGCCGACAAAAGCCTGGAACATTCGCAGCGAAGCCCACTCGTGGCGGATCAGATTGCCCTCGGTAAGCTTGCCACGCAAGCGTTGCTGGAATGCCACCGTGGCCTTGCCCAGATCGTGCAACAGGGCCGCCAGTTGCGCCAACAGACGTATGTCCTCTGCCCCATGCCAGTCGTTCTCGCGCTCTTGGCGCAATACGTTGCGCCTAGTGGTGTTGGTAGGTACCGCACCCTGTGCATTGAAGCGGCTGCGATCACCCACCACCCATAACAACTCAGAATGGTCTAGCCCTCGTATCCAATGGCAAGCCACAGCGGTGTTCTTGCGCGCGGTCTTGCGCAACAACCGCCTCAGCGTGTCCAACCCATCCTGAGTGATAGGAGTTTGCCAGGTACGCTCCCCACGCCGCTCGGCAAACTGGTCCAGGATGCGGCGCGTCTCAGCAAGCGCACGCTTGTCGCATTGGGACACCAACAGCACATTCATTCGAGACCCTCGCCTGACGGTGCTATGCCCTGCGCCAGCTGCCCCAGGCTGTTGGCTGTGGCCTTCACAGTGTCGATCATGAAGTCCAGCGCCTCGCTGCGCGTGAGCATCGTGATACAGGTCTGGCGAAAATCCTGCTCGCTCCAGCCCCGCTGCGCCGCACAAAAGGCCAGCGGCAGAACCGTTGCGTCTTTCACAAGATCGGCGACGTCGAACACCAAACCACCACGGCGGGTTTTGCCGTGCAACACCGCAAGCCCATGCGGTAACCCCAGTACCCAGGTAGCGGTTGCACCCAAGCCATAAGCCAAGTAGTTGCCGTGATCGAGAAAGCCGTTGGCTGAGTCAGCACCCTCGCCCCGTTTGGCGCGTGTGAATTCGCCATAGCCGGTGGCCTGACAGGCCAACCGATATAGGCGTTTGGTCAGACGCGCCTCTTCAGTAAGCAAAGCCGTGGTGTCCGGTGCGGCTTGGATCGCAGCGGCCGCTGCGGCCAACGCCTCCACCAGCGCTGCTGCATCGACTTGGAAACCATGGTCACGCAACGCCCTGTGTATCCATTGATCGCGAATACGCATCAGCCGAGCCTGCTGAAAGAGGCGTGCCGCCTGCAGACGCATGGCGTCATCAAACCAGAAGCGCACCCAATGCTGCAGGTACTCCGTGGGCCGGTATTCGCTTTGCGGCGCGAACCACGCCACTTCTTGCGTCAAGTCTGTACCCGCGAACAGTGGCGTGCCGCCTCCACCGCAAAAGCCCAGCATGACGCCAGCCTTGGCCAACTCGCGAACGGCTGCCTGGGTGATGGAGGTGCCCGTGCCCAGCAACAATGTGGTTGTGTTGGCGATAGGGATGTTCCAGTACAGCGACTGCTTGCCTTCCTCCGTCACGTACTCGACCCGCCCGCCATTGACCAACACACGGCAATGTTCAACGTAGTAAAGGTTGGCCCGCTTCGAATGAAGAATGGTTTTGAGATCGGATGGCGAAATATCCATATTTGCGATCTCTCAATTGGTCAGCGCCCAAAACCTCATCCCCGCACCCTCCCCGTGGTTTTTTGACCCATGCTACTGCAAAGTAGCATTTGTGGCGACTCGGCGTCACCCATCGGGGGCGTAGCAGAAATGAAGTGGTGTGACAGCATGTGCATTCCGTGAATGGTTTGCCCCCAATGCTGCAGACCTTGCGTATCAAAAAACGATACGCATATTAAAAAATGGGGTTCAAAACCGCCGCGCCAGCTGACCTCTCACCCCCACACCCCCTCCAACGCCGCCCAGGCCGCCTGAATGGCGGGCTCCTGTTCCCGCCCTGCCAGGCAGATGAAGCTGAGCACGCAGTCCAGCTGCACCCTATCGGCGATGACGAGACCGCGCGCCTGCGCCTCGCGGATGGCCACCGAGTCGCGCACCAGACTCAGCCCCACGCCAGAGCGCACCAGATCCAGCATGGATGCCTCTTGATCCACCTGCGCCACGCGGCGCACGCGCAGCCCTTGCGGCGCCAGCACCTTGTGCAACAAGCGGTGGTGGGCCGATGCGGCGGGCGTCTCTATCCACGGCAGGCTGGCAAGCGCTCGCCAGTCTTGCCCGTGCACCTGCGGGCCCCAGCCCGCTGGCGCCAGCACGCGGTAGGTGAACGGGGTGAGCGCGCGCACGCGAAACGCCTGGGCAACCCGGCCCTCGTTCGGGTCGCCCAGGTAGTAGCCCACATCCAGCTCACCCGCTTCCACGCGCGCCAGCACCTCGCCGCTCATGCCCTGGCGCAGCACCGTTTCCACCTGCGGGGCAGACTCCACCAGTTGCCGCAAAAAGGCGCCCAAACGGGTGAATTCGGGGTCAAGAATGGTGCCAATCGACAAGGTGCCGCGCACCTGGGTGTGCAAGCGCTTGGCCGCACCCGCGAATTCGCGTTGCGCCTCCAGCACGCGGTCGGCCAGCGGCAACAAAGCGGCGCCGTCTGGCGTGAGCCGCATGCCGCGCGGCGTGCGCTCGAACAGGCGCAGGTTCAGCCGCTCCTGCAAGGATTTCACCTGCAGGCTGACGGCCGGTTGCGTCAAGTGCAGGCGCTCAGCCGCACGCGAGAGGCTCCCCTCACGGGCCACGGTGGCGAAGATGCGCAAGGCGGCGATGTCCATGCTTTGATATTAACTTTGCTTATTGCTAAAGCAAGAATTCCTCATTGGTCACAGGTCATCACAAGGGGTAAATTCTCTGTCGGAACATAGAGCATTCTTAGAGAAAAACCCCCACACACCCGAGGAGACCGCTTGGACACCGCCCTGACTTTTGACCACATCGTGGTGGGTGCTGGCACCGCTGGCTGCCTGCTGGCGAACCGGCTGAGTGCCCAGCGCTCGTGCAGCGTGCTGCTGATCGAGGCCGGCCAGAAGGACGATTACCACTGGGTGCACATTCCGGTGGGCTACCTGTATTGCATTGGCAACCCGCGCACCGACTGGCTCTACCAAACCGACCCCGATGCCGGACTCAATGGTCGCAAACTGCGCTACCCGCGCGGCAAGGTGCTGGGTGGCTGCAGCAGCATCAACGGCATGATCTACATGCGTGGCCAACGGCGCGATTACGACCAGTGGGCCCAGATCACTGGCGACGACGCCTGGACCTGGGCCCACAGCCTGGCCGATTTCAAGGCGCACGAAGACCACTACCGGCTGGACCCGGGCGGCGACGGCGACGCCGCTTTTGCAGCCTTGCATGGCAACGGCAAACGGCCCGAAACCGGCAGTAGCGGCGAATGGCGTGTGGAGAAGCAACGCCTGCGCTGGGACATTCTTGACGCCTTTGCCCAAGCCGCTGTGCAAGCCGGCATACCGGCCACCAGCGACTTCAACAGCGGTAACAACGAAGGCGTAGGCTACTTTGAAGTGAACCAGAAAAGCGGCTTGCGCTGGAACACCGCCAAGGCCTTCTTGCGCCCCACATGTTACGGCCGCCCCAATTTTGAGATGTGGAACGGCGCCCAGGTAAACCGCCTGCTGCTGGAACCCCAGCCCGACGGCAGCCAGCGCTGCGTGGGCGTGCAGGTATGGACCGGCAAGGAGATGGTCACGGCCCGCGCCAATCGGGAGGTGATCCTGAGCGCTGGTGCCATCGGTTCACCACAGATACTGCAACTGTCGGGCATAGGCCCCGCAGACCTGCTGCAACAGCACGGTATTGCCGTGCAGGCAAACGTGCCCGGCGTGGGCGGCAACCTGCAAGACCACCTGCAGATTCGCGCGGTGTTCAAGGTGCAAGGTGTGAAAACGCTCAACACCCTGGCCAACAGCCTGTGGGGCAAGGCCAAGATCGGGCTGGAGTATGCCCTGCGCCGCAGCGGCCCCATGAGCATGGCACCCAGCCAGCTGGGTGCCTTTACCCGCAGTTCGCCTGAAATGCGCGACCCCAACGTGGAATACCACGTGCAGCCCCTGAGTCTGGACGCCTTTGGCGAGCCACTGCACAGCTTCCCGGCCTTCACGGCCAGCGTTTGCAACCTCAACCCCACCAGCCGGGGCACCGTGCGCATACGCAGCGCCAACTTTCAAGATGCTCCAGCGATTGCACCCAACTACCTGAGCACCCCTGAAGACCGAAAGGTGGCCGCCGATAGCCTGCGGCTGACCCGGCGCATCGTGGCGCAACCCGCGCTTGCCAAGTACCAGCCTGAGGAATACAAGCCCGGGTTGCAATACCAGAGCGACGAAGAACTGGCCCGACTGGCAGGCGACATTGCCACCACCATCTTCCACCCCGTGGGCACCACCGCCATGGGGGCAGACAGCGACCCGAACGCCGTGCTGGACAGCCACCTGCGCGTGCGCGACGGGCGGGGTGGGCGCATTGCCGGGCTGCGCGTAGTGGACGCAGGCGCCATGCCCACCATCACCAGCGGCAACACCAACAGCCCCACCTTGATGATGGCCGAGAAGGCGGCGCGCTGGATCTTGTCGGGGGTGTAGTGGCTGTCAGATGTCTGACAGCATGAATCACAAAAACACCGGGTTAGTCCCTATGCCCAGGCTTGGTGCATGTGCCTAGAATGCAAGCACTCGCTGGTTGGGGGTACGCCCTGCAACCTCACGCGAGAGGACCGAGGAGACAATCCAAACTCGAACAACAGAAATCCAGCGTCCCCAGAGATGCAGAATTCTTCAGCGCCGGCTACATGCCGGCGTTTCTTTTTCGGGTTCAGGCTTTTTCGTTCAACAAGGCACCCATGGTGCGGTCGGCCACACGCAACACCTGCAAGTTGGCCTTGTAGGCAAAGCTGGCCGACATCTGCTCCACCACTTCCTCTTCCAGGTTCACGCCGGGCTGCTGCGCTTTCTGCAAGCGCGTGGACACGCCGCCCTCGGGCTGCGCTTCGGCCACCGCCTCCTGGCGGCGATAACCCTGGGTGGGCAGGTTGGCCACGTTGTTGGCCGAACTGTCCAGCCGAAGCTGCGCAGACTGCATGCCCGACTGGGCGATGGAAAGGATGTTCACCGGGAAAAGCTCCTGAATGCGCTCCAGTTTACGCCGCTGTTCCGGCCATGCAAAGTCCGCCCGTCATCTGCACGCGGTTTGATCTGGCTCAAATCTGATGCCAAATCCAGGCACGATACTGCACATCGCTTCAAAAACAGAAGCACTAAAGTGCATATTCATCCACCCAGGAGACCCGCATGAGCCAGGAAGACACCCTGATCGAAGCCCCCGAGTCGGTCAACAGCGACCGTTTTGTTGAAGTGAGCTACGACGACGCCATCCCCAACAACGTGGATTTGTCGTCGGACCGCACGCTGCTGCGCGCGCTGGAAAGCTGGCACCCCGGCTACCTGGACTGGTGGAAGGACATGGGGCCAGACGGCTTCCAGGAGGCCGATGTGTACCTGCGCACCGCCGTGGGCGTGGACCCGGCGGGCTGGGCCAAGTTTGGTTACGTGAAGATGCCCGAGTACCGCTGGGGCATTCTGCTGGCACCCAAGGTGGAAGGCCGCACCATTCCCTGCGGCCGCCACAAGGGCGAACCCGCCTGGCAAGAGGTGCCCGGTGAATACCGTTCGCTGCTGCGCCGCCTCATCGTCATCCAGGCCGACACGGAACCCGCCTCCGTTGAACAGCAGCGCTACCTGGGCAAGACCGCACCCAGCCTGTACGACATGCGCAACCTGTTCCAGGTGAACGTGGAAGAAGGCCGCCACCTGTGGGCCATGGTGTATTTGCTCGTCAAGTACTTTGGCAAGGACGGCCGCGAGGAAGCCCAGGCCCTGCTGGAGCGCCGCAGCGGCCAGCAGGACAACCCGCGCATCCTGGGCGCCTTCAACGAGCGCACGCCCGACTGGCTGAGCTTCTTCATGTTCACCTACTTCACCGACCGCGACGGCAAGATGCAGTTGGCTGCGCTGGCCGAAAGCGGCTTCGACCCGCTGAGCCGCAGCTGCCGCTTCATGCTGACGGAAGAGGCGCACCACCTGTTCGTGGGCGAAACCGGCGTGGGCCGCACCATCGAGGCCACCTGCAACGCCATGGTCAAGGCGGGCATCAAAGACCCGTATGACGTGGAAGCCATTCGCAAGCTGGGCGTGGTGGACCTGCCGCTGCTGCAGCGCAAGGCCAACTTCCACATGAGCGTGACGCGCGACCTGTTCGGCTCCGAGATTTCGTCCAACGCCGCCGACGCCTTCAGCGCCGGGCTGAAGGGCCGCTTCAACGAAGCCAACCTGAAGGACGACCACGAGCTGCAGAACGACACCTACGCCGTGGAGCGCGTGGTGGACGGCAAGCTGGTGAAGGAAGACGTGCCCGCGCTGCGCGCCATCAACAGCCGCCTGCTGGACGATTACATCGCCGACTGCCAGGGCGGCATCGACCGCTGGAACAAGGTGATCGAGAAGGCGGGCATCGACTTTCGCATCACCCAGCCGCACAAGGGCTTCAACCGCCGCATTGGCGAGTTTGCGGGCCACCGCATCAGCCCCGACGGCCGCCTGCTCACCGAAGCCGAGTGGCAAGCTGGCCAGGGGGAATGGCTGCCCAACGACGCCGACATGGCCTTCATCAACTCGCT
>Ga0073934_10009528_pt1 | contig 12413 bp, 11 predicted proteins | sample LarsenN4metaG_FD_76834 | JGI IMG/M metagenome (GOLD analysis project Ga0073934, IMG submission 76834) | Hot spring sediment bacterial and archeal communities from British Columbia, Canada, to study Microbial Dark Matter (Phase II) - Larsen... ... | reverse complement strand
TGGAAGCACATCAGGTACAGCACTACCAACAGCAGAATCATTGCAGTTGATAGGTTATGATGCGAGAGAAGCCGATGACTTGACTGGTATTGGCCAGATTGATAACGTTACAACAGATACTGCAATTGCTGATGACCAGATCATAGTACTCACAGTAAGAAATACCGGAGTTGCACAAATGCTCGTAGGTGAAGTAACCGTAATGGGACAGGACTTCGTGTGGGACTCAGGTAACGCAGCTGACGATGTTGAACCGGATGCTGGCGAGTTCTTGGTATACTCTGGTACAAATACTAGTCCGACAGCAGATCTAGCTTCAAAGTCCACAGCAGGTATAGAAGCGGGTGAGGATGCAAGAATAGCAGTAAAGTTAGACAACTTACCAAGTGAAATCAGCCTAGGCAGAAACTTGCAGATAAAGATAAAGACAGAACAGGGATCATCGTTCAACTTCTTCATAGTCACAGGCCAGTCTGAATAAAACCAACACCATTTTTCTTTTTTATTTTGTTCTAATGTTAATTGTGGTACATACAATTAGCGTTTACAGATCATACATACTAAATTGGTTATACATTAATGCACTATGAAAATTATTCGAAAAATATTTCGCTATTTTTTCTTTCATATCATTAAATTAACCATTAAGCATTAATTTTGATCGATTTGAGGGAACAATGTTCCTTCTCTCGATAAATAGAACATTAACGCATATTGTCTAATCCTTGAACCTGATAAGGAAAAGGAAGGCTGTGCAGGAAATTCTAGCTTCGTTGTTACTGGTTGGTATTAGCGTAGTTGGTGGGCTAGTTACATACTTGTGGGCAGGCGATGCCTTCGAAACCAGCGGTACAACTTTACCTCAGGTACAATTTGCACAGATGATTGGATACGATGCGAGAGATACTTCGGATATAGGTGGTTTCAGTGATGCTGGAGCAAATATAGATAACGACCCAACAGTTGGCTCATTATCAACAGAGCCTGGAAGTGAGGAATTCATTGTATTGCAACTAAGAAACACTGGAGTAACACCAGTCATAATAGATAAGATCGGGATTGCCGGCGCTGATCATACTTTTGATTCTGATGCCGCAAGTATGACTGATCAGCCTGGGGTCGGAACATTCGAAGTTTACACAAGACTTGAGGGTGATACAAACTCCAAGGATTCTCCAGTAATAGAACCATCTGAGGATGCTCGTGTGGTGATAAGACTCAGCAATGATATACCCGTGCATATAGAACTGGGAAGAGCTATCGTTGTGAAGATCTATACCCAACAAGGTACTGTTATGAATCATCCCGTAATACCAGGTCTTTCTGAATAGTCAATGAAATTTATTCCAACATGAATTGTCACATTGATAATGATGCAACCAAAATTTACATAAAGTTGGAAATAGCGTAAATGTTGTTTGCCACTATAAGCAGTGAGTATCCGATGAGAACCAGTAAAACGACCTTCTTGAGTTTGTTAACTCTTGCCTGATCCGGAAATCTCATCTCAACAAAGTATACAACGCTTCCAATTGCTATGAATGCAGCAAGTTTTGCTATGAGCAAACCAGGATGTCCAAAGATCCTATACAAAGTTGCGGCTATGGGATTGGATTCATTTTCAATGCCAGCAGGATCGTTGTGTATCAGCCAAGAGGTGGTCAGATAATCTCCAACCACATAGGAAAGAAATAAAATTCCCAATAGAAGAAGTGTAATTCGCTTTATTTCCTTTGGAACCAATCTCTTGACAGATGTCTCCATGATAGTGCTAAAATTAAATACCATTATTACTTAATAAAGATTCGTAACAATAATTTTCGTGGTTTGTTACTTTCTTGCATCGCTTTTCTTTTTATTCGTAGAATATACTAAGAAATAAAAAGCAACCAACAATGCCGATTCTGATTGCCTAAAATGATTTTTTATTGCTTAATGACAATTTTTAATTCTATAGAAAGCTACGCTAAACAAGAATATGGACTGGTAATTTAGTTAAAGGATAAAGTTTTTGCAGTGACTCTGAATTTATTTTGCAGTATTAACACGGTAGCTAGTATACTTACAAGACCACCTGAAAAAATCATCATAGACCAGTAGGACTGAAACACAAGCGGGTAAAATTTATCCAACACCCATATTGGCAGCAGGAGGAACCCCACGGCTAGAGTAACTTCAATGGCCCTTCTATGCGCCTTTGAGAAATACGCAAGTGATACAAGTGCTGTCAATGTTATGGAAAGCAGAACGCCGTATGTTTTAACCATCCATACAGATATGGCTGGATCGTGTATGGCGCCTATTACGAATACTGCTAAGGAGTTGTTTACCACAACGACCAAGGAATATCCTAGCAATGCGAGCAGGGTTAAATCCTTCCAGCGCTTTATCCCATATTGCCTCTCATACCTAGCCTCTATGGTTATGGTTGTAAGTGCAATTGCCAGGTAAACTATGCTCTTTGCAACAAGCATCCCAGCTAGGCCATGGTAATTGTAAAGGAAATATGCAAGGGGATTTGTCTCATTGGCAATCCCAGCTGGATCATTAGATATTAGCCATGAGGTAGAGATGTAATCACTTGCAACATATGCAACGTACAGCACTGTTAGCAACAAAATCGTTGAATGAGATATACCCTGCATGAGATAGTCTATATCTCATATCCTTAAAAGAACATGCGTAACTTTGTTTATCTTCTTTATGCAGGTTTATGACACTAATAATCTGAAGTGCTGAAATTAGATACTTACTTATTTTTATTCTTCAGTTAAAAAAGATCCTCATATGCGTAAGGGAGTAAGCCCAGTAATATCCACATTGTTAATGCTAGCCATGGTTGTAGCATTTGGTACTGGTATTATGATATGGTCTGGCGGTTCTCTTAGCACGTTCTCCATAAGTCAGGGTCTCTTTCTCCAGCAGGGAGCAGAGTCTGTGAAGGAGAGAATGATCGTTGAGTTTGTTGAATTCCAGAATACAACTCCAAAGAATGTTGTGGTTCATGTTAGGAATGTTGGAGAGAACGATATTAAAATTAATACAATTACCATAGTTGAACTATCGGAAGCGAGCACCGCTGGTATCTTTGAATCGGCAGATATGACGGCCCAGACTGACTGCACTGATGTAACAGAGTCTGATGAAGAAGTGGCAAAGGGCTGCTGGAAAAGTTTTACAGTGGAGTATGACTTCAATACTGGCGAGGTCTACAAGATTACTGTGATAACCACGAATGGCAATAAAGCCATAGTACATGCAACTGCATAAATTTTATGTATCTATCCAGATCTTCGTAAAATCACATTTCGTTCAAACACATACAACTTTTATGTTTGATTGACTTTATCAGAATCATTCGATTGCTGGCTTGAGTCTAACTTCCTTATACTGAATTTCTTCATTGACGTAAATCGCATAAATGCTACTGCAGCCACTCCTCCAACCAAACCAATATACAGGTACCATGAAGGTATGCCTTGGAAGAACTCTTCTTCCTCCTGAACTTCCTTTTCTATAACAGGCGCGGCAACTATGGTACTGCCAGTTGCTTCAGCGAAGCCATTCTTGCTGGCCTTGACACTGATATTAACATCACTCATATCTTGCGTCATAATTTCTAAAGTCCCTATGCCATTAGCATCACTCTTGGCTGACATTGAAAGTGTCTCTGCATTTGTAACTGTCCACTCCAACCCAACACCCTCTACCGGTGTTCCCCTATCATCAGTAACTTTCACCTCGATTGTAGAGACCTCTCCAGGCACTAATTGATCACTATAAGGAACCAGTTGAACCTGCAGGTTCTGCACAACCACCTCCACACCGCTGGAATATGTAACTTTGTTTGCAAAGTATCCAGACTTTCTTCCCTCTACCTCAACTATTACATCCTCAGGCGTGAGTGGAATAACAACAAGCTCCGCTGTTCCATCGGCAGCAACTTCCTCATCCATTTCAACAACTTTAACTTGTGCTGGTAACTTCCATGTTAATTTGGCACCAGGTTCGCTGTTAACTGTGAGTGTTAGATCCCTGTTTGTCTCTGCTTTGGGAAGTGAAGGTGTTATGGATAATGGTAATGGAACCAGAACGGATTTAACGCCTATTGATGAGGAGGCAAAGTTTGTTGCACTTGCCGTTATCGTTGCAGCTCCTTCCATACCTCCAGCATAAACAGTGAGGACAGTATAGGAAGAACCTTTTGCTATCTTCACCTGCTGATCAACATCTATTATATCTGGATCTGAGGAGGTTAGAGAGACCGAAACATCAGCCAATGCTCTGTATGGGTTGCCAACACTGTCCAGCAGTTGAACGGCCATGATCTGCTGTGTACCCTTCAATGATACTATGTCACGAAACGCAGGAATTAATTGAACCGTTGCTGCCGAATCCTCCTTAACCTCTACTGATAGACTGGACTCTAGATCAACATCAGACTCCACACCTACAGGTATGGCTGTTATGGTAAGGTTACCACCCTGCCCTAGTTGTTTTCTAGCAAAATCAAAGTGAGCATATGACTGTCCACCTGCAATATCCTGTATTTCACCTATAGGTGTAAGAAGGAACTGCGTGTTCTTTTCTGCCTTTACCACTCTATCTGAATCATCAAGTAACACAACATACAGATCCGATCTTCCATCACTGTTGAATCTTACATCGTTCACTGGATTGAAAATAGTTGTCTTTGATGGTTGTTTGGTAACAACGTTTATCGTTGTATTTGCCGAGCCAAACCCAGCAACTGCTCCCACCAATCTAACAGTATCAGATTTGAAACCTGTCTTCAGATCCACCAGAGCGTAGGTATGGCTTCCTCCAAAGAAACCTACATTTGTAACCTGAAGTGCCTGTATGTTCGATGAAATTGCTTCAGGCGTCTGCGCGCCAGGAGGTCTAGCATATAATGTCCCATTTTCATCCTTGAACTGGATTGTTGCTATCAACTTGCTATCCTCTCCAACAGTGGAGATGCTTTCAATGAAGGTTCTGAGAATTGAAATTGAAGGAGCTGTTTCTGCGCTGGTCAGGTTCATATATGTCTGCACAGGCTGCAAACCTTCTGCCGCTGCAGAGAAGGCAAAGACTGCTTCATAGTCAGGATCTATAATGTCCAGAGGTACGGTCTTGAATGACCCGAAATCACCTTTCGCAATTCTGATTACTAAAGACTCCTCGAGAACCTCCTGTCTTGCTACGTTTGTAGTCATGTTGCTATAGATTTTAACATTGGTATCCTCCTCCGCTTTAGCCGGTGCCCCAGTCTCATCAAGGAGACCTGCATACAGATAGAAGGATCTATCAAGGGCTGTAACGTTACCAGGTAAGGCTTTCAGTAGAAGAGAATAAGGTTTGTCGGCAGCTACCTTAACGCTGGTTGCTATCTGCTGTTCAATTCCCAATGCGTCAAGTCTTATCCATGCATTGCCTGATTTTTGCAATGAAGTTATTTTACCAACTGCATAGATTGAGCCTGCACTAATTTTATCTGGAAGAACTGCTTTTATCAGGTTCTGATCGTACTGCACCTGTATTGGCACATCAAATGGGGCTACTACAGCATCACCATCACTATTGCTTAGGAAAACAGAGATGGGCATAGAAGTTCCGGTTAGCATGCTGGCAGCAGGCATTCTGACTGCCAGAGAAAATTCTTCTGTAGCTTCCGATACATCAAGAACAGTTACCTCCGCAGATACCCTCTGTCCTCCATAGGAAGCCTTGATCTCTCCAGTACCTGCGCCATTAATCTGAATCTTTCCTGTTGTGAAATACTCTCCTTTTGATATGATAACGCTACTTCTAACAGATGCTACGCTGGAATCAGAAGAAACAAGGCTAACCTCCAGATCTTCCGATGCTATGACAGGATTGCCTCTGCTATCGGTAACATATACGAAGAAGGTAGGCAAGGGATCTTCCTTGTCCACTATATTTGGAACTATGGAGAGCCTTATGAAATTTCCAGAATCTAGTACCTGTGCATTAGCTACCTGAGCCAGCAGTATCATCGAAATTCCTAAAGCGACAATGTATTTTCCTATCAAACTATTAAGATGGCGTTATGGAACTTTATTTAACTTGCTTACCTATGTTCCTTAAACATTGTAAGAACTTTATTTTTGTTCTATATATTGTATCAGCGTAAAGTGATAATTCCTGTTCCTGTTACTTCGCCAACATTATTTATCGTGAACCATTCTACCCGTACAGGTTCAGAGGGCTTCTCCAGCTTGAAGATTTTTGCCGTCGATGGAAGTATTGGGTTGTAATCGGTGAAGAATATCAGCATTGATTTTTCACGGTCAAGGTAAGAGAACCATTCAGGGGGGTTGCGGAGCTTATCAACTGTCTTATCTGGGAAGACAAGGCGTAATTCATATACGCTATCTGCAAACGGCGCATTCTTAACACGTATCATTGTAAAGAGCTTTCTCTCCTTCACATCTACTGTAGCGCTTGATTCTTTGATCAGAAATGCTGACTCTACCTTCTGGCTGCCATAGAATGTAGTAATCTGATACTTGCCTGGTACTTGGCATTTCTCTTCACTTATCCTCAGACTTGTTTCAAAGTTGCCTTCACTATCAAGTATTGAAGAAGGTAATATTTTGGACATGCATGCCTTACCATCCACATTTTTTATCTGCAGGATCAATGGTACTGGTTCAAAGGAAGGTATTCTACCCTTTACCGTAACAACTTCCTCGAAGAAGTATTCTGCTTTATCAAGATTCAAAAGAACCCCAACCTCCCTGTTTGCCAGAGGATCCAGTGTGAATTGCACCAGATCGTTAAGTGGTTTGAAATTATCCTCAGACTCGCCAATTCCACGTAGATAGATAGATACTGTAATTTTGTTGTTGGAACGTGTCGTGAAAAAGTGTGTAAATATTTCATCGGTTTGTTCGAAAACGTTCCTATCTTGTCCTGCAAAAACATTTTTCTCCTCTCTGATCTTTACCCCATCCTGTATTACTGTAAAGTCATACCAAACATCATCTAATATGTTGGTACTTCCCGGAGTATGAAATTCCAGATCCATTCTTGATAGATGACCGGTCCTCATAACTACTGGATCTGTGGATACTCCAACACTCATGTTCCCCCTCTCTCCCCTGATCTCCAATGGTGCTGATCTTATGACGAGGCTAAAACCCACGCTCCTTGCAGGTTGGTACTTGGTGCTTCCATCATATACGGCGACCAGATCAATTATACGATCTACATCAGCAATCTTTACCGTCCATTCAACATCAAAATCTCCTCCAGAGCTTGTTACTGTTTCTGCAACTGTGGTTGAATCTCCAAACTGGTTAACTGCGATTATCCTTATTTTTGCTTTAGGCACTCCTGTTTCGGTTAGTGTAACTTCTTCCGATCCGATATTCTCCGCTCTAACTGTCGTTCTTAGATCGCCAGTTATCTCTACTATCTCCCCTTCAAAAAAGCAGAACTCTGTGCACTCTAAGATGCCCCCCCTGCCACGTATATCCTCAAAATCGTGGAATACCTGCCTCGATTGCTTGAGCTCAATTTGATCTATAGTTAGTTCAGTAGAGATTCTTTGCGGAACCTGCGCTGAAGCATAATTGAAACCAATTGACATTACTAAAACTATAGTTAGAGCTAAAGCAAGCGACTTGTACACGTTGTGTATTTTATGCTCATGTATTAAAAATGATTCTATTTCTTTGGGGAATCTTGTATTTGCGGCATTAGCATCTCCTTCAATCAATACGGATTGTTTACCTAGAAATAAGCATGAAGATAACAATGTATCTAGCAGGAGAAAAATTTCTGCAAACCTGTAGACTTTAGAAGGTAAAGAATTTTCGTTACTTTTTTACGCAATATAAAGCATTTTTAGGCATGTATATAAGATGGCAAGTAGAAGAATATGTGTTGTCATCAAGGGCCTTTGGTATCTCTGATTCTCATAAGTTGCCAGTATTTCTATCAATAGGAATCTTACTTGCTGGTCCTTTTGTCCTATTTGATGCTAGATCTGTGTATGCTACCGATGCTGAAGATTGTATGAAGGAATTTGACATTGAAGATTGTCCTGATCAGAACCAATTAATTTTTGGCGATAGACATCCGCCAAAGATCACCGCACCGCCTGATATCAGGGTGGTAGCGGAGGAGGAACCTGTATTCATTGATATAGGAAAGCCAAAAGTCTTCGATCTTGTTGATGCTTCTCCTGTAATAGTCAATGATGCTCCAAAGGGTCTCCTGTTTGAATTTGGAACTACCATTGTGCGGTGGAAGGCCACAGATATGAATGGAAATTCAGCGGTTGATTATCAATTTGTTACAATAGTCAAACATCCATCTCCTACTTTGCCATTCAAACCTATCGAAGGTGTTAAGAAAAGCATGGCATCGTTGAAACTCGATCCTCTTCCCGATGAGATTCGTGCTGGAGAGAAAGTTTTGCTGAGCGGGAAACTGATAGATTCTAACACTGGCATTGGAGTGCAGGGAGTTAATGTAAGAATATTGGACAACAGACCTCTTGATCAACGAGCTCTTGGTGTAGCCAAGACTGATGATGAGGGAAGGTTTAGCTTCACATGGTATACCAGTCCTACCGAGAGGGGAAAGGATAGGCTGATGTCAATAATTGCCAAGTTTGATGGCACCTCTGCTTATGCTAGCACTGTGAGCTCGGATAGATCGTTGGCAATTGATGTGGAAAGGATAACGCTTGATCTGTTTTATAAGAAGCAGAATTTTGGCTCTGGCGAGCGTGTTATTGTTCTTGGAGTATTTAGAACCTATGGTGATAAACTGATAGATCCCGATGAAATGGAGGCAAGATTTGATGGTAAAGAAGTATCTATGATCAAGAAAGCAACAGGGATATACGAATTCATGTCGCTTGCCAATGCGAAACCCGCCCACCTTTTCGTTGTAAAGGGTATAAAACTGCCTGAAGCGGATTTACCGTTTGGCAGTGTTGTAAAGTCAATAAGGGTTATCTGATCAGTAGACACTAGGCATTAGAAAAATAAGAAAAAGGGTAGTTTACGGAAATAGTCCTTCTGGTGTACTTATCGTCTCTACGCCCACGATTTCCTTTATCTTTCCAAATTCTTCCAGGAGGGCTCTTCCCTTATCTGTTGTTATATATGATGGATTTGGGCTGTTCCTGATCTCCATCAAGCCCTTATTCACTAGGTAGTCAATATATCGCTGGATTAATAGGAAGTTCAGATTTGTTCTGTACACAAGCCTTGTTTTATTTATGCCATCCTTTGCCTCTTCAAGTATGTTTACCACAATTTCCATCGCATTTCTTCTCTTCCCATGTAATATTGTCTCTTTCATGCTATCGCAATAACTAAGAACCCCAACTATAATAATGATTCTTGTTTAAAAACGCAATATCTGTGTTAAAAAAAATATTTATGGTAATAAACTAATTGAAGAAATATTGTTTAGAAAATGCTGTCTTTTGTGTGTGCCTGATGCGATTTGCCAGGTGAATTGCACATGAGATTAGTAAACAAACTTTACAGGGTCTCCTATATCGATCAAATGGTTCTCAGCATATCCAGCATTCACTTCAACTGTATATAATATAGGATCATCAGACTGGTAGGTTGGGCAGTTCTGTGTGCATGGAGACACATTTTCAACTATGCTGACAACCCTGTTTCCTGCACTTATGAAGATTATGTCCATTGGATATTGCATATCTTTGGCCCAGAAAGCATACCGTCCTGGCTGGTTGAAGATGTAGAGCATGCATTCATTTGCTCCAAGGGTTGGTGTAAAACGTAATCCTCTGATCTGCTCCTGATTTGTGACAGCAAGCTTTGCGAAGCAAGTTGTATCATCTATTATGATCTGCTTGGGCACTGGAGTTGATCCTGAGATGCTTATGGGCGGTGAGCGAGGAGTAGAGGGAGAACCAGAATCTATTGGTGTTATAGTTCCCCGTGAACCGAAAACTGCAAGGAATAACAAAAGAAGCAATATGCCTATCAACAATGCCAAGAGAAGTTTGGTTAACCTATCTTTCTTGACCTTTATCAATATGTTTTGCATAAATCCTGGACCCCGACTCGCTTCCACCTGTTCAATAATAATTGGCTCTTCGACTGGAGGTGGTCTGTAGGCAGGAGCAGGTTCCTCCCAGGCAGCACTTCTCCTAACGGTCTTGAATTTTATGTCTGCATTTTCTTTATCCTCACGCTTGCGTATCCAACCGAACATGTAACCCATATCAAAATGCAAAAAACTTGTTGATAAGAATGATTTTCCTGTTCTCGAAATCTATTGCCAAACAACTAGTAGAAAATAGAAAAGTTACTATGAAAAGCATCTGATTTACTGAATAGACTATAATTCTATCCTAGGGCGCGAATCTCTATGATGAAAGAATGTACTCCCTCTGCTATCGGTGTTACGTTTACCTTGAAACTATGTCCTATCCCACTTGCAACTTCCATCACAAACATGTTATGCCCCACAAGCCTTACCTCATCAGTGCCAGCATCTTCTTCTATATCGATCAGCAATGTGTCTGGCGCTAGCACCTGTATCAGCGCAAGATTTTCTGTATCATCATTCATGTTGTCTATATGCAATGTAACCTCAACCCTCTCTCCCACATCAGATATGAAATTAACTACGGTTCTTTCCCTGCTTGTTAGCAAGAGACCCTCTCCATCTGCATCTGTAGTTGGCTCATCATCCACGCTGAATACTATGGGCAGACCCGTTGGAACTACAGACTCTGCCAATGGTCCCAGATCAACTGGAGGCTGCAAGACCGGAGGAGCGTCCAGAACCGACTGCTCAGAATCAATTAGTGCAAATGACCCTGCAAGTATAATTATTGCTACCAATGATGCAGGAATGCTATAGACTGCATTGTTACGAACTTTCATGCTACTCTCCGAATTATAATAATAAGAATTGCATTAATGAACCTTCTCAGTATTTGGACGCAACTCAATTTTATAATAGAAAATAATGTACCTGCAAGTGATCCAAAATATTCTAGAAATGCAATGAACTGATCTTGCCTAGTAAATTTATCAGAATATTTTTTTCGTAGGGATGATCCACAATTACATGTACAAAATATCCGCAAGGAAGGAATTATTTTTTGAATAACAAAATATATGCTGGGTAAAGATATTATCTGTTTAAGATTAAAAATATAAACAAAAAATGAGTGTAGCTATGGATCTATTACTTCATCGCCACCATTGTCACCATTGCCCTCATCGGGAGCTGGTGGTAATGGTACGTATGGGATCATTTTGCCTTCAATTTTTTCCACATCCTTGCTTGACCCTACTCCTACGCCTATATTTCCACTTGCGTTTCCACCGGCAGCTTCTATGCTTACAACCTCTACTATCCTCGTTCCAGAATCAACATCTATGCCATTACTTCTCAACTCATCTAGGATTCTCTGCTTGAGTTCGAAGAGGGGTTCGCCTGGTACAACTGGGATTATCACATCAAACAACTGCGATGTCACTTTTCCATCTGCTCCACGATCCTTTACTTTGCATATTATCTTGTTGAAGATCTGAGTGTCAGAGACCTCTGTTCGCTCAACCACTTTTGTGAAATAGGTATAAGATGCTACTACATCAAGTGATTCATCAGAGAATACTGGTTGTTTGAGCACTATATTCTGATCCAATTCCAGCGGGTGTGATATGATGAGAAGCCCCTTTGAGAATGGCGGCACAGTTGGATTAAAACCGGTGATATGATCACAGCTGATCTCCAGTGCTCCATCAGGCTCTATCGTTATTGCTTCCGTATCCAACCATAAGCTACTCTGCGGTAGTCCAGTGGCAGGAAGGATCTTTATGTACACATCTGCGGATGCCGTAAATGGATTGTGCACAAGTATGTTGGTCGCATACTCGCCTGGCTGTGCCTGAGGATTTATGTCGGCACTTTCCAGAACACCGCATTCATATTCAACTGTATAGACAAATCCTGGCCCACCAAGTTCCTGTTCTGGAGGATCTATATTTACAAGTCCTGAAGCGAAGATCAACATTGTACCAATCAGTACGAAGGCGCTAGTTATTGTTATTTTATGATGCCCTAGTTCCATGTTCATTTCCTTGCCATTTTATGCATTGGAAAACATATTAAGAATTGTGGGTCAATTGAAGAATTTTTGTGTTACAACATTGCACAAAAAATTTGACTGTTGAATTACTAAATTAATGTAGGAACTTTTGAGCAAATCAGATCATGTAGAAGGAGATATGGTTTCAGTCTCCATTGTCCTGATATCAACAACAACCTTGCCTGTCTTCAATCTATACAATATCTTCTTTGACTGCACATCATAATATTTATCGATCAGATCTGCTTGCACCAATGTCTGTAACTCCTTATACACCGACTCCTTGTAT
>Ga0073934_10009527_pt1 | contig 12415 bp, 11 predicted proteins | sample LarsenN4metaG_FD_76834 | JGI IMG/M metagenome (GOLD analysis project Ga0073934, IMG submission 76834) | Hot spring sediment bacterial and archeal communities from British Columbia, Canada, to study Microbial Dark Matter (Phase II) - Larsen... ... | reverse complement strand
TCCTCGATGACCCGCGTCGCCATGATGCCCGGGATCGCGCAGGCAAACGACGACAGGAGCGGAATGAACGACTTTCCACTCAACCCGCACCGCGACATGATGCGGTCCATGAGGAACGCGGCCCGCGCCATGTAGCCGCAGTCCTCCAGAATCGCGATGAACCCGAACAGGATCAGTATCTGCGGCAGGAAGATCACCACGCTGCCGACCCCTTCCAGCACGCCGTTCACCAGCAAGCTGCGGAAGGGGCCTGGAGGAAGGCTGCCGCTGAGGGCCTCGCCAAGCCATTCCTGCCCACTGCCGATGAGTTCCATCAAGGGCGCCGCGCCGGTGAAGATTGCCTGGAAAACCAGGAACATGACGGCCAGGAAAACCAGCGTCCCCCAGACTCGGTGAGTCAGCACCCGGTCGATGCGGTCGGTCCAGTTCGCGGCCGGGGGCCCCTGGTCAAGGATGCAGCCGCGCACCCGCTCCTTGATCCAGGCGTAGCGGACCCGCGCTTCGATGGCAGGCACGGGGCAGCCGGCGACCTTGAGCCGTTCCCGAGCCTCCGCAAGAGCCCGCCCCAGTTCCGTGCCTCCCTTCTGGCAGAACTGCTTCTCGGTGTATCCACCCACGTCCAGCAGCAGGCGATTCGCCAGGAAGCGGCGCTGCGTTGCCTCCGCCTTGGCAGCGCTTGTGCCATTGGCCGAGCCGTTGAGCATCGCTTCAAGCCGATGCACTTCCTGGACAAAGGCATCCGGCAGGCTGGGGGGATTTTTCGGCGGCGCTGCTCCCGCGGCCGCGACGATCGCCCGCTTCAGCTCCTCCACCCCGATGCCGCGGTGCGCCTGAAGCTCAACCACCGGCGCCCCAAGCCGCTCGCTGAGTTTGGCAACGTCGAACGTCCGCCCCTGGCTTCGGGCGAGATCCACCATGTTGAGCGCCAGGACCATCGGCACTCCGAGGTCCATCAACTGCGTGGTCAGGTACAAGTTGCGTTCGAGATTGGAAGCATCGACAATGGAGACGATGACGTCCGGTCGAGCCTCGCCTGGTTGAAGCCCCAGCAGCACGTCCACTGCCACCATCTCGTCTGGACTTCGCGGAGCAAGGCTGTACGTGCCAGGGAGGTCGATGATGTTCAACGTCTGCCCGTCGACCCTGGCTCGGCCCACCTTCCTCTCGACCGTGACGCCAGGATAGTTTCCGACGCGCTGGCGAAGTCCGGACAACGCATTGAACAGCGTTGTCTTGCCCGTGTTCGGGTTGCCGAGCAATACCACGTTGATCACGTTGCTCGAACTTGCTGCGGCAGGACTGGCGGGTGAAGTTTGCAAGCGAATCTCAATCTCAAAGGTAGGCTATCTGTACACGAGCGGCTTCGGCCTTGCGCAGGCTTAGCCGGCAGTCGTTGAGGCGAATCTCCAGCGGGTCGCCGAGCGGGGCCACGGCGATCAGCTCGACCTTCTCCCCTTCCAGCAATCCCATTTCCATCAACCTCTGGCTCAGGGCATCGGCGCCCTCGATGCCCTCCACACGGGCTCGCTGGCCCAGTTTCAGCTCGGCAAGGGTTGGCATCACGCCACCTCGGCTACGGGATGCTCCTCGGACTCATCCGGCTCAACCAGGATCTGAGCCAGATCATCGAGCCGTAAGCTGAATCTGCCAGCCCCGATCTGGAGCAACATCGGCGTTCCGCTCTGGAGCACCGTGACTCTCGCACCACGCCGAAGCCCTAGCTCTTCCAGGCGACAAACCCAGTGGCAATCGCCACTTACGTCGGAGATTGTCCCCGATTGCCCACGCTTCAGAAGTTCCAGAGGCAAGTACACGGCAGGGCTCACAAAAGATTCTTGTTGAGACTGAATCTCAATAACAAGATAGCAAGCTTGGGGCTGGTGTCAAGCCTCCTACGAAGGTAACGCTCCGACACGCTACGACAACCCGCTTCGTTCAGGAACTATTGCCCCGCCGAGCCTGCACTTCGCGCCCGTGGACCGGCCGGTTATGATTAAACAGGGCAACCGAACTGGAGGAGTCCACGGATGGGCCGCATCGCACACTTCGCCGCCGGCGTTCTGATGGCCACCTTCGGGGTCGGCATCGTCTATGCCTACCATGTCCACAAGCAGAAGGAGTTCCGCAACTTCCGCGTGGTGAAGCCTGGCTATCTCTATCGCAGCGGCCAGCTTACGCCCACCGGGCTGGGCCGCCTCGTTGAAGAATACGGGTTCAAGACGATCATCACCCTCCGCACCAGGGACGACTCCGAGGAACACGCCAGGAGCAACTGGGAGGAGGAGTTCTGCAAGAAGAATGACATTGTCTTCGTGCGGATCCCTGCCCGCCAGTTCTGGTCGAAGGAGGGCCCACCGCCTGCTCGCAAGTCAGTGGCTCGGTTCATCGAAGTGCTCAGCGACCCCGAGAAGTATCCCCCGCCCATCCTGCTGCATTGCTTTGCCGGCGAGCACCGCACCGGGGCCTACTGTGCGATTTACCGCGTGGAGTTCGAGGGTTGGACCAACGAGGAAGCACTGGCGGAGATGCGCCGCTGCGGCTACGTGAACCTGGATCGCGAATGGGACGTGCGGACCTTTATTCAGCTGTATGAGCCTGGCCGCCAGCGCTCCGAGGTCGCCCGACAAGCCTCCCGCTAATCCCTTGCAAGGCGAGCGAAACCGGTGCACGCTCACTGGGGTACTATCTGCAGCCCACCCCAGGAGCCAATACCATGCGCCGCGCCGCTCCACTGCCGCTCCTCCTCTTCGCCTGGTTCATCGCCGCTCCACATTGCGCCGCGGCTGAACCCGATCCGCTCCGGTTGGTTCCTGATTCCGCAGACCTGGTGATTCAGCTCCGCCAGCCACGCAAGACGCTCGAACTCGGCGTCGGCCTGGCGTCCATGCAGGAGCTCCGCGGCTTCAATCAGTACCGCGAGCTGTTCGACTCCACTGCCTTCAATCGCTTCCAGCAACTGGTCGCTCACTTCGAGAAGGAGCTCGGCGCGCCCTGGCCCGAGCTGGTGGATCGACTTGCGGGGGGTGGGATCGTCGCGGCGGTACGGACCGGCGAGGGCAATCAACCCGCCATGCTGGTTGTCCAGGGGCGCGACGCTGCCCTGACCAGACGATTCTTGCAGGCAGCCCGCAACGTTCTCCAACAGGAGCTGGCACGCCAGGAAAGCAAGGACGAAATCAAGGAGACGCAGATTTCCGGCGTCGAGGTCCTCCGCGTCGGCGATGGTCTCCTTGCCTGTGCTCTCGATGACGCCCTGGTGCTCAGCAACGTGGACAGGGGAGTAGCGGCGGCCATCGAGCTGCACCAGGAGTCGAAAAAAGTCCGCGGCATCACGCAGCTTTCCCGCTTCAAGGAGGCACGGCAGCACGCGCACGCCGATTGCCTGGCCTGGGGTTGGTTGAACCTCGAACGCGTCCGCCAGGCGCCGAATCTACAAGACTTGCAAAAGTTCCCTGGCCCGCTGTCGCCGCTCTACGTCTTCATCGGCGGGTGGCTCGACGTGGCTCGCCGCGCCCCGTATGCCACGGCCTCGCTGCGCCTGGACGCCTCGGGCCGTCATGTCCTTGGCCTGAGCTTGCCGCGCGGCACCGACGACATGCCGGCCGTGCTGGCTCGGATGCACGCTCCGCCTCCTGGACAGCCTGGCGTCCTGCCTCCCCTGATGCCGCCCGGCACGCTGTTCAGCCACAGCTTCTATCTCGACCTTCACGAGTTCTGGCAGAAGCGCGACCGCATCCTCACCGGCGAACAGCTCGACGCCCTGGAAGAAGCCAACAAGGCCGCCTCGCCCTTCCTCCTGGCCACGCGCTTCGGCGACATCATCGACAAGCTAGGAGCGCGTCATCGGCTGGTGGCCACGACGCAGGCAGCTTCAGGTTACAAGACCGTCCCGCTGGTCCGCATCCCCAGCCTGGCTTTCGTCGGCGAGCTGAGCGACCCCGAAGGCTTCTCGCAAAAAGTCGAGCCGCCCTTGCGGGCCATCGGTCTGCTTGCCGCTTTGAACGTGAAGATGACCTACTTCGAGGAGAAGCACGGCCAGCATCGGATCGTCGGCTATCGCTTCGCCGAGGACCAGGCGAACAGGGACGTCGCCAACGGCATTCTCTTCAACTTCAGCCCGTGCTTCGTCCGCGTCGGCGACAAGTTCATCCTCAGCACGACGCTGGAACTGGCCCGTTCCCTCGTCGAGGAACTGGAGAAGGAGAAAGCCAGCCCTTCGGCCAACCTGTCGGCCGCGCAGCGGACCAGCCTGGGCTGGCAAGGCGTGGGCGCGTTCCTCGGCTCCTTCCGCGAGCAGCTGGTCACGCAGATCATTCTCCAGGATGGCGTTGGCCGGGCGGACGCCGAGCAGCAAATCCAATCGCTGCTGGATTTCCTGGGCCGGCTCGGGGGCGTCGAGGGCGAGCTGGTCTACGGCACGAACAGCTTCACCTGGAATTTCACGTTCGTTCCGCCGGCTGGTTCCCGCTAAGGAAGAGGCAGGTTGTCATGCGAAACTTGATCAAGCGATTGCACCTCGATCCCGCTGCCGCCTGGTCCCCCTATCGGCCGAGTGCCGAGCAGCCCTGGAACCTGCGCCGGGCGGGACATCTCTACCGGCGCGTCGCCTTCGGCGGCAACTGGAACGAGCTTCAGCAAGCCGTCCAGGCCGGACCCGAGGCGACCTTGCAGAGGCTGCTCCAGGGCGCCGCTCCGACCGCTGAGCTGGACGCCCAGTGCGCCGGCATGGCAAAATCCATGATCGCGACCGGCGACGTCGAGCAGATGAAGGCCCTGTGGCTCTTCCGCATGCTCAACACGCCTCACCCGGCTCAGGAAAAGCTCACGCTCTTCTGGCACAACCACTTTGCCACCAGCAACGCCAAGGTCAACAATGTCGGCTACATGCTAGGGCAGAACGAACTCTTCCGCCGGCATGCCCTCGGCAACTTCGGCACGCTCCTGCAGGAGATCTCCAAGGATCCCGCCATGCTGGTCTGGCTCGACACCGTGCAGAGCAAGCGGGGCATGCCCAACGAGAATTACGCCCGCGAGCTGATGGAGCTCTTCAGCCTGGGCATCGGCAACTACACCGAGGCGGACATTCGCCAGGCAGCGCGAGCCTTCACGGGCTGGGAAATCCGCGGCGAGAAGTTTTTCTTCAACCGCTCCCAGCACGATCCAGGAAAGAAGACCGTGCTCGGCCAGACCGGCAACTGGGGCGGCGAGGACATCGTCAGAATCTGCCTGGAACAGAGCGCCTGCCCGCGCTTCATCGTCCGCAAGCTGTTCCGTTTCTACGTCAGCGAGACGCTCGAGCCTACCGACGAACTGATCGCGCCGGTGGCCGAGGCGTTCCGCAGGAGCAACTACGAGATCCGCGTGCCGCTGGAGATGATGCTCCGCTCGCAACTCTTCTACTCGCCCGAGGTATATCGGACCCAGGTCAAGTCGCCCACCGATTTCGCCATCGGCATCGTGCGGGGACTCGAAGGACGAGTCGGCACCTTGAGCCTGGCGGACGCTCTCGACAACCTGGGGCAGAAGCTCTTCTATCCGCCGTCGGTGAAGGGCTGGGACGGCGGGACCGCCTGGCTGAATTCCACCACGCTCCTGCATCGCCAAAACCTGGCCCTCGCCTTGACCTCGACGCAGGACGCCCGCTTTGGCCGGCGCACCGACCCCGCCGCACTCGTCAGGAAGCACGGCAAGAAGTCGGACGAGGAGGTCGTCGGCTTCTTCGTCGATCTCTTCCTCCAGGGCGATCTGTCGGATGAAGCGCGCCAGGGTCTGCTAAACTATCTTCGCCAGGCCAGGCAGGGGCCCTACCCCGTGTACTGGAGCGAACAGGACCGAGAAGATCACCGCCTCCGGGCTGTGTGCCATCTGGTGCTCACGCTGCCGGAGTTTCAGTTGAACTAGCAACCCGGCCTGCCCTCGCCATCGCGCGGTCAGGTCCAACACGCAAGGAACGCCGCCATGTTCACCCGCCGCGACTTTCTAAAGACCAGCTCCATGGTCACGCTGGGCCTGGGCTCGAGCGCCCTGCTGCCGCGTTTCCTCAGCCGGACCGCCGACGCCGCCCCTCTGAGCGGCAAGCCGGGAGCGAAGGACACGATCCTGGTCGTCGTCCAGCTCACCGGTGGCAACGACGGCCTGAACACCGTCATCCCTTTCAAGGATCCGCTGTATGCCAGGTATCGGCCCACGCTGAAGCAGCCCGTGGACCAGATCAAGAAGCTGAACGACGAAGTCGGCCTGCACCCTGCCCTCGGCGGCCTGGCCTCGCTGTACGAGGACAACGCGCTGTGCGTCGTGCAGGGCGTCGGTTATCCGAACCCCAGCCAGTCGCACTTCCGCTCGATGGACATCTGGCACGCCGGCAGCACGGCGGAGACCCTCCGCGAAGGCTGGCTGGGCAAGGCGCTGGGCCGGCTGAACAACGCGCCCGCATACCACCTGGGCGCCGAGAACGAGGCCGCCCCGTTTGCCTTCGCCGGCGCGCCGATCAAGGTGCCCTCGCTCACTAGCCTGGAGGAGTTTCAACTGCGCACCGCCGCCGCTTCCAGTCCCGACAGCAAGGCCCAGCGGGCGGTCATCGAGGGCGTGGTCCGCGGCGGCTCCAGTCCAAAGCAAGAGAGCAGCTTGATCGACTTCGTCCAGCGCACTGCAAACAACACTTACGCCAGCAGCCGCCGGTTGGCCGAGATCGGCAAGAACTACGAGCCGAAGGTTCCCTATCCCGCGAGCGGCCTGGCGAATCGGCTCAAGCTGGCGGCGCAGCTCATCGATGCGGACCTGGGCGCGCGGATCTACTACGTCTCCATCGACGGCTTCGACACCCACGCCGGCCAGGAGCCGACGCACACCACCCTCTTGACCGAGGTCTCCGAGGCCCTGGCCGCGTTCTACAAGGATCTGGCGGCGCGGGGGCAAGGCGAACGCCTGATGGTCATGACCTTCTCCGAGTTCGGCCGGCGGGCGCGGGAGAACGGCAGTAAAGGCACCGACCACGGCTCAGGGGCGCCAATGTTCCTTGTCGGCGGCAGGGTCAAGGCCGGCGTCGTGGGCCAGCATCCTAGCCTGGAAAAGCTGGAGGACGGCAACCTGAAGCATCACACCGATTTCCGCCAGGTCTACGCCGCCATCCTCGACGGCTGGCTCGGCGTGCCCAGCCGAGAGATCCTCGGGCAGGCCTTCGCTCCCGTGGGCATCTTGAGGAGCCAGGCTTGAGCGCAAACGGCTCGAGGCCCCTCGATCAGCCCCACGCCCGTTGACCTTGTTGCCTGGGTCTTCATAAAATGCCCTGCTCAAGCCCAGCTTGCTGCGGGACCGAAGGGGTGCCGGCTTGGACATGCGCTTGCTGATAGACCGGGTCGCCGGCGCCACGGCCGAGTGGGCCGTCATGGCAGCCCCGCTAACCATCTACTTCCTCTTCCTCGCACGTTTCGTGTATCACCGACGCCGGCCCACGGCCGTCAGCGGCGTCTGGAACATGCTCGGCGTCTTCCTTGCAGCCTCTGGATTCTTGCTCCTCGGCGCACCGAGTTGGCTGGCTGCTCCCTTCCGAGCCTGGGGCGACGTCGCCTACGCCGCGGCCTACGGCGCTTATTTGTGCCTGCTCTTCCTGGTGGTGCTGATTGTTGTGCGGCAGCAACGCAACTCGCTTGTCCTCCTGAACGTCAACCCGAACGACTTTGCCAGTGTCATGCAAGAGGTGCTCGCGGAAGCGCACGTGGACTACACCGCCACGCCAGGCCGGATCGCACTGGCCGGCGGGCAACTCGTCATTGACCTGGAATCATCCTACGTCTGGAATAGCGTGGTGCTCGACTGGCACGGCGACGATCAGGACCTGCGCGCCCGCATCGAGTCCTCCTTGCGGAAAGCCCTGAGCGGGGTCGAATCCGGCAAGGGCCCCGCGGCGTTGCTCCTGGTGATGATGGCCGCCGCCCTGCTCCTGTTCTCCTGCTTCGGCCTGGCGCTCTATTCCCTGGCCACTGGGATCCTTTGATAGCCCGCGCCGCCGATCCGCCTCTCCGCAAGCTTAGCGATTCCCCAGTTTGCCATCGCTTCGGAAAGCGCCTGCGTCTTCACCTCGGGCGCGGCCCCGCGCTTCGGGCTTGCATCGAGACCCGAAATCGCTATGACCCCCCGCTTTCCAATGAATACGAGTTCTCCGCGCGGGCCGTGCGCCGCCGAGGGTGCGGCGGGGTTTGAGCCCCTCCTTGACGAGAGGAGAGAATTGTGAGCTGCAGGCATCCGGTCGTGGTTCTGCTCGTCATTCTGGCTGGCCTGAGTTTCAGCGCCGTGCGGGGCGAGGAGCCCGCTCCCCTGGGTGAGCCGATTCCACTGAAGGAATGGATTCCCGACCCAAAGGCGGAAGCCGAATCCGATCTGATCGAGGTCATTGTGCCTCCCCCGCCGCCGCCCAAGCTCTGGTCAGGCGGTTTTGAGTTCGGCCTGAACGGCGCAGCCGGCAACAGCGAACTGTTCAAGACGCGGGTGGCGGGGAACACCAAGCGGGAAACGCCGAAGAACATCTTCACCAGCGATTTCCTGTACGCCTATGGAGAAGCAAACGGCGTGCGCGGCGAGAACCACGCCCTGTGGAACCTCCGCGACGAATGCCTGTTTCCCGGCACGCCATGGAGCCTCTTCGTTTCGGGCACGCTGGAGTACGATGAGTTCACGGCCTGGTCCACCCGTGCGGCGGCGCACAGCGGCCTGGGCTACGTCTTCGTCAAGAACGATCTGACGCTCTTTCGCACCCGCCTGGGCGCAGGCGCATCCCGCGAACTGGGCGGCCCCGAGAACCGCGTCGTCCCCGAAGCCCTGGTCGCGTTCGATTTCGAGCACAAGTTCACCGATCGGTTGAAGGCAACCTCGACGGTGACCTTCTACCCCGACCTGGGCGAGATCGGCGAGTTCCGCGCCGTCGGCCAGGCGGCGATCGAGTATCTCATCGATCCGACCTGGAACCTCACCTTCAAGATTGGCTGCCTCGACCGCTACGACAGCACGCCCGAGGGCCAGAAGCCCAACGACATCGAGTACTTCGCTGTGCTGTTGTGGAAATACTGATGCCGCCAGTTCAACCTGCCGGCTCGCCTGGTTCCCAAACTCCGCGACTTCGAGCCCAGGATCGGCGCACCAACAAGAGCGGCGCATCGACATAATGAGCGGCGCACCGTGAGGTCGCCGGTGAGTACCGGCGGGCTAACGCCGCGCCGCTCCCGCACAGCGCGCGCACCAATGTGAGCGGCGCATCGACATAATGAGCGGCGCACCGTAAGGTCGCCGGTCTGTACCGGCGGGCTTACGCCGCGCCGCTCTCGCACACCGCGGCGCACCAACGTGAGCGGCGCACCGTCATCAAGAGCGGCGGACCGTCACCAAGAGCGGCGCACCGTAAGGTCGCCGGTCTGTACCGGCGGGCTAACGCCGCGCCGCTCACACTCACCACGGCGCTGTGAAACTCCTCGCGCTTTTTTCTTGACTCCCCTCTGGGGGCGATTATCATCCCGGAAGTCGAGATCACCGCTGCCTGTCTTTAACGATCTCGATGGCGTCAGCTTTCTCGACGCTGTCCGATTCAGGACGTCCACATGAAGCCCGAAGCGTCGCCGACAACTTGTGCATCTACCCCCCCCCCGTAAACCATCGTGGGAGGGCGTGGCGTGTGCTTAGCGTCGTGCTGGGCCTGTTCCTGCTCGTCACCGCGGGGCTGAAAATCCACGGCCTCTACACCGACCCGTATTCGCAAGAGTCGATCCTGCTCACGCCACGGCTACTGGTCGCGGTGATTGAGATCGAAATCGTGCTCGGCCTGTGGCTGTTGAGCGGCCTGGCCCCGCGTGCCGCCTGGCTCGCCGCACTGGTGTTCTTCGCCCTCGGCGCCGCGGCCAATCTGTACCTGGCGCTCGAAGGCCAGCGCTCCTGCGGCTGCTTCGGCAGGGTCGAGGTGAGTCCGTGGCTCAGTTTGACTCTCGATGTAGCATCTGTTGCAGCCTTGCAGATCTTGTGGCCCGTTCGCGGTGAACAACGACATGCCGCGCCTTGGCTTCAGGGGCTGCTGCGGACTGGCGGTGGCGCAGTAGTGTTCCTGGTCCTCATTGGCGGCGCGTTGCTGCTCACCAGCGACGATCCTCAGAGAGCTTTGGCTCAGCTGCGTGGCGAACCGCTGACCGTGGAGCCGCCGGTGACCAAAGCGGGCGAGGGATCTATCGGCGAGCGTCGGACGTTCACGGTTCGATTGCACAACCAGACGGACCATGCGATCCGCGTGGTAGGCGGCACGACAACTTGCGCCTGTGTTGCCACCGACGACCTGCCGCTCAGCTTGCCGCCTGGCGAATCGCGGACCATCGAAGTGCGATTCAAGTTCGCTGGCGGGGCCGGCAGGTTCCAGCACCGCTTCATCTTATACTTCACCGAGGATGACGAAACACAGCGGAAGGTCGTGGCCCGATTCACCGGACGCGTGACTGCGCTGGCATCACCATAAAGCCTGGCCCGGGAGGCGCTTCACGGTGAAGCGTCCCGCGGGCGGGCCAACAGGGTCCCGAAGGGCCTATCAGAAGGAGATCCAATGAGCCGGACTTACGGATTCGCGGCGTGGCTGCTGAGCAGCTTGGGTTTGGCATTGATCGTGTGCAGCGTGCTGCTAGTGCCGAGTGGGGCGGCACTGGGTAGCGAACTCACGCTGCCGCCCACGCTGGCCGTCTGTCCCGGAAACAGCTGTAATAAGACCTGCATCTCCTTTGATTGTTTTGACCAGAGGGGCTGTACGGGTACGCTTTGCTCCTGCAACAACGGTGGGTTGAATTGTAACCTGTGTGAATGCAAGTTGGGAGGGTCAGAGTGCTACTGCGGTAATCGCTAACATGCGCGACGACCGGTTGTGCCCCAATGAAGGGACACCCTCTTGCAAGACGCGCAAGCTGGCTCCGCTGGAGATCGAAGCGCCTGACTTTGAAGGGTTCGATTTCCGGAGGAGCCCGACCGAGCCCAAGCTCCCTTTTGAAGAGGAACTGATTAATGACCTGTCGAAGTGTTGGGCAGTGCTGCTGGGTTCTTGTGTTGCTAGTTCTCGACGGTGGACGAGTTCTTCCCACAGCCCAAGCCCAAGAGGACAAGGAAGGGCCAGCACTGCGCGAGCGTTTCCTTCGGGAGGCCCCGAAAGCCTGGGAAGAGTATGCGATACAGACCAAACAGCTCCAAGGAAGGTTTGCTGCGCGCTTTTCGCAAACGCACCAAGACCTCCAGGGGGTGAACCTCTTCCACATGAAGCGAAACCAGAGGTGCAGATTATTGGAAGCGTCCATGCAAGCAAAACGCGCCGGACAAAGAGCCTATCACACGCTCTCGATTTACGGCTCGAACCCAAACTATGCGTTTGAGCTGACGCGGCAGACAGAGGAGGCACCTTGGGTGGTCGCTCAGGTGATCGACCTCAAGCGTGAGAAGGTCCCCTCGACCATGGAGCAATATTTCGAGAGGTATCAGAGAGACATCAACTGGTTGGTAAAACTGCGCTCGGATTACTTGTTGGACTTGATTCGAAAGCCGGAGTTCCGGGTCGTCGGTTGCCGAACCACCCCCCAGGCTGGAGAAGAACTGTTGGAGGTCAGCTTCGATTATCCGCACGAAGTGCTCGAGGCAGGCAACCCAGTCCAAGGCGGAACGCTGGTTCTCGATCCGCAACGTTTCTGGTGCTTGCGATCCTATCAGGTCCGCACGCAGGGCAAGGGTTCGCGAGGGACCATGAAGTTTCGCGTTCTCGAGTTGGGGGAAGCGGGTGAAGGTCTCCCGTTCCCAAGACGTGCCGTCGCCGACTACGAATTCGTTTCCGACGAGGGCCACACGAATACGCACCACTGGCAGTTTGACTATGACTTGAGGGCGCCCCAACAGTTGCCTGGGGATGAAGAATTCACGTTATCGGCCTTCGGCCTCCCCGAGCCGCCTGGTGTGGAGTGGAAAAAGCCTACTCCCTGGTGGCTTTGGGTCGGTGGGGCGGGGATCGCGTGCTTGGTTCTCGGTGGGTTGTTCTACTGGCTCAAAGCCAGGGCGGCGAGGGCGTGACCATGCTGCCTTACCTGCCGAAGCTGTTTTTGTTCCTGGGCCTGGCGTGCCTCGCCTGGGCCGGGTATGCCTATTACACGCAGGACAACGGGCCGGGGCTGGACATCCCCGATGCGGAGCGCGAACTGGCCCTGTCCGCCGGGGAAGCCCGCGACCTCGCCTTTCAGCTCCGGAGCACCGGGCGTCATTCGATTAGGGTCGTCGGCATCGCCGAATGTTGAAATCTCAATTGCCGCTTCCGTGCGAAGCGCGAGGCCCCGTTCGACGTGCCGGCGGGTAGCTCCGTGGCTTTGGAATGCACCGTGGAGGTTGGACGAGCCGGGCCGTTCGAGGGGCAGATTCACGTCTA
>Ga0073934_10009526_pt1 | contig 12415 bp, 12 predicted proteins | sample LarsenN4metaG_FD_76834 | JGI IMG/M metagenome (GOLD analysis project Ga0073934, IMG submission 76834) | Hot spring sediment bacterial and archeal communities from British Columbia, Canada, to study Microbial Dark Matter (Phase II) - Larsen... ... | reverse complement strand
TGGTCACCGGATGGGCAGTGGATTGTATTCATGTCGGAACGCAATGGCAGCGCAGAGTTGTATCGGATGCGAGCGGATGGAACGGAGCAGCAACGCCTGACGAATAATCCATACATTGATATATTGCCCCAGTGGTCGCCATCCTTGAAGCGGATCTGGCATCCAGGGTGGAATCTCATCATAAGGATGGGATTGCTAGGGGAGCACTCGTACCCTGGCGGATCGTGGCAGCCAGAATAAGATAAAGGAACGGGCGATGCTGGTAACCATCGCCCGCACTTCGGTTCGGCGTGTTATCGCGCCGGGGGGAAGGCACACGCCGAGAGGGGTGGGAGCACCACACCGTTGCTGTCACACAGTGGAGAACAGACCGATATTGAATAGGACCGCGTCGAGGTCGGGGTTGACGACGAGGTAAACGGTAGTTCCAGTCTGAGTGTGTTCGCCGGCAGTTGGAGCGCGGTTGCCATCATACACGAACACAGCATAAGGCGTATCCATCATCTGGAGTTCTCTGGTTAGGTTCTCGGTGTAAAACGTTGCGGCCCAGTTCACGTCAGCTGTTCTCCAGGTGCATTTACATCTTCTATTATAAGAACATTTGTTCTGTTTGTCAAGAGATTCAAACTATTCTGTGCCCTCTTTCGCTTGGGAGAAAATTCAAAGAGAATCAGGGAATACTGTTACTCGCCTACCGCCACTGCCTCGCCGGGGACGAACGGCATGAAGCCCTGCATATGATCCAGGAGTTCGGCCAGCCCTGCTTCTGTGCTCACCTGTGGATACCAGCCCAGGGCGTTCAGTTTGCTGCCGTCAATCGCATAGGAGAGGTGAGTCAGCACATCCTGTTCGGTGTACCGCACATTGACATCGGATCGCAAGGCGCGCAACGCTTCCACGAGGCCCAGGATAGTGACATTTTCCCCTACCACATTAAAGACATGCCCCGCCATCTCTACCGGGTGAACCAGCGCAAAACGGATCGCGCTGCTGGCGTCGCTGACATGAAGCTGCGGGCGCACCTGTTTGCCGTCGCCATAGACGGTCAGCGGGCGGTGAATGCTGGCAAGATAGGCGAAGCGGTTGGCAACCGCGTCAAAACGCACGGCGGGCGCGAGGCCAAACACCGTGCCCAGCCGCAGGGTAACGGCCCGCAGACGTTTGTGCTCATGGGCTGCGCGAACATGCTGTTCCCCGCGCAGTTTACTTTCGGCGTAGAGTCCTACCGGGCGGCTGATATCGGTTTCGCGGAAAGGCTGTCCGCCAATGGTATTGATCGGCCCATAGGCGCTGGCGCTGCTGACATAGATAAAATATTCCACGCCTGCTGCCGCCGCCGCATCCACCAGGTTGGCCGTGCCCCAATGATTTACCTGCTCGATCCACCCGGTGGGGCCAAACGAGAGCGGTGTCCGCACAATGGCTGCCATGTGAACCACCGCCCACACGTCCTGGAGGGCACGCCGCACCCCGGCGTTGTCCAGGATATCGCCTTCGATGAACTGATAGTGTCCCTGCGGCAGATTCAGCAGCGTGGCGTAGGTTTCGCGCTGCAAATTGTCGTAGATGCGAATCGTGCAGCCGCTCAGTGCCGGATCAGAGGCTAGATCGCGAATCAGCCGGGAGCCGATATACCCCGCTCCACCTGTGATCAGGATCACCCCCGCCACGACTAGGCCCCGTCCTCTTCGCCGCGTTTATAGAGGGTGTCGGTGTGCAAGCCGCATTCGCATTTCGTGGTCCCCGCCCAACGCCCGGCGCGTTCGTCTTGGCCCGTCATGACCGGGCTGGTGCACGGCGCACAGCCAATGCTCAGGTAGCCTTTGGTGAACAGGGGGTGTTCGGGCAGGTTGTGTATCTTGATGTATGCCCATAGATCGCGGCGCGTCCATCCCAACAGGGGGTTGACCTTGATGCGTCCATCGGGCAGTTGTTCAATCGTCTGGGCGGCGGCACGGTTGGCGGTTTGATCGCGCCGGATACCGGTGATCCAGGCATCCAGGTCTTCCAATGCGCGCTGCATGGGTTCGACCTTATTGATATGGCAGCACAGGTCCGGGTCGCGGCGGTACAGCGCATCGCCGTACTGCCGGATAAAATCGGTGCGGTTCATTGCCGAACTGACCACTCGCAGAGTCAATCCGAACCGTTCAACCAGTTGGTCGCGGTAGGCCAGCGTTTCGGGAAAATGGTAGCCAGTGTCCAGGAAAATGACCGGGATATCGGGCCGGACCACACTGATCAGGTGCAGCAGAGCGACACTCTGAGTCTGGAAGGAGGATGTCGCCGCCAGCCGAGGCATAAACCGCTCGGCAGCCCAGGCGATGATTGCAGAAGGGTCTGTATTTTCAAACTGCTGGTTGAGTTGGGCGATTTCGTCGGTATTCACTATGATAATCCGTTCAGGATAAAGTTGAGAACTTATCCCCAGTGTAACTCCGAACAGCCGATCCGGGGATATGCATTGCAGTGAATTTTGTATGAATTTTACGAGGTTTTACAGTATTTCGGTAATCATGAGTGCGGCGATGAGTGTTAAGCTAAGGATTCACCCCACCTCCGGCCAAACAACGGCTTTAGAATAGGCGCGACCAGGGCGCACCAGGCAGCGCCCCTGCGTTGCCCGCTCTTTCGCAAAAACCCCAGCTTTTTTAGTTCGGGGGGAACCCCAATTCGCGCTTTTGCGTCTACAATCTATATCGACAATGCAGCACAAGGAGCGAATAGTTGATGAGACGTTGGCAGTGGTTAGCGATCCTCGCGCTGGTGATGGGTTTTGTGGCAGGCAGTTTCGGCCCCAGCACCGCGCAAACAGACGATGTTTCAATGTTGGTAAGCGGCAATAATGCCTTTGCGTTTGAACTCTATCATGCCGTGAGTGACAGCGGCGATAACCTGATTCTATCCCCCTACAGCATTTCGTCGGCGCTGGCGATGACCTATGCCGGGGCGCGAGGGAATACCGAGCAGCAGATGGCCGACACGCTGAACTTCACGCTGCCGCAGGAGCAACTGCACCCGGCGTTTCAGGCGCTCGACCTGGCCCTGACTCCCGCAGAGAGCACCGATCCCGAAGAGGAACCGCTGCAATTGAATATCGCAAACGCGCTGTGGGCACAGGTAGATTACGACTTCCTGGTCGACTATGTGGACCTTGTGGCGCAGTATTATGAGGCGGGCTTGCAGGAATTGGATTTTGAGACCGACCCCGAAGGATCGCGCCAGACGATCAACGACTGGGTGAGCGAAGAGACCGAGGAACGGATCACAGACCTGCTGGCGGAAGGGACGATCACGCCTGATACGCGGCTCGTGCCGACCAACGCGATCTATTTTAAGGGCGGCTGGCTGTCCAAGTTCGATCCAGAGTTCACGCGCGATCAGCCGTTTTATCTGCTGGATGGCAGCGAGGTGACGGTCCCCATGATGTCACAAACGATCATGTTCCCCTATGTGGATGGCGAAGGATATCAGGCGTTTTCGATGCCCTATGCCGGGGGACAGGCGGCCATGCTGGTTTTGCTGCCAGATGCGGACAATTTTGAGGCGTTTGAAGAATCGCTGACCGCCGAGCAGTTCCAGACGGTTCTCGATTCGGTGATGCCCGTCGAGTTAATGCTCTCGATGCCGCGTTTCGAATATGAATCCGGCTTCGAACTGGACGACACCCTGATCTCCCTGGGCATGAGCGACGCTTTTGATCCCGATAATGCGGATTTTTCTGGCATGACCGGAGGGCCGGACCTGTTCATCAGTGCAGTGATCCACAAGGCGTTTGTCAAGCTGGATGAGAGCGGGACCGAAGCCGCTGCCGCGACAGCCGTCATTATGGCTCCGACTGCCGCGCAAGAAAATACCCCGGTTCCCGTCGTCGTGGATCGCCCGTTCCTATACGTGATCTATGATCAGACCACCGGGAGCATTCTGTTCATCGGGCGCGTCCTGAACCCGGCGTCTTGACACCGCCGTTTTTGTAGGGGCGCAGCTTGCTGTGCCCCAATGTACTTCAGTCCAGGCTGAGGTCACTCAGCGACCTTGCTTCCCACCTGCGCCCGCAGGTCCGAACCTTTATATGACTTGCCGAAAAACGGCGCAATCAGGCATAGATCGAATATCCCGGCGGCCAGTGGAAATACGCCAAGGACTGTAATCACCCATCCAATAAAATCACCCGTATTAAAACCAATCGAGAGGCCGATGAGCATCAGCAGCAGGCCAATGACGATGCGCACGGCGCGTCCTGTCCGGCTGGTCATAAATCGAAAGAAGCTCTCCATGAGTACCCCCAAAATTATTATGATGCGCTGACTGTATAATACACCACTTTGGATATTCGCTAGCATGAGAAAGGTATCTAGATCACACCCTCTGGCGGCTCTGAGTATGGAGGACCATCCGGGGTAACCAGCACTTTATCCACCCGGTGGCCGTCCATATCCACCACCTCGAACCGGAACCCACCCCACTCAAAATGCTGGCCCGCCGTCGGAATCTGGCCCATCTGGTACATCACAAAACCGCCCAGTGTCTGGTAGCTGTGGCGGTCTTCGCCGGGCAGCGTGCGGATACCCGTGACCTCTTTGAAACGATCCATATGCAGCATCCCGTCCATCAGCCAGGACCGATCCTCGCGCTGGACTATCTGCGGCTCATCGGCGTTTGCGGAGACAATATCGCCCACCAGGGTTTCGAGCAGGTCGTGTTCTGTGATCAAGCCTTGAATCCCGCCGTATTCATCGATGACCAGCACGGTCTGATCCTCGGCCTGTTTAAAAATCTCGACGACACGGGCCGCCGTCGCTGTTTCGGGGACATAGTGCGCCGGGCGGAGATGTGCTTCCAGATTCATCGGCTCGCCAGAAAGGTAATGCGCCAGCAGGTCTTTGACTCGCACCATGCCCAGCATCCGGTCCAGGCTGTCCCGGCAGACCGGCAGTTCAGAATGACGGCTCTCAATCACCTTGCTGCGAATCTGTTCTGGGGGATCGGTGATGTCCAGCCAGACGATCTCGGTGTGGGGAGTCATCAGGGCGCTGACGTACCACTCATCCAGCCGGAACACGCTTTCGATCATATCCTGTTCGGACTCACGAAAAATGCCTGCCTGCGTGCCTTCTTCCATCAAAAAGCGGATTTCCTCTTCGGTGGCAGGGGGCGAAGCAGTGGGCCGAAACCGCAGCAGCCAGACCGCCACATCCGAAGAGGCACTGAGCAGCCGCACCAAAGGATAGGTGATCAGCATCAGCCAGCGCATCGGGCGAGCCACCACGACGGCGATCCGTTCGGGATTTTGCAGCGCCACTCGCTTGGGAACGAGTTCGCCGATCACCAGCGAAAAATAGGTGATAGTCGCCACGACGATCCCCAGGCCGAGCGCCTCGCTGTAGGGAGCCAACCAGTCAATCTCGCTCAACTGTTTCCCCAGGATTTCAGCAATGGTTGCGCCACCAAAGGCCCCCGCCAGCACACCCACCAATGTAATCCCGATCTGCACGGTGGATAAAAACTGATCGGGTGACTCGGCGAGTTCCAGGGCGATACGCGCGCCCGTGTTGCCTTTGTTCACGTGCTGTTGCAGCCGCGCTCGCCGCGAGGACACAATCGCCAGCTCGGACATCGCAAACACGCCGTTGATGATGAGCAGGAGCACCACCACCAAAATTTCACCCAGAACAGCTGACATGATCGCTCCGACACTCCATATACCTATCTCAATTATGCGATGCCGGATGGATTTGAACAACCTTAGCCGGGGGCAGAATACGCTTCAATTTTATACCCTTCTCTCCTGGTAGGGGAAACAAACAGGGCGGATGCACGATCCGCCCAGTTCACAGCATGAGAATGGCTGACGTCGTTTTATACGCCCACGTCGCGGCGTTCCAGGCCCCACATGCCCAGGCCGACCAGCAGGGCGGTTAATCCTATCAGCAGGCCCACATACCCGGCGTTCAAACCTTCTTTCATGGCCTCTGCGCCGTTGTAGTAGTACCAGGGCGAGAGTCGCTGCAACCAGCCGGGGATATCGGCGATGTCGGCCATGGTGTGCAGCAGATAGGTGATGGCGGCCAATCCCAGGACAATCCCCAGCGCCGAGCCGCGCCCGCCTTTGATGCCGGTCAGGAAGAGTGCCAGGGCCGCAAAAAACAGGGTGAGCGGCATCATATTCAGGGTAGCCAGCAGCAGATCGCCGAGGGGCATATCGTCCACGCCGACCATGATCCCGCCTATCACGAAACCCGCATAAATCGCCAGCGACACCAACAGCGTGAAGACGATCAGCGCACCGAACTTTTCGATCACATACCGCCAGCGCGGAATCGGCGTGGACAGCATCAGGTCCAACGTGCCATTTTCCTCTTCGCTGCCGATGAAACCCGCTCCATACGTGATGCCAAACGCCAGCAGCATCAACGGATAGAAGAAGCTGAACGCCTCAGCGGAGAGATAGCCGCCAAGCGAAGTAAAATCAAACTCGCTGCTGCCAATCATCGCCTTAATCGCTTCTGGCATGTTGTTGAACATTTCCTGGAAGTCCTCGCCGCTGTCACGCACCGTCGGATAGAGCGCCATGTAGTACAGGCTGAGCAGGAACAGGCACAATGACCACCAGAACAGTGCTTTCCGCATATCACGCAGCGTTTTTAAAAAGATGTTACGAAGCATGGCGTTCACCCTCCTTTGCATAGAAGGCCAGGAAGACGTCTTCCAGGTTAGGTTCTTCACTGATCAGATTGATCACTTTGTGTTGGGCAGCCTGCTTGACCACCGCGTCTAAGGTTCCCACAACGGTGCAGCGCAGATGGCCGTTGACCGCCGTCACATCGCGCACGCCCGGCAGGTTGACAAATTCATCCAGCGGCGCGTCATTCTCAAAGACGATCTCCAGGTGACGCAGCGCCTTCGATTTCATGGAAGCCACTGTTTCGACGGTTACCAGCCGTCCTTCACGGATGATGCCCACCCGGTCACAGACGCGCTCGACTTCGGGCAGAATATGCGACGACAGAAAGATCGTCTGCCCGGCGGTTCTGGCTTCCTTGACCAGCGCATAAAATTCCTGCTGGATCAGAGGGTCGAGGCCGCTGGTTGGCTCGTCGAGGATCAGCAGTTCGGGCTTGTGCATGAACGCCTGGATCAGCCCGATCTTCTGCTTGTTGCCGGACGAGTAACTTTTGATCTGTCTGGACAGGTCCGCGTCCAACCGTTCAGCCAGTTCGCGCACCGTGGCCCAATCCACACCGCCCCGCAGGTGGGCGAGATGGCGCAGCATCTGTTCACCCGTCAGTTTGGGATACAGCGCCAGTTCGCCGGGCAGAATCCCGACCCGGTGATGGATCGCCAGCGCATCGCGGTGCGAATCCAGGCCAAAGATCGTGGCGCGGCCTTTGGTGGGCCGGATCAGGTCCATCAGGAGGCGGATGGTCGTGGTCTTGCCTGCCCCGTTAGGGCCGAGAAAGCCAAAGACCTCCCCAGCTTCGACAGCCAGGTTCACGTCGATGATGCCGCGCGCCTTGCCGTAATACTTCGTCAGTCCTTCGGTTTGAATGATCATGGTTCCTCCAGTGGCCCACGTTCCATGATCGGAGCGGCTACGGGCCTCTATACGAATGATAGGTAACGTGGGGCAGGACAAGCCAATGCCCCTACAGATTTGATCTTGTCCTGAGATGTGGTGTGTGAGGGCAAAACCCGCCCTCGCTACGGATTATCCCATTTAGCTGGTTCTAATATCATATTTAGGAATGCCTAAATTTACAACCCCAAAATGAAATTCGCTAGAAAATAGGGCCTGGCTTCGCCCGAATTACTGCTCCTCGCGCTCCCACTGCCAGCGTTTGATCAGCAGGGGAACTTCGCGCTCCAGGAACGCATACAGATCGCTCAAATCTTCCAGGCGTTGGCGGCTTTCGCGCGGCGCACCGCTTAACACTTCCAGCCCACGCTCGGCCATCTGGCGGATCAGGGCCATTTGCTCTACCCGCTCCGCCATGATCCCGGTCCAGGCATCAGGCCGGATGCGGAAGTAGTCCCGGCGTTCTCCCGGTAAGGTGAACCGCTCCACGACGCCGCGTTCGATCAGAAACCGGGTCATCGTGCTGATCGATCCCTTGCTGGCTTGCAGAGCCTCGGCCAATTCATTCAAGGACTGGTACGGAGGCTCACAGACCAGCAGCCAGCCGAGGATGCGCCCGGCCATGCGTGTCATGCCAAATTGTTCAAACAGCAGGGCGACTTCTTCCGCGTAATGTTGTTTATCTTCGGTGCTGTCGTCCAAGCCCGAAAAATCCCTCTCCTCATCCGACAGATACCCTACAGTGTATCTCGTTCAATATGTTCAGTCAATACTGAACACACTATACACCCGAATAGAATCAATGAAACCCCTCATTTTTGGGGGGATCGATTTTGGTTCTGGCTGCGTAGGATGTTTCTACAACCTCGCTTCGGGGTGTATCCATCCGACGAGCGCCGTGCCTTCTCCACCCCTGATGGGAGAAAGACCGGGCATGAGCGGGCAATCACCGAATCGCCCACCAGCCGCCCTGCGGTCGTAGGGCAAATGGCTTGTTGGTGAGTCAGTGGTGTGCTACACTAAAACTAAATGGTCGCCGCGCGGCGAAATTTCCGCCTGCTGCGTGAGGAGTCTGTCCTATGGAAGATCAATCACCCCAAGCGCAACAAACGATTGAACTCTCCGAAGCGCGAGTCGCCTACGAGATGGCGCTGCTGAATCTGGAAGCATCGCTGCCCGTGCCCAAAGCCTCCCCCAGAGTCGTGGACCCCTACTGTCTCCTGGGGCAGAGTCGTGGTGCGCGCGCTGTTATGGCTGCCGTTGGCGCTGCTGCGGCGGCTGTTACGGCTGTTGGGTGGTGTCAAAGACAGCTTCGGCGAACTGCTCGAAAATGTCAAAGGCAACCTGATCCGGTTTTCGCACCGTGAACCGCTGGTGATCGCCGGGCCGCGTGCCGAATACCGTGACCGAATCCGCCAACTGCTGCTCGAAGCATTGTGGGCGCGCGATCATGTGCAGGATGCTATCGAACGGCCCAACGGCGCGTCGTATGAATCGAAACGTTCGGTGTTATCGTTTGTCATGGCGAACGAAACCCGGTTGCAGCGGTTGGGTCAGGCCGCGCTGCTGGCCGCCGACTTGCAAACCACCGATCTGCGCGATGTCCAGCCTACCGCCCCCGACCCAGATCGTTGGTGGTGGTTCCTGAATCTACCTCATGCCAAACGCGCCCGCCGCCTGAATACCGTCTGGTTTGTGCTGGCGATTATCCCCGCACTGGCCTCGATTGTGCTGGTGACTCTGCTGGCGCAGCGGTTGGCGATCAATGGGCCGGACTTGCTTTCCGGCGCGTCGGTGGTGGCGCAGGTCGGGTTGGGTCTGGGCAGCATCCTGGCCGGGCGCGAACTGATGAACGATCTGATCCTGCGTGGGGCGCGAGTGTCGTGGCAGGGGCAGATCACGTTTGTGCTGGCGTCGCTGTTTTTGATGGTCGTGGTGCTGTTTTATTTCCTGGCCCCCCCCGGCGCAGCCATGATCTATAACCTGTTTGGTGAGCAGGCGATCAAGGCCGGGAATGCGTCGGAGGCCGAACTCTACCTGGAATCCGCCGCCCGCCTGGACCCCGATCCCTATGCGGCGTCGCTGCTGGAAGTCGGCTGCCTGTACCAGACTTTGGGCGCGCCAGACCGGGCGCAGAGCGTCTTTGAGCGGGTGCTCGAAGCGGATTCACGGCTGCTGCTGGCCCGCTACCATCTGGCCGAACTGTACAGTGATCGGCGCGATTATGACAAGGCGCTGCAACTGCTCGAAGATGGCCTGAATCTGCTGGACGCCGGGCGCGATGAGATGCGCGTGGGGAACAATGGCTTTTTGCCGGGCATTGATTCTCAGGAGAAAGCCGATCAAATGGAATACCTGCTGCTGCTGGCACGCGGGCGAGCCTACCTGGAAAGCGGCGCTCCCGAACAGGCCCGCAGTAATCTGCGCAGTGCCGAGGCCCTGTATGAAGAGATTTCTGCTTCTCCGATGACGACGGTAGTGGTCCGGCGCAGTTCCGGGGGGATGACGATTGCCCCCAGCCGCTTTGAAATGTCGTGTGGCCCGGAAGACAGCATCACCCCGTTGGTGCTGGGCAGCGAGATGAGCTTGCATTATCACCTGGCGCGCACTTACGACGCGCTGTGCGATGAAGAGGCCACCATCCAGGCGGCGGCCCAGGAATGGCGGCTGGTCCGCAACGGTATTCCAAGCAGTTTCCGGCAGGAGGCGTGGCGTGATGATGCAGCGCGTCGGCTGGCATCCGGCGAAACCTGCCAGCAGTAGTACTGCATCGAACCAACGGCCACCGAGACGCCGCCTCAGGAATAAATAAACTGTCAGCCAACGGCGGTCTTCTGGTGGTTTTCCGTCAGGTAAAAAATTTCAGGATGAGTACACTATAGGGTAGGGGGTGTCTGTCTGTGCGGCAGACCACACCTGATTCATGAAACAGAAAGCTGAAAACTCAGCTAAAAGCTAAGGAGTTTCCATCCATGCGCAAATTAGCATTTATGGCAATAATCACGATCATCATCCTTGCCAGCGTGCCTGTAGGCGTGACGGCTCAACAGGGCGATCTGGAACCGGCGCATCTCGTGCTGAGCGTGGACAACGGCATTGATGCCCGGCTGAATCGCATGGATTGGGATGTAAACGCCTGGGCACCGCTGTTCCCGGCGATGGGCGTCCGGTCCAGCGATTATATTGAACTCGCCGGGCGCACCACCGTGATGGTGCTCTGCTCCGACCTGACCCTGCTGGATCAACGTGGCAGTGAAGTGCCTCGCTGCGATCCCTATGCGTCCGAGACTTTCTTTTTCTACCTGGACGATCCGACCTGGACACCGGATGAGAGCACTGAGGTGGTGGTCAGCAGTGCGGACCCGGCCAGCTTCCCGCCCGAAATCCGCGATCCCGGCGCGCACAATCTGCGCGAACTGAGCGACTCCGAGCGCAGCGATATCGCGGCGCAGGTGGATACTATCCTGGGGTTGGGCCTGTCCTCGGATGCCGAGGCGTTCGCGCTGTCCAGCCTATTTCGCAGCTACGGCATGTTATTCGATGCCATCGGCACGCTGACAGCCCTGCCCGATCTGCAATGCACGGAGCGCAACCGCACGGCGGAGATCACGAGCAGCGATCAGCGGACTCTCACCGAGTCGCCCGCGCTGTATGTGCGCCTGGGCGAACTCTACCAGATGATCGGCCAGAATGAGGATGCGAACCGCAGCTATGAATGCGCGGTGGCCCTGGGTGAGTCGGCTGGTGATCCAGCGAATACAGCGCTGGCCTATGCGCGGCTGGCGAATATCTCCGAAGACACTGCCGAGGCGACCCAGCTTTACCAGTTGTCGATTAATAACTACGCGATGTTGCTCGCCATCAATGACGCCAATGCCGTGCTTGAAGTTTGCGGTCTGCGCAACTGTACCCTGCCTCAATAAAGGAGTCTAACCGTGTCGGGTTTGAGAAACAATCTGCGGATGCTGATCGTCATTCTCGCCGTGATCCTGGTGATCGTGTTTCTGCTGCAAAACACCAAGACGGTCCCGGTCAAGTTCCTGTTTTTTGACGAAACCGATATCCCCAGCGTGGTCCTGATCATGGTCACCCTGCTGTTTGGGTTCGTAGTCGGCTATTTCCTGGGAGGGACGCGCAGCCGCCGCAAGGCCCAGGCGTTGGAGCAGCAGCGGTCCTCCGATGTGGTGGTTCCGCCCACGCCGTCAGAATGATTGGCTCATCTGGCGGCAGGATATCTTGCCGCCGCCCTCAATTCCAATTGCATTTCTTCCCTTCCTTCCTGTGGGGGAACTGAGGAGTCCATTGAAATGCTTCCCCAGCAAACCATGATTGAACATATCCGGGCACTGTGCCGGGAAGATCGCCGGGTCGATGCGGTCATGATGTACGGCTCATTTGTGTATGGCGCAGGCGACGCTTTTTCGGATATTGAGTTTTTGCTGTTCTTTGAAGATGATGCCTTTGCCGATCTGGATCGGCGGGTGTGGCTGGAACAGATCGCGCCCATCGACATGATGTTTGTGAACGATTTCGGCATCACGGCGGTGATTTTTGATAATCTCGTTCGGGGCGAGTTTCATTTCCACAGCGTTTCCGAAATGACCATCACCGAGCAGTGGCGGGGCGTGCTGACGTTTCCGACCCTGGAAGCCACGCTGCTGGTCGATAAATCGGGCAGGCTGGCGGCATACCTGAAGCCGATCATTGGGCCGCCGCTTCGCCGTGACAGCCTGGACACCATCCAACATCTGGTCCACAATTTCGTGAACGTCATGTGGTTCGGGTTCAACGTGCTGCACCGGGGTGAACTGGCCCGCGCGCTGGAAATGTTGGGCGTTC
>Ga0073934_10009523_pt1 | contig 12416 bp, 13 predicted proteins | sample LarsenN4metaG_FD_76834 | JGI IMG/M metagenome (GOLD analysis project Ga0073934, IMG submission 76834) | Hot spring sediment bacterial and archeal communities from British Columbia, Canada, to study Microbial Dark Matter (Phase II) - Larsen... ... | reverse complement strand
CGATGCGCTGCTGGATGCCGTCTAAATCGATTTGAATGGTTTTTTCCTCTTTTTTCTCTTTGGGCGGTTCCGGCTCGGCCGGTTTTTCGGCCTGGCCATTGTCCGGCTTGGCGGAATCCTTCTTGCCGTTGTCCTGGCCGTTCTGATCGCGCTTGACGGTCGGGTCGGGCGGCATCTCGACAAAGGGGTTGGGCAGCTCCTTTTGCAGGGTGACCAGGTAGGGCCGGCTGCCTTTGGGGAAGTTCAAATCAAAATAGAATTTGTCGTAAACCGGGTCAAAGTCGCGGTAGGAGATAAAGTAGAGGTAGCGGCCATCGGGATCAAAGCTGGGGCCAAAGTCGACCAGAGTGTTGGGGGGGGTGACATAATGGGTTTCACCGGTTTCAACGTGGCAGAGCTTGATGGCGCTGGTGTGGTGCGACGCTTTAAAGCCATAGGCGACCCATTGGCCATCGGGCGACCAATCGGCGCCCAACATATGGCCATAGTTGCTTTTATCCAAAAGCTTGGAGGTTTTGGTTTCCAGATCGACATAGATCAACTCAAGGCGATGGTTGGCCACGACCAGGGCATCTTTTTTGGGCGATATTTCCAGAAAGATGGGCCGGCCGATATCCAGGTTGTCCAGCCGCTCGACCTGGCGGTCGGCTGGGGCGTGGGAAATTTCGGAATGGATTTCTAATGTTTCTTCGCCGGTGGCGTCGCTGACCATGACCAGCCGCTGGCCGTCATTGAGCCAGTCAATCAAGCGATAACGGGTCGTGTGAGGATCGCCGTACTGGAAGACGGCGCCTTCCCAGTTGGCCATGCTAAAGGCTTTGCCGCGCAGGGTCAGAGCCAGGCTGTGGCCGTTGGGGTGAAGCTTGAAATGCTCCAGGTAAGGGGCCGGCTTTACAAATTTACGGTTCCGCTGCACTCTGGGGCTGTGAAATTCAATTTCAACTTTGCTGATGGCTTTTTTGCCCTTGGCCTCTTTGGCCGGATCAAAGATATAAAGATCAGCCCCGGCCCGGTAAACGATCCGCTCGCCATCGGTATCGGGTTGGCGAACGTAGTAATCATCGTGGTGGGTATGGCGCCGGATATCTTTGCCTTTAGGGGTGCAGGAGTAGAGATTGCCAATCCCTTCATGGTCGGATAAGAAGTAGATCCGGTCTTCGATCCACATGGGGTAGATCAGGTTGCTCTCCAGTTTGAGCAGCGGCTCAAAGACGCCTTTGCCCTTCCGGTCGATCCAGATATCGCCGGCCGTGCCGCCCCGATATCGCTTCCAGTTGGCCAGTTCCATCGAGCGCCGGCCAATCGCTACCCCGCCGTCAGGGCCAAAGGAGATGGAGCGAGCCGGGCCATAGGGCAGGCGCTCCGGCAGGCCGCCTTCAAAGCTAATGGTGTAGAGCATGGTCAAGGAGCGAAAGGGTTGGCCGATATTGCTGGAGATGATGATCTTTTTACTGTCGGGCGTCCAACCCAGCACGGTCGTAAAACTACCCAGGTAGGTCAGCCGGGTGGCCGGGCCGCCACTGGCAGGCATCACATAAACCTCAGCTTCGCCCTCCTCACGGCCAATAAAGGCGAGCCACTGGCCATCGGGTGAAAAGGCGGGATGGGAGGTTGTGCCCAGGTTAGAGGTCAGCCGCCGGGCCACGCCACCTTTGGCCGGAACAAGCCATAAATCGTCTTCGCAGACGAACGCAACATTTTTTTGATGAATGGTTGGATATCGATAATAGCCTTCAGTTGCCACTTAATACTCCCTAAAAGTAATTACAAATGAAGAATTAATAATGAAGAATTGGATGTTATTTTCATCCCTTGTTTTGCCCTTTATTCAACTGTAAAGGTTTTGGTAAATTACGAGTCAGTCTTCTTGTTCTAGATCGACCAGCGCTTCTTCTTTTAGCTGGCGACGGAGAACCTTACCGGCCAATGATTTTGGAAGATTATCACGGAAGATAATCTTACGAGGCTGTTTGTAAGGCGCTAAGCGATCCCGGCAGAAGTTACGAATGTCGGCGGCGGTAGCGGTTTCATTGGGTAAAAGGGTAATGTAGGCGGTAATTTTTTCACCGCGAAGTCCATCCGGTAGTCCGATCACGGCTGCTTCTTTGATCTTGGGATGTTGATATAAAACTTCTTCGACTTCACGCGGGTAAACATTAAAGCCGGCGCTAAGGATCATATCTTTTTTACGATCGACAATATAAAAATAGCCTTGCTCGTCCATCCGGGCAATATCACCGGTCCGCAGCCAGCCATCAAATAGAGCCTCTTCGGTTTCTTCAGGGTTGTTCCAATACCCTTGCATCACCTGCGGCCCTTTGACCATCAGTTCACCATCTTCGCCAATGGCGCGTTCTTTGGCCGGGTCATCGGGATCAACGATTTTGGCCTCGGTACCAATAATGGGTATGCCAATACTGCCAACCTTGCGGATACCCCGCAGCGGGTTGACATGGGTTACCGAAGAGGCCTCGGTCATCCCGTAGGCTTCGGCAATGCGGGCCCCGGTTCGAGCCTCAAATTTCTCAATGACCTCAACCGGCAAGGGCGCAGCGCCGCTGAAAATCGCTTTAATCGAAGTTAGATCGATCCGATCAATATTCCGGTAGTTGTTCAAAGCCACAAAAAGGGCCGGAATGCCGGTAAAAAAGGTGGGCCGTTCGGCCACAATGGCATCGACAATGGTTTTGATCTCCGGCTGTGGAATGAGCACCAGCGTCGCCGCCATATACATCGCCATATTCATTAGCCCGTTCATCCCGTAAACATGAAAAAAGGGCATGATGGCCAGGACCACATCTTCAGCCTCTTGATGTTCATATAGTAAAAAGGTTCGGACCTGGCTGAGGCTGGCAACCAGGTTACGGTGGGTCAGCATCGCACCTTTGGGCAGCCCGGTAGTGCCGCCGGTATATTGTAAACAGGCCAGGTCGTCAGGCGTCAGGGTTACCGCCGGCGGGCGGCCCTGCTGGCGAGACAACAGTTTTTTAAAGGAAAGAACCTGACCATTGTATTTAACGTCAACCCATTTACCTTTACGCTTTAGCTCGATCGGAGCTAATGTGCGTTTGACCAGGGGCATATAATCTTGAATAGCGCCCAGCACCACATAATCGAGCGGCAGCTTTTTCATAATGGCCTCAATCTGGGGCCAGAATAGATCAAGACTGATGACGATCTTTACGCCGGCATCGGACCATTGGTGGTATAGTTCTCGTTCAACATAAAGCGGGTTGGTCATAACGGTGACCGCGCCGAGAGAGAGGGTGGCATAATAGGCGATGATCGTTTGGGGGCAATTGGGCATCATAATAGCCACCCGGTCCCCTTTTCGAACACCCAACTCATAAAGCGCAGCAGCCAGCCGATCGACCTCTTGTTTAAGCTGGCTATAGTTGAAACGAGCGCCCAGGTAAACCACGGCCGTATGCTTGGGGTGGCTATGGGCTGCGTTTTTTAACAGGTCGGGAATGGTGAGAGAGGGAACAGTTAACTGTTTGGGAACTGCATCATCGTAAAATTTTAACCAGGGCCTGGTCATGGATTTCTCTTAAGAGCCTGCTTATTAAGGATACATGGTTATGGCGTCTCTCGCGCCTACGCTGAGCGTAGGCACGAGAGACGCCATCCATCAACGACTTATTCTTACCGTTCTTAATTATAACGGTAATTGGGTTATTGCACAATCCATTTAGGGTCGTCTATAATAGTCGAGTTGTACTATGTTAATGCCAGTGGTATAATTTTTTGTAATAATTATCAAAAGTGTTAGAAAAATTGTTACGGTCGGATCGAACCCAATCACCAACCAGAACTTGAGATAGATGATGAAATTTTCAATATCGTGATCACTATGGAGAATCCAAAGCTACTTGTTATTGACGATGACCCCATGACCTGTAATCTTTTGGAAACTATTTTACAGATGGAGAATTATCGAACCGCTTCTGTAACGACTATTGATAGCGGCGGAATTATTCCGATCTTAGATGATAAACAACCTGATATGTTGATCTTGGATTTGCATCTGGGTGTAAATGAAACAACAAAATATGTGATCACAATCCGGTCGGATGAGAAGTGGCGGCATCTCCCCATCCTGATGACCTCGGCGATCGATGAGAGCCGGGCTTGTTTGGAGGCGGGCGCCAATGATTTTGTTTTGAAACCGTTTAATTGGCAAGAGGTGACCCACCGCGTAAACAAAATCCGGACGGGTTCTATGGATTAGGAGGTATATATACATAACTTAATATTTTCCGAGGATTACTATTGTGGCCCGAAAACAACAACGTAACCATGATAAAATGAAATGGTATCGCGCCGATTTGCACTTACATACGCCTGGATCGAAAGATTATCTGGAGCCCAAAGTTAGTTACCTGGATATTTTGCATAAGGCCGAGAGTCGAGGGCTAGACATTATCGCTTTGACCGACCATAATACTGTGGCCGGGATTAAAGGGCTAAAGAAAGAGCTGGAAGAGCTTGAGCTGTTAGAACAACTGAATCGGATTCATCCGCAGGAAAGAGAGCGGCTGGCCGAATTTCGGCGATTATTGAACAAAATATTGCTGCTGCCGGGCTTTGAATTAACAGCAACCCTTGGCTTCCATATATTGGGTATTTTTCATCCCGAGACAAGCTTGCGCGAACTGGAACATACATTGTTAACTTTACGAGTTCCGGCCACCAAGCTGGATATTGGAGCCACCGAGGTGGGCGCGACGATTGATGTTTTAAGCGCCTACCGGATTATTAACGAAGCCGGCGGCCTGGTTATTGCGGCTCACGCCAACTCGTCGCACGGGGTGGCGATGCAAGGGTTCAATTTTGGCGGGCAAACTAAAATTGCTTATACTCAGGATCCTCACCTGCATGCCCTAGAGGTGACCGATCTTGAAAGTAAGCACCGCCGGACTACAGCTAATTTCTTTAACGGGACCAAGCCGGAGTACCCGCGCCGCATGCATTGTATCCAGGGGTCCGACGCCCACCGGCTTGACCAGGATCCGTATGACAAAAACAGGTTGGGCATTGGGGACCGGGTAACTGAAGTTTATTTGCCGGAATTGAGTTTTGAGGCGCTTAAAGCTTTGTTTTTGGATAGTGATTTTTCGAGAACGCGCCCTTATCGTCCGGCTCAGGCGCCGTTTGATCATGTGCGAGCGGCTCGCAAAGAAGGGACGAGTATTGTCCAGTCGTTTCACGCCTCAGTTGCCCGCCGGGGCGGTCATTTATATGCTCTTTTGTGCGATGTTTGCGCCTTTGCCAATACGAACGGCGGCACTATTTTTGTGGGTCTTAGCGATAATCCTAAAGAGCCGATTGTAGGCGTTAAGAAACCTCAGGAGGTCATCCAGCTCATTCAAAACGAGGTCGAAAAGAAGATTACGCCACCGCTGGACATAAAGATCGACGAATATGAGACCGAAGGCAAAAAGGTTTTGCAGATTTCGGTGCCGATTGGTGAAAACTCACCCTATGTGATTGACGATTATAAAATTTATGTGAGGGATGAAACGGATACCAATCTGGCGGTTCGAGATGAGATTGTAGGGCTGGTTAAGCGGAGCTTAACGATGCACCCGGAAGAGCAGATCGCCTCTTCTGCCGGCGTCCAGGCGCCTTTAGCCGGGAGCAATCCTTTATTACTGCCAAATGGAACTTCGCCCGAGCCCAAAACCGGGGTAGAAATTGTTGCGGTGGAAACCCGCCAGGGTAAAAATTATTATAGCTTGCGGGATTTACGCAACGGGGATATTGTTCACAATGTTACCCGGCAATCGGCCCGAAGATTGTGGCAGTATGCTTTGACCGAGCATGAGACCAACATGGTCGATAGCAAGAAGGTGGAGTGGCAGGGAGATATTGGCCTGTGGAAGAAGTATAAGCGGGGTGGCCAGACTCGTTATGATCTGGTACAGCGCGCTAAGGATCAAACAGTCCATATCTACTATGGGGTGACCGAAAACGGCATTCATGGCCCCTGGCAGAGGTTGATTGATAGTAACGACGAGAATTCGTAAACGGCGTTGGTAAAGAGCCTAAAGGTTTATAAAACCTTTAGGCTCTGGATTGGTAGAATGCGCAGAAAAAGTAGGGTTGGCGTTTTAACGATTAGCGACCGAGGTTCAGCCGGCGTATATGAAGATCGAAGCGGGCCGGTAATTCGCCAGCTTGTGTCAGAAAGGCTAGATAGCCTGATCGAGCAAACGGCGGTTATTCCAGATGAACCGGAGTTGATTGTCGCGACCCTGCTTGAATGGGCTGACCAGGAGCGTCTGGATTTGATCCTAACGACCGGGGGTACTGGCTTTGCGCCGCGTGATGTAACGCCGGAAGCCACCCGGCAGGTCATTCAGAAAGAAGCGCCTGGCCTGGTTTTTGCGATGTTAAAGGATAGCCTGGCCATAACGCCCCACGCCATGTTGTCACGTATGGTAGCGGGTATTCGCGGCCAGACTTTGATTATCAATTTGCCTGGCAGTCCCAAAGCCGCGCGTGAAAATCTTGAAACGATTTTGCCGGCCCTGCCTCACGCGCTGGAGCTATTGAGAGATGAGCCTGAGGTAAAACATTAGCTTGCAAAGATTTACTGAAATTCAATTCGGGAGCAAAAGGGTGAGTCAAGGGTGTATTTTCTGCAAGATCGTAGCCGGAGAAATGAGCAGCTCGTTCATCTATCAAGATGACGAGGTGACCGCTTTTAAGGATATCAATCCGCAAGCTCCGAGCCATATCTTGATTGTGCCCAACAAGCATATTGGGTCGGTCGGTGATGCTTCGGGGGAGGATCAGGCGGTATTAGGTAAACTGCTGTTAGCGGCAGCTCAAATTGCCCAGGAGAAGGGTGTAGCCAATAGAGGATATCGACTGGTAATCAATACGGGAGTTGATGGTGGTCAAAGCGTTTCTCATCTCCATGTTCATCTATTGGCAGGACGGCAAATGAGCTGGCCTCCCGGCTGAAATGAGATCGATGCTGACCGTTCCTCGACCGGCTAATGGTACCTGGCTAGCATATTCTTCCTTATCTTCACTTTAAACAAACTATCTTCCACATTTTATCCCACAGCAAAAAGGATTAAAATAAATGATGACTTTAAAGGATCAACTTAATGCTGATCTTAAAGAAGCGATGAAGGGCGGCGATAGAGTTCGCATTGATACCCTGCGGATGTTAAGATCGGCTGTCAAATATGGTGAAATTGAGGCCGGGGCTGAGTTTGATGATCAAGGCATCCTGGGTGTTGTCGCCAAGCAAGCCAAACAGCGGCGCGACGCAATTAGCGAATTTGAAAAAGCAGGACGGACAGACCTGGTTGAAAAGGAAACCGCCGAGTTAAAGATTCTCGAAGGTTATTTACCGGCCCAATTGTCCGAAGCAGAGATTCGAGACAGGGTTCGGGCTATTATTCAAAAATTGAATGTAACCGATGCCAAAGGAACAGGGCTGGTGATGAAACAGGCCATGGCCGAACTCAAGGGCCAGGCTGATGGTAAAGTTGTCAATCAAATTGTGCGTGAACTCTTGAGTTAGCAAATTGCTCAGTCATTGGTCCGGCTTGTCGCACTTAAGGCCGGACCAGGGACAAAACAGATGGTCGTAAAAGCAAATTCGATAAAAACGGAAAGTTCTGGCCGCTTATCAAATCGCCATATTTTATATGCCCTTTTGATTGCCCTGGCCTTTGCCGGAATTGGGCCGCTGATCTTGATTTATCAATCACCGGCCAGGGTTATCAATCTGGAAGTGGGGGAGGTTGTGTCTGAGGATATTTTTGCGCCTCGCCACTTTAGTTACATTAGCGAGATTGAAACGACGGCAGCGCGGGAGCGGGCCAGAAATTCCGTAGCAACCAAATATAATCCACCCGATCCAACCGTGGCCCGGCAACAGGTGGAGCGGCTGCGGAAAATATTCGATTACATGGAGACGGTCAGGGCCGACCCCTATGCTTCATTGGCCGATAAATTTGAGTGGATTGCGGCTATCCCTGATATCAATTTATCGGATACGGTGATCGATCAAATTCTGATCATGGATGATCAAGATTGGACCGAAACGCGCCAAGAGTCACTGGCCCTGCTGCGGCAGGCGATGAGCGCCGAGATCAGAGATAGCCAGGTAGCGGCCACACGACGCCAGCTACCGACAAAAGTATCTCTGGATACACCAGAGCATCAATCCAATGTGATTGTGGCCATTACCGAGGACTTGATCAAGCCAAACACTTTCGCCGACGAGGTCGGAACCGAGGCCGAACGGCAAGCGGCGGTTGAAGCAGTTGAACCGGTGTCAGTTAGCATTGGTAGAAGCGAGTTGATTATTCCGGCCGGCCAGGCGATTGGTCCAAGGGAGTTAGAGGCGCTGCAGGCTATGAACCTGGAGCAGCCCAATGTGAGCTGGATTGAACGCTTTGTACCCCCAACGGTGCTTATCCTACTGGTTACGGCGCTGGTGAGCGTGTATCTGGTTCAGTATGTGCCCCGGGTGTTGACAGATACGAAACGGTTGGTGCTGCTGGCCTTTTTCTTGCTGATGTTTATTGCCATTGCCAAGGCTATTATTCCTGACGGCACAGTGATTGTCTATCTCTATCCTATGGCGGCCCTGGCGATGATGATTGTGATTTTGATCGATGCGCAACTGTCCTTTATCTTAACGACTATTTTGGCCTTTATCGCCGGATACATGGCCATCAATGGGCCGCCAGGGTTGGTGGTCTACCTGATTTTGAGCGGTTGGACCGGAGCGCTGGCGCTGGGCCGGGGCCAACGGGTGAACTCGTTGATCTGGGCCGGGATTTATGTGGGGCTGGTTAATACCGGGATTATCCTGGCCTTTAATCTTACCTCCGATACGGCCAGCCTGGCTATTCTCGTGTTTGAGGGGTTACTCAACGGCATCTTACTTTCAACCGGATTGGCCTTAATTGGGCTGTTGATCATCGGCAACCTGTTTGGCATTACTACCCATATTCAGCTTACCGATTTAGCCCGGCCAACCCATCCGTTGCTACGACAGCTCCTGCTTAAAGCGCCGGGCACTTACCATCACAGCCTGATGGTGAGTAATCTGGCAGAACAGGCTGCCGAGAGGGTTGGCGCCGATTCGCTATTGGTGCGGGTCATGGCTTACTATCATGATATTGGCAAGATGCAGCGGCCTTACTTTTTTATTGAAAATCAGCCCGATGGGATGGTTAATGTACATGAGAAGCTCGAGCCTCAAATTAGCGCCCAGATCATTATTAGCCATGTGAAGGATGGGCTGGATTTAGCCAATAAATACCGGCTGCCGCCGGCCATTAAAGCCGGCATCGCCCAGCACCACGGCAGTAGCGTGGTGAAGTTTTTTTACTATCAGGCGGTTGAGGCAGCCAAAGAGAAAAACCAGGAAGTTGATGAAGCTGCTTTCCGTTATCCGGGACCCAAACCCCAAACCAAGGAAAACGGTATTCTCATGCTGGCCGACGGTTCGGAGTCGGCGGTTCGGGCGCTCAAGCCCAGATCAACCGAAGAGATCGACGAGTTGGTCCAAAAGATCATTTCTCATCATCTGAGCAGCGGCCAGCTCGATGAGTGCAACCTAACCATATCTGATCTCTACAAGATCCGCATGGCTTTTGTTGATATTCTGCAAGGGGTACATCACCCCCGGATCAAATATCCGGAGGAGGTTAAGACCGCGGCGTCGCAAGAGATGGAAAGAGAAGCCGGCGACCAGCCAGAGACGCCGGAAGCCGCCCCTGGAAAAGCAGCGCCCACGCTGGCGACTCGCCCGGCAAAGTGGGTTCAAAGTGAGTAGGATGAGGTATGGATATTTCTTTACATATTGATGAGGCTTATGCCGCTCAGATTGATGCCGAAGCGATTGAACAGGCAATCGTGACCACGCTTCAACTGGCTAAAGCTGATCCGGTTTTAATTCAAGAGGGAAGTGTCGCGCTGACCATTACCGATCGTGAGACCGTTCAGCAACTTAACCTGCAATATTTGGGAATTGACGAGCCCACGGATGTTCTATCATTTGAGAATGTGCCCGATGCCGATTTTCCGGAGGTTGAAACGGGGATGAGCCGTCATTTAGGGGATATTGTGATCGCCTACCCGGTGGCCGAAGCGCAAGCCGCCAGCGCCGGACATGAGCCGATGGCTGAAGTAAGCCTGCTGGCCGTGCATGGCGCCCTCCATCTCTTAGGCTTTGATCACGATGACCCTGAGCGCAAAGAAGAGATGTGGGCTGTTCAACAACAGATTATGTCTGAACTAGGTTTAGCCCATGTTCAACCCACCGAAGAAGCGCACGGCGGTCGCCCGGATTAACCGGCTGCGGAGCTTTCAGTATGCCTTTGCCGGAATCTGGTACACCCTTAAGACCCAACGCAACGCTCAAATTCATGTTGGGATTACAACGCTGGTTATCGTCATGGGCTTGCTGCTCAAGGTTACGCTGCTAGAATGGGCCACGCTGGCTTTAACGACCGGTTTTGTGATTGCGACAGAGATGTTAAACACGGCTATCGAAGCGGCGATGGATCACGCCACGACCGATTTTCATCCCCAGGTTAAGATTGTCAAGGATGTCGCGGCGGGGGCGGTTTTGGTGGCGGCGATTACCGCCGTCGTCGTGGGGGCGTTGATTTTTGGCCCCCGGCTGCTTGAGCGGCTAAATTGAGGCCCGGAATTTGCAAAAGAACCGAGGCTTTGTAAAATAACAGCATTAGCGGGCCGCTAGCTCAACTGGCAGAGCAACTGACTCTTAATCAGTAGGTTACAGGTTCGATTCCTGTGCGGCCCACTATATATATAGAGGCCAGGTATAACAGTTAAATGGATGAAATTAATGCCTGTCCGGATCTCTCCTTTGAGGCTCTCAAACGTCGTTTGGGGCCAGCCGATACCACACAAATCCGATTGTTGTTAAAAGTTCCTCCCATTCAACGATTAAAGACCATGTTGGATATGCAAGGTGTTATTCTTAACACCTGGCATGCTCGTCTACGCCATGCTCATCCAGAACTGGCTGATCTAGATTTGTGCCATCTCCTCTTTAGGCGGCTGCAGTAAGGTGACTGAGCCTAACTTGCAGCTATATTTTGATATTTTGCAGACTTTAGAGCGCTTGCAGGCGCCTTACGTCGTTATCGGAGCATTTGCGGGTACATTTTATGGTGTGACCCGTGTTACCTTGGATGTTGACATCGTAGTAGATCTGACAGAGGCGCATATTCAGGCACTTGCTGCCACTTATCCCCCGCCCCGATTTTATGCTGACCCAGATCAGATGCGCGATTCTATTCGATTGGGCATCTTGTTCAACATTATCGACACAAATGAAGCTCGCAAAGTTGATCTCATCCCGTTGACGATGAAACCAGGCTATAGCTTTGCCTTGGCTAACCGAATACGAAAAGAAATTTTTGTTACCCCAGAGACCAGTTTTCAGGCATGGTTTGCTCGGCCTGAAGATGTCATTGTTGGCAAGTTAATGGCCTGGAAAGAAGGATATTCCTTCAAGCACGAAACAGATATTCGAGATATATTAACCGCAGTTAAGCTAGGTGACGATGTTGAGTTATCAGCGGCATTTGATCTAACCTATATTGATCGATGGGCAGCCAAACTTGGGTCAGAGGTGGAACAATTTTGGTCTGGATTGAAACGATTAGTCAATTTTGAAATTGATTAAGGCATGGAGAAAGTCAGTCACACGATATGAAGTGTTACAACCAGAAGAGAATGCTGATCAAGGGCTCGAAATCAAGGCCAGTAGTTCGCCTGGTTGTAATACGCGAACCAACTCATCCTTAAAATCTTTTGGATTTCGGGTAACCAAGTAATCAGCCTGTGAATTGAACGCTGCGGCCATCTGCACCGCATCCTCGAAATCTTTCCAACCCAGAGCCAGAGCTTGCAAGATAACATCCCGATCAACCGCGGCAATATTGAAGACGTGCAACAGTTTGGTCATGATCAAGTGAGCTTGGGATTGGCCAAGGTGTTTGACAACCAGATAATGGAGCGTGGTGACTGTGTGCGCCGCTAACAGCCCTTCACCCTGGCCTTGTTCTACCAGTGTCCAGACAGCGGCTGACGTGGTATAATGTGGTTCTCGCTTGGCTAAAACGTCCAGCACGATATTGGCGTCAATCAGGAGGCGAAGTTTAGCGCTTGTACTTGTCATCAAGGTAATCCCGGTATTCTTGTAGCGAAACGTCTGCTGGTAGAATGCCGCTCAGTTCTTGCAAAATGGGAGGGGCGGGGGCGCTATCTGCTATCTTGAGGGAGCGTAGAAATTCGGCCACGAGTTGGGACAGGGTTGTATTATGATGCTCAGCATAATCTTTGGCAGCCTCAATAATCGGCTTTTCAATTCGGAGCGTGAGTTTTGTTTTTTCCATCAGTTT
>Ga0073934_10009522_pt1 | contig 12417 bp, 8 predicted proteins | sample LarsenN4metaG_FD_76834 | JGI IMG/M metagenome (GOLD analysis project Ga0073934, IMG submission 76834) | Hot spring sediment bacterial and archeal communities from British Columbia, Canada, to study Microbial Dark Matter (Phase II) - Larsen... ... | reverse complement strand
GTTTGGCCGACATTCTGGCTTGGCGGTCGTCACAGACGCAGACCCGTTCGCGCGCACAGGTTCTGGGCGAGACCGCCAAACTGACCGTGGTGCGCCTCGCCTTGCGGGCTCTCGATGCGGAAGAGCGCGCCGCCGCCGCCCGCGAGCGGGAACTAGTGGCCGCTGTCGAAGAGGAGCGCCGCCGCCAAGTCTATCGGCTACAACGATATGCCGACAGCCTGAAGGCTGTGAGGCTCGCATTGGGTGTCGGCGACCAGGTGGGTTTCGACGACACGATCGACCAGAAGGGGCTGATCTCGCTGGCGGAAGAGGCTTTAGCCGACGCCATGCGCGCCGATCTGCCGAAGCCGCCGAACGTTGGTTCGATTTTCGCACGCCAGAAAGCGCTGAACGAGGAGCACGAAACGTTAACAGCGAAGCGTCAGGAGTTGGAGAACGAGGCGCGTTTCAAACGGGGTGAGGCTGAACGATACTACTCCGAGGCGAGTCAGGGTGCGATCGACATCTCTCAGGGAGGAATCAGGGTCTGCCCTGTCTGCAGGGTCAGCATAGATGAGGTTAAGGCAAAGGGGTGTGGGATTACGCTCGAACGATGCGACCTCCCGGCGATTAGGGCGGCCATCGAGGAAAAACAGAAGAAGGCCACTGAACTGGACTCAGAAGCGAGCGCTGCAGAGCAGGAAGCCAAGCGCATCGGAGCCCTGGTCCAACAACTGGAGCCCCGCAAGCAGGAGCTTGAGGCGGAAGCAAAGGCCGCCGATGCCGCCAGCCGTTCCGCTCAGGCAGCTGCCAAGGCGGTGCAGGACCATGTCTATCGGGCGAGGCGCACGCTCGATGACGTGCGTTCGCTTCGCGAACGTGAGGCGGCCACCAAGCCGACACCTGCGGGAACCGCAGAATTGGAAGCGGTCCGCGCGCAACTGGACGCTGGACGCATGCGGGCGCGGGCGGCCATCAGGACGTTGGAGGAAAGATATCAGGGGATCATGGCCGCCTGGCTCCCCAAAGGTGTGGCGGGCACAATCAAGCTCGATGGTAACGGCTTGAAGGTCGATGCCGAATTCTCAGGACGGGGTGAAGTTTCGACAGCGGCGTTAGACTCCCTGAAGATCGTCGCATTCGACCTCGCCGCGCTGCACATGGCCGTCGAGGAAAAGGCGGACCTGCCAGCTTTCCTTGTCCACGACAGCCCGCGTGAGGCGGATTTGGACGGGCAACTCTACGCTCGCCTATTCAGTCTTGTGCATCAATGGGAGGAAGAGGCGGAAGCGCCTTGCTTCCAATATATCGTTACGACGACAACGGCGCCGCCAAAGGAGTTGCAAGGCGACAATTATGTACGATTAGCAATGACTTCGACTCCCGCGGAGGAACGTCTCTTCAGAATGGACCTATGATGCTCGAGTCACCGCAGTCCTTCGTGGTTCGGCAGGAATGCGAAAAGGTCGCTTGGCAGAATGGCTTCCGCCGCGTTCTTGGCGAGGAGGCCGGCTGGACGGCCTTCGGCTCGACCACCGCGAAAGGCCAGATCTACCTAGCCGCGGCAGGACCGTCAGGGCCGTGGTATCTCGCCCTCGATCATCATGGTGTCATCGAGGAGTTGGGGGTACCCGCGGTCGACGTGGCCGGGCCAGGCCGCGCTCGCTTCGCCTTCGACACGCTCGGCGCACTTTATGGGGTGCTGCATCGTGTCTACGAACTCGGGGTCAGCCTGCCCGACGCGCCGCTCCGGGAGTTCGAGCTTCGGGTCGCAAACCTGCCGCAGTCGACGGAGGCCGAACGGCTGGTCGTGCAGAGGATCGGACAGGACATCTTTCGCGATCGTCTGATGGACTACTGGCGGAGGCGCTGCCCCCTGACAGGGATCTCCGATACGGCCCTGCTCCGCGCCTCGCACATCATCCCATGGGCAGAATGCAACAGCGACGCCGAGCGGCTCGACGTGCATAACGGACTTCTCCTTTCGGCCCTTTGGGACGCCGCATTCGACCGCGCACTCGTGACCTTCGACGACGAGGGCAAGCCCGAGTTTTCGTCCAGTCTCAGCGAACAAGCGCGCGCCGAACTGCGCTGGAGCTCCCCCATTCCGCTGACAGACGAACACCGCCGCCGGCTCGCACGCCATCGCGAGCGAGCCCGAGCACCCGGGCTGGCGTCGTAGAGAAAACGATCGTGGCTCGAGTATTCACGCGTGAGCAATTTTACGAGCTCGTCTGGTCCAAGCCGATGACGCACCTAGCGAAGGAGTTCGCCATCTCCGACGTTGCGCTCCACAAGATCTGCAGAAAGCATGGCATTCCCAACCCGCCGCTCGGCTGGTGGGTGAAAAAGGCGGCCGGAAAGAAGGTGAAGCAGACACCACTGCAGGAGGCCAAGCCCGGTACTCCCGACAGGATCACCATTGCCGGTGCCGACCTCGGTCGCGAATCCGCCAATCTTGCGGCCGTGCGCGAGAAGGCACGCATTTCTGCATCCGAAGGCGACGATAACGAAGCTGCGCCGCCGCACCCGATCGTCGACCGCACCATCGCCAAGCTCAGAAAGGAGAAATCGTCCGATATCGGCCTGGTCACCGTCAGCGGAGCCGGGCTCATCAAGTGCGAGGTTGCACCGGAATCTATTGAACGGCTCGCAGTCATCCTGCCCCGGATTATACGGGCGGCCTCATTACAGGGATTCCAACTCGTCGGGGGAGAGGGTTCAGCGCACTTCAAGTCGGATATTGAAGTCATCGGCTTCTCGATTTCTGAGTTGGTCAAGCGTGAAAAGCATGCGCTGACTGATGCAGAGCGTGCCAAAGAGGAGGCTTGGCAACGAAAGCGTGATCTGGCTGCGCGGCGAAATGCTTGGGATGCTGTATTCCTCGACAGGCCGCGATTTCCCGAATGGGATTACCACCCGACAGGTCAGCTCTCGTTCGAGTTCGAGCAGGTATACGTGCTCGGAGGGACAGGACCTCGCCGTACCTTCCGAGATGCCAAGATCCAGCGGCTCGAGAACATGGCGAGCGAAATCGGCGTGGCGCTCGCGGTTCTTGCCGCCGCGAAAGTGGAGCAACGTCTCAGGCGCGAGGCGGAGCATCGCCGGATTGAGGAAGAGCGACGCCAACGGGAACTGGCGGCGCGCGTGAAGCATGTCGAGGACCGCCGAAGTGCGGGACTTGGGGCAATCTTGGCCGAACTCGACGAACTCGATCGGCTGCGCCGACTCATCACCATGCTCACGACACAAGTCCCGGCCCAACCGACGCCGCGCCTTTCAAGCTTTCTCGGCTGGGCGAGGGAGCATTTGGCAAAGCGCGAAGCGCGCCTTTCGGCACAAGCGATCGAGGATCGGTTTGCAGCTGAACAGCTGTTCGGTGACACAGACGACCACGCCTTCGTTCCATCGAGGTGGTACTAGGCGAGAGGCTTGGCGTGCAACTCCACACTCGGTCTAAAGGTGCGTGCTGAGATGAGGGTCTACTGGACAAGGCCCATTTCGACTAAGAACCGCGAAGGCTGCTTCCGCCAGCCGCGATAATGCTGGGCGTGGCTCAGGATCAGGCACTCCTTGGCGCGCGTAATTGCCACGAAACAGTTCCGGCGCTCCTCTTCCATTTCAGGGCTGCTGTCGCCCTTTTGCCGGCTCTGATAAGATGGCATGATATCTTCCGCCAGTCCAACGACGTAAACTAGGTCGAACTCCCGCCCCTTCGCTCCGTGTATGGTCATGAGGGTCACGGTGCCCGGTTTCGGCGAGGGCTCTTTCGAGCGCAACTGAAGCTCCTGAAGGAACTGATCCAGCTGCACGTTGCGTCCGATATGTTTCGCAATGTCTCGCGATATCTCGCGAAAGGCAGCAAGGTCTTCTGCAAGGTCTGACTCGTTTTCGGCATCGGCGGATCCCTGTTCGAACTGAGTCAAAATTTCGTCGACCGTCTTTCTCGCGCCGGAGGGATCATTCTCGATCCGTCCGATCAGTTCCAGAAGCTTGGCCTTTGGCGAAGAGCCCGTCTCACCGGTGGCTGCGTCCAGCCAGGTCGCGAGATAGCTGCGTCCTGTTGCCGCCGCGTCGGTAACGACCTGATCGACAGAGACCGCTGTTCCGGCGATGCGATTAAATGCTTCAACGAGCACGGTCATATTCCGCGCATCTAGAGGCCGGATCACTTGCTTGAGGCAGGCGACAAGCCAGCGGAATTCCGGGGAAAGGAAATCATCGCGGCGCTGCGCGATGACCGCCGGGACGCCCTTCTGTTGCAGGGCCGCGTGCATCTTTTCAAGAAGAGCGCGTGTTCGTGCGAGAACCGTAATTTGCCCCCAATGCACAGAACCGCGATCCGCGATCTCCTGCGCAATCCCTTCCGCCTCCTCCTGATCGGTTCCGAATTCGCGATGCTGGATGTGCTGCTCGGGCGGATACCGGAGGTCTGTCTTTCCGGCGACAAGCGGTTTCTTTGCCGTTGTCCTGTTGACGTTGTAGGCGACAAGCCGGTTCGCGGCCTCGACAATGGCCGGAGGGCACCTGTAATTTGTCGGAAGCTGAATCAGCTCCGACGCATAATCCGCACGGAAGCGCTGTATCTGGCGGAAGCTCGCGCCGTTCCACTGGTAAATGATCTGGTCGTCATCGGCCACGGCGAAGACGTTGCGGAATTCATCCCCGGCCATCGCGCGCACGAAACGGTACTGCGCGTCGTTCGTGTCCTGAAACTCGTCGATGAGCCAATATGGATGCGAACGCCGGTAGCGCGCCGCAATTGCCGGGAAGGCCACCATCAGCCTGTGCGCCTCGAAAATCAGAGAATTGAAATCGAGCGCATTCACGCGCCTCAGCTCGTCCTCATAGAGCTGATACGCAAGCGCGATCCGCCCACGGTCCTCAAACCGGGTCAGCCGCCCCTCGGCGTCCTTCGGCTCGATCAGGCGCGCCTTCATCCGGTCGATGAGGCTTAAATACCGGACATCATCCGTCGTGACAGGCTTGCCTTCGGCAGCAGCCCGCCTGAGCGCGTCTTCGAAGACGGCACGCCGATCATCGTCGAGGGCATAAATGGCGAAGTCGGGATTAATGCCGAGATGCACGCCGTGCTGTCGGAGCACTTGACCGCAGAAACTATGAAACGTGCCGATATTCGCCCGCTCTTCGAGGCCCGGCACAAAGCCGGCCACGCGGTCCTTCATTTCATCCGCGGCCTTGTTGGTGAAAGTCAGCGCCAGGATGCGAAAGTTCTTGTCACGCGCGCCGTCCAGCAGCCTTGCAATCCGACAAGTCAATACCTGGGTCTTGCCGGAGCCGGGACCGGCGAGAACGAGCAAGGCGCCATCGTTCCACTCAACGGCTTGCCATTGAATATCGGTGAGTTTGGCCAGCGCCGTTTCCAAGGGATTGTCCGTCATGTCAGTCCCCGTAGGCTAGCGATGGCATCGCGAAAGGCTTGCGGCATCCGCCGGGCAAGAGCGGCATCGCCATTCAGGCGTGTCGCGAGCTGGGCGGCATAGGGAATCTTATTATCGGCAAGGCGCTTCTCAAGTATTGGCCGGTCGATCGCATCGGCGTCAGCCTGCCCCAGGGTTTGCAGGATCGAACGCAGCTCGGGTTCAAGCCCGTCGGCAAGAAGCTGATCCTCAAGGTGCCCGGCGGGATGCGTCCGGCAACGCTGCGCGACAAAGGCGGGATCGAAGCCGCGCGCTATCAATGCGTTCACATATCCCTGCCCCGCCTGGTCTCCGTCGAATACGGCTGTCCAGGGAATTCCGAGCGAGCGCGCAAGCGCCGCGAAGAGCGCTGGATTGCCATTGTTCACGGAGTCGATCAGCGCAACGCCATGTTCATCCAGATCGTAACCGAGGCAGCGCGCGAGGGCATGAACGATCAGGTATTCGCCCTGCCCCTCGACGATCATCCAACGGCGCGCGAAAAATATCTCGCCGCGAATCCGACGGGCAAATGTTTCAAGCTGGCGCAGCTCGTCATCGCTGATGAAGAGCCGCGATCTGTTTCTGAGTTCGCGAAGAACGCCGGTAATGACTGCCCTGTCGGCATGAGCGCCATAGCAGGCGAGCAGATCGCGGTAACGCTGCTCCTCGAGCCATCCGCGCACCGTAAGGGTCTGGGCGGCGCGGTCGTATTCGATCAGCCCGCCGCTTCCTGCAACGATGGGATCAAGGCCAGCGACATGCGGCACCTGCGCCGAGAAGCTGGGTGGGAGCCAGCGCACTTCCGTGCCGTTCTCGGTGAGCCGCACAAGGCGAAGATCGCGGAAGGGCACATGCTGGACGAAATAAGGCGAATGGGTCGTGATCAGCTTCTGGCCGGGTAGATTGTTGACATGCACCCAAAGCGTCCGGGCAGCCTGCGGATGCAGGTGCGTCTCCGGCTCTTCAAGGGCAAGCAGAGGCGAGCTGTCGGCCTCATAGAGGTCGGCAAGCAGATGCTCGACAAACGCCTGAAAGAGAAAAATGACGGAGAGGCTTTGCACGCCCTGGCCATGCCGTTGCAGCGGCAGCCACGGCCAGTCCGGCTCGTTGCGCAGAATGATCTCCGCCTTGGAAAGCAGGTCCCATGACTTGAGGGGCACGAGCCTGAGATCGACACTGCCGTCCCGGTCGCGGGCGGCAACTCGCGTTGCACCTGAAAGCGTGTTTGCGATCTGGCCAAGCCGGGGATCGGCCCGCAAAAGCTTTCGGTTCAAAAGATCGAGAACCCGCTGCGTACGGGATTCCAGCGCGGAAGGGATCTCCATCGCCTTGAGCAGGCGCCCCCAAAACTGAGAGCGTGCGGAGAATTCATCGTCGGCGTTCCGCAGGGCGCCAAGATAGAAAGCCGGCAGATACTGCCAGAAGCGCTCAAGGTTCGTCCGGCGCGCGGATTGTCCGATCAGAGGCGCACGGGCCGCATTTAGAAACGCCCACGACGGCTGAAAGCATCCATCGGCTTCGCTCCAGGAGCAGCTTGCGCGAAGCGAGATGAAGCTGCGACCGGTCGCGGGATCGGTTTGGACGATCTCATCGAGGTCCTGCTGCAAGGCGTCCGGCCATTCGCCTGCGGCGGTCTCTTCCGCCCGCAGCTCTATCGCCACGCCCGGCGATGCTTTTGGGTCATCCGTTTCGCTTGCAAGGTGAACGTCATACTCGGTGAAGCCGGTGCCGCGCTGGCCCCACCGCCGGGTCAGCGCAATCCGCACGGCGTCGAGGATCGCGGTCTTGCCGGCATTGTTGGGGCCGATGAATACAGTCGTATCGCCGAGTTCCAGATCAATCTGCCTGATCGAGCGGAAATTTTCGATGCGGAGCCGGGTGATGCGCATGCGTCGCTACCTCACCCGATATTCCTTGATCCGCGCATGCTCGATCAGCAGGTGCATAGTCGTCAGCGTGAACACCTTGCCGTCCGTCGCTTTTAGAAGACGGCGGATGTCCTCGTGGCGTATCTTGAAGCCGCGTCCGGCGATACAGGTGCCCACCTCGTAACTCTTGCCCTGTTCATCGCGCAGCATGCGTAGCCGTTGCAAGCGGGGGGTCTTGTCGCGCGCTGTACCGCCATCCTCCGTCAGCGTCACCTCGATCGGCCCAACCTGCGTGAACTCATTCATCAGATTACCTCAATTCGTTGTCGCGCGTTTCAGCGTGAATTGCGTCTTGAACGGCGACTTCCATCGCGGCGATCTCCGTGTCCTTCAGCTCGGGGAATCGCTGGCGCTTCGCAGCCGCGAGCCGCCCGCCGTTCTGCATGCAGAGCCGCACGAACAGCGAGGCGCGCCGGTCCGGCATGTCGACGATCTCTCGTACTGCATCGAGCGCCCGGTCGAAGACGGCAACGAAGCCGAGCTCCTCCTTCAGGTCCCGGCGCACAGTATCGGCGACGCGGTCGTACAGGTATTCGGCGAAGGCGGTCGCGTCGAAGTAGCGGTAGAGATCGGCCGTGTCGCTCTCGACGACGATCTCCTGTTCGGCCGTCCAGCGCCAGCGGATGAACTCGAAGAGCGGTCGCGAGAAGGTCTCCAGCACCTGGTCGTAGCTGCGCCGGTCGCGCAGGATAGCGGCGGACACGGGGAAGATAACGCCGGGTGGACTGAAGCCCCGCTTGGCGAGGACGTGGTGCATCAGGAAGCGGTGGATGCGCCCGTTGCCGTCCTCGAACGGGTGGATAAAGACGAAGACAAAGGCTGAGAGCGCCGCCGCCACCACGGGGTCGACGCCGCCCTCGACGACGCGGCGCGTCAACGCCATCCAGGCGTCCATCAGGCCCGGCACGTCCTCGGGCCGCGGGCAGATGAAGTGGACCTCCTCGCGGTAGCCGCCGACGGTCTCGCCCACGAAATTCTGGAAATTGCGCCAGTCCTTCGCCGCGTAGCGGGGATCGACGATGTCGCCCTGCAGCCGGATCAGCGCGGCCTTGTCGCTCGGATCGAAGTCGGGGGCTGCCTTGAGAACGGCGACGAAGCGCTCGGTGCGCGTCGCGCTCGGGGTCTCGCCCTCGATGGCGAAGGAGGAGCGGGTCTCCTTGGTGTAGAGGTAGTTGACGGCGCGCGCGAGGATCAGCGGGTCGTAGCTCTCGATGAGCGCGCGCGCCTCCTCGTCGACGCGCAGGCCCATTTGCTGCACCAGGCGCGGCGTGCGCCGCACCGTTGGGCACAGGCCGGGTCCGCCGAGCAGGTTGTCGGCAACGCGGTGGCGCGGCGAGTTGCGGCGCTCGGCGACGATGTGCTTGTCGGGGTCGAGCGCCTCGACATAATTGCCGGTGCGGACGTCGTCGAGGTCCAGCGTCCGCCCGGTGAACGTCTCGTAGAAGAACCAGGCCCGGCGGCTGTAGGCGCCGGTGGGCTCCGCCCTCACCCAAGTTTCCAGCGCGGCGGGGCCGATTGCCTTGAGAGCGGCGACGAGGACCCCCAGGGCGACGGGCTCGTGGCGGAGCGCGAAGCGGAGGTGTGACGCCGCGGTTCCATCGGTGGCATACTGGCGGGGGTAGAGCTCGATGATCCGCGAGCCGTGCACTTCGGTGCGGCGCGCTCCAGCCACGACGTAGCTCTCCACCGCTGGCGCCGGCACGGCCAAGCCGAGTTCCCGCCGAAGCCAGGCTTGGCCGATCGGGTTTCGTTCCTCCTGAGGGATGGGATCGGGCATTCAGAATCGGTTATTTCCGTGCAAAGTTAGTTAGAATAGGCTATTCTCATCCAAGGGCGATTACAAGGATGGCATCGCCGTTAGGCGGCCGGTGGTACGAGATGCAGCTTTTTCTCATGGAGCGCGGGCACCGCCCCCGACCTGGGATCGCCGAGGCCCTAGAAGGGCGAGCCGCGCTCGAAAAGCGCAAGTCTTTGCGCTTCGATATGCCAGGAATGCGCGCGCCAGAGCACGACAACGCCGGCCAGAACGGGCCATTCGTCGCCGCTCGCACACCTCTGATCCGAGTTGCCCGGCGAGAAGCCGATGGCGATGCTGCCTTCAGACTTGGTGCTCTTGGCAGCCGGCAAAGGCATGATGCGGCAATCGACTGGACCGGACCTGGAAGCCGGGGGTGGGCTCGGGGAGCCGCAGTTGACCCTCGTTTCGCCGCCGGGCGGGCGGCCGGACCCGCGACTGGCCGAGCTTGTGCGCATCCTCGCCCGGCGGGCCGCGCGGCAATGGTATGCCGAGCAGGTCGAGGCGCAGCGGCGACGGATCGGGAGCGGCCCCTCCACGACCTGAGGACGGAGGAGACGCTGCCATGAGGGTCGCCATCTACGCCCGCTACTCGACCGACAATCAGCGCGTCGCCTCGATCGCCGACCAGTTCCGGGTCTGCCGCCTGCATGCGGAGAAGCAGGGCTGGAAGATCGTCGAGGAATACTCCGACCAGGCGATCAGCGGCTCGACGCTGATCCTGCGCCCGGGCATCCAGGCGCTGGTCGACGACGCGCTGCGCAGCCGTTTCGACCTCGTGCTCGCCGAGGCGCTGGACCGGCTGTCCCGCGACCAGGAGGACATCGCCGGCCTCTACAAGCGGCTGCGCTTCGCGGGCGTCCCCATGGTGACGCTCGCCGAAGGCGATATCACCGAGCTGCATGTCGGCCTCAAGGGCACGATGAACGCCCTCTTCCTCAAGGACCTGGCCGACAAGACACGGCGCGGGCTGCGCGGCCGTGTCGAAGACGGCAAGTCCGGCGGCGGCAACAGCTACGGCTACGACGTCGTCAAGCAGTTCGCCTCGAACGGCGAGCCGATCCGGGGCGATCGCACCGTCAACGAGACCGAAGCGACGGTGGTGCGGCGGATCTTTCGCGACTATGCGGCCGGGAAGTCGGCCAAGCGGATTGCCGTCGAGCTGAACCGCGACGGGATCGCGGCGCCCGGCGGCAGCGCGTGGGGATTCAGCACCATCAACGGCAACCCGAAGCGCGGCAACGGCATCCTCAACAACGAGATGTACATCGGCCGGCTGGTCTGGAACCGGCAGCGCTTCGTCAAGGACCCGGACACCGGAAAGCGCGTGTCGCGCCCCAACCCGGAGAGCGAGTGGATCGTCAAGGACGTGCCCGAGCTGCGGATCGTCGACGACGAGCTCTGGCAGGCGGTGAAGGCGCGGCAGCGGGCCGTCAAAACCGCGCGGGCCGCGGACGGCCGCGAAGCGGAGAACCACTTCCGGGACCGGCGCCGGCCCAAGTACCTCTTCTCGGGCCTGACCCGCTGCGGCTGCTGCGGAGGCGGCTACACGATGATCTCGGCCGACCTGGTCGGCTGCGCGACGGCGCGCAACAAGGGCACCTGCGCCAATCGCGTCAACATCCGGCGGGACCGGCTCGAGGCCCGCGTGCTGAACGCCCTGCGCGACCGGCTGATGGATCCGGCGCTCTTCGCGGTGTTCTGCGACGAGTTCACGCGCGAGGTGAACCGAGCGCGGATAGAAGCGCGAACGAGCCTCGATGCCGCGCGGCGCGAGATCGAACGCATTGACCGTGAGCTTCAGAAACTGCTGCAGCACATCGTCGACGGCCATGGCGACGGCCGCACGATCGGAGCACGCATGAAGGAGCTCGAGGCGCGCCAGGACGAGTTGCGATCATTCCTCGCCGAGGCCGAGGAGCCACCGGCGCTGCTCCATCCGGAGATGGCGACCTACTACCGCCAGCAGGTGGCCGAGCTGCACGCCGCTCTCCAGGAGGAGAGCGAGGCCAAACGCCTGAAGGCGGCCGAGGTGCTGCGCTCGCTGATCGACCGCATCGTGCTGACGCCGGAGGGCAGAGAACTCAAGATCGACGTGGTCGGCGACCTCGCCGGCATCCTGACGATCGCCGCCAAAGCAAAAGCCCCGGCCGCTGGGGCCGGGGCTTCGCAAGTTGAGATGGTTGCGGGGATAGGATTTGAACCTATGACCTTCAGGTTATGAGCGCCGCTCTTATTAGTTTTACTAAACTTTATTAAGTATTACGATATTTGCTATTTGGTTGTATTTAAAGAGTTTCTTGACGCAGGGATTTTTTACCTCTTATTCTCGTGATCGACCGTTCTTTCCCCCACGCTGTAGCTACCTTGTAGCAATCTAGACCTTCAGGATTTTCTATGGAGAAAGCATGAATTCAGCGTCGATTCTGATGCGCTCCTGTAGCAGTTCTCGAACGGAAAAACCTGCTGTTTTTCCCTGATGGAGCGGCGTTATGGCGGGGATTCGGTTGCGCGGCAGTAGCAGTTATTTCGCAGCAGTAGCTTTTTGCAATTGCTTGGAGGTATGAAAATGGCGAACCTGACCAAGCGGACCATCGATTTCTTGTCACCGAGGCCGAAAGTTTTCTGCGTCTGGGATGAGAAGCTAAAGGGCTTCGGTCTGCGGATCATGCCGTCCGGCCGAAAGACTTATGTCGTCAAGTGCATGGTCAAGGGCCGCCAAAAATTCATCACCATTGGGCCGCATGGGCCGATCACGGCGGAGCAAGCGCGCGCTCGCGCGCGCGAGCTGCTGGGCGCGGCCAAGAGCGGCGGCGAACCAACGCGGGAACAAGACGAAGCGCGGCGATCCCCGACTATGAAAAGTCTCGGCGAGAGAGTGCTCAAGGAGCATGCGTCGATCCGATGCAAGCCAAGCACCCAGGCGGAGTACAAGCGCGCCGTGGAGCTTTTTATCAATCCGGTCCTTGGCGCCCGCAAGGTGGTCGAGGTGCAGCGTAAAGACATTGCGCAGCTCCACCATTCATTGAATCAGAAGCCATACCAGGCCAATCGGACATTGGGTGTGCTGTCGAAGATGTTCAATCTCGCCGAAATTTGGGGGCTTCGCCCCGATGGCAGCAATCCTTGCCGGCACATCAAGAAATATCCAGAGCGAAAACGCGAGCGGTTTTTGAGCGAGGAGGAATTTGCGCGGCTCGGCGAGGTTCTCAAGCAGGTGGAGCGCGATCGCACGGAAACCCAGTCGGCGGTGAATGCGATTCGTCTTCTGATGCTGACGGGGTGCCGCCTC
>Ga0073934_10009521_pt1 | contig 12417 bp, 9 predicted proteins | sample LarsenN4metaG_FD_76834 | JGI IMG/M metagenome (GOLD analysis project Ga0073934, IMG submission 76834) | Hot spring sediment bacterial and archeal communities from British Columbia, Canada, to study Microbial Dark Matter (Phase II) - Larsen... ... | reverse complement strand
GGACGCGACGACGACGGAGTTCAATAACACAGTCACGTCGCTGAGTCCGCCGACGTCGACACCGGTATTGACGGTGATCGACAACATCCTGAAGGGGACGGAGTTCGCGGCTCTGTTCTTGTAAGTAGGGCTAGCAGAAACGTCACTCGCAGCGCAGCGCCGTCAGCGGGTCGACCTTTGCGGCGCGGCGCGCGGGGAGCGCGCAGGCCAGAGTTCCTACGCCCAGCATGATTAACGCTGCGAGGGCGATTTGCGGAACCACTCCGCCGCCCGCGCCGAAGAGTAGTGATTCGAGCCAGCGAGATACGGCGAGCGAGAGCAACATGCCGAGCGCCAGTCCGATCGCAGTGAGTTTGAGGCCGCGCTGCAACGCGTTCGTCAGGATGCTGCGCGGTGCGGCTCCGAGCGCGATTCGTAGCCCGAATTCCTGCCGCCGGCGTGTCACTTCCTGGGAGAGCAGCCCGTAAAGACCGATGGAGGCGAGCAACAGGGCAAAAGTAGCGAATCCGCTGACCAGCGAGGCACGCAGGGCCGGCTCGAACCTGGTGGAGGCAACGTGCGCTTCCAGCGGGCGAAGCTCTTCGATGATCGCGTCCGGGTTGGCGCTGTGGATCGCTTTGCGAATTGTGGCTTGCATCGATTGAGAGTCGAGTGAGCCGCGCACTACGAAACCGTGCAGGGGCCAGTAGGTTTCGCCCCACGGGATGTAGACTTCCATGGCGGGAACGAGGTCCGCGGGAGCGTGGCGCACATCCGCGACTACGCCGATGATACGGTACCAGGTGGCGTCCGCTCCTGGCTTGGACTGAGCGGAGCGATGCTGCATGGCCACCCACTGGCCGACCGGGCTGGCATCGCCAAAGAATGCTCTGGCGAAGCGGTGATTGACGACCGCCACCTTGGCTTGCTTCGAGTCCCAGCGTTGCGGGTACATCTCGCCTTCGAGTAAGGGGACTTGCGCCGCGGCAAAGTAGGATGCGCTTGCCATGCGCCATGAAACAGGTGTTTCCGCCAGGTCGCCGGCGATCTCCCGGCCGCGAATGATCGCTAACCGGGTCTGTGTCCCGCCCGCGAGCGGAAGACGGTCAATAATGCCGGCTGACTGAATTCCAGGGGCGCTTTGCAGATTCTCGAGTGCGGCATTAGAGAACGCGACCAACCGCGGCGAGGGCGATCCCCAGGAGAAGTCCACCTGGAAGGACATTGCTCCGGCCGGGTTGAATCCCAACGGCTGGCGGCGCATGGCGAGGAAGCTCGAGGTGAGCACGGTCGCGCCGGTGAGCAACACCATAGAGACGGCTATTGCGGAGGCCACGAATCCGGCGCGCAGACGGCCTCCGCGCGAGCCGCCGCCGAAGTTTGCCATTCCGCCTTCCTTGAGCGGGCCGCTGATTCCGGCACGGGCCGCGTGCAGGGCCGGGACCAGACCGCAGATTAAAGTGCAGACTGCGGCAGTCGCCAGAGCAAAGGTGAGGACGCGCCAATCGAGTGTGGCCGTGGCAAGCCTGGGAACGGGGAAGTCGAGAGATCGAAGAAAGTCTACACCGGCGCCCGCGACCATGATCCCGGCAACTGAGCTGACTGCCGCGACGGCTGCGGATTCCATCAAAAACAGTCGCACCAGGCCCGCGGCGCCCGAGCCGAGCGCCATGCGGATCCCCGCTTCCCGCTGTCTGGATAGCCCGCGGGCGAGCATCAGTCCGGAGACATTGATGCAGGCAACCAGAAGGACGGTCAGCATGGTCACGAACAGCTCGATCAGGGCTGGCCGTACTTCTTCGGCGATGTTTTCGAGCAACGGCGACACCACCGCTTTGCGGTCGCGGTCTGTTTCCGGATGCTGCCGGGCCAGTGCTGCGGAGATGGTGTCGACCTCGGCTTGGGCCTGACTGAGAGAGATCCCGGGCTTCACCCGGGCGACCAATCCCAGAAATCCGGAAGCGCGGCCGGAACGTTGCACGCCTGCCGGAGCCGGAGACCAGATGTCAACGTCGTCTGGATAGACACGGTCATTCGGCATGACGCCGATGATGGTGTGTGCCACGCCGTCCAAGTTCAGAATCTGGCCGAGTGCGCCACGGTCAGCGCAGAACTTGCTGAGCCAGAAGCTGTAGCTGATGACGGCGACCGGCTGTTCCTGGGCTTTGCTTTCCGAAATCGTTGGCGCGCGTCCGAGAACCGGAGGCACACCGGTCACCGCGAAGAACTCACCGATGGTTCGAAGGACATTGACACGCTCCGGCTGACCGCGACCGGTGAGGACGTTCGATTCGCCGTAGACGCCGGAGACTGCTTCAAAAGAGGACGCTCTCGACCAGTCGGCCAAGCGCATCGGGTTGCCACCGACGCGTTCCTGGTTGCGGAACTCCTGCAGCCAAATGACCCGATCCGGATCGCGCAGCGGCAGCGGCTTCAGCAGGACCGCATCCACGACACTAAAAAGGGCGGATGAGGCTCCGATACCAAGCGCCAGCGAAAGAACGGCGATTGCAGTGAAGCCCGGGGTTCGGCGCAATGTGCGGAAGGCGTGAAGGAAATCGCGGACCAAAGCCTCAAGGGGCGCTGTCCGGCGTACGTCACGACATTCGTCAGAAATAATGGTGGCGTTACCGAACTGCCGACGTGCCGCGAGGTTAGCGGCTCGTTCGTCCATGCCGCGCTGACGATTCTGGTCCGCCTGCATCTCCAGATGGAACCGCATTTCTTCTTCGAGATCGGATTCGACCCGTTTTCTACCGAACAAGACCTGAAACTGTAGAGGAAGCCAATACAGCCAGCGTGGGGCTCGCATCACGCACCCGCCATTCTTACGACGTGTGTAATAGCTGAGGAAAGTCTTTCCCATTGTTCCGTTTCGCGGGTCAGGCAATCATGACCGGCGGGGGTCAACGAGTAGTACTTAGCGCGCCTTTTGTTCTCGGTAGGGCGCCACTCGGCTTGAATTAGGCCGTCCTGCTCCAGCTTGTGCAGCGCCGGGTAGAGGGAACCGTCGCTGACCTGGAGAACCTCGGACGACACCTGCTTCAGGCGTTGTGAGATCGCCCAGCCATGGAGCGGCTCCAACGACAGAATCTTCAAAAGTAGTAAATCTAAAGTTCCTTGAACCAGATCGGCGGGCTTACTCATAAACGCATCTTCCCCTCGGTTACCGAGACAGAATAGCAAAAGCTCCTCTCGGTAAACAAGGGGAATCTTCTCTTAAAAAAATAGTTGACAAGGCTGGCGGCGTCGCTGTACAAATGGGCGTAGCTCACTTAATTCTTTAGTTGACATGGCACGCACGAAGACACCAACCCTGACAGAGGCCGAACTCCGGCTGATGGATGTTTTGTGGGAGCGCGGGCAGGCGACGGTGGCAGAAGTCGCGGAGGCGCTTCCGAAAGAACTGGGCTTGGCGTATAACACGGTGCTGACGACGATGCGGATTCTCGAGGAGAAAGGGTACCTGCGTCATACAAAGGAAGCCGACGCGCGCGCGTTTGTCTATCACCCGGTGGTGGGTCGGGACGAAGCGGGGCGCAAGGCGGTGCGGCACCTGATTTCCCGTTTCTTCCGCAATTCTCCCGAATTGCTGGTCCTGAACGTCCTTCAAGACGAGGAACTCAGTGATAAGGAACTGGAACGAATCCGGCAGTTACTCGTTGAAGAGAAGGAAGGTGAGAAATGAACCATATCGCCGCTAGTCTTGTGATCGGGATCGTCAACACGCTTGCTCCGGCCGCGTTGCTGGCGGTGTCGGTATGGCTCATTTTCCGGCTCGGGTTCCGCGCACCTGCCGCCTGGCGGCACACGGCGTGGTGGTGTGTGCTCGCCGCAATTTTGGTTCTGCCGGCGGCGCCTTGGTTCCGGGCGCAAGTAGAACTCGCGGCGATGCCTGCAGCTAATGAAGCGGCGGCTCAGCCGCAGTCTTTCGCGGCTGAGAGGGGACCTGCTTTGGTGCAGAGCGAAGCAATCCCTCAGCCGCAGCAGGTCAGCCGCAGGAACTGGCTTCCGTTGGAAATTCCGCGCGGGAATTGGCCCGTTGCAGTTCTGGCTCTGGCTGGAGTAGCTTTCCTGATTCAATGCGCGCGAATCCTGTGGAGCTACAGGCACCTGAGCCGGGTGAAGGCGCAAGCTGTACCTGCGAGTGCGGAACTGCGAGCCAGTTTTGATGAATGGTCACTGGCATGCCGCATCCGGCGTCCGGTGCGGCTACTGATATCGGACGAGATTCAGTCTCCGATCGCGGTAGGGTTCCGGCGCCCGGCGGTTGTGTTGCCAGCCGCAGTGATTCATCAGCTTAGCGGCCGTGACCTGGATCACGTGGTGCTTCACGAATTGGCGCACCTGGCGCGGCGGGATGACTGGAGCAACCTGATGGCTCGATTTCTCCAGGGAGTGCTTGCGTTCCACCCTGTTGCGAATTGGATTCTGCGTCAACTCGACCGTGAACGGGAGATGGCCTGCGACGAATGGGTGGTGGAAGTGACAGGGCAAGTGAAGCCCTATGCAGCGAGTCTGGCGCGGGTGTTCGAGTTGTGCCTGGCGCGCCGGCAGGCGCTGCTTGCTTCGGGCATGGCGGTGCGCCCATCACACCTCAGAGAAAGAATTGGAATCCTGCTGCGGCGGGAACGGGACCATGCGGACGGATCTACGGCCGGCGCAAGGTGGAGGGTGGTGCTGGGGGCGGGCGTGTTGACCTGCGCGGTGCTCTTTGCGCTCGGGTCCCCGGAGTGGATTGCGTATGCTCAGGTGGCGCCTGAACCCGCGGCGTCTCCCCAGCCGGTAGCCGCGCCTGCGGCGCCGCAGCCACCTGCTCCGCCCGCGGCACGAGTTCCCAGGCCGGTTGCGGCTCCACCGGCGCCGGCAGCGCCGGCCGCCGTGCCAGCCACAGCCCCAGCCCCTGCGCCGCGCGTGTTCGGAGGGTTGGCGCCGGCAGTTCCTGTAGATCCTGTATTAGCAGAGGCGCCCGCGGCTCCTCCGGCTCCTGTGCTGGCAATGGCGCAGACCCCCACGCCAGCAGCCGCTCCAGTACCTCCACCGCCGAGCGCCCCACCGGCGCCTGCGGTTGCCGGAAGTGAGAAGGGCGAATCGTTCCTGGCCAGTTTAGCCGCAGCCGGTTATGGCGATCTCAACGTTGACCAGATCATCGATCTCAAGATCAACGGGATCACGGGCGTTTATATCCGCGAGATGACCAAGGCTTTCGGAAAGCAGCAGGTGAAAGACCTGATCGACCTGCGCATCAACGGAGTCAGCGGCGAGTATGTGCAGCAGATGAAAGATGCCGGACTATCCAACGCAACGCCACGCGAGTTGATCGAGGCGCGCATCCACGGACTGAAGCCACCGCACGTGCGCGAGGCTCGCAAGCTTGGCCCAGCATTGAGTCTGCAACAAATCCTAAAGCTGAAGATCGCCGGAGTTATTTGATCGACCGGCAAGAGGAGTCCAAGTTATGTCGAACGGCACTTTGTTTGTGTTGACCTCCGGTGTGATCGCGGTAGGACTGTTCACGGTTTCTGCGGCCGAAGAATGGCGCCAGGAGTGGCGCATGAAACGATCCGGGGTCACGGACAACGTCCATTTCACGATCAAGCGGCATCGTGCAGGGAGCCAGTGGACCCATTCCACCGACGTCCCGCTGAACCAGTTCCGCGGCTTTAGCATCTCGCAGTTGGAACGCGGCGGTGCGGCCAAGTTCGAGTATGTCCAGGATGCCGGAACCCTGGTGTGCGAAGGAAACTTCTCGGGCGGCCAAGGCTCGGGTTCTTACACGTTGACGCCGAACGCGGGGTTCACGGCAGAACTGCAGAAGCTGGGCTATTCAGCGCCAAGCAATGAGGATCTCTTCTCAATGCTGATGAGCCGGGTGACTCTGGATTTCGCAAGACAGGTGAAGAATGCGGGATTGAACGCTTCGACCCGTCAACTGGTTGAGTTGCGCATCCACGGCATCGACAGCGACTACATTCGCGAAACGATGGACGCGGGTTATCGCAATATGGCGGCGAAGGACATGGTGGAGATGAAGATTCATGGTGTCAGCACGGCGTTCCTGCGCGACCTCAAGGCGACCGGGTATGAGCTCCAGCCGAAGGAAATCGTCGAATTGCGGATCCATGGAGTGGATACGGAATTGATCCGGGAGCTGAAACAGGCTGGGTTCAGTATTCCCGCCCGTGAAATCGTCGAGTTGCGCATCCACGGAGTTTCACCGGCGATGATTCGTGAACTTAAGGTGGCGACCGGCGCGACGGCGCTGACCACCAAGGAGATCGTGGAATTGCGGCTTCACGGCGTCAGCCCGGCGTTCGTCAAGGAATCGAAAGACCTGGGGTACACCTTTACCACGCGTGAGCTGACCAACCTCCGCATGCACGGGGTGGATGGCGCCTATCTGCGCCGGTTGCGGGATGCGGGCTTCCGCAATCTGAACGCGGACCAGATCACCAAGCTGCGGATCCACGGCATCGACTAGACAACTTCCGAGTTACGAGGCAGGTCCCTGGGGGCCTGCCTCTTCGAGATCCTGCCTTCCTTCATTTCCCAAAATATCTTCTAAACGCTTTCGCGGCTCTCCGGGTATAGACATATAGGTGACCGTTGGAGAGTTGGAAGCCCCGATGAGCGGGCGGCGCGAGGTGGACCGCCACGCTGCGTTCGAGAGCATCCTGCGGCAGCATGAAAAGTTGGTGCTGCGGGTGGCCTGGCGTCTGCTCGGACGCTGGGAAGACGCTCAAGACGCGGCGCAGGAAGTCTTTCTCAAGCTGTACCGGAACATGGACCGGATTGAAGATCCTGAGCGTCCGGGCGCGTGGCTATACAAGGTGACTCTCAACGTTTGCCGGGATATTGGCCGCCGGCGGAAGCCTGTCGAGCCGATTGTGGTGGAGCCCGCGTCAGGTGGTGCGAGCGCTTTCGACGGACTGGAACAAGAGGACCGTCTTCAGATGCTCACCCAAGGACTGGAAACGCTGGCAGAGCGGGAGCGGCAAGCGTTGGTGCTGCGAGATATCGAGGGACTCCCAGGCTCTGAAGTGGCGGCCATTATGGGCACAGCGGAAGTGACCGTGCGAGGCCATATCGCCGCGGCACGGTTGAAGCTCAAGAAGTTTATCGAGCAACGGGAAAGGAGGGCGAGGCAGTGACCCGATGCGAACAGTACGAAGTAAGCGTGGCTCTTTACGCTGGCGGAGATCTGCCCGATTCCGAGATTGCGGCATTGCAGTCGCACCTGGCGGAATGCCCGGATTGCCGGTTGCTGATGGATGAATTGTGCGAGACCCGCGAGGAGGTAGCCAGTCTTGCGGCAGTGGAGTTGCCGTTCGGAATGGAGACCGCGGTGCGTTCCCGCGTGCTGGCGGCTGTTGCAGAACGACGACGGCGGGCATGGCGGTGGTGGCTCGCGCCGGTGGCTGTTTCAGTTCTGGTTCTGGCAATGATACCGGCGGTGCGGTTTTCAAACAGCAAGGCGGTGCCTGTGGCTTTGAATTACCGTCCGGCGACGCCTGCCGCTCCCGTGCTGGCTCCGGCGACGAAAACCGCTCCGCTCGTGGCCAAGGTCAGGCGTGAGCGCGCGACTTCGAGGCCGGCTCCCGAGCGGCAAGACGAGTTTATGCGGATCATGACCGATGATCCGGACATAGTAATTTTCTGGTCAATTTCCGATGGAGGTCCGAAATGAAAAGAGCCCTGTTTGTCATGTTGTTGTCTGCTCTGGGCGCGGCACTCGCGCAGGAAGCGCAACCGCCTCAACCCCAATCCCAATCCCGGCCCCGCTACGTGCAGCGGATCTTCGAGATTAAGCATGCCGAAGTGCAACGGCTGGCTGACCTGCTGACGTTCTTTCAAGCGCGGATCAAAGCAGAGCCCGGGCTAAGGCTAATCGCAGTTGGCACTGAAGATCAGGCCACGATGACAGCGATCGAGGAGACCATCAAGCGATACGATGTTGCGCGCGGGCCAATTGTCCCGTCTACGGTCTCCAACATCGAGACCATAGTGCATATCTTGGCAGCATCGCCAAAGGGCACTGCGGGGGATGCTGTTCCCGCGGATCTGGAACCGGTCGCGAAACAGCTTCGAGCTACGTTCGGATACACGGATATCCGGGTGCTCGACAGCATCATCGTCCGCAGCCGGGATGGTGAGGAAGTCGGCGCGACCGGCAACGCACCGGGCGTGCACCCGAATGCGCCGGCGTCGCGGCCGGCACGCTACAGCCTGAGCTTCCGCACGCGTACATCGAGTGGGGATCGGGGGCGTCACGTACGGCTGGAGAACTTCCGTTTCAATATGTCGGCGCCCATACCGGGTGACCGTGAAGGGACATGGGGCGCTACCGAAGTTGGGTTCCGAACAGATCTCGATGTGCGGGAGGGTCAAAAAGCGGTTGTAGGCAAGGCGAAGGTCGACAGTTCGGACACTGCGTTAGTGCTGGTGGTGACGGCGCGAGTTGTGGAGTAAGAGAGGACGGGCCGGCAGCGTTCCCGAAGGAAATCTGCCGGCCCGGGTTGTATGCGCGGTCAGTTAGAAGTAGAACTTGGCTCCCAGAACGATGCGGCGGGCGTCGCCTGCCGCAGTATAGGCGCCAAACGTTCCGGAGACCTGCCGGCCTTGCGCATCGAAGCGCGCGGTCGTATCCACGGAGGTGAAGTTCGTGTGATTGAAGAAGTTGTAGAACTCGAAGCGCAATTGCAGGCGGCGCACCGAGTCGGCCGAGAACGGAATGTTCTTGTAGACCGAAACATCAAACACGTTGAGTCCCGGTCCGCGGAAGACATCCTTGGGAGCGTTGCCGATGCCCAATTCCGCACGGGTTGGAGGGGCGAAGGCATCCGTGTTGAAGTGGCGGTAGATAGTGCGCTCGCTCTTGGGCAGAACCGGGTTGGCGATGACATTGATACGGGAGTCGACACCCGCACCACCGCCGCCGGTCAGGTCGGCTGCCTGAACCAGTGAGTAGCCCACGCCTGACACCGCGCCGCTGATGAACGAGGTCACGCCGGCGATGTCCCAATTATCGAAGACCCACTTGGCGAACGGGTTACTCCACACGGAGCTCAGCTTCGGGATGTTGTAGGTGTAGTTCAGCACGAAGTTGTGAGTGCGGTCGAAGTTGCCCCGGCCGTAGTTGCGCATGCGGAAATTGAGGAACGGGTTGACGGCATCGTTGTTGCCGTTGACCAGGTTCATCGACTTCGACCATGTCCAGGAGACCCCGAACATCAGGCCGCTCGACATGCGTTTGTTCACCTGCGTCTGCAGCGAGTGATAGTTCGAGGTGGACGACATTTCGATGTACTGGATGTCGGCGTAGCCCGGCAAAGTGCGCAGGAAATTGTCGGGTAAGGGGGAGTTGGTTGTGGTATCGAGCGAGCTGGCGAGGAAGCGAGTCCCATACGGGATCGCGTTGAGACTGCGGCGCTGCAGCAGGTGGCGCGCTACGCTGCCGACGTAAGCGGAGTCGAGAACGACTCCCCAACCAACGTTTTGCTGGAAGCCGAAGCTCCAGTTGTAGACGGCGGGCTGGCTGTAGGTGCGTTCTATGGCGAACGTGCCGGGAGGCGTGGTGCGCATGGGGCTGCGCAGCAGGTCCGCCATGGTGACATAGGTGGCCGTATTGGTGATCGTGTTCGGCGGCTGCTCGCGAAGCTGGATGATCTGGTCATCGTTGAAGCGGTCGTAGAAGATGCCAAAGCCGCCACGGATGGCGGTCTTCGAGTTGCCGAACGGATCCCAGGCGAAGCCGAGGCGCGGCGCAAGCTGTACCGGGGGAGTATTCATGATTTTCTCCCGATACACGCCCATTCCCTGGAACGGCGCAACGCCGGAGGCGAACTGGCCTATTACGGCGGCGGGAAGCTCCTGGCCGGTAACCGGGTCGCGGCCCACGCGCGTGCCCGCTGCGTTGCGGAACGGCTGAATGAGAGCGGGTTGTTTGGAGCGATCGTAGATTGCGGGATCGAAGGCGGCCAGAGCATCGCCTGCGCTCCAGGTGGGCTGGATGTAGTAGAAACGGATGCCGGCGTCGATGGTAAAGCGGCGCGCCACCTTCCAGGTGTCCTGTGCATACCACTCGATGTTCAGGTACCGGGCGTGGCCGTGCGGGTGATTGGTGGATTCCGAGTAGCTCTGTACGCTGCCCAGGATCGCATTGGAATAGGCGTAGTTGGAGTCCAGAGGGTTGTTTACGTCACGGTTGAAGTTGAAGGTGCCGTTGAACGAGGAGCCGCGCTGGGCGTTGCGCGTGGTGCGTTCGATGTAGACTCCGAACTTCATGTTGTGAGCGCCACGGATCCAGGAAAGGTTGTCGTTCCAGTTCCAGATGTTGTTCGTGCCGAAAAACGGGTAGCGGTTTTCGATCGACAGCACTCCGGCGTTTGGAACACCGCCGAAGTTGGCGTTTGGAATCAGATTGTCCGGGTTGGCTTCCGGATAGAACTGGGGCAGGTTCAAACCAATCTTCGAACGCACGTTGCGATCGAATCCGGCCTGCTCCAGCGGTCCCACGTTCTGTTTTGCACTGTTGATCCCGAAAGTGAACTCGTTCACCAGGGTGGGGGAGAAGGTGTGAATCAACGTGGCAACCGATCCGGCGGAACGGATGTCGTAGATGATCGGCAGTTGTGGCCAGGATGAGGACGCCAGAACGAAGTCGAACTGGCCTTTGAAGGCTTCGTAATCCTGGATACCGCGCCAGTAGAATGTCGTTCCGGGGCGCAGGTTCCAGTCGACGCGCAGGATGGAATCGCGGCGCGGCTGATCCACTGTCGATTGGATCAGCGCGTTGTAGGTGCGCGCCGGATCGACGGCGTTGGGTAACGGCAGGATACTCATCAGCGCCTGGCCGTTCTTGTCGATGCGAGTGGAGGGAATACGGTTGCCCTGGAATGGCGTGCGGTTGTTGAGCGGATCCCAGATCGGGATCAGCGCCCCGTTCGTATCGCGGCTGTCAGAAAAATCGCCGTTGCGTTCGGCCGCGGTCGGAAAAGTGCGGCGTACCAGGTTGGTGGGGTATTTGCGCGGCAAGAACTCCTGGCTCCAGAAGAAGAACAGCTTGTCGCGGCCCTTGTTGTAGTCTCCGAATGGGATAGGCCCACCGAGGAAATAGCCCGGGTAATTGAAGCGGTACTGCGGACGCTTCAGGCCGTCGCGATTGCGGAAGAACTCATTTGCGTTGAGGGCTTCGTTGCGCAGGAAGTAGTAGGCGCCGCCGTGATACTCGTTGGTGCCGGCCTTGATAACGGTGTTGATGGTGCCGCCTGAGGAACGGCCGTACTCAGCCTGGTAGTTCGTCAGCAGCACTTTGATTTCGGCCACCGCGTCGATGGAGGGGGCAAGATACGGCCCGGTCATCGACCCGGTGTCGAGCGAGGAGACGCCGTCCAAAGTAAGGTTGAGCGTACCGGTGCGTCCGCCGTTGATGGAGACCGATGACAGGTTGTTCCATCCCGGAGCATTGCGGTTCTGCGTGTCAACGACACCCGGGAGGATCTTGAGCAGGCCGAGATAATCGCGCCCCTTGAGCGGGATGTTTTCGGTCTGCACCGTGGAAATGAGACCCGAACGCTCGGCCGACTGCGTTTGCAGCCGGGCGACTTCGGCTTCAATTGTGATCGTCTGGTTGATGTCGCCGACCTCCAGACGCACGTTGGGGATGACAAGACGTTCGGTCGCGGTGAGTTCCACTTTCGGTTGAACGAACTTCTTGAACCCCTTGCTGTTGACGGTGAGTTCGAATGTGCCCGGCAGCAGTTGAGTGAACAGGAAATCGCCGGTAGCTTCGGTTACGGTTTCGCGAACCGCGTTCGTGTTGATATTGCGGAGTTGGACATTCGCTCCGGCAACGGCTGAACCGGAGGGATCGGTTACCGTGCCAGCGATTTGTCCAGTCAAGCCTTGCCCGTACGCAAGCGCGCCTGCAAGAGCGGTTATGACTGACAGTTTAAGGAGTTTCACACCTCAATACCCCATTTCTTCAAGCTGGACGCAAGTCTATCACTTTGAGGTGTGGAATACGATGGGCCCAACCGGAGTTGTCGCATCTATAGGCAAAGACACGGCGCGCCAGCGGCCGACTGGTTGGAAAGGCGAGGCGAGTGCCGGCCTCGGATCGCGATGGCCGACGATGCGACCAGTCACGTGTTTGCCCGGTTCGCGCTGGCGGAGTTGGGGACTGAACGGATTTGACAGAAGCCCGAATAGGAGCATGGAGCGAGTTCAAGCCAGTTTGGACCGCTCCACGCTAGCGGAAGTTCTCGATCAGCATCACTTCGGAAGGCAGGTCGATTTTTCTCGTGAACAGCACCGTGCGGCCGTCGCGAGAAACGGAAAAGCCGGGGTGCTTCATATAGATGTTCACCGGTAAATCCACCGCCATGGCTTCGGCTCTTGTGCTTGGATCGTACCGCCGCAGCGGCTGCCGCTCGGTCT
>Ga0073934_10009520_pt1 | contig 12420 bp, 6 predicted proteins | sample LarsenN4metaG_FD_76834 | JGI IMG/M metagenome (GOLD analysis project Ga0073934, IMG submission 76834) | Hot spring sediment bacterial and archeal communities from British Columbia, Canada, to study Microbial Dark Matter (Phase II) - Larsen... ... | reverse complement strand
CCACCACCAACAAGTTGGCCGCGGAATAGCGGAAAAAGAAATGATCGTAGGCGCGGACCACCTGTTCCACGTACTGGAGCGAAATCTGCGTTTCGCTGGGGTCGCCCTTCTTGGCGATGCGCTGGCGGAGCACCTCCGGCTTGGCCTGGAGGTAGATCACCAGGTCCGGCGCGGCCATGCCTTCAGCGAGCATCTCGTAGTATCGCTCGTAAAGCTTCAGCTCCTCGTCGTCCAGGTTGACGTAGGCGAAGAGCTTGTCCTTCTCGAAGAGGAAATCGCTCACCACGGCGCCGGGGATCTGCGCCAGGCTGACTTCGCGCAGCCGCCGATGCCGCTCGAGCAAGAAGTACATCTGCGCGCGGAAGGCCGCGCCGTGTTTTTCCTGGTAGAAGTCGGAGAGGAAGGGGTTGTCGTCGCAGTCGAAAACGCGCCGGGCGTGCAGCCGCTCCGCGAGGACCTTGGCCAGGGTGCTCTTGCCTACGCGGATGGGTCCTTCGACGACAATGTAGCGCGGCGGCTTGAAAGCAGGGGAATTCGCAGGTCCAGGCATGGCGCGGAATTGACCGCAAACACCGCGGTCAAAAACATTATAGCAGACCGCCACGGGGGAACAGACTGGCCGCCGGAAGGGTGTTGCCCGGTCAGTGGGCCCGCATGAGGTGCAGGAAGAACATCAACTGGAGCTGGGCGTCGCGCCACATGTTGAGCGCGACGAGGTGCGGCGGAATGCGGAACCACCTCCGCTGGTGCCAGTGCTGCCGGGCGGTCTGCCAGAACTGGTCGAGGTCAGCGCGGGTGTACACCTTGCTGGGCGCCAGCAGCGGATACCATCGCGCCCAGAGCAATTGGATCTTGGACGGCACGCGCACAGTCGGGAAATGCATCCTGGCGCGCATGTGGGCGAGTTGCACGTCGGCGAGCCGCAGCCGCCCGCGGGCGAGCTCGCGGATGCGGTTGAGTTCCTCAACAATGCGCTGCTCGGCTTCGCTCGGACGCCGCGTCTGCAGCCAGAGTTCTTCCATCTCGAGCAGGATGCGCATCGCCCCCGCGAGATACTCGCGCGCCTCGCGCAGCCGCAGGCGCAAGAATTCCCAGCGCGAGATCACTGGATAACCCGGCCTGCGTTCTGTGCGGCCCTTCAGGCGGAAGAAGCCGCTGAGCATCGGGTGGCGGTCCTCGGTCAGGACGGAATTTTTGTACCACATGAAGCGGAAGAGATGGTTCCAGTAGAGGCGGGCCGGGGCGCGGCGCAGCACGGCTTTCATGTTCTCGAAGCTGTAAAATGCGCGCCAGATCTCGCGGTAGAGTTCCTTCAGGGCGCCGGCGGGCAAGCGGGGGTGGCGCGTGACCTCGTGCGTGGAGTCGTATAGGTTGAAGTCGGGGTGCATCCATTCGCCGCGGCGGAACATCTCCAGGTGGTCCTGGGAGCCGGGCAGCGGCGTGAGGATGAAGAAGGAGGCATGGTCGGGCTGCACCTCCTGCATTAGGCGGGCGAGGTCGCGGCGCAGCGAATCGGCGGTGTCGGCGGGGAAGCCGACGATGTAGCCCACGTGCGTGGAAATCTCCGCCGCGCGGTAAGCCTCGATGAGTTGCCGGTACTCCTCCACGTGGTTCTGGCGTTTGCCGGCGGCCATCAGGTTTTCGGTGTTGACGCTCTCCATGCCGATGAAGACGTTGGTGCAACCCGCCCGCTGCGCCTTGGCCACGAAGTTCTTGATCTTCCAGGAGAGCACGTCCACCTGCATCATAAATTTGACGGGGATGTGCTCCTCCTCGCGCAGGCGGATGAGCACGTCGAAGATGGCTTCCCAACTGCGGTTGCGCGCGAAGTTGTCGTCGGTGATGAAGTAGAAGCTGATGCCGTGGTGAAGGTAGTTGTAGCGCACGGCTTCAGCGATCCGCTCCGGGGAGCGGAAGCGCATCTTGCGGCCCTGCACATTGATGATGGTGCAGAAGGTGCACTCGAAGGGGCAGCCACGCCCGCAGTCGAGCGTGCCGAAGTTGGAGGCTACGAACTTGCGCAGGTACTCCTTGCGGATCACCGGCAGCGGCTTCTCGTAGAGGTCGGGCTTGTCGTCAATGAAATTGTAGAGAGGCTTCAGGCAGCCGCCCACGACGTCGCGCAGGAGCTTGTCCCAGGTTTCTTCGACCTCGCCCTTGACCACTGTGACGCCGGCGTCCAGCAGGCGCTGGATCTCCGGCGGGATCTCCGGGATCATGGCCAGGTAACCGCTCACGTGAAAGCCGCCGATCATCACCGTCAGGCCGGCCCGGCGGAACTCCATGGCCAAGTCGGCGGCGCGCGGAAACTGGTTGGTCTGCACACCGACCAGTGCGACGAGGGTCCTGGTGTGCGCCCCGCGCTGCGAGCGGCAGATGCGTTCCACCGGGACGCGCTCTACACTCTCGTCCAGCAAGTGAAGCCTGATGCGCAGCGACACGCCCAGCGATTTTTTCCGGATGACGTCCTCGGTGAGGCCCGCCAGGCAGGCCAGCGTGTTGCTGGGCAGCACGCCCCGCCAGTGGCGCACCACGTAGCCCTGGTCGTCGTACTGGGAGGGCTTGATCAAGTAAATGTGCAGCCTTTTCAGTTGGCGAGGCGTTTCCGCCAGGGCATCCTCGGGCTGGAGTTGGCCGATGGGTATGAAGTCCGTACGCGCCATCGCGGCATTGTATCAGAGAAACCAGCCAGGCAAGGCAAACAAACGAGTTGGGGAAATGACCATGCGGGCAAGAGGTGGCCGGGGTTCTCAGCTTCCTACGCTCGCTTGACTTCCCGAACCTCCGCTGGTTTGAAGCGCGCTGTGAAGTGGCGCAGGAAGGGCGCCTGGTGAGTCAGCTCGAGGCCGTGGATCTGCTCGCGACGGTTCCACACTTCCAGGATTACTTCGATGACGTAGTCAATGTGGCTCTGCGTATAGACGCGGCGAGGAATGGCCAGCCGCACCAGATCCATTGTGGCGTGCGCGCCGAACATCAGCGTGCCAATCTCCACCGAGCGGATGCCGCCCTCGAGATACAGTTCGCAGGCCAGGGCCACGCCGGGAAACTGCGCCGGCGGGATGTGCGGCAGAAATGCGCGCGCGTCAATATAGATGGCGTGGCCGCCGGGCGGCTGCACGATGGGCACCCCTTCCTTGGCGATGTGGTTGCCGAGGTAGGCGGTGGAGACGATGCGATAGTTCAAGTAGTCCTCTTCGAGCGCTTCGCTCAGACCCACGGCTATGGCATCCAGGTCGCGCCCGGCCAGCCCGCCGTAGGTGGGGAAGCCTTCGGTGAGGATTAGCAGGTCTTTTTCCTGCTGTGCGAGGATGTCGTCGTTGGTGCACAAGAAGCCGCCGATGTTGGCCATGCCGTCTTTCTTGGCGGACATGGTGCAGCCGTCGGCGTGGGAAAACATTTCGCGGGCGATCTCGCGCGGGGTTTTTTCGGCGTAGCCCGGCTCGCGCAGCTTGATGAAATAGGCGTTTTCGGCGAAGCGGCAGGCGTCGAAATAGAGCGGGATCCCGTAGCGGCGGCAGATGGCCCGGACCGCGCGGATGTTTTGCATGGAGACGGGCTGGCCGCCGCCGGAGTTGTTGGTCACCGTCAGCATGACCAGCGGCACTCGTTTCGTACCCACGCGCTTGATGCTCTGCTCAAGGCGGGCCACGTCCATGTTGCCCTTGAAGGGATGGTGCCGTTGCGGCTCGAGCGCCTCCGGAATGGGCAGGTCGAGCGCCTTGGCGCCGACGAATTCGCAATTGGCCCGGGTGGTATCGAAATGCGTGTTGTTGGGCACGACGTCGCCCTTCTTGCACATCACGTTGAACAGGATGCGCTCGGCGGCGCGGCCCTGATGGGTGGGGATCACATGCTGAAATCCGAAAATGTCCCGCACGCTGGCCTCGAAACGATAAAAGCTGGTGCTGCCCGCATAGGACTCGTCTCCCCGCATCACCGCGGCCCACTGCTCCGAACTCATTGCGGGGGTCCCGCTGTCGGTGAGCAAGTCAATGAGGACGTCCTCGGCGCGGATCGAAAACAGGTTGTACCCTGCTTGCCTGAGATGCTGCTCGCGCTCCTCGCGCGTTGTCATCTTGATTGGCTCGACGACTTTGACCTTGAACGGTTCGATGATTGTCTTCATCCGATCTTCTCCGAAGTAAAGTGATGCGCAGCCTCCTGAAACTTGCGACCTGCTGGCTGGTGCGACATGAGATCACCGAGCGTCACGGCGGGCAGGAAGCGAACTTCCTCCGGCGCAAGCAGCAATCCCCAAACCAGCTTCCTGATAGGGACGCGCCCGTGAAAGCGGGTTAACAAGCGCTCCGACTACTATAACGTGAGTTTCGCACCAGGAATCCGCCACTTTATTGAAAATACGAGGCCTTGCAAAACGTAGGACATGAATATAAAGTGCCACAAACGGAAGCTCAAGCCACGCCCTCGGGAACCTGATTTCGCCGCACCCGAACCGTTCAAAGAGCGATCTCTGTGACTCATCTCATGCCCTGCCTCGCACTCCTCTCAGAACTCAGCGGCAGCACGTTCTCCGAAGGAGATGCTTAGGTGACCGAACAAATCTCTCCTCATGAACCAGGAGAAGCAATCCATGAAAACTATGGTCAATCTGAAGCCCGAGGAAATCCCCACCCACTGGTACAACATTCTGCCGGACCTACCCGAACCTCTCCCACCACCCATGGACCCGCCGGAAGGTCCTTCGCGAATTCAAAACTTGCCCAACCTTCTGGTTGGCGAGTGCCTGAAGCAGGAGTTCTCTAAGGAAACCGAGGTCGCTATTCCCGGCGGGATCATGGATCTGTATGCAAAGGCAGGGCGGCCGCGACCCCTCTTCCGGGCCACCAACCTTGAGAAGAAGTTAGACACACCAGCACGCTTGTACTACAAGAGCGAATTCTTCAGCCCAACCGGGAGTCATAAGGTAAATACGGCGCTGGCGCAATGCTGGTATGCCAAGCAACAAGGGTTTGAGCGGGTCACGACCGAAACAGGCGCCGGGCAGTGGGGAACTGCCCTCTCTTACGCCGCGACCGTCACGGGTCTGAAATGCGTGGTTTTCTGGGTGCGCAGTGTCTATAACTGGAAAAAGGACCGGCTCAGTTTTATGAAACTTCTGGGTGCGGAGGTGCATGCCTCGCCAAGTCCAATCACCGAGTTCGGCAAGTCCCTCTATGACAGAAATGCGGAGCACGTGGGCTCGCTGGGAATTGCCATTTCCGAAGGGCTCGAAGCGGCCCAAAAAGATCCCAAGGCAGTGTACTGTCTGGGCTCCGTTTTGAATCACGTTCTCATGCACCAGACGATTATCGGCTTGGAGACGCAGAAACAGTTCGAACTCTTCGACGATTATCCAAACGTGGTGATTTCCTGTCTCGGAGGTGGCTCAAACTTTGGCGGGTTTGCCTTGCCATTTGTGGGCGACGTGTTGAAGCGGGGCAGGAAGATCCGGTTTATTGCGGCGCAGAGTCAGGTGGCGCCGAACCTCCAAGGCCAGTATGAGTATGATTTTGCCGATTATGCCGAAATGACACCGATGTTGAAGATGTGTACCTTAGGGCACCGGGCGGATATGAAACCCATTAAGGGTGATGGCCTGCGGTATCACGGGTGTTCGCCAATTGTGAGTCTGCTGCGAAACAAGGGCTACATTGAAACGGTCGCCTACCCGGGCGACGAGCGATACGTTTTTGAACAGGCAAAGTTGTTCGTGGAAACGGAGGGCTGGCTCCCGGCGCCGGAATCAGCCTATTCGATCTGCTGCGCGATGGAGGAGGCCAAAAAGTGCCGTGAGTCCGGCGAGAAAAAGGCCATCGCCTTCAATATCAGCGGCCATGGGTTTCTGGATTTCCCCGGTTTTCGTGACGTGTTGGGACTGAAGTAATCGCCATCGCGGAAGAGCGGCCTGCAAAGTACACCCGCCTAGGCCGGGAAGAGCGGAGGACGTACAATGCGGCCATCCCATGCGACGGTTCGAGTCCCTGGAGGACTGAATCTTTTTCCGGCGGAGGAGAGATGATCAACACGAAGCGGCTGGTGATCGCGTTTTTCGTGACCCTGCTGGTGTCTTACGCGTATGAGTTTGTCGTTTACGGCGTGGTGCTGCAATCTTTCCACGCGACGCAGCCCCGCTGGCTGAAGCCCGAAGCGGAATGGAATATGCTTCGGCTGTACCTGTCGAGCGCGGTGGGCATCGCGCTGGTCACGCTGTTCTATGCGCTGTTCGCGCGCGGCGGGGCCAGCCGCCTTTCCACCGGGATCGTTTTCGGCTTTTTGCTCGGGGTGATCACCGGCTGGATGCCGCAGGTGTACAACAAGCTGCTGCTGGTGGACTGGCCGTTCTACAAATACTGGGCGCCGGCGGGCTTTGGCGAATTCCTGCTGATGGGAATCACCCTCGGCCTCGTGTATCGGGACCGTTAAGCTAAAAGCGCGGCGCCGCGGGGTTGCACAGGGCGCGCTACCATCCGCGCGCGATAGCCGCCACGATGCGGGCCAGCGCGTCGAGATCGCGCGTATCAATCACTTCGCCCGGGGAATGCGAATAGCGCAGCGGCCAGCCGATGGGAACGTTCACTGTGCCATGGCGGAGGAAGACGGCACCGTCGTTGCCGCCGCCAGTGACGCCGTATTGCACGGGGATCTGGCTTGCGCGCGCAAGCCGGATGAGCCGGTCCACATGCGCGCGGTCGGTGATGTTCGAGCCGTCCACGGCGCGGATGACGAAGCCCTTGCCGATGGGCGCATCCGCAAAGCGCTTGGATTCGAGCGGCGAATCCGCGCTGACGAACGTATCCACCGCGAAGACGTAGTCCGGCGCTTCGCGTTTGGCCGCCAGGTCGTCGGCCACTGCCTTCGCGCCGTTCAGACCGATTTCCTCCTGGGTGGACCAGACAAACGTGACGTCGCGTCCCGGCAGGCTCGCGCCCAGCGCCCACACCGCGGCCACCAGAGACGCTGAGCCCACGCGGTCGTCGAAGCTGCGGCCATTCGCGCGTGTGCCGAAGAGTTTTCTGTATTTCTTGGGCACGGTAATCCAGTCCTCCACCTTGATGCCGAGCTGGGCGACTTCCGCGGTGGACCGCGCGCCCACGTCCACGCGCGTCGGCCCGGCCTGCGGCCCGCGCGGCCATTCGAAATTCGGCTGGTCCCAGCCCGCGGGCAGTTCGATCACGCCCGGACGGATGCCGCCCGCAGTGTGAACGAACACGGCGTGCCCGTTGAAGAACTCAGGAATGCCTCCACCGCGCGATTGCACTTCCAGCCGCCCATCGTCGGCGATTCGCCGCACCAGATAACCGATCTCGTCCACGTGCGCGACGAAGAGAATCTTCGGCGCTCTCGATTTCGCGCTGCCCGAGCCCAGGCGCAGAAGCAGGTTGCCCTTCGTATCGGTTTCCGGCTTGGCCCAGGCCGGCAGAAGCTGCGCGACCGCTTCGCGCACGGCCGTTTCCCGCTCGCTCATGCCATAGCGCTCGACCAATTGCGCAAGCACAGCGGCAGGTGCGGGCGCCACCTTGGGCCGCGCGGGCGCCGGCGGCGGATTCAGCGCGCTGCCGGCGCTAGATGTGGATGGCTTCCCGGAGGGCGCGTCGCCGGTTACATAGGCTTCCAGCAAGGCGGCCAAGTTTTCCAGATCGCTGATGCTGATCGTCTCCGCCGGCGTGGATGCCCAGGCCGCCGCGACACCGAGATGCGCAAAACGCTTCGGTGGCTCCGGGCCGCGCGTATAGCTCACACGCGGCAGCGGCGCCGCAAAGTCCGTAACGGCGGAAAGCGAATTGTCGTCCGCGAGCTTTTTCAGTTCGGCGGCAAGCCCCTCGAGAGCAGCATCCGGCTTGTCCGTGGCAAAGAGCACGCCGCTGCCGGGTTCCCTCTTCGGCGCGCGGATCTGAGCTGGCTGCGGCGGCTGCGGCCCTGCACCCCCGCGACGCAGCCGCCCGACGTAGATCATTTCGTCGGCCTGGACGTGCTGCAACAGGCGGTCGAGCCCGCGCGAACTGGCCCACTGCTGCGCGGCGAATGCAACGGTCAGCGTGCCTTTCACTTTCGACGCATCCACGCGCCGCAGCAATTCCACCAGCGCGGCTGCGCCGAAGCGGTCACCGATGCCCGGCGCGGTCAGCCGGCCGAAGCCCATCGGGTGCATCTGCCGGTCGAGGCCGATGGGGTCGAGCAGGTCCACGCCCGACTGCTTCACTTCCGCGGCGCTGGATGCGCCGATGTCCACGTACATCTCATCGGGATGACTCCCGCGCGGGGCGTCGCGGCGCGCGGTTTGCAGATGCGTGGATAGGCCAGCGACCACACCATAGATCCATTTCCCCTTGCGCGTGTGGATCACTACCGGCTGCGCGGCGTAAAGCTGGTCGAAGAGTCCGTGCGGCGCCGCCTGCGGCAGGCGCTGCACGCGGAGGAAGCCGTCCGCGGTGATGCCGCTGACCACGTAGCCCGGCTCGTCGAGTGGCGCGACGACGAGGCGCTTGGGTGCGCCGCTTCCCAGCGTCACAAGGATGTTTCCCGTGTTGTCCGTCCGCGGAGAGAGCTGCTTCAACCGCGAGCGGATCTCTGCGGCAAGCGCCTGCTCGTAGCCCGTCACCGCGGGCCGCGCTGTGAAGGCGGCAAGATCATCTTGCAAGGACTGGGCGGTGGCTGGTGGGACAAGAACGAAAATAGAAAAGAGAAAATAGAAAACAGGGAGGCGCAGACAATGGCGGGAATTCGACCGAATCTTCATGGTTGTTTCCTCAATTCTTGGAGTGGAGGCAACCGCGAGCCGCGAATCTAGCGCAGCCGCACCGCGCGCGCAAGCCGCGAGATCGGAGTGCGGCGGCTCGCCGCCGCTTTGTAGGGGGCGCTGCGCGCTGCGCCCCCCCAAGAGGTAAGCCTCACCCGTTCACAACGGGATCAAGCTCCCGCACTCCAGGGCTCCGGATCTCCGAACCGTCGCGCAAGCCTCCGGTTGAGAGACGCAATGCTTTCGCCGGGCGTTTCCACCGCGTAGAATGCGGCCACGCGTTCGACGTGGAGGCCCTCATGCGAAGCATACTGGCCGGCTTGTTTGTTGTGGTGGTGGCGGCGCTGAGTCACAGCCTTGCGCAGGAACAGAAGCCCGCGCCCACTGCGCGTCCGCGGGCGCGGGAACTGGGCATCAAGCCCGGCATGTACGAACCCGGGCCGCTCAACGCCATCACCGACGTGCCCGGCGTGCGCGTCGGCCAAGTGACCATCATCGCCGACCCTCCATCGAGCAAGGTCGTGCGCACCGGCGTGACCGCAATCCTGCCGCACGAAGGAAATCTCTTCCGCGAGAAAGTCCCGGCCGCAATCCATGTGTTCAACGCTTTCGGCAAGCTGGCCGGCTCAACGCAGGTCGAGGAGCTGGGGCAACTCGAAACGCCCATCCTGCTGACCAACACGCTTAGCGTGTGGGACGCCGCTGCGGCCATGGTGGACTGGATGCTTGCGCGGCCCGGCAATGGGAATGTGCGCTCGATCAATCCCGTCGTCGGCGAAACGAATGACGGCTACTTGAACGATATTCGCGGGCGGCATGTGAAGGCGGAGCACGTCCGCCAGGCGCTCGAATCGGCGAAGGACGGCCTCGTCGAAGAAGGCGCCGTCGGCGCGGGGACGGGCACGGTGGCCTTCGGCTGGAAGGGCGGCATCGGCACCAGTTCGCGACGCCTGGAGAAAAGCGGAGGGTTCACCGTGGGCGTGCTGGTGCAGACCAATTTCGGCGGGCAACTGATGATAGACGGCGTGCCGGTGTGGCGTGAGCTGCAACCCACGGGCGAACGCGCCGCCCAGGATTGGAAACCGCTGCCGAATGCGGACGGCTCGTGCATGATCGTGGTGGCGACCGATGCTCCGCTTGATGCGCGGCAATTGAAGCGACTTGCGGCACGCGCGATTCACGGCATGGCTCGCACGGGCTCTTCCGGAAGCCACGGCAGCGGCGATTATGTGATCGCATTCTCGACGAAGAACCGCCATGCGCCCGGCGCAGGTGTCGAGCGTCCGTTGATCCGGCCCACACAGACGCTTGCCGAAGACGAGATTTCTCCGTTGTTTCAAGCGGTGATCGAAGCGACCGAGGAGGCCATTTACAACTCGCTGCTGCGCGCAACGACGGTGCGCGGCATTGATGGACACATTGTCGAAGCCATCCCCACTGATAAATTAAGCGAACTGCTCAGTGCAAGCCGCGCTGCGGTTCCGCATCGAGACCGCTGATGCAGCGCGAAGCGCCAGTCGCCTCGCCTCTCCCGCACGAGTCAAACGGCGTGGGCATAAAAGAGATGCTACTGCTCCCTACGACGAATCCTATGGGAACCTCTCGGCGGTGTAACTCCCAACGCTGAAATACTAAACAGCGTCAAAAGTTAAGAAGGTTAACTAATGCACTGCGTGGGAACGCTCACCGGGAGGCAGAGGTGCCAGCGCAGAAAGGGATTGTTTAATCGAGATTACAGATGGGTGGTACTACAACTCGCATTTCATCGCGCCAAGATTTCCTTGCTTTCGAGAGTTCTGCGAGTGCCGAATGGCTGCTCTGAGAGTTGGCATGGTGCGTGCTTCAAACTGGGTCAGTTAGTCTCGCTTCCGTTCGCCACGACTCGCAAGGGCTTCGAGGGACGGGGCAAACACTATAGCCAAACAGGGAGAAGTCGTGCCAAGCCCAGCCCTCCTCTGTTCTCGTTTGGCGTCTGAGCCCACTCCTTCTTTCTCTGAGAGTCTCGCCGCAAGAAGAGTCGCGCGGACCTTCGTTGGATGCCATCGGCGACCCGCATTCCTCAGGACGAGGGTGGCCGACAGCTCCATCAAGAAGTGCCCCGAGACGCTTTGCCGCCAGAGGAAAACTGCCGAGTCATTCAGCACAGCCAACGAGACCGAGTCACGTCAGCCACGGGCCCGCGGCGCGGAACACCTTGATCCGGGAGAAAGACCATGAAAATAAGCAGAAGAGCCCTCTTGAAAGCAGGCGCGTTGGCAGGTGCAGGCATGGCCTTGCCTTTCAACAACAACTTCGTACCCGCATTTGCTCAGGTGGTGGCACAGACCCCGATGGCCGGCAGCGCCATTCCACAGTTCATGAGCAGGTTGCCGGTCCTCAGCGCGGCGGGCGGCACGATGCAAACCGTGGTTGCAGGCACGTCCGAGATCGAGCTGCACATGCGCGAGTTCTTAGCAAACGTGCTGCCGTCCGGGTTCCTGCTTCCCAGCGGTCTCCCATACAGCGGGACCTATGTGTGGGGATACATCGCCGGCCCTGCGGTCCCTTCACTCCCCCAAGATACCTATCTTGGGCCGGTGATTGTGGCCAGGCGCGGCACCCCGACCCAGATCCGCTTCGTGAACAACCTGGGCTTCACTTCCGCGAGCAATGTGCTTGCCTGGGTGAACTCCACAGACCAGACGCTGCACTGGGCCGACCCGCTCGGCGGCGAAATGAACATGTGCGCGCACAACACCCTGCCCGGTATGCCACCGATGGGGACGTGCGCGCAACACTATGACGGCCCGATTCCCGCCGTGCCGCACCTGCACGGCGGCGAGCTTCCGCCGGTGCTCGACGGTGGGCCTGACGCCTGGTTCACCAGCGACGGCGCTTACCATGGGCATGCGTACTACACCAAAGCCGGCGCTGCGGGAAACGAAGCCATCTATCGCTACCCGAATACTCAGGAAGCAGCGCCGATCTGGTTCCACGACCACGTGCTGGGAGTTACCCGGCTGAATGTGTACGCTGGTCTGGCGGGCGCCTACCCCATCATTGACCCAGGCCTTAGTCTCCCGACCGGTTTGCATCCCGTCGGCTTGCAACAGGGCACCAGCGGGCCCGTCGACTATCTCGTTCCGCTGGTAGTCCAGGACCGCATGTTCGACACCAACGGACAGCTTTTCTTCCCGAACCTGGGCATCAACCCCGAGCATCCGTTCTGGATCCCGGAGTTCGTGGGCGACACGATCGTGGTGAACGGCAAGGCGTGGCCGTTCCTGGAAGTGGCTCCGAAGCGCTATCGCTTCTTGTTCGTCAACGGCTCGAACGCCCGCACCTACGAGCTGTTCTTCGTCAACCCGGTCACCAAGGTGATGGGGCCGCCCATCTGGCAGATCGGCACCGACGGGGGCTACCTGGACGCGCCGGTGAAGATCGACCCGAACGCCCCGAAAGGAAACCTGCAAAGACTCGTGCTCATGCCCGGTGAGCGCGCCGACGTGATCATTGACTTTGCCGGCTTCCAGGGACAAACGCTGATCCTGCGCAACATCGGCCGCACGCCGTTCCCCAAGGGCGCTCCACCCCCCGGCTCAACACTCGGCCAGATGATGCAGATCCGCGTGAATCAGCCCTTCACCGGGCCCGATGCGAGCTATAACCCGGCCAGCGGAATCGCGTTACGTCCACCGATG
>Ga0073934_10009519_pt1 | contig 12423 bp, 14 predicted proteins | sample LarsenN4metaG_FD_76834 | JGI IMG/M metagenome (GOLD analysis project Ga0073934, IMG submission 76834) | Hot spring sediment bacterial and archeal communities from British Columbia, Canada, to study Microbial Dark Matter (Phase II) - Larsen... ... | reverse complement strand
GTATTGCTCGGCTCCGATGATGAACACCGGCTTGTCGCCGCTGAACAACAGGCGCGCGGGCAGATTGCGCATCGCCTCGTTTCGGCCATCATGCATGATGTCGGCAAAGAACAGCACGGCGTAGTCTGCCTCGCGCTTCACGCCCAGTTCGACGCCGACCATCGCCACCCACTTGTCGAACACCTGCCGAAGGTTGTTGGGGGTGATCGGGGTGCGGATGATCCGCCCTTCGCGCACCGCATCCTTGGCGGCCTTGATGAACTCGGCTTCGTAACCGTCGATCTGGTAGAGGATGAAGTGGGTTTCGATGGTGGGGGCGATCTGCGCTGCCAGCGCCTTGTCGGCGGCCGAACCGGACTTGGGCCAGACAATCGACTTGTCATCCAGCAGCGGCAAGGCGTGTTCGGTCGCCATCAGCGCGGCCTTCTCGCGGTCGATCACGCACAGGAAGCCGGGGATCGCTTCGCCGCGCTTGCGGGCGGCTCGGACATAGACCAGCAATTGCGCGAACATCAGCAGCGGCGCAGTGGGCGCTTCCTTGGCCTCGAACCAGATTTCCGGGGTCTGAATATCGACCAGCCCCTTGAACACGCCCTTGAGGCCGAGCGCCGCGATATAGGCGTCCTTGACGTCCTCTTCGGTGCGGGCCTTGGCCAGCGTCTCCACGAGACTCATGGAATATCCTGCCCCCTTTTTGCCTGCCCCTTAAGCGCAAGCACGCATGGATCTATCGGGATTTTCAGCGAGAGCAAACCGGACGAGGGCCGAGCGCCCTACAAATCCTCAAACCGGGGCGCGCGCCGCTCCATCTCGGCCATCACCGCTTCCACCTGGTTGCGGCTGCGCAGGATCGCGTGCTGTTCGATGCTCTCTTCCAAGAGGATCGCATCGGCCTCGCGCTCGTACATTCCGGCTTGCAACCGCTTGGCGGCGCGGATCGCGTGGGGGTTCTTGAGCGCGATCTGGTGGGCGATCGTCAACGCCCGGTCACGCGGGTTCTCGTCCACGTAGGTCGCAAGGCCGAGCGATTGCGCCTCGGCGCCGGTGAATTCGCGGTTGGTGTAGATCAGTTCGCGCAAGCAATCGTCGCGCACCAGCCCGCGCCACAGCACGTAGCCGCCCATGTCGGGAACGAGGCCCCATTTCATCTCCATGATCGCCATGCGGGTTTCGGGGTGGACGATGCGGATGTCGGCACCGCTGGCGATCTGCAGCCCGCCGCCGAAGCACACCCCGTGGACCGCGGCGATCACCGGCACCGGCAGCTTGCGCCACTGCATCGCCACCTGCTGCGCGCGGTTGGCGTTGCCATAGGTGCGCTCGGTCAGGCTCGGCTCGTCCTCGGGGGGCTTGCGCGAGAAGTTCGACAGATCAAGCCCGGCGCAGAACGCCCGGCCCTCGCCCGAAAGCACCACAGCGCGCAGGCCCTTGGTGCGCTGGAGCGTGCTGCCCGCCTCGATGATGCGCTGAAACATCTCCGGGTCGAGCGCGTTCATCTTGTCGGCGCGGGTGAAGCGCACATCGGCGACCCCGTCCTCCCCGAGTTCGATCGCAATCCGGTCGTTGGTGGTCAAGGTGGCGGCTGGCATGGCGATGGTCTTCCCTGACAGAGCGATGAGCGAGACGGCCAGCCTTGCCGATTCCTGCCGTCAAGTCCAGTGGCCGCCGGTTCAGGCGCCGACGGTACGGGCCAGCCGGAAATGATCGGGGCCGCGCGGCGCGTCGAGGAAATAGCCGCCCTCGGGATGGGTGACGAGCATCCGCGCCAGGCCGAAAGGCTCGAGCTTGGCACGCACCCGCGCGACATGCACCGCAAGGCTGTTGGTCTCCGGCTCGAAGGTGATGCGCCATACGTCGGCGAGCAGCTGGCGGCGGGTCATGCGTTCGCCCGGCTGTTCGGCGAGCCGCCACAGCAGCTCGAATTCGCGCGGGTGCAGCCCCAGCCAGCGATCCTCGACCCGACCGTCGCGATGGAACAGGTCGAGCGTCACGTCCCCGGCCTCGCGGAAGCGCGGGATCAGCGTGTCGCTGTCGGGAAACAGGCCACCTATCGGACCGGATTTCATAGCAATCCCCCTGCGCGCATGGAATACACCGCCTCTGCGGTGAAGATCAGGTGATCGATCAGTTCGATGTCGAGCGCTTCGGCCACTTCCGCCAGCCGCCGGGTCGCCGCGATGTCGCAGCCGCTTGGGTGGCAATGGCCCGACGGGTGATTATGCGCAAGAATCAGCCCTGCAGCATTGAGCCGGAGCGCCTCGCCGAAAATCGCGCGCATCCGCAGCGACAGCGTGTTGCGGCTGCCCAGACCGACGCTGGCATCGCCGAGCGGTGATCGCCGCGCATCGACGAAAATGACGTGGCACCGCTCGTGGCTATCGCCCGGCGCGAGCACGGCCGAGCGCAGATAGCCGATCAGCCCTGCCAGCCGCGCCTCGGGCACTTCGACCGGCGGCGCCCTGAGCTGCAGGGCGGCGATCACCACGGCGTGGCTCCGGAGTCGGCACGGTCAGGCTTATGCGGCATGAACGGGCTCCGGCGGCGGTTCAGGTCTGGAACAGCGGCACGCGATCGGGCGCGCCGCGCCAGTCGCGATAGGTGCCGAAGCGGCGCTGGCGCCGGACGTGGCGCAGGAAGCCGCCGAAGATCAGCAGCAGCTGGCCGTAGGACGGCCCGACGATCAGCACCACCAGCGCAAGCAGCGAGATGCCGTCGACGAGGCCCGACACCATATGGGCGCCTATCGCGACGAGCTGCAATCCGGCGATCCACAGCGGATAGTTGCGGTTCGCGTTGAGGGCGATGAGCGTGAAGCCCAACGCCGCCACCAGGTCGATACTGAAATAGACCCAGGCGTAAGGCCCGTCGGTCGGGTCCCCGGCGCCCAGCCATCTCAACACCACGGCCGGCACCACCATCGTTGCGATGAACAGGCCGATCAGCCAGCGCTCCGGCCCCCCGCCCCAGCGCCATATCGCCAGCGCCAGAAGGACGCTGGCGATATGCTGGACATCGGTACGATAGGTGTTGAACAATTCGAGCATTGCGGCGGTGATGATCAGGCCTCCTGCAGGGCCGGTGTCGCGGGCTCGGCTGCCAGCGCATCTTCGACGATCTCGGTCGGAAGCCCGGTGTCGCCGCCGGCATGGACGCGCGCCACCTTGCTCAGTTCGTCATGGACGCGCAACAGGTTGGTGGACATCGACAGCGCCTGGCTCTCGGCCTCGGTCAGGCGCATCAGCGCGCGCTGGCCGGTGTGAACCTCGATCTCGGGGTTCTGGCGCGCGGCCAGCATCGCCTGCTTCAACCGGGCCATGGCCATGATCGATTCGTCGGCGAGGGCTTCGGCTTCACGGATCAGCTTCTTGAGGTTGTAGGCGTCGGTCAGGATACGTTCGTTCATCGTGGTGCTCCCGGCGCGCCGATGCTCACCCGGCGGCAGCTTCTTGGTCCACGGAGATGGTCGCCTTGCCTTCCGTCGCGTCGCTGAGGGTTTTCGCGGCGGTGACCGTCAGGATCACCGCGGCGAGGATGCCCGATGCGATCCCCACGATCGCCCCCAGCCGGAACAGAACGGCATGCTCGCCATCGAGCACTCCGGGGACCACCCGCGGCTCGCCCGGCCGGAGCCAGGGGGCCTGGTCGAGCAAGGTCATCGCATCGCTCATCACCAGTCGGCCGGGGTCGTCCCGGGTCAACTGGTCGGCAATGACGCCGGTCTGGTTAATCTGCTTTTTCGTGTATGCAGCTTCGCTCAAGGCCTTCAGGGAAGCTGCATCCGTCACCGCTTCTAGGGAATTTTCCTGAGGAAATTCATCGGGTTCAGAATCCACCGGCGGGGGTGGCAGGGTGGCCCGGTAATTCTCCACCAGCTCCCCCAGACTCGCAGCCTCGTAGATATCCTTGAGGGCGCGGATGTGCTGGTTGATCCGGGTTTCGGATACGCCGAGTTCCTGCGCGATCACCTTGATCGGGACGCGCCGGTCAATACGTTCCATCACGGCTTGCTGCCTGTCGGTCAGCCGCCGCGCGGCTCCGGACGACATGGGCTTCTCCTTCAGCTGTGATCCCGGGTTAACATACAAGGTAACGCAAACGCTGCGCGAATGCACCGGGTTTGGAGCAGGTTCGGGCTCAGGCCGCCGAACTGTTGACCCCGAGCGACTGGAGGTAGCGCTTGATGTTGCGCGCGGCCTGGCGCAGCCGCTGCTCGTTCTCCACCATCGCGATTCGCACGTAGCCTTCGCCGTTCTCGCCGTAGCCGACCCCCGGCGCCACGGCGACCTGGGCCTGGGTGAGCAGCTGCTTGGAGAATTCGAGACTGCCCATGCTCTTCAGGGCCGGCGGCAGCGGCGCCCAGGCGAACATCGAGGCGGGCGGCGGGGGAATGTCCCACCCCGCGCGGGCAAAGGCTTCGACCATCACGTCGCGGCGCTTGTGATAGAGCTGGCGATTGCTTTCGATGATGTCCTGCGGGCCGTTCAATGCCGCACAGGCCGCCGCCTGGATCGGGGTGAAGGCGCCGTAATCGAGATAGGACTTCACCCGCGTCAGCGCCGCGATCAGCTGGCGGTTGCCCACGGCAAAGCCCATGCGCCAGCCCGCCATCGAATAGGTCTTGGACATAGAGGTGAATTCGATCGCGATATCCTTGGCCCCTTCGACCTGCATGATCGAGGGCGTCGGACGTCCATCGAAATAGAGTTCGGAATAGGCCAGATCGCTCACCACCCAGACCTGATTGTCCTTCGCCCACGCCACCAGCCTTTCGTAGAAGGCAAGATCGACCACCTCCGCCGTCGGGTTGGAGGGATAATTCACCACCAGCACGCTGGGACGCGGCACGGTGAAATTCATCGCCCGCTCGAGCGAACGCCAATATTCCTCGTCGGGCGTCGTCGGCACCGAGCGAATCGTCGCTCCGGCGAAAATGAAGCCGAAAGTGTGGATCGGGTAGGACGGGTTGGGCGCCAGCACCACATCGCCCGGTGCGACGATCGCCGTGGCGAGGCTGGCCAGCCCCTCCTTCGATCCCATCGTCACCACCACCTCGCTTTCGGGATCGAGCTCGACCCCGAAACGGCGCGCGTAATAGCCCGCCTGGGCGCGGCGCAGGCCGGGAATGCCCTTGGACTGCGAATAGCCGTGCGCATCGGGCTTGGCCGCGACTTCGCACAGCTTGTCGATCACGTGCTGCGGCGGGGGCTGATCGGGATTGCCCATGCCGAGGTCGATGATGTCCTGCCCCGCCAGCCTTGCGGCATGACGCATCGCATTGACCTCGGCGATCACATACGGCGGCATCCGCTTCATCCGGTAGAACTGGTCATTCATCTCGTATCGTCATCCTGTCTCGCGAAGCGCCACCTTGCGCCGAAGCGATTTGCGTCCCCTAGGGCAATAGCGGTCGCGGTGTGAAGGCGTTTTCGCTAGATTGCCGGTGGCATGCCGGACGCAGAGCGGCCATGATGGCCGGAATCGCGGAGCGGCATTGAGGACGGTTGCGCCAATGGCTGACGAAAATGACACGATGGCAGCGGCAGAAAGTATCCGCGGCTTCTTCGATCTGCAGGGCAAGGCGATGCGCGAGATGTTCGCCGGCGCGTTCGGCCAGGCGGGCGAGGGAATGCCCGCGCTGCCGCCGCAGGGGCTCGATGCGGGCGAGCTGGGCGAATGGGCCAGCGCCAGCGCGCAGCTCCAGCAACTGTGGCTCGATTTCGCCGCGCACCAGGCCAGCAAGACCGCCGAAAAGGCGACCAAAGGCGCCAATCCGCTCGATCCGGCGCAGTGGCTGGTGATCTCGCAATCGATGCTCGGCCAGATCCCCAAGGACCTGCTCGCCGCGCAGGCAAAGTTTGCCGAGGATTCGCTGCAATTGTGGCAGGGCGTGGCGCAGCAATTCCTCGCCGGTGCAGCCGGCGGCGCGGCGAGCCAGGCTCCCGATCCGGCCGCCCTGCCCAAGCACGATCGCCGCTTTGCCGATCCGGCCTGGCGCGAACACCCGGCCTTTCTGCTGCTGCACCAGACCTACCTGATGCTCGCCGATTACTTCCGGGGCGCGGTGAAGGGCATGGACGGGCTCGACAAGGTCAAGCGCCAGCAGCTCGAATTCGCGATCGGGGCGCTGGCCGAGGCGATGAGCCCGGACAATTTCCTGCTCACCAATCCGGTGGTGATGAAGCGCACCATGGAAACGCGCGGGCAGAACCTCGTGCGCGGGATGCAGCACCTGATCAACGATCTGAAGCGCGGCCAGCTCACCCATACCGATCCGCACGCCTTCAAGCTGGGGGAGAACCTCGCCGCGACGCCGGGCAAGGTGGTGCACGAGACCCCGCTCTACCAGCTGATCCAGTACACCCCCTCGACGCCAGACGTGCTCGAAGTGCCGCTGGTGATCTTCCCGCCGTGGATCAACCGCTTCTACATCCTCGACCTCACCCCCAAGAAGAGCTTCATCAAATGGGCGGTCGACCAGGGCATCAGCGTCTTCGTGGTGAGCTGGAAATCGGCCGACGAAAGCATGGGCGAAGTGGTGTGGGACGATTACATCCGCGCCCAGATCGAGGCGATCGACCATGTCCGCGCGCGGCTCGACGTGCCGCAGGTCCACGCCATCGGCTACTGCGTCGCAGGCACCACGCTGGCGGCGACGCTGGCGGTGCTGGCGCGCCGGGGCGAGGCCGACAAGGTCAAGTCGGCGACCTTCTTCACCGCCCAGGTCGATTTCGAGAAGAGCGGCGATCTCAAGCATTTCATCGACGACGGCCAGCTCCAGATGATCGGCCAGCTGAGCCCGCAGGGCTATCTCGACGGGCGCTATCTCGCCGCCACCTTCAACGCGCTGCGCGGGCGCGACCTGATCTGGAACTACGTCGTGAACAATTACCTGCTCGGCGAGGACTATCCGGCCTTCGACCTGCTGCACTGGAACGGCGACGTCACCAACCTGCCGGCGAAGTGGCACAATGATTACCTGCGCGATCTCTACCGCGACAACAAGCTGGTGGTGCCCGATGCCCTGTCGGCCGATGGTACGCCGATCGATCTCACCCGCGTGACCACCCCCAGCTTCGTGCAGGCCGGACGCGAAGACCATATCGCCCCCGCCGAAAGCGTGTGGCGCATCACCGAGCATTTCAAGGGTCCGCTCGAATTCCTCCTGGCGGGATCGGGGCATATCGCGGGCGTGGTCAATCCGCCGAGCGCGGGCAAGTACCAGTACTGGCTCGGCGACAGCGGCGCGCCCTCGCTCAAGGCCTTCATCGAGAGCGCCGAGGAGCATCCGGGCAGCTGGTGGCCGCACTGGCTCGAATGGCTGCACCGGCAATCGGATGCACGCGTGCCCGCGCGGGGCAAGCGGGTGCCGGGCGGCCGGGGCGATCCGGTGATCGAGGACGCGCCGGGGCGCTATGTGAAGACCCGCTGAGTCGCACCGAGACGGCGAGGCGGCAGGCGCCGCAAGGTGCAAGCGCATGAATTTGTTTGGCTTGTTAGATTATTGTGCGCTGCACAAAATATCTTGACTTCGCAGCGGCACTCACTATTTTGTGCAGTGCAACATGAAGCGAGGTCATCATGTCCGAAGTTGAAACCACTGCTCCTGCCGCTGCCAGGGCTCCCGTCGCCAAGATCGATGCGGCTGCCGAAAAGGCCTATGCCGCAGCGGCTGCCAAGGTCGTCGAAGCGCCCAAGCCGAAGAAGGCGCCGGCCAAGGCGTCGGTCGTGAAGATGGCCGCTGCGCCCAAGGCCCCGGCGGCCAAGCCTGCGGCGAAGAAGATCGTCGCCAAGAAGACTGCTGCGCCCAAGAAGCCTGTTGCCGCCAAGGCCGCCGCAGCCCCCGTCACCAACCCCATCGTCAAGCTCAAGGATACCATCATGGCCACCGCCAAGAACACCGACATCACCGCTACCGCCAAGGAAATGCTGGCCGACGTCCAGACCCGCGCCAAGACCGCCTACGCCAAGACCGCCGAACTGGCCGGTGAAGCCGGCGAATTCGGCAAGGCCAACGTCGAAGCCGTCGTCGAAAGCGGCAAGATCTTCTTCGCCGGCGCGCAGGACATCGTCCGCAGCGACCTCGAAACCGGCAAGACCGTGATCGAAACCGTCACCGAAGACGCCAAGAAGATGGCCGCGGTGAAGTCGCCGACCGAACTGATGCAGCTCCAGGGCGAAATCGCCCGTCGCAACTTCGACGCGCTGGTCTCGTTCGGCTCGAAGCGCACCGAAGCCTGGGTGAAGCTCTACAACGATGCCTTCGCTCCGATCTCGAACCGCGTCAGCGTCGCCGCAGAGAAGATCGGCAAGGCCGCTTAAGCGAAGAATTTCTGAACCGGGCCTCTCCTCTCTCTCCCAATCCCGGTTCACGAAAGCGCGCCGCAAGGCGCAGGCCGGCCAGACCAGCGTCTGGCCGGCCTTTTCTTTTGTCGGTGCCCAAGCAAGCCAGTGCTTGCACACGCCCGCGCGAATCCCATAATGGAGGCGCATGCCCATCCCGCCAGTCCCCACCCTCGCCGCAAGTGCCGCGCCGCTCGATCCGCTGGCCCATGCTCCGCGCGCGGGCGAGGAGGACGGCGGCAAGGACGATGACGGCGGCGGATCGGGCGGCAGCCAGGTCGGGGTCGCCACCAAGGCCCGCACCAAGCCCAAGAAGCCGAGCCAGTACAAGGTACTGATGCTCAACGACGACTACACTCCGATGGAATTCGTGGTGCTGGTCTTGAAGCGCTTTTTCGCGATGGATCTCGAACAGGCCACCCGCGTCATGCTCCACGTCCACCAGCGCGGTGTCGGGGTGTGCGGAATCTTCACCTACGAGGTCGCCGAGACCAAGGTGAACCAGGTGATGGACTTCGCCCGCCAGAACCAGCACCCGCTGCAATGCACGCTTGAGAAAGCCTGATCGGGCGCCGATGCGCCAGCCCCACCACCCTGAGCCCGATCCCGTGCTGCCCGGACAGGAAAGCGTGTGGAATTACCCGCGCCCGGCGATTGCCGAACCGACCGCGCGGCACATCCGCATCGTCCACAAGGGCGTGGTGCTGGCCGATAGCCGTAGCGCCTGGCGCACGCTCGAAACCAGCCACCCGCCGACCTACTACATCCCGCCCTCGGATATCGCGATGGCATATCTTGTCCCCAACCCGGCACGCTCGCTGTGCGAGTGGAAGGGGCAGGCCCGTTACTGGGACGTGGCGATCGGCGAGGAGCGGATCGCAGGCGCCGGGTGGAGCTATCCTGCCCCCACCCCCGCCTTTGCCGGGATCGCCGGCCTTATCGCCTTCTACGCCGCGCCCTTCGACGCGGTGACGGTCGACGGCGAACAGGTCACCCCCCAGCCCGGCGGATTCTACGGCGGCTGGATCACCGCGCGCGAAGCGGGGCCGTTCAAGGGCTTGCCCGGCAGCCGCTTCTGGTAAATCCTGCCGACGCCGCCACCTGTAATGGCAATATCGGGGAATGACGCGGGGCCATTTGGGCGCTAGGGCACCATCGAGGATGCGGCGCGGAGCAGGCGGAAGAGCAGTGTTCAATCTACTACCCAGCATCGATCGCTATATCCTGCGGCTGGTGATCGTGCCGATGCTGGGCGTGTTCGCGCTCGCCGCCTCGCTGCTGATGCTCGACAAGATGCTGCGCCTGTTCGATTTCGTCGCGGTCGAGGGCGGCCCCGTCGCGGTGGTGTTCAAGATGCTGGGCGCGCTGATCCCCGAATATGCCAGCCTCGCGATCCCGCTGGGGCTGCTGCTCGGCGTGCTGCTGGCCTTCCGCAAGCTCGCCACCACCTCCGAGCTCGACACGATGCGCGCAGTCGGCCTGTCCTACAACCGGCTGCTCCGGATGCCCTATGTCATCACGCTGGTGCTGGTGGCGGTGAACGTGGCGCTGGTGTTCTACATCCAGCCGGTGAGCCGCTACTATTACGAGCAGATGGAATACGAGCTGCGTTCGGGCGCGCTCGGGGCCTCGATCAAGGTGGGCGAGTTCACCACCTTGGCTGACCGCATGGCCCTGCGGATCGAGGAAAGCGAAGACGAGGGCCGCCGCCTGATCGGCATCTTCGCCCGCGTCTCGAACGACAAGGGTCAGGTGCTCTCGATCTCGGCGCGCGAGGGCGCCTTCCTTGCGACCCGCGACAATCCCGACACCATCATCCTGCGCCTCACCGAAGGCACGATCATCCAGGATACGGGCAGCAAGACCCCGCGCGTGCTCAGCTTCAGCCGCCACGACCTGCCGATCGATCTGCCCGCGATCGAGGAATTCCGCGCCCGCGGCGATGCCACCCGCGAATATATCCTGCCCGAACTGCTCAGGATCGGCTGGAGCGACAAGAGCGCCCCGCGCGAACGCGACGCCAGCGTCGCCAGCTTCAATTTCCGGCTGGTCGAGATCGTGATGATGTTCCTGATGCCGCTGCTGGCGGTCGCGCTGGCGATCCCGCCCAAGCGTTCGACCAGCGCGCTGGGGGTGTTCGTATCGATCGTGATGGTGGTCGCCTATCACAAGGTCAACCAATATGGCGAGGACGTGGCCGCGCTCGGCCGGCTCGATCCGATCCTCGCGCTGTGGGTGCCCTTCGCAGTGTTCGCGGCACTGATCGTGTGGATGTATTACCGCGTCGCCTATGTGCCGGGCGGACAGGCGATCGGAGCGCTCGAGACCGCCTTTGCCAAGCTGTCGAAGCGCGTGGCGAGCCTGTTCGCGCGGCGGCGTCCGCGCGGCCACCCCGCCCCGCCCGATCTCACCGTGGCCGCCCCGGCAGAGTAAACGCGCATGCAGCTGGACTTCTTTCCTTCGCGCACGCTGACGCTGTATCTGGCGAAGATGTTCGTGGTGCGCATCCTCGCGGTGCTCGTCATGCTGGTGCTGGTGCTGCTGGCGCTCGATCTGCTCGCGGCGACGGGCGATATTCTCAAGGTGCCCGGCAACGGGCAGGGCGAGATCCTGCACTACGCGAGCCTGCGCGCCCCGCAGCTCGCTTCGCGCTTCCTGCCCTATTCGGTGCTGCTGGCGACGCTGATCACGCTCGTCACGCTCAACCAGAACAGCGAGGTGGTGGCGATGAAGGCAGCCGGGCTCAGCGCCCACCAGGTGCTCGCCCCGCTGCTGCTGACCGCCGCGCTGGTGGCGGTGGCGAGCTTTGCCTTCAACGAACGCATCGTCACCCGCGCCAACGCGACGCTCAAGGCGTGGGAGGCGAGCGAATTCGGTGCGCTGCCCACCGTCGGGGCGAATGCCGGCGCGGTGCGCTCGAACGTCTATCTCACCGACGGACGGAACATCCTCTCCGCCGCGACACTCACCGGACGGGGCGAGGCCATCGTCCTGTCGAATGTCACCTGGTACGAACGCACCCCGAGCGGGATCATTCGCGAGCAGATCCGCAGCCCGCGCGCGACCTATGCCGCCCCCGGCTGGCGGCTCGAGAACGCGGTGCGGTTCGACGTGGCCGGTGCGATCACCAAGCCGGCCGAAACGCTGGTGGTGGGCAAGGATCTCAGCCCCGCGCGGATCGATCTGCAGGCGGTCGATCCGGATTCGCAGAGCTTCTGGGAGCTGTCCGAGACCATCGCCGCGCACGAGGCTGCCGGACGCAATACCGACGAGATGCGCGCCAAGTGGTGGCACCGCCTGTCGGGGCCGCTCTCGGCGCTGCTGATGCCGCTGTTGGGCTCGATCGCCGCCTTCGGCCTCGCGCGTTCGGGCCAGCTGTTCGTGCGCGCGATCATCGGGATGGCGCTGGGCTTTGCCTATTTCGTGGTCGACAATGCCGCGCTGGCGATGGGCAGCTTCGGCGGCTATCCGCCCTTCCTCGCCGCCTGGGCGCCGTTCTTCCTGTTCCTGCTGCTGGGCGAGACGGTGCTGATCCGGACCGAGGAATGAGTCCGGCCGACTGGTCGCTCAGGCTGGCCCGCCCGGCCGACGCCGCGGCCATGCCGGCAATCGAGCGTGCCGCCGGAATCGCCTTTGCGGGCGAGGCGAGCATCGATCCCGAACGCATCCGCAGCGAGGCCGAATATGCCCGCCTGATCCGCAAGGGTCACAGCCTCGTCGCCCATGTCGGCGATGCGATGGCCGGGTTCCTCGTCGCCGAGCCCTTCCGCCGTGAGCTGCATATCTGGGAGATGGACGTTGCGCCCCGTTTCCAGCGCCGCGGGATCGGTGCCGGGATGGTGCGCGCGGCGCAGATCGATGCGCGCAACACCGGGTTCAAGGCGCTGACGCTCACCACCTTCCGCGATCTCGCGTGGAATGCGCCCTTCTATGCGCGGCTGGGTTTCGAGGAAGTCACCGCGCTCGATGCCCACCTGCGGCTGGCGGGCGAACTCGCCAACGAAGTCGATGACGGCCTGCCTGCGGACAGGCGCTGTGCGATGATCTGTTTTCTGGATTGAGAGGAAGGCGGGGCCCTACGCC
>Ga0073934_10009518_pt1 | contig 12425 bp, 10 predicted proteins | sample LarsenN4metaG_FD_76834 | JGI IMG/M metagenome (GOLD analysis project Ga0073934, IMG submission 76834) | Hot spring sediment bacterial and archeal communities from British Columbia, Canada, to study Microbial Dark Matter (Phase II) - Larsen... ... | reverse complement strand
CGCTTCATCCGCAGCTCGATCCGCGACGTCGCGAGCGACCTGGTGTGGGGCGCCGCGCTCGCGGCGGCGGTGGTCCTGCTCTTCCTCCGGAACGCGCGCTCGACGCTCATCGCGGCCGTGATCATCCCCGCGTCGCTCCTCGGGACGCTGCCGCTCTTCTACTTCTTCGGGTTCACGCTCAACACCATGACGCTGATGGCGCTCTCGCTGTCGATCGGGTCGCTGATCGACGACGCGATCGTCCTGCTCGAGAACACGTACCGGCACATGGAGCAGGGCGAGCCCGCGCTCCGGGCGGCGTCGCATGCGACGAGCGAGGTCGGGCTCGCCGTGTTCGCGACCAACCTCACGAACTGCGCGGTCTTCGTCCCGATCGCCTTCCTGGGCGGCGTCGTCGGCCGCTTCTTCCGCGAGTTCGGGCTGGTGGCGAGCGGCGCCGTCGTCGTCTCCACGCTGATCGCGCTCACCTGGACGCCGATGCTCTGCTCGCGCTTCCTTCGCGTCCAGACGCGGGAGGTGTGGACGTACCGGCTGCTCGGCGCCGGCTACGCGGCGCTCGAGGGGCGGTACCGGCGGGTCCTGACCTGGGGGCTCGGCCATCGTTTCCTGGTGGTCGCGCTCGCGCTCGGGAGCACCGCCGCCGGGGTGCTGGTCGCCCGCGGCGTCCCGATCGACTTCATGACCGTCGAGGACCGGAGCGAGTTCAACGTCTGGCTGAAGCTGCCGCTCGGGAGCACGGTCGAGCAGACGCACGTCGCGGTGAGCGCGGTCGAAGCGGCGTTGCGGGAACGTCCCGAGGTCCGCGCCGTCTTCTCCACGATCGGCGCCGGCGCGCAGCGCCGCGTGAACGAGGCGCAGATCTACGTCCAGCTCGTGCCGAAGCACGCGCGGCGCACGAGCCAGGCCGCGTTCATGCAGCAGCTGCGGCACCGGCTCGCCGACCTGCGCGTCGGGCTCCGGGACCTCGCCGTGGAGGAGGTCCCGCTGTTCGACATCCCGGGATCGCGGAACGCGCAGATCATGTACGCGATCCGCGGCCCCGACGTCGACCGCCTCCAGGCGCACGCGCGCAACCTCATGGGGCGGATGCGCGAGGCCGGGGGATTCACCGACCTCACCTCCTCCTACGAGACGGGCAAGCCCGAGATCGCGCTCGACATCGCGCGCGACCGGGCGGCCGACCTCGGCGTCCCCGCCCTCCAGATCGGACGGACGATCTCGGCGCTCGTCGCCGGCATCAAGGCGACGACGCTCGAGGAGGCGGGCGAGCGCTACGACGTCCGCGTGCAGGTGCGTCCGGAGGACCGCGACGATCCGTCGAAGCTGGACCTCGTCCGCGTGCGGGCGCCCAACGGCGCCCTCGTCCCGCTGCGGAACCTCGTGACGGTGGCCGTCGGCCGCGGGCCGGTGCAGATCGACCGGGACGGCCGCACGCGGGCGATCACCATCCTCGGGAACCTGGAGGGCAAGGCGGCGGGGACGGCCGACGCGGAGGTCGTCCGGTTCGGCGACGAGCTCGGCATCGGCGGCGAGTACGAGCTCGAGGCGATCGGCCCGACGCAGCGGCTCCGGGAGACCATCGACGCCGTCGGCTTCGCCTTCGTCGTCGCGCTGGTCGCGATGTACATGATCCTCGCCGCCCAGTTCAATTCGTTCGTCCATCCGCTGACCATCATGCTGTGCGCGCCGCTCTCCTTCATCGGCGCCTTCGCGGCGATCGCGGTCTCCGGCTTCACGCTCGACCTGATGGGCCAGATCGCGTTCCTCATGCTGATGGGCGTCGTCATGAAGAACGGCATCCTGCTGGTCGACTACACCAACACGCTCCGGGCGCGCGGGCGGACGCTCCGGGCGGCGGTGCTGGAGGCCGGCCCCGCCCGCATGCGCCCCGTCCTGATGACGACGGTGTCGACGGTGTGCGGCATGCTGCCGGTGGCGTTCGGCACCGGGGACGGCTCCGAGTGGCGGAGCCCGATGGGCATCATCTCGATCGGCGGGCTGCTCACCTCGACGTTCCTCACGCTGCTCGTCGTCCCCATCGTCTATACGCTGCTCGACGACGCGGCCGGCGCGATCGCGCGGCGCGTCGGGCGGAGCGCGAGGCCGCGCCGCTCGGCCGCCCGCCGTGCGCCGGCGGCGCTCACCGGGCCGTAGGCGGACTCGGGAATCGGCGCGGCCGGACGTCGACCGCGACGTCGGGTCCCTGCGCGAGCGCGTCGGCCGGCGTGAGGAAGCGCCGCATGCGGCGGCGGTTCGCGAGCACGCCCTCGAGGAACGCGGTCGCGTAGCGGCGGACGAGCGCCTGCTGGCGCGCGAGCGCGGCGGGCGACGTCCCGCCGGCGACGTCGGTGAACCCGCCGTGCGTACCGCCGGTGATCGTGACGAGCCAGGCGGGCGGGGGAAGCGCCCGGAAGAACGGGACGGCGAAGAGCGCCGGGGGCACCGTCGCGTCGGCGGTGCCGGCGACGACCAGGAAGGCGCGCGGCGGCGTGAGGCCGTGGAACGGCGCCGCGGTCGCCGCGCCGGCCGCCGGCGCGAGCGCCACGGTGGCGGCGAGCTCGCGATGGGCCCGTGCGGCGTTGATCGTCGCGAGCCCGCCGAGCGAGTGGCCGACCAGCCCCGTCCGCCGCCCGCGGACGGCCGCGGCGACCGCCGCCGCGGGCCCGGCGCGGTCGTGCAGGACGCGGGCCAGGAAGGCCAGGTCCTCGGGCGGCTCGTCCACGAGCCCGGACGTGGGACCGCCGGCGTCGCACACCGCCTTCGTGAAGCCGGGGAAGTCGGGCGCCGCGACGACGAAGCCGCGGCTCGCGAGGTGGCGGGTGAGGTGCTCGTAGTTCGTGCGGACGCCGCAGTGGCCGTGCGCCACGAGCACGAGCGGGAAGCGGCCGCGCCGGCGGGCGGCGTCGCGGCCCGGCGCGGCGGCCGGGTACCAGAGCTCGGTCACGAGCGTCCGGCCGCGGGCGGCGTCGACGAGCGTCAGCGTCGCGTCTCCCACCGGGAAGCGGCCGGGCGCGCCCGGATCGAGGCGGCTCGCCGCCCCGCCGGTCGCGACCGCGGTCAGGACGAGCGCCGTGACGAGGAGCCTCCGCACGCGGCGACGATACCTTGCATCCCCCGCGGCCGTCACCCCTAATGCCGGACCGGAGGACCCCATGGTCGAGAAGACGATCACCCTCACCGGCACCTCGACGAACTCCATCGAGGACGCCGTCGGCCTCGCCGTGAACCGCGCGGCCGCCACCATCAAGGGCGTCCGCCAGGCGGAGGTGTCGCACATCACCGCGGTGGTGGAGGACGGCGCCGTGAGCGCGTGGAAGGTGCAGCTCCGCCTCACCTTCTCGGTGCAGGACCCGCTGCACGAGTAGACATGCCCGACGGCGCGAAGACCCGCGAGCTGGCCGACGGGGTCGTGCAGGTGTTCCTGCCGCTCCCGATGAAGCCGACGATCGTGAACGTCTACCTCGTGCGGGCGGGCGGCACGTGGACGCTCGTCGACACCGGCATGAACACCGAGGACAGCGTGCGCGCGTTCACGGGGGCGCTCGCCGACCTGGGCATCGCGCCGACCGACGTCACGCGCCTCGTCGGGACGCACCACCACGTCGACCACTACGGCACGTCCGAGCCGTATCGGCGGCTCACCCGCGCCCGGGTGTTCCTCCATCCCCTCGAGGCCGAGCGCGCGAGCGCGACCGGCCACACCGGCATCGAGCGTGACGGGTACCTCGGGCAGCACGGCGTGCCGGCCGTCCCCGAGGACCGCCGGCTGCCGCCCCCGAGCCAGCTCCTCGGCACCTGGTACGCGCCCGCGACGCCCGATCATCTGCTCGGCGACGAGGACGAGATCCCGCTCGGCGACGGCCGGGCGCTCGAGGTCATCTGGACGCCGGGCCACACGCCCGGCCACTGCTGCCTCCTCTTGAAGCCCGACGGGATCCTGTTCGTGGGCGACCACCTCCTTCCGAAGATCACCCCGCACGTCGGCCTCTGGCCGAACGGCCCGGAGAACCCGCTCGGCGACTTCCTCGCCTCGCACGAGAAGATCCAGCGCCACGAGGCGCGCCTCGTCTGCCCGGCGCACGGCGCCGTCTACGAGGACCACCGCCGGCGGGCGCGGCAGCTCATCGACTTCCACCGCGTGCGGAAGCTCTCGATGCTCGAGTGCGTGCGGCGCCGCCCGATGACGGCGTTCGAGGTGGCGGTCGACGTCTTCGCGATCGACCAGGAGAACCGCTTCCAGGTGGTCGCGGCCACCGTCGAGACGCTCGCCCACCTGGAGCTCCTCCGGCGCGAGGGGCGCGTGCTCCGCAGCGCGCGCGGCGACGGCGTCGTCTACCAGGGGCGCTGAGCGCGCGGCGCGGGGCGGCTTGCGGCCGGGGCCGGGGAGGCGGTAGCAGCACGACGTGCCGATCCGCCTGCTCGTCGGCCTCCTCGCCCTGGGTCTCGCGGCCACCCAACCCGCCGTCGCGCGGCGGCCGCGCGCCTCGGACTTCCGGTGCCTGACGGACGGGGTCCGTCCGGCGGGAAAGAGCTTCTTCGTCTTCCACCGGAGCCGGAAGAAGCTCCGGAAGGCCGTGAAGATCGCCGAGCGCGACCGGCCGGGCGACCGCTACCCCGCCGGCACGATCATCCAGCTCCTGCCCCACGAGGCGATGGCGAAGCGGAACGAGGGCTGGAACCCGGCGGGCAACGACTGGGAGTGGTTCCGGCTCGGCGTCGACGAGCGCGGGAGGACGACGATTCTCGCCCGCGGCCGGGACGAGGTGCGGAACTTCGCCTCGTGCCAGGGGTGCCACCTGACCGGCAGCGCGGCGCAGCACGACCTCGTCTGCGAGGGCCACAGCTCGCTCCCGATCCTCTTCACGCCCGAGCAGGTCCGCGCGCTCCAGGACGCCGACCCGCGCTGCGCGAAGCCCGCGCCCGCGCACTGACCGGACCGCGCCGGGTCCGCCCGTGCGCTCAGCGGCGGAGCGTCACGCCGGCGTCCACCGGTGCCCCGCCCTTCGGCGCGATCCGGACCGTGGCGAGGAGGCTCCCCTGCCGCTTCAGGAGCTTCCGCGCCCGGCCGGTGAGCGGCACGCCGAGCGTCACGTTGGCGCCGGCCGCGATCCGGAACTTGCGCCTCCCGTAGCGGCTCGCCTTCGCCGCGGCGGCGACCACGCGGGGGGTGCCGCGGTCGCTCGCGTTCGCCACCGCGCCGCTGCCGGCGGCGAGCAGCTCGAGCACGCCGCGGCACGCGGCGTTGCCGTTGCAGACGAGGTCGAGGAGCGCGCGCCGCCCGGCGGCGACGGCGGCGTTCGCGTTGCGGAGCGCCGGACCGACCGCGGCGCCGCCCCCGCCGCCCGCGCCGCCGCAGACGCCCGGCCCGGCGCCGCCGGCCGCCGCGGGGCACCAGGTGAAGTTCATCAGCACCTCGATGCCCGGTATGCCGTCCTCGCGCCGGCCGCCGCCCGAGTCGGCGCCGATCGCCCCCATGCGGGGATAGAAGAAGCCGGCGTTCACCGAGCCGGGGCTCGTGAGGCCGAAGGCGTTGGTCGGACCGACGACCGCGAGCGGCAGCGTGCCGCCTCCGGCCGCGCTGAAGCCGACGAGGTCGACGGCCAGGAAGCCGTCGATCGTGTTCCGCACGACGGGGATGTCCACCGCGAAGGTCTGCGTCTGGTTCGCCGCGATCGGCAGCGGCGGGGTCTCCGTGACGAAGAAGCAGCACTGGCTGACGGCACCGAAGCCGGGCGTGGAGAGCTGCCGCATGACGACGACGTGCAGCGGCGCCGGCGCGGGGCCGGAGCGGATCGTCACCGCGACGATCCGACCGTCGCCCGGAACGGAGCTGAAGCGCGGGTCGTTCGGGCTCCCGAACACGCCGGACTGGCGCCACGAGCAATCCGCCGTGCCGGACGGGACGACTTGATACTCCCCCGACGCATCGGGGATCAGCTCCGGCTTCGCCGCACACGTGATGTTCGTGTTCGGCACCAGGCCGGCGGGCAACGGGCTTCCGAGCGTGACGGTCTGCGCGGCAGCGGCCCCGCAGACGACGAGACAACCGAGGGCGGCCGGGACGGCGGGGCGCGGACGCATGGGGGGGGACTCTCACATTCCCGGCGGTGTTCCTCAACGGCAGACGACGTGCGCCCTGAGAGGGCCGGTCGAGGCCGGCGGCTCAACCGAGGTGCCTGCGGAAGAACGCCGCGAGGCGGGCCCAGCTGTCGGCCTCGGCCGCCGGGTCGAAGCCGACCGCCATCGGCCCCCACGCGCCGAGCGTCGCGGCGAGGCCGGTGTGCGGGCTCATGTAGCCGTGGCCCGCGTCGGGGTACGTCCTCACGTCGTGCGGGACGCCGAGCGCCTCGAGGTGGCGGACGAGCCGCGCGCCCTGCGGCGCGTAGATGCGGTCCCGGCCGCCGTAGCCGCCGACGACGGGACAGACGCCGCGGAGCTCGTCCGCCGTCGCCGGCGTCTCGCCGTAGAACACGCCGGTCGCGCGGAGCGGCGCCTTCAGGCCGTAGAAGAGCGCGAAGCCGCCGCCCAGGCAGAAGCCGACGGCGGCCACGCGCTCGGGATCGACGTCCGGCCGGGCGCCGAGCCAGGCGCGTGCGGCGTCGAGGTCGGCGAAGGCCCGGCCCTGCCGGCGGCGGAGCGCGAGGAACGTCCGGAAGACGCAGAGCGCCCGCGGCGCCTCGGTGTCGAAGAGGTCGGGGGCGAGCGCGACGTAGCCCAGGTCGGCGACCCGCCCGGCGATCCGCCGGACGTCGTCGTTCAGCCCGAAGATCTCGTGGATCACGATGACCGCCGGCCGGCGTCCGGGGACCCGCGGCAGCGCGAGGGCGGCGCGCATCGGGCGGCCGGTCGACGACGTGAAGCGGACGTCGGTGACCGGCACCTACGGGCGTCCGAGCGCGATCGCGTAGTTGCCGAAGGCGTCGACCGTCGCCCGCTCCCCCGGCCCGACGACGATCGTCGTGAACGGCTCCTCGACGATCGCCGGGCCGAGGATCGCCTGTCCGACGGCGAGCTGCGGCCCGTCCCAGATGGGCGTCGCGACGAACCGCCCGCGGAAGAACGCCTTCCGTGCGCCGAGCCGCGGATTGCCGCGGCCCTTCCGGGCGACCCGCGGGAGGGGCGGCTTCTCCTCGACGACCACGCCCGTCACGCGGAGCCCGCGGAGGATCGGCTCCTCGTCGCGCGAGCAGTACGTGTGCAGCTCCTCGTGCAGCCGGTGGAAGCGCTCGACGGTGTCCGCGAGCGCACGGGCGGTGACCGGCCCGGCTTTCGGCGGCAGCGGCACCGGCATGTCGAACGTCTGCCCGGGGTAGCAGAGGGCCGCCACGCGCTCGAGGCGGATCCGCCGTCCGCGCCGGCCGTTCGTCCCGCCCTCGAGCGCGGCGCGGGCCGCCGCCTCCATCTCGGCGAAGAGCGCGTTCACCCGCGCCAGGTCGGCGCGGCCGACGGGCGTGATGTACGAGCGCATCTCGTCGACGGTGGGATCGGTGAAGAGCAGACCGAGCGCCGAGAACGCCGGCGAGAGCTTCGGGACGAGGATCCGACGGATGCCGAGCTCCGCCGCCTGCGGCCCGGCGTGCACCGGGCCGTTGCCGCCGAAGACGACCAGCGTGAGCGCGCGCGGATCGACGCCGCGGCGCGCGGTGACCTTGCGGACGGCGTTCGCCATGTTCGAGTTCACGAGACGATAGATGCCGTCGGCCGCCTCGACCGGCGAGAGCCCGAGCGGCTTCGCGATCCGGTCGCGGATCGCGGCGTACGCGCTCTCGACGTCGAGCCGCATCGTCCCGCCGCAGAAGCTCGCCGGGTTGAGGTAGCCGAGGACGAGGTTCGCGTCGGTGACGGTCGGCTCCGTCCCGCCGCGCCCGTAGCACACGGGGCCGGGTTGGGCCCCCGCGCTCTGCGGGCCGACCTTCAGCGTCCCCGACTCGACCCGCGCGATCGAGCCGCCGCCCGCCCCGACCGACTGCACGTCGACCATCGGCAGGCCGATGAGATACCGGTGGTGCCAGTTCCACCCCGCCTTCACGTCGGGCGCGCCGTTCCGGACCAGGCACACGTCGTAGCTCGTCCCGCCCATGTCGACCGAGATGAAGTCCTCGATCCCCGCCGCCGCCGCGACGTGCGTCGCGCCGGTGACGCCGCCCGCCGGCCCCGAGCCCATCACGGCGACCGCCTTCTGGGCGACCCAGCCGCCCGGCATCACGCCGCCGTTCGACTGCATGATGAGGAGCTCGCCGCCGAAGCCGGCCTCGCGGAGCCGGTCGGACAGCCGCGACAGGTAGCGCTCGATCTTCGGTCCGACGTACGCGTTCACCAGGGTCGTGCTCGTGCGCTCGAACTCGGGCGCCGACGGCATCACCTCGTGCGAGAGCGACAGCATGACCCCCGGCAGCTCCTCGGCCGCGATCTCGCGGACGCGCCGCTCGTGAACGGGGTTCACGTACGAGAAGAGGAGGACGACCGCGAGCGACTCGACGCCCTGCTTCCGCATCCGGCGGCACGCGCGGCGGACGGCCTCCTCGTCGAGCGGCTCGACGACGCGGCCCTCGAAGTCGAGCCGCTCGGGCACGCCGTAGCGCCGGCGCCGCGGACAGATCGGCGGCGGCGGCGGGAGCGCCGGGTCCCAGATGTCCTCCTTGAAGCCGCGGCGGATCTCGATCTCGTCGCGGTGCCCGGCGCTGGTGACGAGCCCGGTCACCGCGCCCGACGACTCGATCATCGTGTTGTCGGCGGTGGTGGTGCCGTGGACGATGCGCGTCGTCCGCGCGAGGAGGTCCCGCGGCGCGAGGCCCACCTGGGCGGCGAGCTGCGCGATGCCGCCGAGCACGCCGTCGGACTGGTCGCGCGGCGTGGTGGGGTGCTTGTCGAGCGTGATGCGTCCTTCGCCGTCGACCAGCACGAGGTCGGTGAACGTGCCGCCGACGTCGATCCCGATCCGGAAGGTCACGCGCCGAGCACCTTCACGACGACGCGCTTCTTCCGCCGGCCGTCGAACTCCGCATAGAAGACCTGTTCCCACGGTCCGAGGTCGAGCCTCCCCTTCGTGACCGGGAGGATCGCCTGGTGGTGGAGAACGGTGCGCTTCAGGTGCGCGTCGGCGTTGTCCTCGCCGGTCTGGTGGTGGCGGTAGTCGCCCGGCGGGGCGAGGCGATCGAGCCACTCGAGGAGGTCCTGCTTCAGGCCGGCCTCCTCGTCGTTCACCCAGATGCCGGCCGTGATGTGCATCGCGGAGACGAGGCAGAACCCCTCCTGCACCTTCGACGCCGCGACGATCTCGGCGAGGCGGTCGGTGATGTTGACGAGCTCGCGCCGCTTCGTCGTGTCGAACCAGAGGTAGTCCGTGTGGGTCCGCATCACGGTACGACGGCGTCGGCCTCGATCTCGATGAGCGCGGCGTCGTCGATGAGACGGACGACCTCGACGAGGGTCGTGCACGGACGGATCGCGCCGAAGACGTCGCCGTGCACCGACGCGACCTCCTCCCACCGGGACACGTCCGTGACGAACATCCGCGTGCGGATCACGTGCTCGAGCTTCCCGCCGAGCGCCTCCAGCGCGGCCTGGACGATCGCGAGCGCGCGACGGGTCTGAGCCGCCATGCTCGCCGGATACGTGCCGTCGGCGTCGATGCCCACGGTGCCGGTGATCGCGATCTGGTTGCCGGCGCGGACGCCCCGCGAGTAGCCCATGACGGGCTCCCATTTCGCGCCCGTCGACGCCGTGAGGCGGCCGGCGCGCTCGGCCGTCACGATGCGGACGTCGGTGGCCATCGTCAGCGCTCCCGCGCGGCGCGCATCTCGGCGCGAAGCCGGTCCGTGGCTTCGCGGTCGATCGCGAGCGTGAGGTCTTCGAGCGACCCGGTGAGGACCACGCCGTAGTCGCGCCGCGCCCCCTCGACCGAGACGTACTCGTCGAGCACGTCGTCGAGGACCTTCTCGGCCGGCCGCGCGAGCGGGTCGCCCCACCCGCCTCCGCCGCCGTAGTGGTACTCGTAGCACTCGCCGGCGGCGTGCGGGATGTAGTCGGCCTCGTCGCCGACCTCGAACGCGTGCGGGCCGCCGGCGCGGACGACGAGGCGGTTCGCCGAGCCGGGGCGCCCGCCCGCGATGCCCGGCATCGGGTACTTCTTCCCGACGACGTACGTGTAGACGGTGGCGGGCACGAGCACCTGCTTCCGGTAGAGGCTGCCGCAGTTGCCGCGGAACTCCCCCGCCCCGCCGCTGTCGGTCTCGTAGTCGCGCCAGAGCTGCCGGACGGGGAAGATCGACTCGTTGATCTCGGCCGTCGCGCGGATGAGGTTCCCGAACGAGACGTTCATCCCGCCCCAGCCGTCCTGCCCCTTCACGGCGCCGCAGTACGCCGCGAAGGTGTCCACCGAGTGGTCGATGAACATCTTCCCGTCGCGCGGGCTCGTGCCGAAGATCACCGTGGGCATGCCCATCTTGTAGACCTGCGGGCAGCTCCGCTCGGGCACGACCCGTTCGAGCGCCTTCGCGATCGCCTCGCCGACCTCGGTGCCCGGGTGGTGCGTCCCCGCGGCGACGGAGCGGCCCTCCGGCGGGTTCAGGCAGCAGCCCTTCGGCACGACGAGGTCGATCGAGTCGAAGAAGCCCTCGTTCTTCGGGATCGTCGGATCCATCATCGACGCGAGCTGCGCGACGACGTAGCCGCGGGTGTTGCCGAAGGTGGAGTACGCCTGGATGTCGGGACGGTCGTCGGAGCCGGTGAAGTCGACCGTGAGCCGCGAGCCTTTCACCGTGACCTTGCAGTGGACGTGGATGTCCTTCTTCCCGTGCGGATCGTGGTCGACGTACACGTCGGACTCGTGCTCGCCGTCGGGCCAGCGCTCCACTTCTTCGCGGAACCGGCGCTTCGCGTACGCGATGATCCCGCGGACGGCCGCCTCGACGGTGTCCGTCCCGAAGCGCGCGAGAACCTCCTTCAGCCGCCGGACGCCGAGCTGCGCGGCGCCGACCTGCGCGCGGAGGTCGCCCAGGAAGGTGGGCGTGCGGTTGTTCACCGCCATCACGTACTCGACGTCCTTCCGCTTCTCCCCCTTCTCCCAGATCTTGAGCGCGGGGAAGCGGACGCCCTCGGCCCAGATGTCGGGCGCGTTGACGTTGTACCCGCCGGGCGCGCCCCCGCCGGTGTCCGCGTGATGACATTGAATCGACGCGATCAACACGCACCGCCCGTCGTGGAAGACGGGTGCGAAGACGTTGTAGTCCGGCAGGTGCCCGCCGCCGTGATACGGATCGTTCGCGACCAGCACGTCGCCGTCGAAGAGACCGCCCTCGCCGAAGAACTCGACGGCGAAGCGGACGGGCAGCGTGGACGACAGCATGAACTGCGGGATGCCGACGGAGAGCGCGGCGAGCCGTCCGGTCCCGTCGAGGATGGTCGCGTTCCGCTCGTTCGACTGGTTCAGGATGGGCGTCGTGGCCGTGAGGCTCACGTGCGTCGCCATCTCGTAGCAGATCGTCTCGAACGCCCCGAGGATGATCTCGTTCGTGATGGCGTCGGAGCCGCGCGCCTTCCCGCCGCGCGCGGGACGGGGGCGCGGTCGCGGTTTCGGGACGGCGCGGAGGGCGCGGCGCGGTCCGGAGGCCATGCGGCTCGCTACAACGAAGGTCCCCCGCTGACAAGGGCCGCCGGCGCCGGCGGGTGGGTCCGGACGCGCGCGCCGAGGCGGACGCGCCTTCGTGCCGCGAGCGACCCTCGCGGCCCCCGCCGGCGCGTGGCGGCCGGAGCGCGTCGCACTGCGCGTTCGTGACGGGAAGGGGACGGCGCCCGGCGATGCCCCGCCGGCAGGCGGACCGCGGTGAGGAGGTGATCGCGCTACTCCCGGCGCGCGCCGCCCCGACCGTCTCCGACTTCCGGGGCACGGCCCGGTCCGCGGTCGAGCGCGTCGGTGCCGGGCGAGGGCGTCGGCGGCGCGGGCCGCGCGACGAGCAGGTAGTTCGTGCCTCCGGGCGCCCTTCGGTACGTCCGGGCCTCGAGCACCACCCGCGCGCCGGCGCGCGCCGCGGCGTCCATCCGGGCCCACGCGTCGGGGTGCACCAGGTACCAGCCGGGCGGGCAGACGGCGAGGCTCCGCGCGCAGCGTGCCTTCGGGACGTGGCGCTCGAGGTAGAAGAAGAGGTGAGGCACCTCCCCGGTGCCGACGGACTGGAGCGGCGCATCGCCGAGGCGCTCCCGCGCGGCCGCCGCGAACGATGCCACCGACCGGTCGCGCTGGTAGGCCTCCCAGAGGAGCGGCTTGAGGCCGCTCACGTAGACGGCGTTGAGCGCGACCACGCCGAGCAGCGCCGTGCGCGGCGCACCGGAGGCGGCCCCGAAGACGGCGGCGCCGGCGGCGACCGCGATTCCCACGACGCTGGCGGCGGTCGGCCCCGGGTGCGTCGCGACCGCCCCGGCGGTGG
>Ga0073934_10009517_pt1 | contig 12427 bp, 10 predicted proteins | sample LarsenN4metaG_FD_76834 | JGI IMG/M metagenome (GOLD analysis project Ga0073934, IMG submission 76834) | Hot spring sediment bacterial and archeal communities from British Columbia, Canada, to study Microbial Dark Matter (Phase II) - Larsen... ... | reverse complement strand
TGGCCATCGGTGCCTACTATGCCCTCAAGAATTTTTCCCTCGAAAAAATCCTAATCGTGGATTGGGATGTCCATCACGGGAATGGTACCCAGAACTCTTTCTACGAAGACCCACGAGTCCTCTATTTTTCCACCCATCGCTATGGCTTTTTCTATCCAGGAACAGGGGCGGCTACGGAGGTGGGAAGGGGAAAGGGAGAAGGTTTCAACGTGAACATCCCTCTTTCCACTGGAGGCAATGATTTGGATTATGGAAATATCTTTGAAAAAATCCTCAAGCCCATTGCCCTGGAGTACCACCCCCAGCTCGTCCTTGTCTCGGCCGGGTTCGATACTCACTACGATGACCCCTTAGGGGGGATGGAAGTGACGGAGAAGGGATTTGCAAGAATGACTCAGATTCTGGTGGAGATCGCGGATGCCACAGCCAGGGGAAAACTGGCGATCACGCTTGAGGGTGGCTATGATGTCTCCGGACAGAGCCGGTCTGTGAAAGCGGTATTGAAAGAGCTTGCTCAGCTCTCTCCACTGGACAAAAAAGAACTGTTGGAAAAAGAGAAGGAAAATTATTCTCGCGTTGAACGATTCGTCAACCAAATAAAAGAGATACAGAAGCGGTACTGGAAGACTCTTTAGGCGGCTTCGGTATTAACCATCTCTTTCAATTCCTTTCCAACCTTGAAAAAAGGAAGTTTCTTGGGAGGAACCTCTACAATTTCCCCTGTCTTGGGATTTCGACCTTTATAGCCTCCATAGCTTCTGACCACAAAGCTTCCAAATCCCCTGATTTCAATCCGCTCCCCTTTCTCCAGGCTCTCCTTCATCCCATCAAAGAGGGTATCCACGATCACCTTGGCCACCTTCTGCGTCACATTGGCTTTCTCCGATACCTTTGTAATCAGCTCTGCTTTATTCATTTTTTCTCCCTCCCTTTCTTCGTCTTTTCCGATCTAATGATGACCTGTAATCTCTTACAAAGACTCCTAACTCCTTACTCCTAACTCCGAACTTTTCATCCGTATTTCCTCCACCCATTGACCAAAAGCCTTTTCAAAAGTAACTCTGTTCTTGTTCGTTGAGCCTGCCAGAATGATCTCTCCTTCGGAGCTTTTCGGAAGCCTAACCCAGACCCTTTGGTGGGAAAAGAAGAAGGAGATGATCAGGCCCAAAATCATCAGACCACTTCCCACCCACACAATCCAGACCCCCGGGTCTCTTGTCACCTGAAGACCCGTATATTCCTTTTCCGTAAATCCTTCGAAGGTGAGGAAAAATTCGTCTCGCCTCTGTTGATCCAATTGAGGGAAATTCTTTAATAACCAAAAAGGTCGGGGCTCCTGGTTTGGTTTGAACAGGACGACTTGAACGCCTTCTCCAAAGTTATGGACCTGATGGGCATATCTTAATATGCGGATGGCAGCATTGGAGTCTGGAATGGGAGCGGTTTCTCCTTCCATGAGCCTTATCACTGTCTTCTGTTTCTTATTTTTTCTCTGAACACCTAAGGAAACATTGTGAATGGCCCCATAACTTGATTGATAGAAGGCTAATCCTTTGTAACGGAGGGGATGATTGACCTGAATCGTCTGTTTCAAAACCTCTTGTCCATTGTTAAGGATGGTGAGGATGCTGGCATATTCCTTTACATGCTTTTCCTTTCTTCCGGGAAGATCATAATAGGTGAGACTGAAATCATCGCATCTCACCCTAAAACCGAGAGGCTTTGCAATCTCCTCATCCTTGACCCTCAAATAGACCTGATCGACCGCCTCCCCTTCAAGGATGTTTACAAATCCTCTGAACCCGTAAAGGGACCCCAAGAGCCCCCCGATCAGAATGATGAGAATGCTTAAATGGGTAATGGGAAATCCTAACCTGGAGAATCTTCCCTTTTCGGAGTAGAGGGTAATGGATGATTCTGTCTCAATCCGATCGGGACTTCTCAGCCACTTCTTCAGGTAAGTTTGGATCTCCTCTTCCTTCTTGGAGGGAGCTGAGGCCCGTACCCTCTCCACATAGGGCAAGGTCCTGACCATCGAATCTTCTAATCCCTTTGTCTCAGGGCCGCGGAAGACCTGGCTGACAATCCCCTGAATTCGACCGATGGAACAAGCGATGAGATTGATGACCAAGAGGATGAGAATTGCACTGAACCACCAGGAATGGTACATGTCGAAAAGGTTAAAAAAGTTCAATACATTATAGAGATCAACTCCATACCGCTCGATGTACTCCGCGCTCGGTGCATTCTGCTTGATAATAGTTCCGATAATGGAAACGACGGCAAGCAGGATGAGAAGGCCGATGGTGAGTTTGATGGAACGAAAAAGGTCGAAGAGGATATCGAGAAACCCTTCTTCCTTCTGGGGGATCCTTTCTTTCGGTGCTTTCATAGCATCCTAAACATGCAGGGAAGTGATTGAAATACTTAACATAAATACTTATCTACTGTCAAGCAATCCTGCCTAAATGACAGAAAGTAAAAAGGGGTAGTCCCGCAAAATAGGACTACCCCTTTTCAACCTTCTCTGCCTCCACGAGGGGCAGAGCTCAGAAATTCGACCTACTTCTTAGCCTTTACATGACACTGGGTGCACCCTGTTGGGCCAGCAGGTTTATTGGCCTTCTTTGCCTCGTCATGGCAGCCTTTACAATCTTTATGATAGGCGTCTTTTGCAGAAAGGGTCTTTCCTTCTGTCTTGGCTTTATGGCACTCTTTGCAAAGCTTCCCAGAGGTCTCACCCTTCTTCCATGTGTGGTGGCACTTCATGCAATCGATCTTAAGCGTCTCGGCATGTTTCTTGTGAGTGAACGTCACCTTCCCGTAGGGAGGATTATACTCCACAACGTCCTTTGCAAAGAGACCGCTGACCATGAGGACCGCGAGCATGAAACCTGCAATGATCCCAATGCTGATTAGCCTCTTCATCTCTGTTTCACCCCCTCTCCTTCACCTATAGTTCGTCCAATATTTTGGACGGCGAAAGTTTAACAAATATTCACCTTTTGTCAAGATAAAAACGCTCAAAAAAATCTCGGAATATTCTGAAAGCGCGTTCCGGGTCTCTCGGCCTCTACTTCAGAGCCAAGCTCAGGGGGTTCGATCTGGAATTACAGGATCTCAATCTCTTCGAGGATTCGTTCTTTTGTTTTGAGGGGTGTACGATTCTTTTTGGCCTTTTCCACCTGCTCCCTTGCCAGCAAGGCAGCGCCCAGGGCTCCGGTGATTAAAGGCTCTTCGGGGGCCTGAACGGGATGCCCCAATTGCTCGGAAAGGGCCTTGAGCAAGCCTTTATTCTTACCCCCTCCGCCTGTTACGATAATCTCTTCTTCCACTCTCAACCGATTGACCATTCGGCTGATCCTGTCTGCCAAGGATTGGTGAATTCCTGCGAGGAGGTCGGAGGTGGGGACACCTTGTGCCAAACTGGCGGCAACCTCCTGCTGGGCCCATATGGTGCAGACGTTGCTAATCTTTGCAGGATTCTTACTTTGAAGAGAGAGATCGCCAACCCTGTCAAGAGGTACTCCAAGGCTATCCGCAATCACTTCGATAAATCTCCCAGTACCGGCAGCGCATTTGTCGTTCATCGCAAAGTCAATAATCTTTCCATTACCGTCTATCTTGATCCCCTTAACATCCTGACCTCCGATATCGATGATCGTCTTGGCCTTAGGGAAAAGACTAATGACTCCTTTGGCATGACAGGTAATCTCTGTAACCTCTTTGTCGGCAAAGGGGACGTTGATCCTGCCGTAGCCAGTGGAGACAATGTAGGTGATCGACTGGAAGGAGATCGCTGCCTTCTTCAGCGCTTCGTCCATGACCTGATTGGCTAAGCGGCGATGCTCGGGTCCTGTAGGCCCAATGACAGAAGCGATGATCCCTCCGTTCAGGATCAACACTTTGGTCATCGTCGAACCCACATCAATGCCTGCGAAGTAAGCTGCCAACGTCCATTCCCTGTGGGGAACGCATAGATGCGTTCCCTACAATCGCCCCTTGGCTCGATCACGCTGCCCGATTGACCCGATTCGACTCCAGAGTCTCAATGAAGGCGTCGATCTTGTTTCTCGTATCGACCTCAGAATAGGAGGTGATGTCAATGATATCGCTTTCCAGGATCAGCGAAGGAAGTTCTCTGTAGACCTTTTCTCTCTTTCCCTCTTTCCCCACCACATACACAGGGATGGGTTTGCAGATTTTTGCGAGTTGATGTAACTGCCAGATGAGACCCACGTGCCAGGTCCGACAAGAAAACGCTTCATGCATCACCACCCCATCGATCTTATATTCTTCGATCCAGTTGATGAGGCGCTCCACATCAGGCTCCGATCCCGGACGCTTCTTTGCCTTATCGAACCAGAACGTCCAGTATCCCAGCCATCTCCATGCCAGATGCTCAATCGGATCCTTCGTCTCTGGAATATCCATCTCGTGAAGAGGTGCAACCATGCGATAGGTCGTCTCCACCGGGAAAGACGCCCCTTTGCTATTGAAGTAATTGAAATCGCTCAGAGCATACCAGGCGGGCAATCCACCTCCCCACATCAGCCTGTATTTTTCGTTCTCGACCTCCCCTTCACCCTTTGCAATTCTTTCCTCCAACTCCCTTTTTAGTTCGACGAAGAAATCGTAGGCCTTCTGAGTCGCCATCATAAAGCAGATGGGCACCATCGTATTCATGGCATCGCCGGTGCCCATAGGGCACGGGACAGCCCGTCGCAGTTTATAAGTTTCATCTATGAGGTCCCAGGTGCGATCGCTCAGATCCACCAGCTCTCTTAATCGGTCATAGTCCATTTTCTTTTTGGTCTGATCTTCAAGAAAAGCCACCAGTCCCCGCAATTGCTTAACGATATATTTCTGGTAGTAACCCCAGACTTCTCGGTGATCTCGATCTCTCTGAAACAGGGGGTAGGGAAGATCGATATTGTAGATCGGAACATCCGGCATGAATTGCTGAGAGGCCTGGTACCACTTCGACCTCGGATCACAGAGAATCTGTCCACTTGAGATCATGAAATCAGGTCTTGCCTGTCCGCCCCACGGAGCATTCGGGGGCATCTCACCCAATTCCTCCCTCCATTGATCAAAACCGATCCCACAAAGGGCGTAGGTGCACAAGGAACGGGAAAGGCCGAGGGATTCCGCTCTTTGAAGAAATCTCTCTGCGTCTCTCTTCGCCCCGCAGATACCAGCAAAATTCTCTGTCCAAACCGGGATGACATCCATGGCCCGAAAGATTTCTTCATGATGGCAGACGATGAACGTATAGGCTAATTTCTGCTTCCCCTCTGCCCTCGCCTGAAGGGTGCCCGTAATGAATTCCTTGACCATGGGGCCAATGGATGCAGCCGCCTGCGTTGCCGTCATCCTCTTTTTAGGTTTTGCCTCTTTTTTCTCCTCAGCCATTTTTAGAAACCTCTCTTAATTAGGTAAAAAGCGGTCGTCTAACGGTAACGAGGCCCGTATCGTTAATAAAAGGTTACGTTGTTCGTCTCTTAATTTTCTACACGTAACCGTTACCCGTAACCGAAACGGGCTTCGTAACCCTAACCTGTTTACTCTCCGTACATCACGTTACCCAATCATCTCTAAGAAGGCCTGAATCCTTGTTCTCAGTTGACCCATCGTCCCCGCAGAATAGACATCCTCTAAATAAAGAACGGGGACATTGATCATCTTGTAGTAGGCTTTTCTCGCAGGTACCTCAAAGCCGAAGGGATCACAGTATTTGTAGACATAAAGAATGGCACCGTCCACCTTGAACTCCTTGGCATAGGCTCCGATGTCCCCGAATCGCGATGCAATATCTCCCTCGAAGGTGCCGGCCTTGTTTTCTCTGTAGGTTTTGGGACAATTGACTTTATCCAGATACCGGCGACTTAGAGCGTCCATTGGATCTCCTCCCACTTCTGTCTTTGGGAAGGAATCCCTGGCTCCATTGCAGAGGGTGTCGGCCACGACATTGCCTCCGATCTCTTCTACCAGCTTGACGAGCTCAATGTGATCGAGACAGGCTCCGTCAATCAGGAGCCGTGGCCCTTTCTGATTTGGAGAACGCTTTCTTCGACCGATCTCGGTCAAGACCTGATCGAACAAGCCATTGGCTTCTTCAATGGGCAAGCTTGATCCAACGATGAGCATCCTCATCAATTCTGTTCCAGAGATAAGAGGCGGGTCAGCCTTTCTGAATTCATAAAGGGATCTTACCTTGTCCCTGTTTTCATTGTGGACGCGAATCGCTTTCCCCAAATCATCATCTGTGATGGCTCTTCCCACAAATTTCTCCAGACTTTTTCTGAAAGTATTGAGCTCGGCACCGAAGAATTCAAAGGACGATTCTTCACAGACCGTGGGGATGTTGACAAAATGAAAATAGGAATAGGGAAGGGCGTAACTCCAGGCGCTGAAGCTTCGCACCATGCTATCGCAGCCATGCGGGATCACCAGACCCGAGAGAAAGTCATACTTCCCTTTCACGGAGAGGTCGAAGCAACTCCGGTAATAGGGACAGACAATGGTTTCAAGCAGCGTATCTCCCTTCGTAATAGGCTCATGGACATTTCCCCTCACCCGAAAGGGGATGCACCCAGCCGCTGTCATGATTTCCAGAGGGACAAAGGAACAGACATAGCCGATGACCTTTCTCCCTTCGTTTTTCAGTTCCTTGGCCCTGAGCCCGTAATCGGCATAGTACTTTTCTATCGTGCGGAAAATGCTGCTCCGTGCTTCACTCATTGATTTCCCCCTTCTGTCTTAAACCTTCCATGGCCATGATCGCTGCACCCAAAGCAGCTGTCAGATGCGGCGTCTGCGGTACAAGAATATCGTGACCTCTGATTTCCTTTAAGGCCTGAACGAGTCCCACATCTCTTGCACCGCCCCCCACCATGGCCACATCCTCTTCAACGCCCAACCTTTCCGCCAGACTGTTGATCTGGGCTGCAAGCGCTCTGTGTATGCCGGCTAAAAGGTCTTCCTTTCTAACTTCTTGGGACAGCCGTGAGATCGCCTCTGACTCGGCAAAAACGGCACATCCGGTGTTAAACTCAACTCTTTTTTTTGATCTTAAAGACAACTCACCAATCTCTTCCACTTTTATTTGGAGAACCTTGGCAATGACCTGCAGAATTCTCCCACTCCCCCCTGCGCACTTTCCGCTCATTAAGAAGTTGTGCATGCTCCCTTGACCGTCCATGCGGAGGACTTTCGTGTAAAGATCTCCCACATCAATGACGGTCCTCACAGAGGGAAGAAGAGAAGAGACCCCCTTTGCATGGCAGACGATATCGGGTTTGAACCCATCTGCAAAGGTCACCATTTTTGACCCATATCCGGTAGCCACCGTCCCGGAAATGTCATATGTTGACATCCCAATCTGGGAGAGTAATCCCTTTCTGATTCTTTCAGCCGTCAGCTTGAAATCTGCTCCCGAAGGACACTCAAAGGAACCGAGCAATCCACGGTCACCAAAGCAGATCCCTTTCGACTGGGCTGAACCGATATCTATGCCTAATACGTAAACCATCCCTCTATCAAGCGAATGACTTGCTTTCCTTCCTAAAAATAACACAAATTTCAAGCCCCCTCAAACCAGGAAAAAGAGAATCTAACCAATTTCACAGATAAAAAAGGCGAACTGGCTATCGGAATCGCCCGTTCGCCCTTTCCCCGTTTCTGAAATCCCTCAGCCCTCTTTCAACCGGCAAAAGTTACTTTACCTTAAAAGCCTCTTCCATTCCGGCGTATTGTTTCCTGAGTTTCGGTTTCTCGATCTTACCTGTTGGATTTCGGGGCACCTCACCGAAGAAAACCTTCTTGGGCCGCTTGTATTTTGGCAGTCTTTCGCAGAACCTGAGCACCTCTTCCTCTGTGAGGGTTTTGCCAGGAACGACCGAAATGACAACGGCCACCACCTCTCCCAGACGCTCATCCGGGAGGCCAATGGCGGCGACATCCTTGACACTCGAATGCGTATGGAGGAAATCTTCCACCTCCACGGGAAAAACATTTTCTCCTCCACAGATGATGAGATCTTTCTTCCTGTCGACCAAGAAAATGAACCCATCTTCATCCTGCTTTGCCATGTCTCCCGTATAGAGCCATCCATCCCGAAGGGCCTTGGCCGTGGCCTCCGGGTTCTTGTAATATTCCCTCATCACGCCATCCCCACGAACAACCAGCTCCCCCACGTCTCCTCTTTTGACCGGTTTTCCCTCTTCGTCCACAATTCGGCTTTCCCAATTGAAGCCTGGAAGGCCGATGGCTCCGACTTTATGTTCGTTTTCGATTCCGAGATGGATGCAACCTGGACCTGTTGATTCACTGAGGCCATAATTCGTATCATACTGCATCTTCGGGAAGTACTCCTTCCAATGTTTGACAAGAGAGGGAGGAACGGGCTGGGCTCCGATGTGCATCAGTCGCCACTGATCGAGTCTGTAGTCTTTCAGTTTAATCTCTCTGCTGTCGAGCTTTAAGAGGATATCTTGAGCCCATGGGACGAGAAGAAAGATGAGTGTCGCTTGCTCCTCATGGATTGCTTCGATCACCCATTCGGGCTGCACGCCCTTTAAGAGGGTGGCTTTTCCGCCGACGATAAAGCTTCCAAACCAATGCATCTTTGACCCGGTATGATAAAGAGGGGGGATGAGTATGAAGTGATCCTGCTTCCTCTGATAATGATGGGCGTTTTCTGTGATGCAGGCACACACCATGTTCTTATGCGTCAACAGGATGGGTTTCGGTTGTCCGGTGGTTCCAGAAGTAAAGTAGAGGCCGCAAGGATCATCATAACCAATCGGGATGTTGGGCGGAGTAGGAGACGATTTTTCCAAAAGTTTTCCAAAAGACTCCGCATAGCTTGGCATCTCTTTTCCGACGAAGACGTAGTGTTTCACAGGAAGATTGTCTTTTATCGCAGTGACCCGATCGATAAACTCCTCGCTGAAGACCATACAGGTGGGCTCCGCCACATCGCCACAGTATTGAATGTCTTGTCCCGTAAAACGGAAATTGAGAGGAACAGCCCAGGCCCCCGTGCGGACGATGCCGAAATAAGCAATCAACCACTCCAGAGAGTTCATCATGAGATGGATGACTTTGTTCCCCTTCCTAATCCCTTTTTTGAGCAGAACATTCGCAAATCGGTTTGCCTCTTCATCAAACTGCTTCCACGTGATCTCTCTTCTTTTGCCTTCTGCAGGAACTCTCTCAATGAGGGCCACGTCATTAGGATACAGCCTTGCGTTCCTCGCCAGAATTTCTCCAATATGAATATCTAAAGATCCCATAAAATCCCTTCTAAATAATTTTGGAGTAATGGAATGATGGGTCACCTTGAGCAAGCTAAGTAGGAAATACCTCCGAGGATTTTGGGCCGAGCAAGCGAAATTCTGCGCTGAAACGGACGGCCGCGCTTGTGCACCGAAGCGCTACAGCGCACAGGCACGGGGAGCCGCCCCTGCGGATCTTCAATTATCCATCGTTCCAACATTCCATCATTCCAATTTCTTATTTCCACGTGCGCCGATCGAGGATCAGGCTATCTTTCTCTGTCAGGGTTCCTTTGTCGATGAGCTCCAGCTTGTCAACCTTTACCGTGCAGATCTCCTTGAAAACGTTTTCAAATTCCCTCTCAAGTCTGGGGCGATCTTCCGGCCCTACCTCTACCTTCAGCGTCAAATAATCCTTAAATTCTACCCGGTCCACGACAGCCTGAAGCCTAAGATCACCAAATCTGGAAGATACGACCTTCAACTGACTGGGAGCGATGAACATGCCTCGGACTTTGGTGGCCTCGCCAACCCTTCCTGAAATACCCATCAGGCGGAAGGAGGTCCGCCCACAGGGACAGCGATCTTTCACAAATTTCGAGAGATCGCCCGTTCCAAACCGAAAGAGGAAAAAGATGGAGTTCAGCCGAGTGACCACCACCTCCCCTAACTCACCGGCACCTAGCTGTTTCCCTGAGGAAGGATCCACAATCTCAACAATGACCTCTTCACAGATATGCCATCCTTTTTTCTGACTGCATTCGTACGCAATGTCACCGACTTCGGTGGCTCCATACATCTGATACGTATCGATGCCGTATTCCTTTTCAAATTTCTCTCTCAGGGAAGGCTGAAGCGGTTCGGCCACAAAGCTTGCCCTTCTTATCTTGAATTGTTCTTTAAATTTATAACCCATTTCCTCGGCCTTCTTGATGATGGCCATCAGGAAGCTGGGCGTGCCGGTATAACCCGTTGCGCCCAGATCACGAATGAGCTGAATCTGGTTTTCCGTGGTAGAGGCCCCTGAGGGGATGACGGTCGCACCCACTCTTCTCAGACCACTGTGAAAGGTCAACCCTGCAGCCACCATGTGATATGAGAAGGCATTAAGTACAATATCCCCTTTTCTAAAACCCGCTGCATAATAGCCCCTACCCCAGATAGGATCTTTCTCTGTCAGGTGAGGCTCATAGACAGGTCCAGGAGAGGTGAAGATTCGGTCGGTCACCATATCCTTTGCGCAGAGTCCGGCAAAAGGAGGGTTTTCCATTTCGAGTTTGACAAGTTGCTCTCTGGAGATGACAGGCAGTTTCTCCAGATCTTTGATCGATTTTATGTCTGAAGGTTTAAGGTTTCGTTCATCGAAGATCTTTTTAACGGTCGGGGATTTCTGATATCCCAGGCGAACCATTTTCGCCAGGCTCTGGTTATAATACGCCTGCCTCTTCGACAGAGCCATCTTTTCTTTCGCATCAAAAAAACCGGATTCTCTCTTGACTGCCATGTCTCCCCCTCTTCCGCAAATCCCAAATTACGTTTCTCGTGTCCGTGTCACGTGTCCGGACACGGAAAACGGTCACGGACACGGGGTCCATTAGAGCCAGCGTTTGCGCCGTTTGTAGGATTTCACATCCTTATAGGACTTCAACGCACCTGAAGTCGCCGTGCCGAGATAAAATTCCTTCACGTCTGGATTTTCTCTCAGTTTTGTGGCCTCTTCCTCCATCACGATCTTGCCATTTTCCATCACATACCCATAGTGGGCGATCAGGAGAGCCATGTTTGCATTCTGCTCGACCAGCATAATGGTTGTTTGCTGTTCGTCGTTGATTCTCTTCACGATCTCAAAAATCTCTTTGACCAGAAAGGGGGCCAAACCTAAGGAGGGCTCATCCAATAATAGAAGCTTGGGTCGTGCCATCAACGCCCGACCCATGACAAGCATCTGCAACTCGCCGCCACTGCAATATCCAGCCAGCCTGTTCTTTCGGGCCACCAAGGGCTGAAAGTAATGGTAGACCAACTCGAGATCCTTCTTGTAGGGTTTCCCCCAACGGGTGGCTGTTCCCACCCTCAGATTTTCTTCAACCGTCAGATATTTAAAGGGTTGCCTGCCTTCCAAGACCTGAATAATTCCAAGACGGGTAATCGTTTCGGGGGATGAATTATGGATGGAGTGACCTTCAAAAGTAATCGATCCCTCTGTCACCTTGCCATTCTCCGGTTTGAGCAATCCAGAAATAGCCTTCAACGTCGTCGTCTTCCCTGCGCCGTTGCTACCCAGCAGGGAAACAATCTGTTTCTTTTTAATGACCAGGGATACTCCCTTCAGTACCTGGATCACATCAGAGTACACGACGCTGATGTTGTTGATCTGAAGCAGGACGTTGTCTTCCATAATTCCCCCACCCCCTCCTCTCCTCCCCCTTCGCAAGGGGGGGAAAGAGGGAGGTATCAATACGAAAATGGCCAGAGCTTAAAACTCGACTTGATGATGCGCCACACCTCCGCTAACCCTCGAGGTTCGAAAATGATGAAAAGCACGATGGCTAATCCGAAGACGAACTCCCGAAGAGGTGCGATCGTGAGGGCGATCTTTGTGAGTGCGTCGATGTTCATAAAAAAGCCTGTCGCATGGCTCAGTATTTCATTCAAAAGGGTGATGAAAATGGCACCAAATACAGCCCCCGGAATACTCCCCAGGCCTCCGATGATAATCATCGCGATAAATTCTATAGAAAGGAATAGCGTATAAGGCTCTGGTGTGATACTGCCAATATAGTAAGCGGCCAATCCTCCGGCAAACCCCGCATAGAAAGAGCTGATGGCAAAAGAAAGGAGTTTATAACGAAAGATGGGAATGCCCATTCCTTCCGCAGCACGGTCGTTGTCCCGGATGGCGATGAAGGCCCGGCCATACCGGGTACGGATGAGGTTAACAGCGACCCATGTCATGATGACAAAACAGGTGAAGATCACATAATAGAAGGCGCGATCCCCCTTGACATCAAGTCCAAAGAGGGTCGCCCGGGGCAGCATAATACCTTCTGGCCCTTTCGTCAGGCTTTCCCATTGGACGAAAAGATATTGTAAAATAAACTGACCTGCCAGCGTGGCAATGGTCAGATAAAGGTGCTTGAGACGGA
>Ga0073934_10009516_pt1 | contig 12427 bp, 10 predicted proteins | sample LarsenN4metaG_FD_76834 | JGI IMG/M metagenome (GOLD analysis project Ga0073934, IMG submission 76834) | Hot spring sediment bacterial and archeal communities from British Columbia, Canada, to study Microbial Dark Matter (Phase II) - Larsen... ... | reverse complement strand
TTGTCGTGTGTCATTGCGAGGAGCGGAGCGACGGAGCAATCCATCTGGATCGCCACGCCCGCGGTGCGGGCTCGCGATGACAATTCAGGTTCAGAACGGAACGTCGTCGTCCATCGCCTCCTGCTTGGGAGCGGGGGAAGAGCCGCCCGATTGGCGGGGAGGCGGGGCATTGAAACGGGCCTCGCCGCCTTCGTCGCCACCCCCGCGGGCGGCGCCGCCGTCGCCCCGGCCGCTGCCGAGGAACTGGAAATTCTCGAGCACGACCTTCATGCGGCTGCGTTTTTCCTTGGTGTTCTTGTCCTCCCACTGGTCGAGGCGCAGGCGGCCCTCGACGAAGAGCGGGCGGCCCTTGGTGCAATACTTGGAGACCGTCTCGCCCTGCTTGCCCCAGGCCTCGATGTCGACGTAGGTGACCTCCTCGCGCTCGCCTCCGGACTCGTCCTTGAACTTGCGGTTCACGGCGAGGCTGAAGGTGCAGATGGCGGTGCCCTTCGGCGTCACGCGCAACTCGGGGTCGCGGGTGAGGTTGCCGATGAGCATGACTTTGTTGAGGTTGGCCATGGCGGGGGCGCGCGGGGTGGCGCGGGTTAGGCTTTTTCGACGAGGGTGCGGTAGACGGAATCGTTGAGGCGGAGGCGCTCGTGGAGCTGCGCGGCGGCGCCGGCGGGGGCGCTGAAGGCGACGGCGACATAGACGCCGCCGGGGAACTTGGCGTCGGTCTTGCGCGCGAAGTCGCGGCGGCCGAGGTTCTCGACGTTGGTGACCTCGCCCTGCAGGGCGGCGATCTCCTTCTTCACGCCGTCGATGATCTGGTCGATGGAATCCTCCTTGCCCCGGTTATCGAGGATGAAGGTGGCGCGGTAGTTGCGTTTGGACTGGGTCATGGAGTGTTTCTGCGGTTAAGGGTGTTCATGGCGGCGGCGGGCCCGCGGGTGAGCAGCAGGCGGAGGCCATCCAGCATGTGAGTGAATTGTTGGTGGATGAGGGCGGCTTCGGACTCGGTGAATTGGCCGAGCACGAAATCCTTGATGTCCATCGCGGCGGGGCGGGGGGCGTTGATGCCGACCCGGAACCGGGCGAAGCCGCTGCCGAGGTGCTCGAGCAGGCTGGCGACGCCGTTGTGGCCGCCGGCGCTGCCGCGCACGGTGACTTTAACCCGGCCCGCGTCGATCGTGAGGTCGTCGTAGATGACGGCCAGGGCGGCGACGGGCAGCTTGTGGAAGACGAGCAGCTTGCGCAGGGAGCGCCCGCTGTCGTTCATGAAGGTCTGCGGCTTCGCGAGCAGCACGGTGGCGCCGCCGCGCGGCCAGCGGGCGACGCGGGCCTCGAAACGCGGTTCGTTCTTCCACGCGAGGCCCTCGGCGGAGGCCAGCGCATCCACGAGGGCGAACCCGATGTTGTGGCGGGTGCCCTCGTATTCGCGGCCCGGGTTGCCGAGACCAGCAATGACCGAGATGGACATGACTCAAAGAACAACGCGCTGGCGGCAGGCCGGGAGGGGCCGGCCGCGCGCGGGCAAAGTTACTTCTTGGCCGGGGCGGCGGCGGGCTTGGCGCCGGCGGCCGGAGCGGCGGCCTTGGCATCGCCGGGCTTGGCCGCGGCCGCGGGGGCCTTGGCGTCGCCGGCCTTGGCATCACCGGCGGCGGGGGCGGCGGCACCCTCGGCGGGAGCGGCGGCACCCTCGGCGGGCACAGCACCCTCGGCGGCGGCGGGCGTGGCGGCGACTTCCTCGGCGGGCGGCTCGACGCAGAGCACGACGGCCTGGTTCTTGTCGTCGAGGAACTCGACGCCGGGCAGGGCCTTCAGCTCGCCGACGTGGATGGACTCGCCGACCTTGAGATTGGTGACGTCGACCTCGATGAAGGCGGGCAGATCCTTCGGCATGCAGCGGATGCGCAGGCGGTGCGAGGCGACTTCGAGGATGCCGCCCTCGTTCTTCACGCCGGTGGATTCGCCGGTGGTGTGCACGGTGACGTTGATCACCATCTTCTCGTTCTCCTTCACCTCCTGCAGGTCGACATGGAGGTAGCGGTCGGTGATGGGATCGCGCTGGATTTCCTGGAGGAACGACAGGGCGCTGGCGCCGGTGTCGCGCTTGAGCTCGATCAACGCGGCGCGGCCGGCGATCTCCTTCAGGAGCTTGGCGAACTCGGGGGCGTTGACCGCCAGAGTCTCGGGTTTGGTGTGCTTCCCGTAGAGGATGGCCGGGATTTTCTGGGCCTTGCGCAGGCGCCGGGAGGCGCTGCGGCCTGTTCCCTCGCGGGTGGTGACGGATAGGTGGTATTTCTTCATGTTTTCGTTCCCCCTGTGACCCCGGAATTGGGGGCAGGCGTAGTGGAAAAGGGTGCGAGTTGAGGGAACGCGCTGGGGCGATGCAACCAAAACTTTCGCGGAAATTGGCCGCCGCTGGTAAATGTCCCAGAGAGGGGTTGACAAGGCCATGGCGCAGCCTCTTGTTGCCCGCTCTTTTGCGCCACGTTGCCCGGTAGCTCAGTGGCAGAGCAGGTGACTGTTAATCACTTGGTCGCTGGTTCGATCCCAGCCCGGGCAGCCATTCGACGGTTCGCGATTGGGCTGGTTGGCTGGTGGTTGAGGCTTGCCGGGTAAAGATTGGGTAACTCCACGTATTTCATGCCTTTCGGACAGACTTTGCCGCTTGCGGATGGGAAAAAGCCGGCAAAAGTCGGCGCTGGCATGAACCACCCCTGTCCACTGGTTTTCCGGGCCCTCGTCGTGTGCCTGGGTGTCTTCTTTCTCAGCGGATGCGGCCGCAAGGACGCGTCCACCGCCGCGGGCGGGCCGGGCGGGGCGAACCAGAGGCAGGCGGTCGAGGTCGTGCCGGTGAAGAAGCGCGACCTGGTCGAGACGCTCAACCTGGTCGGCTCGCTGGCCGCGAACGAGACCGCGCAGGTGCGTGCGGAGGTGGCCGGTGTGGTCCGCGAAGTGCGTTTCGAGGAGGGCCAGCGCGTCGAGAAAGGCCAGGTGCTCCTCAAGGTGGACGATTCCGAGTTGCGCGCGCAGCTGGCCCAGGCGGAGGCGCGGTTCCGGCTGGCCGAGCTGAATTTCCAGCGCAGCGAGAACCTGAGCGAGCAGCGCTCGATGTCGCAGGCCGAGGCGGACCGGTTCCGCAGCGAATTCGCGGCCAGCACGGCGGAGCTGTCGTTGCTGCGCGTGCGGCTCGACAAGACCGAGATCAAGGCGCCCTTCGCCGGCGTGGCCGGGGCCCGCAACATCTCGCCCGGCGACTACGTCACCGCCGCCACGGTCATCACGACCATCGACGATCTCGACCGCCTCAAGGTGGACTTCCAGGTGCCGGAGCGATTCGCGGGCAAGGTGCGGCCGGGCACGCCTTTTGCGTTGAAGGCCAGCGCCGAGGAGCGCGCGGTGCGCGGCACGGGCGAGGTTTATTTCGTCTCCTCGGTCATCGACCGCTCCACGCGTTCAACCCAGGTGAAGGGCTATGTGTCCTCGGATGCGGCGGGCCTGAAGCCGGGCATGTTTGCCAACATCGAGCTGGTCCTTGAGCGCCGTCCCGGCGCGCTGACCGTGCCCGAGGGGGCGATCCTCGCCAATGCCCGCGGCACGCAGGTCGTGGCTGTCAAGGACGCGGGCGGGGAAAAGACCGCCGAGTTCATCCCGGTGCGCACGGGCCTGCGGGCCAGGGGCTATGTCGAGATCTCTCCCGTGCAGGGCAGCCTCGACGAAGGCCGCGAGGTCGTCGCGGCCGGCGTGGGCGCGCTGATCCTTTTCCCGGGCGCCAAGCTCGATCCGCGGCCGGCGCGCCCTGAGTTCCAGCCCGCCGACTGAGGCTTCCGCCATGGTCCTGTCCGACATCTCCATCCGGCGTCCGGTCGTCTGCCTCGTAGCCTCGATCATCATCGTGCTCGTGGGCGGCCTGGCCTTTGAGAAGCTGCCCGTGCGCGAATATCCCAACACCGATTCGCCGGTCGTCTCGGTGGAGACAGCCTATCCCGGCGCGTCCGCCGAGGTCGTGGAATCGAAGGTCACCGAGCTGCTGGAGAAGGAAATCTCCTCGATCGACGGCATCCGGTTGATCCGCTCCAGCTCCCGCGAGGGACGCTCCGAGATCAACGTCGAGTTCAACCTCGACCGCGACGTGAACGAGGCGGCCAACGACGTGCGCGACCGCGTGGGCCGCGTGCGCAACCGCCTGCCGGAGGAGGTCATCGAGCCGCAGATCAGCAAGACCGAGGCGGATGCCAGCCCGGTGCTGACCTTTTCGCTCAATTCCGACCAGTTTTCCCGCCAGGAACTCTACGACATGGCCGAGCGCTTCGTCGTGCAACGCATCCAGACCGTGCCCGGCGTGGGCACGGTGCTCATCCGCGGTCCGCGCTACGCCATGCGCCTGTGGGTCGATGCGGACAAACTGGCGGCGCACCAGCTGACGATCGCCGACGTCGAGCGGGCCGTGCGCCAGCAGAACGTCGAGACACCCGCCGGCCGCATCGAGTCCGTCACCCGCGAATTCTCGGTGCGCACGCTGGGCAACCTGACCAACGTCTCCGACTTCGAGAACATCGTGGTCGCCACCCGCGGCGGCCACCAGGTCAAGTTCAGCGATGTCGGCCGCGTCGAGCTGGGCTCCAGCGATTACCGGTCCGAGGGCTACTACAAGACACGGCCCACGGTCGGTGTGCAGATCCTGCGCCAATCCCAGGCCAACCTGCTCGACCTGGCCAACGGCGTGAAGGCGCTCATCCCGCTCATCAAGGCCGACCTGCCCGAGAGCGTGAATGTGGAGATCGGCTTCGACAGTTCGGTGTTCGTCGAGCGTTCCGTGCGCGAGGTCTACAAGACGCTCTGGGAGGCCACCGCGCTGGTGATCCTGGTCATCTTCCTCTTCCTCCGCGACTGGCGGGCGACGCTCATTCCCGTGCTGGCCATCCCGGTTTCGATCATCGGCTCCTTCGCGGTGATGAGCTGGCTGGGCTTCACGCTCAACGTGCTGACGCTGCTGGCGCTGGTGCTCGCGGTCGGCCTGGTGGTGGACGACGCCATCGTGATGCTCGAAAACATCTACCGCCGCATCGAGCTGGGCGAATCGCCCATCCATGCCGCGGTGCATGGCGCGCGGCAGGTGGCCTTCGCCATCATCGCCACGACGCTGACCCTCGTGGCGGTCTTCCTGCCGGTTGCCTTCCAAAAGGGCCAGACGGGGCGTCTGTTCTTCGAGTTCGGCGTGACGCTGGCGCTCTCGGTCGCCGTCTCGGCCTTTGTGGCGCTCACCCTCACGCCCATGCTCGGGTCGCGGATGCTGAAGGTCCGGATGCTGGCGGGCGAGACCCAGCACGGCTGGTTCTACCGCGTCACCGAGCCGTTCTTCGCCTGGCTCAACCGCACCTATGCCGCGTGGCTGTCCGCCTCGCTCCGGCACAAATGGCTCGTGCTCGGCGGCGCCGCCGCGGTGGCCGCGCTGGGGCCCTGGCTCTACGGCAAGCTCCAGCGCGAACTGACCCCGATCGAGGACCGCGGCACGTTCTTCACCCAGTTCATCGCGCCGGTGGGCTCGACGCCGGAATACGCCCACCACTATTCGCAGAAGATGGAGGAGATGATCCTCGCCGTGCCGGAGATGGACCGCACGTTCCGCCGCTCGGGCGACGGCGGCAACCGCGCCTTCATCTTCGCCACCCTGCTGCCGTGGGAGAAACGCGAGCGCAAGACGCAGGACATCGTCGCGGAGATGCGCGCGAAGTTCCAGCGCGAGATCACGGGCGGGCAGGCGATCCCCAGCAACGCCCGGCCCTTCGGCCAGCGCGGCGGCGCCGGTGGCGGCGTGCAGATGGTGCTGCAGGGTTCCGATTTCGGCGAGCTGCAGCGGTTGGCGGACGTGATGATCGCGGCCATGCGCCAGAGCGAGATGTTCTTCCAGCCGCGCGTCGATCCCTCGCCGACCAAGCCGCAGCTCGACGTGCGCATCGACCGCGCCAAGGCCGCCGACCTCGGCGTGGCCGTGTCCGACATCGGCTCGACCCTGGAATCCCTCTTCGGCAGCCGCCGCGTGTCGCAATTCCAGCGCGGCAACCAGCAATACGACGTGCTGGTCCAGGTGGCGGACGAGGACCGCACCACGCCCGCCGACCTCAGCCGCGTCTACGTGAAGTCGGCCTCCGGCCAGCTCGTGCAACTGACCAACCTGGTTACGACCGACGAGACGGTCGTGCCCGAGAGCTACCCGCACTTCAGCCGCCTCCGCTCCGTGACGGTGTCGGCCCAGATGGCGCAGGGCCGCACGATCGGCGACGGTGTCGCGTTCCTGGAGAGCCAGGCGGACCGGATCCTGCCCACGGGCTACACCTACGCGTGGGACGGCGAAACCCGCGAGTTCGTCGAAAGCTCCGCCGACACGCTCATGCTCTTCACCCTCGCGCTCATCTTCACGTTCCTGATCCTCGCCGCCCAGTTCGAGTCCTGGCTGCACCCGGTCACGATCTTCACCGGCGTCGTGCTCGCGCTCTCCGGCGGCGTGATCGTGCTCTACGCCACGCGGTTCTGGGGCATGCCGATGACGGACAACCTTTATTCGCGCTTCGGCCTCATCATGCTCATCGGACTCGTGGCCAAGAACGGCATCCTCGTGGTCGAGTTCGCCAACCAGCTCCAATTGGAGGGGCGGGACGCCTTCAAGGCGGCCTACGAGGCGGCCACGCTGCGCTTCCGGCCGATCATCATGACGGCCATCGCGACCATCCTCGGCGCGGTGCCGATCGCCTTTGCCACGGGCGCGGGCGCCGAAACACGCAACCCGCTCGGCATCGTGGTCGTGGGCGGCCTGGGCATCGCCACCCTGCTGACGCTCTTCGTGGTGCCCATCTTCTACGTGCTGGTGGACCGCGCCTGCGTGAAGCTCACCGGCAAATCCTCCGCGCACGGCCTGAAGAAGGCGCAGGAGATCGAGCGTGAGACCGAAGGCGCCGCCGTGCCGGTGCACTGAGGCGGCGTCCACGGGGGGCGCAAGTTGACCTAACCGCGGTTCAGGCCGCCTGCGCGAAGAAGCGCGTTGAGGTCAACGCGTTCCACCCCGGCAGCTGCCGGCGTGAGTGCTGGAGGCGAGCCCGGCCGCGAGAATTCCTGACGCGACGGGAGTGACCGGCCCGGTCATCCGCAGGCTGAAGTCCGGCGAGATCGCGATATCGATGCGGCCGCCGGGCATGTGGACGGCGACGTCGGCGTCCACGAGGCCGAGGCGGCGGGCCACGGCGGCGGCGGCGCAGGAGCTGGAGCCGGAGGCGAGCGTGTAGCCGGCGCCGCGCTCCCAGATCTCGATCCGGAGGTTGGCGTGGTCGAGCACGCGGGCGAACTGCACGTTGGTGCGGCGGGGAAAATTCGGGTGGGTCTCAAGGACCGGCCCGTAGCGGCGGGCGAGGTCGGCGCTGACCTCGGGCAGAAGGATGACACAGTGCGGGTTGCCGATGGTGGCGGCGCTGTAGGTGAAGTCGCGGTCAAGGACGCGGATGGTCTCGTTCAGCACTTCGCGCTGCGGGCCGGCGACCGGGATGGCGTCGCTGGCGAAGCTGACGCGTCCCATCGCGACGGTGATGGGGTCGCCGCCGGAGGCGATGAGCACCTCGACCACGCCGCCGGGCACCTCGATGGTGAAAGGCGTGGTCGTGGTCTTGCCCTGATCGAAGAGATAGCGGGCGAAGATGCGGAGGCCGTTGCCGGATTTCTCGGCTTCGGAACCGTCGGGGTTGAAGATGCGCAGGCCGAAGTCCGCGCGCGTCGACGGCACCGGCCCCCAGAGGATGCCGTCGGAGCCGACGCCGAGGTGGCGGTGGCAGACATGGCGGACCTGCTCCGGCGAAGGCGCGGCGCGGCCGGGTTGGTCGGCCGGGTCGAGCACGAGGTAGTCGTTGCCGAGGGCGTGGTATTTGTGGAACCGCACGGTTTCCAATTTGGCGACGGACGACGCGGATGGCACGGATTATCTGCCGGATGACAGGGAAGACTGCTTGCGCTGCCCAAGGCGGACTCCGGGAGGATGTCGGTGTCTACGCAGACGTCTGTCGCCGCCGGTGACGGCGGCAACCACCTGCCGATCTTGGCTCAGCCAAGAAAGGCGAAGGCGGCGCGGAGGGCGGCCTTGCCGCCGGTTTCGATGTTGGCGCCGTGGCCGACGAGGATGCGGTCGAAATCCCAGGCGAGCACGTGGTCGAGGCTCCGGCGCAAGGCGACGGGATCGGCGATGAGGCTGCGGCAATAGCGCGATGGCCCGAATTTGCCCCAGGCGTCGTTGAGTCGCATCAGGATGCGGGTGGGGAGCGGCCCCTCGGGCCCAAGGTTGAAGGCGAGGTCGGTCAGGATCAGGGTGCGACTCGCCGGGTGCAGGAACAGAAACTCGCCGAGCTTCGGCATGCCCTGGATGAAATGCTGGTCGAGGGTGCCCGCCCAGGCCGGATCCGGTGCCTCGCCCAGCACGCGGTCGAAGCGGATCTGCGGATGCGTGGCCGCGAGACCCGGAGTGGCGTGGAAGCAGGCCGCGGGGTATTCCTTCTGGAAGGAGGCGAGACACTCGTCGTGGTGCAGGTTGGGAGCGATCACGTGGGCGACCTTGCCGATGCCGTCGACGGCGGCGCGCAGTTCCGGCGTCCACGGGATGGGCGAGTGGATCCACAAACCGCCATCCGGCAGGCGCACGACGACCAGTTGGCGGCCGAATTCAAGCAGACCGCCGACGCGGTAGGGCACGCGGTGCACCCGGAGGCCGGCGTGGAGTTGGCTCAGAATCATGGGGAGGCCGGCCGGTAGCCAAAGAGGCCCCGCGCGGCGATGAGTTCGGCCACGGGCGGGGGCACAAGATCGCGCCAGCGGGCATCGCCGGCCTGGATGAGACGGACCACGTCGGGGCCGTAGTTGCCGAGCAGGGATTCATCGGCGCCCTCGAGCGGCTGGACGTAGCCGTTTTCCAGCAGGTGCGTGTAGAGATGGCGCAACCGGGCGATGATGGGGAAGTTGGTCGCGGTGACGAGGCCGGTGACGGGCGCGGCGGTGGCGGGGGCGTCGCGGGTGATGTAGCGCTGGTAGATGTCGGCGCGCATCGGGTAGGCGTAGAGCCGCACGCCCTGCTTGAAGAGGCGGCCGATGGACTCGAGAATGCCGCCGTCGAGATGCTCGTGGGTCTGCTCGCGGAAAAGCTCCAGCAGGCTGTTCACGCCGATCACGACGCCGACCATCTCGGGCGTGTAGCGCCGGAAATAGGCGGTGAGGCGGTGATACTCGGTGTAGTTCGAGATGAGGGTGTGGCCGCCGGTGCGGGCGATGAGGTCGACGCGGGAGAGGAAATCGGCGGGGTCGATCGTGCCCGACGCGAGCAGGCTCGGCATGGTGATCTCGAGGAGCGTGACGACGGGCTTGCCCTGGACGGCGGGCTCGGCCTCGAAGCGCGCGCGGGCGACCCGGAGCATGTCGAGGTGCACGCGCGTGACGGGGCGGAAATGGCCGCGCTGCACGAGCACGGCCTTTTGGAAGAGCGCTTCGGCGGGTTGGAGAACTTCCCCCCCGGGGCTGAACATCACCGCATTGGTCAGGCCGTGGCGGACGAGGTGCAGGGCGAGGAGGCGGTTGTCGGCGGCCTGGAAGGCGGGGCCGGAGAAATGGATCATGTCCACCTCCACGCGGTCGGCGCCGACATTGTCCACGAGGGAGAGGATGAACTTCTCGGGGTCGTTGTAGTAGTGGAAGGCGCCGTAGATGAGGTTGACGCCGACGATGCCGAGCGCCTCCTGCTGGAGGACGTTCTTCTTGTCCCAGAGGCGGACGTGGAGGATGATCTCGCTGGGTTGCTCGAGCGGGCGGGTCTGGAAGCGCACGCCGAGCCAGCCGTGGCCGTCGTTGGTGCCGCGGGCGCTCTTGGCCGCGACGGTGTCGGCGAAGACGAAGAAGCAGGTCTTGTCGCCGCGCTGGCCGGCGAGCCGCTCGTTCAGCAGGCGATACTCGTGGTCGAGCATCCGGGTAAGGCGGTCGCGGGAGACATAACGCGGGGCCTTGCCGTAGATGGCGTCGCTGAAGGTCATGTCGTAGGCCGACATGGTCTTGGCGATGGAGCCGGAGGCGCCGCCGACCTGGAAGAAGATGCGCGCGACCTCCTGGCCGGCGCCGATCTCGGCGATGGTGCCGTAGCGGGTGCCGTCGAGGTTGATCGTCAGCGCCTTGCGGTTGGTGGTCAGCAGTTCCTTCTTCTCGGTCATGGAGGCGGCAACGTAGGCGGCCGGGAGCGTTTTGGAAAGGGCGGGATTGGGAAATAAACGGGAAAAATGCCGGGCGGCGGGGCGGATTAGCCGGTCGTATGCCCCGGGCGACCGTCCGGCGCGGTGCCGGGGCGCGTGGCCACTTTTCGCTGGAGAGGTCCGGGGGCCGGGGTAGCTTGGGGGCGATGAAAAACTTTTTCGCCTCCTTCTTCGGCAGCCTGCTCGCCCTGATCGTGTTTGTGGGGGGCGCCTGCGTGCTGGGTTTCATCCTGCTGGCGGCCATCGCGGCGGCCGGGGACAAGCCGGTGACGGTCGAAAAGGGCTCCTACCTGGTGCTGAACATGTCGGTGAACCTCCAGGACAGCCCCGAGCAAAACGAGGACCTCGCCGAGGTGTTGGAGGCGCTCGGGGAAGGCGGCGGTCCGCGGCCGTTGCAACTCCGCGCGGCGGTGCGCGCCATCACGGCGGCGGCCGGCGATGACGCCATCAGCGGCCTTTTCCTCACGGGCAGCTTCCGTTCGATGAACTACGGCTCGGGCTACGCGGCCCTGCGCGAGCTGCGCGCGGCGGTCGAGCAGTTCAAGAAGTCGGGCAAGCCGGTCATCGCCTATCTCAATCTGGCCACCACACGGAACTACTACGTCGCCTCCGTGGCCGACGAGCTGATCCTCGACCGCTACGGCGCGGTGCTGATGCCGGGCCTCGCCTCGCAGCCGTTGTTCCTCGCGGGGGCCTTCGAGAAGTTCGGCATCGGCGTGCAGGTGACGCGGGTCGGGAAATACAAGAGCGCCATCGAACCCTATGTGCGCAAGGACATGAGCCCCGAAAACCGCGCCCAGACCCAGAAGCTGATCGACGACATCTGGGGGGAGTTGACGACGGGCATCGAGCAAGCGCGCAAGCTGGAGCCGGGCAGCCTGCAGAAGGTGGTGGATGCGGAGGGCCTGCTGCGGGCCGAAAAGGCGCTGGCCGCCAAGCTCGTCGACCGGCTGGCCTATCAGGACGAGGTGCTCGAGGAATTGAAGGAGAAGACCGGCCGCAAGGGCGCCAAGGGGACTTTCCGCCAGATCGCCGTGAAGGACTACGCCAAGCTGGTGACGCGCGACGGGCTCGTGGCCAAGCGCCGCGACGGCAAGATGACCCTCAGCGGCGGCGGAAAGATCGCGGTGGTTTATGCGGAGGGCGAGATCGTCGATGGCGACGGCAAGCAGGAAGGCATGGTGCACGGCACCCGCTTTGCCCGCGAGATCCGCAAGCTGCGGCAGGACGACAGCGTGAAGGCCATCGTGCTGCGGGTGAACAGCCCCGGCGGCAGCGCCACCGCCTCCGAACAGATCCAACGCGAGCTGAAGCTGGCGATGGAGGACAAGCCCGTCGTCGTGTCGATGGGCACGGTGGCGGCCTCGGGCGGTTACTGGATCGGCACCTACGCGGACCGGATCTTCGCGGAAAACACCACGATCACCGGCTCCATCGGCGTCTTCGGCACGCTGTTCAACGTGCAGAAGCTGGCGGGCGAGACGCTCGGCCTGAGCGTGGACACGGTGAAGACCGGCCGCTTTGCCGACATGGGCACGATCATGCGCCCCAAGACGGACGAGGAGCTGGCGATCATCCAGGGCTTCGTCGATTTCATTTACGATGAGTTCGTCGGCAAGGTGGCCGAGGCCCGCAAGCTCGACCGGGCCGCCGTGCATGAGATCGCGCAGGGGCGGGTCTGGTCCGGCGCCGAGGCGCAGAAGCTCGGGCTGGTCGACGAGATCGGCACCCTGGACGACGCGGTGCGGCATGCCGCCGGAAAAGCCAAACTGCAGGACGGCTTCCGCCTGGTCGAATATCCGCGCAAAAAACTCTTCGCGGAATCCCTGAGCGAGGCGCTCGAGCCGGGACGGCGCGAGATGACGTCCGCCGGACCCGTCGGCGAGTTGATCCGCGCGGCGACGGCAGAGCTGGAGACGCTGGTCCGCTTCAATGATCCCCGGGGCATCTATGCGCGGCTGCCCTTCAACCTGCAGTTGAACTGACACCGGCCATGCAAAGGGAATTCACCCTGTCCGCCGGCTGCCCCGCCACGCGCATCCCGTCCGGGGAGAAGGTCAACCTCGGCGGCGGCACGAAGGTCTTCGTGATGCAGACGCTGGGCGGCAACGTGACCGTGCGCACCGAGCACGGTCTCTTCCGCATCGACCGCGAGCACGCGGGCGTGGTCGAGG
>Ga0073934_10009515_pt1 | contig 12427 bp, 7 predicted proteins | sample LarsenN4metaG_FD_76834 | JGI IMG/M metagenome (GOLD analysis project Ga0073934, IMG submission 76834) | Hot spring sediment bacterial and archeal communities from British Columbia, Canada, to study Microbial Dark Matter (Phase II) - Larsen... ... | reverse complement strand
ACGTAACGTCCAGGCATAAGTACATAATTACTGGCACGCACTTCATCCAATGTGGCAGATTTGCAGAAGCCCGCCTTATCTTCGTACTTGCTGTCTTTGTTGCGCCAGCTATGATACGTGCTGGCAACAAGGGCAATATCGGTATCTGTCAATCTTCGATTGCGACGATTGGTCATCTCACCGAGTTTACGGGCATCAATGAACAAAATTTCATTCGAACGATTGCGGAACTTGTGGTTTGTCTTATTACGAGCTAGAAACCACAAGCAGGCGGGAATCATGGTGTTGTAAAATAATTGAGAGGGCAAAGCTACCATGCAATCAATCAAGCCTGCTTCGATCATGCTCCTACGGATTTCACCTTCATTGCTTGTGTTGCTGTTCATGCTACCGTTGGCAAGCACAATCCCTGCTGTTCCATTCGGGCTGAGTTTATGAACGAAGTGTTGAAGCCAGGCGTAATTAGCATTGTTTGTTGGAGGCACGCCGTATTTCCAGCGCACGTCATCGCGCAATTGCTCGCCGCTCCAATCGCTGATATTGAATGGGGGATTGGCAAGGATGAAGTCCGCTTTCAGGTCGGGGTGTTTATCGTTCAGGAAGGTATCGCCAAGTTCGAGTTGGGCGTCAATGCCGCGAATGGCAAGGTTCATTTTGGCAAGGCGCAGGGTGGTGGGGTTCGATTCCTGCCCGAAGATGGACAAGTCCTTGATGTTGCCTTGATGGTTCAAGACGAACTTTTCGCTTTGTACGAACATCCCGCCACTGCCACAACAGCCGTCATATACACGTCCGTTGTAGGGTTCGAGCATTTCCACCAATAACTTGACGATACTTTCGGGCGTGTAGAACTGTCCGCCCTTTTTGCCTTCGGCGTCCGCGAATTGACCGAGGAAGTACTCATAGACTCTGCCGAGCAGGTCTTGCGCCTTATTGCCTGCTTGGTTGAAACCGATGGTGCCGATCAGGTCGATCAATTCGCCCAAACGTTGTTTGTTCAATTCGGGGTCGGCGTAGATTTTGGGAAGGACACCCTTCAACGATGGATTGATCTTTTCGATCTCATCCATTGCGTCATCGAGGTCTTTGCCAATTGTTGGGAGTTTTGCGCGTCCCTGTAAATAGTCCCAGCGTGACAATTCAGGCACGAAGAATACATTGTTTGCCAGATATTCGTCAGGGTCTTCAGGGTCTGCGCCCTCGAAATCACCTTGTCCCTCCACGAGTTTGGCGTGCATGTCATTGAAGGCGTCGGAAATATACTTGAGAAAAATCAAGCCTAGAACAACGTGCTTGTATTCTGCGGCATCCATGTTGGAGCGCATTTTGTCCGCGGCGAGCCAGAGGGTTCGTTCGAGTTCGTTATTTTCAGGCATTTACGAAACTCCCAGGAGTTATTTTTTATTTACAGCTTGTTTGTAAAACTCAGCGACAATTTTTCCAATATCTTCGGGTGTAAATGTAATATGTATATTATAGTCCCCGCGTTTTTGATACATTCGGACATCATTCGGTTCCAATACCAGCCCATTCTTACCATCAAAATGAGCACTGATGGGCGCTTCTCTGACCAAGGGAATAAAGCCGCTTGAGTGATGAGCGCCTTCAAATTGAATTTCCATGTTTGCTCCCTTTCCAGCATTGTTTGTCTATGGAGGGATGAACTTGTCTAAGGATACTCGAAAAACTTAAAATCGAACAAATATCTGCGAAAAATGACAGCGGTTTGCAAGGTCGTCTAAACCACATGACGGCCAAGCCTGGCATTGGTAACCCTTTAAGGAGCTTGTAAATTCATTGCAGCCCCGGGCAGCCAGTGACAGTCACCTTTGCGCTCGGAATTGTTCTCTCTTGCTTCGGCCCAAACCTTGCATATGCAGGTGACTGTCACTTTTCTGCGCTCACGATGTGACTGTCACCTTCCACTCCAGTTCACTGGCTGTAGGGCTGCCCAGCCTGGTACGAAGTGGTTCATTGCCAAGCGGACCCCCACCGTCCCGCGCGGCGGGACTGCACCGCGTACCTTGCGGAGCACCCTAGCGGAGCACCCTAGCGAAGCACCCTGATGAGGGTGATGAGGGTGATGAGGGTGAAGCGCAGCGGAGTGGTAGGCAGGGAGGCGGTCGAAGAGTGTCCCTTACGGCGCACGTTCATTCCCCCAGATCTGGTTATCTATCACGGAAATCCCTGGAGAGCCGATTTTCCAACACAAAGATATGCAAAATGATATGATAACTGTTGTCAGGCCGGGGGTATGGAATGTGCCAGCAACGACAGAAAGGGATAGGCTCAACTGCCCAGGATTGTCTCCAGTTGACCGTGGGAACACCATGCACACAAAAACACTGATTTACTTTCTCCTTGGTATGATCCTCCTTGGTATTAATAGCGGCTGCGCGGGAATGCCAGCAGCTCCCAGAGCCGAGCCCCAAACATATTGGCCGGACAATGAATGGCGCACCTCGACGCCAGAAGAACAGGGAATTGACTCGGCCCAGATTTTGGCCATGCTGGGAGAAATTCAGCAAAGCGATCTGAATATCCACAGCATTTTGATGATCCGGCATGGCTACCTGGTGACCGAAGTTTACTTTCCTCCCTATACCCGGGAAACTAAACATCCTTTGCATTCGATAAGCAAGAGTGTGACCTCGACAATGACCGGCATTGCCATCCAGGCAGGCTATATCGAAAGTGTACGACAAAATGTTCTGGACTTCTTTCCTGAAATAGCGAAGGAAACAGAGGACGAAAATCTGAAAGCTCTCACAATTGAGCATCTATTGACCATGTCTGCCGGTTTCAATACCAATACATTACCGAACTTGAACGCTCAAGATCCAGGTGTCGATACAGTCGAATACATTCTGACGCACAGCAATGTTCTCTGGCAGCCAGGCGAAACTTTCTTCTATGATTCCGGCCTGCCCCATGTCCTGTCCGCTATTATCCAGAAGAGAAGCGGACTGACGTTGGAAGGATATGCCCGGAAGAAGTTATTTGATCCACTCGGCATTACAGATTTTCGCTGGGGATCCGATCCACAGGGAATTACGACGGGGTACAGCGGCCTGAGCCTCCGACCGCGGGACATGGCAAAATTCGGCTATCTCTATCTTCACAATGGAGGATGGGATGAAAAGCAAATTGTGCCGGCCCAGTGGGTGCAGTCCTCGACGACCAGGCATATCGAAACGAAAGGTCTGATGAATGCTGCCGAAGATGATGGGTATGGCTACTACTGGTGGATAGACTCTTTTGGCGGTTATTCGGCTCACGGGCACGGGGGCCAATACATTTTTGTATTACCTGAGCTGGATGTAGTCGTTGTATTCACCGGGGGCTTGCCCGATCCTGATTTTCCCAGTCCACACCGCTTGCTCGAGACGTATCTCTTACCTGCCGTGCAATCGGCGCAGCCACTGGCAAATAATCCTCAGGTACTCAACCAGCTTGCTACAGAGATCGTGAAGGTTCAAACCCCGGGAGAGCCTGCGGGTACCCTCCCGGTCATCGCCAGACAAATCTCCGGCAAAACGTTCCAGATTACAGGAGATGCGTCCGCAGTCTGGCCCGAAATGATTACATTCACTTTTCCAGGTGGAAACACTTATACATCAGAAATGGTTATGCCCGGCGAAACAATCAGGAACCTCGGCGGTCTGAATAACGTGTTCTATATGAATCAGCATGGGGAAGCAGGAGAAATCATCTCTCCTCTCAGGGGCTACTGGAAAGATGATCGTACTTTTATCGAAGAGCAAAACTTCGACCTGTTCTCCGAAATCCAGTTTTTCATCGTAACATACACTTTCGAGGGCAAAAATGTATCTATTCAGGTGGATTCGAGTATGGGTTATTTCCCATCCCTGCAGGCCACTGGAGAACTGATCGAATAACCTGATCCTCAATTCGAGAACATGTCTCGAAGGTGACTGTCACTTTGCGAAGCCGAATTGGGGTCTTGCCGATTCTGTCCTCAATCGTCGCGACTTTCAAGTGACATTCCCCTTCAAGTCCTGTTGAGGAGGCGGGCAAGAAGATTCGAAGTCCCTGCTTGCAATCAGCATTCAGCACAGGCTGAGGTGGGGGCGGGGGTGTAATTAATCGCAGGGATATCCCCGGCATCGCCCTCGACGATGCCATTCTCGATCCAGCAAACCGCGTTGGTCGAAACGGAGAGCCGGATCAAGACGAGCCGCCAGCCCTCCTGCTCGGCGCTGCTCGCCAGGAGCGGTACCTTCACCCCCGGAGCGAGCGCGATGATCTGCGGATATTCCTCTCCAGGGCCCGCCCGGCAGGCAGAGTTTTTCTCCAGGTGCAGCATGGCCCCTGTGGGAGTGAGGGTTGTGATCGGCGTCACGGTAGCCGAAGGGCTTGCGCTGGGCAGCGCCGTTGACGTGCCAGGCGGGTTTTTTGTCGAATCGGCGAGCTGGGTGAACGCAGCCGCAACGGTTAACGTTGCGGGGTTTTTGAAGCCCGTGGTGGTGGGATAGACGGCTTTGGTATAGGCTTGCAGAGTCCACACAAAGCCCGGGGTCCGCAGGGGAGTCACCGGCGGAGGCACAGGCTTGCTAAATAGCTTTATCCCGATGACCAGCAAAAGAGGGATTCCCAGAATGATCCCGGCTGCTTTGAATAAGCGGCTCCTTTCTTTGCTCGGGAGATGTGCCTCTTGATCCCCTGCCGCCCCTGGAAGGACGGAAGCCTCTTCTGCGGGTGACCCTCCTGCCGGGGAAGGCTGCATTTCCAGCTTGCCTTTTGAGATCTGCGGGAAGAACAGGCTGGTAATGCCGTTGGACACCCAGAGCAGCGGCTTGAGAAAAAGACTCGAAAAAGTATAGAGGATCCAGATGGATAAAATGGCGATCACGTTGAACCTGATCTGGGTTGCAAATGCGCTGTTTACCAGATCGTGCACAGTCATCTCCGAGTTGCCGTTGAACATCGAAATCGCCTGGATGAATACAAAAACATAAAATGATCCCACCGCGAGGGCCGGCGCCGCCAACATGACGAACAGAAAGGCATTCGTCAGTTGGGCTCCCAGGAACGACCGCACGCCGCTCGGTTCCAGTTTCCCCCAGCCCGCCTTTTTGATCAATTTGGCCGAAAAAACGATCAGCACCATGCTGGAGACGGCACACAAAAGTACGACGAGCGTATAGACAGTGGAATAGATTGCATACCTCCACCACTGGGAGAGACCCATCAATGGGTTGAACCAGGGCAGAAGGGAGGCGATAATGGTGTAAAAGGCGATCAGGCGCTGCTGGGAAGGCGTGCCCGGCACACTCCCGAGCGTAGAAATCGCACCGAGGACCATGATACACAGCAGACCGATCAGGGGAGGCAGGGTCGGGAACCAGTCCAGGAAGGTCTTATCAAGCGCCGGGATCTGATAATGCGCGAGCTCGGCGGTCTTGACCACTTTCTCGTCCAGCAGCCTGTACACTGCAGTAGACAGGGTCAAGATCAGGACGGCGCTGACAACGCCTCCCACGATCATCTTCCACCAGTGGATGTCAAAGGTCAGGTTGAAGCTGAAAAAGGATCTTGTTTCTGCGGAGCGCCGCAGCTTGAGCAGGCAGCCCAGGGCGCCCAGCACGAATCCTGCCAGCCCGGCCGCCAGCCAGGTATAAAAAGGATACGTGATCGATGTAATGGCGGGGGCAGCCAGAACCACGCCGAGTTGATTTGAATCGGTAATGGTCGCAGGCAATATTTGCAGAACAGGTTTGAAAGCGTACACCCCTGCCGCCGTCGCGAGGATACATGCATAGGCAATCGAAGCAGCCAGCGAGCCGGCTTGCCCTCCTAAGAAAATAGCTTCGAGCCCCGATTTTGCCGTGCGAGCTATTTGCCATCCGCTCCAGGCCGGCCCGCCCAGAGAAACGAACATGAGCAGATAGGCCAGGATCGCAGAGCCTTTATGCCAGTCTGAAACGGAAAGGGAGGGCAAATAGCCGTACAGCGGGTAGATCAGCAGCAGAACAGCAGCCAGCCCTCCAGCCAACCCTGCCTTCAGGATCGGAGTGAACAGCGCTGGACCGCTCAGCTCTGCATGCTTGATCTCCTCGAACGGAAGCATGGCCGGAGTTTGAGAAGCAGGCAGATCGACGCAAGGGTTTTTAGCAATAATGATCTCTCCCTGTTGTTTGTAGCTCCATTTCCCGGGAGTTTGCTTACTGGCGGAATCGCTCACGTTCTCATGGGCAAAATCATACAATTCATCGACGGTGATCACGCCATCCCGATTGAGATCTGCCTCTCCCGTTTCGATGCCTTTGATCAGATAATGGGTAAAGACCGAGTTTTGCCTTGACCCGAGTAATCGATCTCCCTCCCAGGCGTATTCCGTTGAATCGGAAGCCGTCAGGACGATCCTGCCAGAGCCGTTCCCCATAAAAGCGGAGCTGGTTCCCACGCTCTTCCCGAGCGCGCTTTTGGTGCCTCGTGCAAAGGCTCCACTATGGCAGCAATCCAGGATCAGGATTTGCCTCCTGGAATTGCAGTTATCCATTTCATCGGTAATAAAGGAGGCGGGCAGGGAGGTGCCTCTGAGCAGGTGGTGCTCTGTGTCTTTCACCGCCAGGAATAAACGGCCTCGGTCGTCTAAGACCCCGTGACCGGAGAAATAGAGCAGCAGCAGATCGTCTCTCTTTTTGTTGGAAAAAAATCTTGTGATTGTTTTTCGTACAATAGCCGAATCCCTGTTCAACAGGACTTCCACATCGTCGAAGTTGCCCATCGCAGGGCTTCTTAGCACATCAGCCAGCGTATTCACATCTGAATCTGGCGTTCGCAGTGTGGCTAATTTGCTGTCTGCATATTCGCTGTTGCCGATGATGAGTGCATATCGATTTGGCATAAGACAAGATACCCTCTCCAGGAAAGCCCTGCTCCCCTGCATCCTCTGTCCAATGGAAGGGAGAAAACAAATTTCTTCCCTGCCCCGGTGATAACCCTGCGATTTCTTACCCGTTGCTCGCCAGCCTCCATCTCCAATACATGACGGGCAAGCGCCGCATTAGTAACTCTCTGTATGGCTGATAATTTCATTGCAGCTCCACAAAGAAAGTGACAGTCACCTTGCTCTTGAAGCTCAATTCGGGAACATATCTCGAAGGTGACTGTCACTTTTCTGCGCTGTAGAGGATTTCGAGATTCTTTAAGTTACCTCCAGCCCTCGAACTTGTCGTAGCCCTTCAACGAAAAGCGTTCGAAGGTTGGAGCGCGATAAGCCAGGCCGTCTGAGCAACCTTTTCAAAAACGCTCCCAGCGCCGTCCCCGGCGCTGGAGTTCCGGGGTAAACACCACCCTCCTTCGAGGATGCTCCGCGAGGCGTAAAAGCCTTGCCGTCTGAGAAACCTTTGCAAGGCTGTACTCGATCAGGGAGTGTCCAAAACCCAAAACATTTCCTATCATTGCGAGCCCACTAGGGCGAAGCAATCTCATATCATGTAGAGAGGGATTGCTTCCTCGCCAAGAACGCTCCTCGCAACACTTGCACCTGGTGCCAGTGCAGGTGTGACGGAGAGTTGTATGTTTAATATTAGGCACTCCCCTCGATTAGGGAGTGGCTAAAGGAATGGGCTAGGTATCTGCTCACCACACACCTGCCCAGAACCGCAGGCGCTGGGGAGAACACGGACTGCGCAAGCGCACGGAGATTTTTAAAAGGTTTTCTCTGTGCGCAAAGCGTCAGTGCGCTCCGTGGTGAAAATGTTCGGCAAGCCCACGCAATTATCCACTCCTCTCGATCATAGAATCAATCCATAAGAATAACAAATGTTAGAATCCTCAGATGCTTAATCCAATCGTTCTAGATTTCCCACTGCGGGGCGAATGGTTTGCCCCGAACACGCCCGGCACGCGCATCCCAAGCCACGGCACCGACCTGCTGGGCGCAACATACGCCTACGATTTCATCGGTCTCGATCCGAAAAGCCCCCGCATGCGTTACTTTCGCCCGGGCTGGCTTCAGTACCTGCTCTTCGGCGTACACCTGCAGGATTTCTTCGGCTGGGGTAAGCCCATCTTCTCCGCTGCCGCTGGCACCGTCGTCCAGGCGCAGGATGGCTGGCCGGAGCGGAACCCCGTTCACCCCGTCCAAGACTTTCTCATTCGCCTCCAGAATGCGCGGGCGTTCACTTCAAACCAGACGAAAGACTACCGAATTCTCTCCGGTAACTTCATCGTCGTCGAGACCAGCGACGGCTGCGCCGTCTATGCTCACGCGCAGACTGGCTCGCTCCTCGTCGAAGCGGGTGAGCGAGTCATTGCGGGGCAGCAGCTGGCAAAGGTGGGTCATTCTGGCAATTCGACCGCCCCGCACCTGCACTTCCAGTTGATGGATCATCCAGATCCCTGGCGGGCGCAGGGCATTCCCTGCTGCTTTCGCGAGTATGAAATCTTCCAGGAGGGCGCCTGGCGCTCGGTACAGAATGGCATCCCCCGGGCAACCGACCGCATCCGCAAATGATGAGGCATAAGGAAAACGTCCCGACACTTGCGCCGAACGCAGTGCGGTGAGGTTGGAACTCTACAAACATCATCACTGAGGGAAAATGTCGCCACGGCGCCACGCGACGCCTTCGGGACGGTGTATGCATGACACCTCCCCCCTTGGGGGGACTGCGACACTTGCGCCGCACACCAGTGCAGGTGAGCGCACCTTGCGAAGCACCCTGAGGAGGGCGAAGCGGAGCGGAGCGGTGGGCAGGGAGGGGGTCAAAACGAATGCGGCTCGGACGATATCCGTCCAAGCCGCAATCCGTTTTCCTGCCAACACTATACTCAGTATACGCCGGTTTCTGTAGAATGAACCTTACAGCCGCATTACGGCTGAACCGCTCCCCTCATCGAATTGTTTCCGTCATTGCGAGCGCTCGTTGCGAAGCAGTCTCATGCTCAATTTGCAGAAATCAGGATGGCAGCAGCGCTTTGAGCAGGATGCCAAGCAGGCAGGCGAGCAGCAGGCTGAGCATCTGGCTGCGCTTCAGGAAGATCATCATAACCAGCGCCGCAGCGAACACGACCCAGGTGATGGGTCCCGTCAGGGTGCGGAGCCCGATCGAGAGCGTGGCGGCGAAGATCAGCCCCACCGAAGCGACCGTCAGACCGCGGGTAAAGCGCCCGATCCAGGCCATAGAGCGGGCGCGTTCGTAAAACTTCATGAACGGGAGCATCATGTAGCCCGGCAGCTGGATCACCAGGGTGGCGAGCACTGCACCGGCGATCCCGAACAGGAAGTAGCCCACGGAAGCGACATAGACATTGGCCTGCCCCGGCGTGAGGCGGGCAATGGCGAAGGCATACAGCAGCTGGTCGATGGAAAGCACCCCGCTCTGATCGACCAGCGCCTCCTGCAGCAGCGGGATCATGCCCGGACCGTTGCCAAAGGTGATCAGGTTGAAGCTGAAGATCAGAAAGATCAAATGCAGCAGGCTCATGATTCAGCCTCTGCCGGGGAGCCGCGCAGGAGCAGGATTCCCAGCACGCCGCCTGCGAGCAGCACCAGGGCCGGGTTCAGGTCGAAGAAGTAGACCGCCGCGAAGGCCGCCGCGCCCAGCACGAGCTCGGGAGACGGTCGGAAGATATCCCTGCCCAGCTTGAGCGCCGCAGCCAGGATCATCGCCAGGGCGGCGGGCAGCACAGAGACGTTCAGCCAGTCCAGGAGGTTCGTCGTCTTGAAGACAGCATAGAACATGGTGAGTAGCACCGTAATGACAAAGGCCGGTATGACCATGGCCGTGAGCGCGATCACCGTGCCCCAGAAACCGCCCAGGCGATAGCCGTATGCCACCGCCAGCGCAGTCATCGTGCCGCTGGGGACGATGCGCCCGATGCCGTAATAGGTGAGGAATTCTTCACGGCTGATGGCCTGGCGGCGGGTGACGAACTCTTCCTCCAGCACCGCCAGGATCCCCAGCCCGCCTCCGAAGGCCAGCCCGGCTTTCAGAAAGATCCAGAACAGCTCGCGCTGAGAGACCCTCCGCGGCGGATTTGCGGAAGGCAGGGCGGGTGCTGGAGCCGAATTTGGTTTGGTTTTCAAAATAACTTCTTAAATTGTTAATTTCAGTTTTTAGTGGCGACTTCAGTCGCAGCTTATAGCACTCAAAGTTTGTCGCGAATAGCGCTCCAGCCGCCGTCCTCGGCGGCGTTCTGAGAGTGAATTCTTCGCCGAGGACGGCGAAGGGAGCAAACTCATCTACAACCTTTTAGTGCACCCGTCGCAGTTTGTGGAAATTCAACGACTAAAGTCATTACTACAGCAAATTCGTAACATAAAAACTCCGTGACGCTGTATCTCCGTGGTTAGTACACAAGATGTTCCCTCTCGGCCTTGATCCGTTTGCGAAAGATGTAATACGACCAGCTCTCATACGCCACCACAACCGGGATAAAGATCAGTGCGACGATGGACATCACCTCGAGGGCCTGCGGCGAGGCGGTGGTGTTCGAGATCGTCAAACTCCAGGCCGCGTTCAGGCTGGAGACCATCACCCGGGGGAACATCAGGCTAAAGAAGGCCACCTGCGTCAGGATGATATTCAGCCCGGACATGACGAAGGCCCAGCCCTCCATCTTGCGATTGATAAAGTAGATCGTCACGAGCAGGGCGACCACCGAAGCGATCGGCAGGATACCCGGGTTGACCCCGATCCGAATGCCGATGTCGGTAAAGACATAGGTCGAGATCGCCAGCGCCACCACCATGATCGCGGCGAAGACGTACAGGCTGCGGGCTGCGGCGCGGGCGCGTTCGCGCAGCTCGTCATCCAGCTTGAGGGTCAGGAAGTTGGCGCCGTGCAGCAAAAAGACCGAGACCATCGTCAGCCCGCCGATCAGCCCGTAGGGCGTGACCCAGCTGAAGGGCGCGCCGGCATAGTTCAGGTTCTGATCGATGGGCACGCCGCCAAGCAGGTTCGTGAACACCACCCCGAAGAGGAACGAGCTCAGGAAGGAACCGACCGCCAGCATCCAGTCGAAGCGCCCACGCCACTGCGGACGCGGGTCTTTGGAGCGGTACTCGAACGAGATGCCGCGGATCATCAGCGCCACGATGATCGTGACCATGGCGAGATAAAATCCGCTGAACATCGTGCCATACCAGGCAGGGAAGACGCCGAACATGGCGGTGATGGCGACGATCAGCCACATCTCGTTGGCATCCCAGACCGGCCCGATCGTATTGATGATCGCCCGGCGCTCGATGTCGCTCCTGCCGAGGAAGGGCAGCAACATGCCCACCCCAAAATCGAAGCCCTCCAGGAAGAAGAACCCGATCCACAGCGCCGCGATCACGCAGAACCACACGATTTGCAGCAATTCATAATCCATGCTGGACCTTTATTCCTTTTCTAGAACTCGTTTCAAAAAACTTTTCCGTCACACCTGCACTGGCGTGCGGCGCAAGTGTTGCGAGGAGGGTTGAGACACGATAGTGTCGAAATCCCGACGATTGCGAAGCATCCTGTAAGGAAGCAATCTCTTATTCTAGTTTTCTAGCAAACCTCATGTGAGATTGCTTCGCCACTTCGTGGCTCGCAATGACGGTCACGAGGTTTTTTTGAGATCCCTTGTAGCTACTCCTTTTCTACAGCACCATAGCCAGGCATCACATCCTCCGATTCGTGCATGGCAGCCTCGGGACCGGCAATGGCAAACTTGCGCGTCAGGTAGAACATGGCGCTGGCCAGCCCCACGTACACCACACTGTAGCCGATCAGGCTGACGAGCAGCTGACCGCTCGTGAGATGGGGCGAGACCCCGTCTTCCACCTTCAGCAGCCCCTGCACCAGCCACGGCTGACGTCCCATTTCGGTCAGCACCCAGCCGCACAGGTTGGCGAGATAGGGCAGGGCAATGAACCACGGTGCCCAGCGCAGCCACCTGGCGTTTTCCAGCGGCCGCCGCAGGGCATGCAGCAGGAACAGGGAGGCAAAGATCATCAGCAGTCCCACCGTCATCATGATGCGGAAGCTCCAGTAGGTCACCACCATCAGGGGAATATAGTTTCCGGGTCCATAGAGCTGCTCATATTCCCTTTGCAGATCCTCCACGCCGCGCACTTCGCAGTCGAAGTGGTTGCAGGCCAGAAAGCTCAGGAAGTAGGGCACGCGCAGCGACCAGACTTCGCGCCTGCCCGTCAGGTCGCCGATCGTGATGATCGAGAAGGGGGCCGGGCGTTCGGTCTCCCAGTGCGCTTCGATCGCGGCGAACTTCATGGGCTGCGTTTCATAGACGAACTGCCCCTGCGCATGACCGGTAAAGAAGATCAGCGTGCTGGTGATCAACCCGACAATGGCAGCCATACGCATGGAGCGGGTAAAGACTTCCATGTGCTGTTTGCGGGCCAGGTGATAGGCGCTGATCCCAAGAATGAAGAAGCTCGAGGTGGCAAACCCGGCGGTGAGCGTGT
>Ga0073934_10009514_pt1 | contig 12429 bp, 12 predicted proteins | sample LarsenN4metaG_FD_76834 | JGI IMG/M metagenome (GOLD analysis project Ga0073934, IMG submission 76834) | Hot spring sediment bacterial and archeal communities from British Columbia, Canada, to study Microbial Dark Matter (Phase II) - Larsen... ... | reverse complement strand
GTCGTCCTCGCGCGGGAGCTGTCGCACGAACCGAAGGTGCTGATCGCGGCGCAACCGACGCGCGGGCTCGATGTGGGCGCGATCGAGTACATGACGGAACGGATCCGAGCCGTCGCCGCGAGCGGCGTGGGCGTCTTGCTCATCTCGAGCGAGCTCGAGGAGATCCTCGACCTTTCCGACCGCATCGTCGTGCTGTACCGCGGTGCGGTGATCGGCGAGATGACACGCGCCGAGGTCGACCGCGACCGGCTCGGACTGCTGCTCGGAGGCACTGCGGCATGACGAGCCAGACGGTCACGCCCGACGCGACCGAGGCGACGCTCGCGGCCGAGGAGCAGCAGCCCGACCCGCGTACCGGCCGCGCGATCAGGCTCACCGAGGTCGTCACGCTGTACGCGCTGAGCATCGCCAGCGCGCTGGTGCTCTCCGCAGTGCTCGTGAGCGTCACCGGCGGCTCCTGGAGCGAGGTGATGGACGCCCTGCTCAAGGGCAGCATCCGCGCGCCGGGTCGATGGGGCCTCACGCTCGGCACGGCCGTGCCGCTGCTGCTCGTCGCGCTCGGCACGATCATCAACGCCAAGGCCGGGCTCGTGAACATCGGCCAGGAAGGTCAGCTCGCGATCGGTGCCGCGACCGCAACCTACGTCGGTGTACGACTCGACGCGCCGGGTCCGATCGCGATCGGCGCGCTCTGCCTCGCGGGCATCGGCGGAGGCGCGCTGTGGGCGTCGATCGCCGGTGGCCTGCGGTTCTACCGCGGTGTCCCCGAGGTCCTCACCTCGTTGCTGCTCGTCACGGTTGCAGCCAATCTCGTCGGGTACGGGTTGAAGAACCGGTGGCTGCTGCTCGCGCCGGCCGAGGGACGCGCGAATCGCAACCAGGTGAGCAAGCAGCTCGCCGCAGGCTCACGCCTTCCGAGGTTCGAGATCTTCGGCAACTCCATCCCGCTCTCGGTGCTCATCGCGGTCGTGCTCGCAGTCGCGGTCAGTGCCGGACTTGCACGGTCGGTGTGGGGGTTCCGCCTGCGCATGCTCGGCCAGAACCCGCGCGCCGCGCAGCGCGCCGGCGTCTCGGAACATCGATACGGCATGGTCGCCATGGCCGCATCGGGAGGCTTCGCCGGGCTCGCGGGCGCCCTGATGCTCGCGGGTGGTGACTTCGGGAACTACCAGCTCGTCCCGGGCTTCGCCGCCAACATCGGGTGGACCGGCCTGCTCGTCGCGCTCGTCGCCCGCGAGAAGGCGGTCGTCGCGATCATCGTCGCGTTCGTGTTCGCGTCGCTGCGCACGGGCTCCGGATTCCTGGCGGCCACGGGCGTCGAGCGCCGCATCACCGACGTGGTGCAGGCGCTCATCGTGTTGGCCCTGCTCGTACCGCCCGCCATCCTGTTCATCCGCGAGCGCCGCCGGGCGCTCGCCGCGATCAAGGCGCGCGTGTGAGCGACTTCTCTTCCGGCCTCTTCGACGTCCTCGGCTCCGAGTCGATGTACACCGCCGCCGCGCGCTTCGCCGGCGTGCTCGCGTTCGCCGCAGTCGGCGAATGGATTGCCGAGCGCGCCGGGACGCTCAACATCTCCCTCGAGGGAATGATGCTCGGCGGCGCGTTCGCTGCCGCGCTCGGCTACCACCACACGGAGTCGATCTGGGTCGGGCTCTTGTGCGGGACGGCTGCCGGGTTCGTCGTCGCGTTGCTGCAGGCGAACCTCAGCCACCGGTTGACGGCGAACCCCTTCGTCGTCGGCTTGACCCTCAACATCCTGGTACTCGGGCTCGTCGGATTCCTCACCGGCGAGCTCGACCCGCAGAGTCGCACCGCCAGCGTCGTCGAGATCCCGCTGCTCTCGGACATCCCGCTCGTCGGTGCCGCGCTGTTCGGGCAGACGTGGCCGCTGTACCTGCTGTACCCGCTCATCCCGCTCGCGTGGTGGCTCGTCTACCGCACGCGGTGGGGGCTCGAGGTGCGGTCGGTCGGCGAAGACCCGCAGGCGGCCGACGTGTCGGGGATCCCGGTCAACAAGCGCCGGCGGCAGGCGATCCTGCTGGCCGGTATGACGTCGGGGCTCGGCGGGGCGTACCTCCTGCTCGGGCAGGTCGGCCGGTTCGAGGACTCGATCGTCGCCGGGCGCGGGTTCATCGCGATCGTCGCGGTCATCTTCGGTGGATGGACGCTCGCGGGAACCGTGCTCGGCTGCCTGCTCTTCGGCACCGTGCTGTCGTTCCGGCTCTCGCTCCCCGGCCTCGGCTACGAGCTCAACAACGAGCTGCTCTCGGCGCTGCCGTTCCTCGTGACGATCATCGCGATGGCGTTCTTCGCCCGGCGTGTGCGCCAGCCGCGCAGCCTGGCGCGTCCGTTCGTGCGCGGGTTGCGGTAGGAGCAGGCGTGAGACCGCGCTCGGGACCGGCGCGATGAAGGCGGCGTTGCACCGTGCGCACGGCGACGTCGACGTCCTCGAGGTCACCGAGGTCGCCGACGCAGTCGCGGGCCCCGGCGACGTGGTGATCCGAGTCGCCGTCACCGCGCTCAACCGGCTCGACATCCTCCAGCGCCAAGGCCCCGCACTCCTCCCCGGCTTCTCGCTGCCGCACATCGCGGGGATGGACGTCGCCGGCACGGTCGTCGAGGTGGGCAGCGATGTGGACCGGGCGCGCATCGGGGAACGCGTCGTCGTCAACCCGGCGTTGCACTGCGGCGCCTGCGGCCCGTGCACGAGCGGCGACGACGGCTACTGCCCGGAGGTTCGCGTCGTCGGCGGCAATCACCCGGGCGGGTACGCCGAGCTGGTCGCGGTGCCCGCGACCCACGCGTACGTCATCCCCGACTCCGTCGCGTTCGAGGAAGCCGTGACGATCCCGACGGTCTGGTCGACCGCCTGGCACGGGCTCGTCGTCACCGGCAAGGTCCGCACGGGCGAGTGGGTGATGATCCACGCGGCTGCCAGCGGGGTGAGCACCGCGGCCATCCAGCTCGCGAAGAAGCTCGGCGCGCACGTCGTCGCGACCGCGGGTTCCGAACGGAAGCTCGAGTTCGCGCGGAAGCTGGGCGCCGACGTCGCCGTCGACAACCGCACCGGCGACGTCGTCGAGGCCGCGCGCCGCGCAACGGGAGGACGCGGCGTCGACGCCGTGTTCGACCACGTCGGCCCCGCGCTGTTCCAGCAGTCGCTCCTCGCCCTGCGCCCTCGCGGCCGGATGATCTTCTGCGGCACGACGACCGGGACACAGGCGACGTTCAACCTTCCCCACGCGTACCACTTCGGCTTGCAGCTCCTCGGGGCGGATCCGTACTCGTACGCGGAGTTCGAGGAGATGCTCGAGTACTACTGGACCGCGGGCTTCGAGCCGGTCATCGACTCGGAGTTCCCGCTCGATCAGGTCGCGGACGCACAGCGCAAGCTGGAGGCGGGCGATGTGATCGGCAAGATCCTGCTCCGGCCGTGAGCACGCCGGCGTCGACGACGGTCGACCCCCGCCCGGTGTGGAGCCTGATCAACGGGTTCACGACGTATTGGACGGTCGTGGCAGCCATCCGGCTAGGAATCTTCGACGCACTGGCGAGCGGACCCCGGGAGTCCGGTGACCTGACGCGCGGTTGCGACGCCCGGGGTGCCGGCGCCCTCCTGGATGCGCTCGTCGGGCTCGGACTGCTCGCGCGCGACTCCGGGACCTACGCGCTCACGCCGGTCAGCGATGCGTTCCTCGTCACCGACCGTCCGGCTTCGATGCGCGACCTCGTGGTGTGGTCGCCAGGTCCATCGGAGAACTGGCCGGCGCTCGACGAGACGGTGCTTCGGGGCACACCCGCGTCGCCGATCGACGACGATGCGGCCGGCACCTTCTACCGTCACCTCGTCCGGGCGACGTTCCCGACGCAGCACGCCGTTGCCAAGGGTGTCGCGCCGCGTCTGGGCGAGCCCCGGCGCATTCTCGATCTCGGAGCAGGGGGCGCGCCTTGGGCGGCCGCGCTGCTCGAGGCCTTCCCCTCGGCGACCGCGACGGTCAACGATCTCGACGCCGTCGTGCCCGATGCGCGTGCGCGTCTCCAGGCGAACGGCGTCGCCGCGCGGGCCGAGGTACGTCCGGGCGACTACCTCTCGGTGATGATCGAGCCCGCGTCGTACGACGTCGTCGTGCTCGGTCATCTCCTGCGCGCCGAAGGAGACGAGCGTGCCCAGGCGCTGCTCGCTCGTGCGGCCGGTGCGTTGCGAGCGGGCGGACATCTCGTCCTGACCGACTACTTCCTCGCCGACGACCGTGATGGACCGCTCAACGCGCTCCTGTTGGGCGTGGCGATGGTTGCCAGTACGCGCGCGGGTCGCGCGCGAACCGAGTCGACGGTCCGCTCGTGGCTCGCGGCAGCCGGGTTGCCGGTGATCGACGCGTTCGAGCCGGTGCCGTCCCAACGGGTGCTGCTCGCGCGGGCGTCGCCCGCGCCCGACGAGAGGGGAACCTGATGCCCACCACACCGGCGCCGCCGGAGTCGCTCTTCACGCACGTCGCGCTCCCGGTGCGCGATCTCGACGCGACGCTCGCCTTCTACCGCAGGTACACGACGCTCGAACTGATCCACGAGCGAACCGATCCCGAGACGGGGTTGCGTAGCGTCTGGCTCGCCAACAGCCGCGACAAGACCGACGAAGCGGCGCGCTTCGTGCTGGTACTCATCTGCGGGAAGCTTCCCACGCAGATCACGGGCGGCATCGAGGAGGAGTACGGGTTCCTCACGTCGATCAGCCATCTCGGCATCTCGCTGAACACTCGCGACGAGGTCGATCGCATCGCCGAGATGGCCGAGCAGGACGGCATCCTCGTCCTCGGCCCGCGCTACATGAATCCCGTCGTCGGTTACATCTGCATCGTGCACGACCCCGACGGGAATCAGCTCGAGTTCTCCGTCGAGCAGGTCCTCGGCTGAGCATGGACGCCGTCGACGTCCTGATCGAGCACGCGCTCGTCGTGACGATGAACGACCGCCGGGAGGTCGTCACCGACGGAAGCGTCGCGATCCGGGGGCGCGACGTCGTCGCGGTCGGCAAGAGCGCCGACCTCGCGGCACGTTACGAACCTCGCGAGCGGATCGACGGGCGCCGCTTCGTCGTGACGCCGGGCATGGTCAACACGCACATCCACGTCACGGGCGAGCCGCTCACGCGAGGGTTCGTGCCCGACGACACGCCGTTCGAGGAGAACGTGTTCCAGTGGCTCGTGCCGCTGTACTCGGTCTACACCGAGCAAGAGGAGCGGTTGTCCGCGCAGCTCGCGGCCGCCGAACTGCTGAAGTCCGGCTGCACCGCGTTCCTCGAGGCCGGCACCGTGCGGTTCGTCGACGCGGTCGTCGAGGGCCTCGTCGAGATCGGCGTGCGTGCCCGCATCGGTGCGTGGGTCTGGGATCTCCCGCCCGAACCGGAGGTCTACCGCCAGATCACCGACGAGGCGGTCGAGCGGCTCGAGCGGACGCTCGCGGCGCACCGGTCCGTCGCCGGCGGCCGCATCCAGGCCTGGTCGATGATCGTGGGCCACACGACGTGCAGCGACGCACTCTGGCGGGCGGCCAAGGACGCCGCGGACCGTTGGGAGACCGGCCTCAACTTCCACATGTCGCCGGCTGCGACGGACCCGGAAGGATTCCTCGCCCAGTACGGGAAGCGACCGATCGAGCATCTCGCCGATCTCGGTGTGCTCGGCGCCAACGCCGTGCTCGTGCACTGCGTGCATGTCGATGACAACGAGATCAAGCTGCTCGCGCACCACCGGTGCAGCGTCGCGCACTGCCCGACGACCGCGCTCAAGGTCTCGTACGGCGTCACGCAGATCGGCAAGATGCCGGAGATGCGCGCCGCGGGGGTCAACGTCGCCATCGGGACCGACGGCAACAACGCATCGAATTACTCCGACATGATGCGCGCGACGTATCTCGTCGCCGGGCTGTTCAAGGACGCGCGCCGCGACCCGAAGATGTTCCCCGCAGAGGTCGCGTACGAGATGGCGACGCTCGGCGGCGCACGCGCCATCCTCTCGGAGCACGAGATCGGGTCGATCGAACCGGGCAAGCGCGCCGATCTCGTGCTCCACGATCGGGATCGCCCGGAATGGACGCCCTTGCTCAACGTCGCGAACCAGCTCGTGTGGGCAGCCGACGGTCGCGGCGTGCACACTGTGTTCGTCGACGGGCGGCGCGTCGTCGACGCCTACCGGCTCACGACGCTCGACGAACACGACCTCTACCGGCGCGCGCAGGCGGCGGGTGAGGCGATCGTCGCCCGGACCGGGCTGCCGGACCGGGCGAAGTGGCCCCGAATCTGAAAGGTCCTCGCCCTCATGGAGTACCGAGTACTCGGCCGCAGTGGCATCCAGGTCAGCGCGTTCTGCCTGGGCACGATGATGTTCGGCCGGTGGGGCAATCCCGATGCCGACGAGTGCATCGCGATGGTCGATGCCGCGCTCGACGCGGGTGTCAACTTCGTCGACACCGCCGATGTGTACGACTTCGGGACGTCGGAGGAGATTCTCGGCCGCGCGCTGAAGGGCCGGCGCGACGACGTCGTCGTGGCGACGAAGTTCTTCAACGCGATGAGCGACGACCCGAACCACCGCGGCAACTCGCGCCGGTGGGTCATGCGCGCCGTCGAGGACAGCCTCCGGCGCCTGGGGACCGACTGGATCGACCTGTACCAGGTGCACCGGCCCGACCCGAACACCGACATCGACGAGACGCTCGGCGCGCTGTCGGATCTCGTGCACCAGGGCAAGGTCCGCGCGATCGGCACGTCGACGTTTCCGGCGCACGAGCTCGTCGAGGCCCAGTGGATCGCCGAACGCCGCGGGCGCGAGCGCTTCGTGTCGGAGCAGCCGCCGTACTCCATGATGGTGCGCGGGATCGAGCGTGATGTCCTTCCGGTCTGCCAGAAGTACGGCCTCGGGGTGATGGTCTGGGCACCGCTCAACGGTGGGTGGCTGACCGGCAAGTACCTGGGTGGGCGGGCTCCGGAGGGTTCACGCGCGGCGCGCGAGCCCGACCACTTCGACTTCGAGGGCCCCGTCCACGAGCGCAAGCTCGCGATCGTGGAGCAGCTCGCGAAGGTCGCGGGGGACGCCGGCCTGGCGCTGGTCGACATGGCGCATGCCTTCGTGCTCGCCCATCCCGCGGTGACATCGGCGATCATCGGCCCGCGCACGCTGGAGCAGTGCCGAGAGGTCCTGCGCGGCAGCGGCGTGCGCCTCACCGCCGACGTGCTCGAGGCGATCGACGGCATCGTCCCGCCTGGCACCGACGTCAACCCCGCCGACCGCGGCTAACCGGCGTTCTTGCGTCGAATTTGCGCGCTCAGTCCGCGTTTTCGACGCAAGTTGCTACGCGTGGACGGCGTCGCGCAGGCGGCCGACGAGCGCGGCGGGGTCGGGAGAGCCCCACACGTTGCGCCCGAACGCGATCCCGGCCGCGCCGGCCTGCACCACGCCGCGGGCGACGGCGACGACGTCGTCCTCCGACGCCATCTTCGGGCCGCCGAGGGCGACGACCGGCGCGGGGCACGCCTCGACGACCGCGGTGAATTCCTCGGCCGGGCCCGGGCAGACGGTCTTGACGATGTCGGCGCCGAGCTCGACGGCGATGCGGGCCGCGCGGGCCACGTTGTCGGCGTTCCACTCGACGGCCTGGCCCCATCCGCCCGGGATGGCCTCGGCCATGACCGGCAGCCCGAGCAGCTCGCACTCGGATGCGAGACGGGCCAGGCGTAGGAGCGACTTGTCCTCGTCGGGCGCGCCGGGAAACACGAGGATCACCACCGCGTCGGCACCGATGGTGATCGCTTCCTCGGCGCGGTGCAGGATCGCCGACACGTCGGTCTGCGGGAGCCCGCCGAGCTCCGAGGTTCCGCCGTCGACGCGCAGGACGAGCCCGCACTCCGCGAACGTCTCGGCGTGCGACCGGGCAAGGTGCCATGTCGCGAGCACGGCGTCGGGCCGGCCGGATGCGATCGCCTGCATCGCGTCGAGCGGCGGCCCCTGGCCCATGTAGGCGGCGTGGTCGATCGCGACCATGCAGGACCGCCCGTCGCCCTTGACGATCCGCCGGAAGCGGCGCAGCTTGCCCGCGCCGACCGCAGAGCTCGCCGTCGCATCCTTCATCATGACGATCCCACCTGCCGCATGAACTCGTTGCCGTCCCAATAGTCGACGCGGTGCACGATCAGCCCGTCGCGGACGCGGAAGCGGAACACGCCTCGGATCGTCACCGGCCGGCCGTCGTAGCTACACGTCATACGGTACGGCACCGCGGCACGATCGCCGTCGACGATCCAGTCCTCCGGCTCGTAGCGCAGCTCGCGGAACCGCGACAGGAACTCCGGGAGGCGGGCACGGTAGGCGTCGCGGCCGCGGACGCTCGTGCCGAGCGCAGACGTGTGCTCGTTCCAGAAGTCGGGGGCGACGCACGATGCCGCGGCGTCGGCGTCGTGGGCGTTCAGCGCGTCGAGGTAGCGCGAGATCGTCTCGCGCGTGGTCACTTCCCTCCGCCCCACAGCTCCCGGATCGTCGAGAAGACCTTCTGGTTGTGCGAGAACTCGATCACGTTGCCGTCGGGATCCTTGACCGCGCAGATGTAGCCGATGTGCGCGGCCATGTCGCGCGGTTCCCACTCGAGCATGCCCATTTCCCGCGCCTTGTCGGCGATGCGGTCGACATCGTCGCGCGTCGGCATCTCGATCCCGATGTGCGCGAACGGCGCGAGCGTCGGATGCGGCTGCCCCGGCTCCTGGCCGAAGCGGCGCGCGACCTCGGGCAGGAACTCCGCGATCACGAGCACGAACGGATCCTCGACCTGCTTGTCGTTCGACAACCACGCTCCTCGCCCGTTCTCGTCCTCGTTGCGCGCCACGACGACGAGCGGTGTGAGCGTCGTGTAGAACTCGATCGCGCGGTCCAAGTCGCTGACCGGAATGGCAACGTGCGTCCACCGCGGCTGGGTGAGCATCACACCTCTCCTTCGAATTCGTCGGGAGCGAGCGGGGTCGCGACGTCGTCGCGGACCAGCCGCATGATGTGCGCGGCGCGTCCCTCCCACGACGTCGGTGGGCCGACGCGGTAGAACGGCGACCGCAGGTTGCGCATCAGCTCAGTCACCATGTCGGTGTCTTCCTTGTTGGTCTGCTCCAGCGATTGGAGCTGCTCCTCCTGCTCCTCGATCGGCTTGCCGATGCCGTAGATGCGCGAGAACAGGCGTGTGCGGTCGGGAGCGATCGGGTCGGCCCTGACCATGATGAGCTGCGTCGGGTAGGGGAGTGGCGTCAGGTTCGGGTAGATGAAGTCGGCGTAGTGGCCCTTGAGCTGCTCCTCGGGGAGGTCGGTCCTTCCCCCCGACGGGTCCTCCACGTCGAGCTTGTGCGGCTTGTAGCCGCTGCACGTCCGGCCTTCGAACCGCACGATCGTGTCGAGGCTCTTGCGCCGGTCGTTGAGGCGACGGTGCACGAAGCGCACGTGGTAGTCGTCGTTGGAGTTCTCGGCGAACGCCTTCCAGTTGATCGGGTACGTCTGGTCGAGCTCGCGGTGGTAGCGCGTGAAGCGCTCGAAGCCGTAGCGGTCGTAGCGGTCCGCGAGCGGCGCGATCCACTCACGGAACGGCGGCGCCTTGCGCGAGAGGCAACCGAACACGAGCTTGCCCCACGCGACCTCGATGCGAATGGGCACGAGGCCGTAGCGCTCCTTGTCGAGACCCTCGGGGTACATGCGCTTCTCGTCGGGGATCCCGATGAGCGAGCCGTCGATCGCGTACGCCCAGTTGTGGTACGGGCAGGTGAGCGTCTTGCCGCAGTGACCGGCCGGCTCGAACGCGAGGCCGGACGCGCGGTGCCGGCAGTTGTTGAGGAAGCCCCGCACCGAGCCGTCGGTCTGGCGGATCACGATCACCGGCTGGTAGCCGATCTGACCGGTGATGTAGTCGCCCGGTTGCCGGAGGTCCTCGGTGTCGCCGAGCCAGATCCACGAGCGGCCGTAGACGCGGATCATCTCGAGGTCGAACAGGTCCTGGTCGTAGACCTCGTACGGCTGGAGCATCGGGCTGTCGGGCGGCGACTGCACGAGGCCGGCCGTCTCGGCGACCCACTGGCGGCGGCGCTCGGTCATCCGGTCTGCGAGGAGCGTGTCGTCCATCATCACCCCGGAGCGTACGACCGGAGGATCACTCGTTGAATGTGCCCACGGCACAGGATTGGAGGCTCGCCGCCCACGCGCGCCCGATCCCTTCGGTGTCGCGGCCCAACGCAATCTTCGCTCAGTGCGCGATCGCCCACTTGTCGGGTTCGCGGCGGCTCGATGGGCGATCGTGCGCCGGGGGCCCACGGCCGGGGAGCGGCGCCGTGGTAGCCTGCCCGGCCGTACCTCTACCGGACGAAGGTTCCAGCGCGCGCGATGCCCGACAAGACCGCGACCATCAGTGAGCACCGTCTCCACGAGACCGACACCGGCTCGCCCGAGGTCCAGATCGCAATCCTGACGGAGCGGATCCGGCACCTCACGGAGCACATGAAGGTCCACAAGAAGGACTTCCACAGCCAGCGGGGCCTGCTGATGCTCGTCGGCCGCCGTCGCCGCCTGCTCGACTACCTCCGGCGCAACGACGTCGCGCGGTATCGGGCGATCATCGCCAAGCTCGGCATTCGCCGGTAGCGACCTGTCCCATGAGGAGCGGCTCGTCCGCTCCTCATCTTCTCTAGGCATACGAACAGCTCGGCGGGAGCGACGTCGGTTGTCAGTCGCGAGCGCCCGGGAGCGGCGACCAGCCTCCGGACGCTGACAACTGGGAACCGGTTCCTCTCGCCCGACGAGAGGAACATTGCATGAGCGACCAAGCCGTACGCGTCAGCGGTCCCGTCAACGCGGAGGGTCTCGAGATGACCCTCGAGACGGGCAAGCTCGCCAAGCTCGCCGACGGCGCGGTGACCGTGAAGATCGGCGGCACGACCGTGCTGTCGACCGTCTGTACCAGCAAGCCCCGCGAAGGCATCGACTTCTTCCCGCTCACCGTCGACGTCGAGGAGCGGATGTACGCGGCGGGCAAGATCCCCGGGTCGTTCTTCCGTCGCGAAGGACGCCCGGGTGAGCATGCGATCCTCACCGCCCGGCTCACCGACCGGCCGCTGCGCCCGTCGTTCCCCGACGACTTCCGCAACGAGGTGCAGGTCATCGCGACGATCCTGGGTGTCGACCTGGAGAACCCGCACGACATCGCGTCGATCAACGGTGCATCCGCCGCGCTCGTCGTGTCCGGGATCCCGTTCGACGGCCCGATCGGCGCGGTGCGGCTCGCCCATCTCGACGGCGAGTGGGTCGCGCACCCGACGTTCGAGGAGGGCGACCGGTCGACCTTCGAGATCGTGGTCGCGGGCCGCGAGCTCGCGAGCGGCGACGTCGCGATCATGATGGTCGAGGCCGGGGGCACCGAAGCCGCCTGGGAGCTCTACCAGGCCGGCGCGCCCAAGGTCACCGAGGAGGTCATCGCGCAGGGGCTCGAGGAGGCCAAGCGCTGGATCGCGGCGTCGTGCGAGCTGCAGCGCCGCCTGCGCGAGGAGTACGAACGCGTCCACGGCCCGATCGCGCCGATCGAGTACCTCCCGGCGATCGACTACACGCCCGAGGTCTACGCCGCGGTCAAGCAGCACTGCGAGCCCACCGTGTCGGAAGCCATGAAGATCGCCGACAAGGCGCAGCGCAACGAGCGCCTCGACGTGATCGAGGCCGAGCTGGTCGGCGCGCTCGTCGGGCTCGAGGAGCGGCCCGGGCCCTACGCCGAGCAGGCGACGTTCGTCAAGCGGGCGTTCCGCTCGCTCCAGAAGGAGGTCGTCCGCTCCCGCATCGTCAACGAGGGCGTCCGCATCGACGGGCGGGGTCCGGCCGACATCCGGCCGCTGAGCGCCGAGGTCGGTGTCGTGCCCACCGCGCACGGCACGGGGTTGTTCCAGCGGGGCGAGACGCAGGTCCTCTCCGTCACGACGCTCGGCATGCCGCGCATGGAGCAGATGCTCGACACGATCACGCTCGACGAACGCAAGCGGTACCTCCATCACTACAACTTCCCGCCGTTCTCGACCGGCGAGACGGGCCGAGTGGGATCGCCCAAGCGCCGCGAGATCGGCCACGGCGCGCTCGCGGAGCGGGCGCTCGTGCCGGTCGTTCCCGACGCGCAGGAGTGGCCCTACACGATCCGCGTCGTCTCCGACGTCCTCGCCTCGAACGGTTCGACGTCGATGGCCTCGGTGTGCGGTTCGACGCTCTCGCTGATGGACGCCGGCGTGCCGATCAAGTCGCCGGTCGCCGGCATCGCGATGGGTCTCGTGTACCACGAGGGCAAGTACACGACGCTCACCGACATCCTCGGCGCCGAGGACGCGTTCGGCGACATGGACTTCAAGGTCGCGGGCACCGACGAATTCGTGACCGC
>Ga0073934_10009513_pt1 | contig 12430 bp, 10 predicted proteins | sample LarsenN4metaG_FD_76834 | JGI IMG/M metagenome (GOLD analysis project Ga0073934, IMG submission 76834) | Hot spring sediment bacterial and archeal communities from British Columbia, Canada, to study Microbial Dark Matter (Phase II) - Larsen... ... | reverse complement strand
GCCGAGCCGGCCGGATGCGGTGACGCCCTCGCCCAGCCGAATGATGCGCGAGAATGCATCGACCACGCGAAAGCCGTCCCGCGTGGCGCGCGCCACCAAGAGCCGGCAATTGTTGGTGCCGAGATCGAGCGCGGCATAGGTCGCGCTTGCCGCGGCCGCCCTGCCGCCGCCGTGGCGCATGTGCCGAAAGGGCGACCGCCGGTCCCGCCGGGGGCCGCGCGGGTCCCGGTCGGGCGCGGGGTCGAGGCCGGTCGCCCGGACCTCGTCTTCCATCGAATGCCTTTCCCCGCGCCGAAGCCGCCGGCTGCGGCCTGGACTCGACGACGCGGCGGTGATGTCAACTTCACGGGAAAGTGTAGCAGCGGTGGCGGCGTGCGCAACTCTGGGCCTCCGCCAGAACATGACGGAAACCTTCGGCTGTGCTTGTCGAACGCGGCATGCTCCGATATCTGGATAGCGCATGCCGCCGGGCGCCCGTCGTGGCGCCGCTCTCGCCGCAAGCCGCAATCTTGCGACTTGCGGCGATGCATTGCCGCAGAGGCCGGGTCGGTCAGCGGCCGAGGCCGATCGGGCCGCCGGCCGGCCAGCCCATCGGATGGGGTCCGGAACGCTCATGAATATCCAGGATAACGTGAACGCGCGATCACAATACGCCATTGGCCGGCCGGTGCTGCGCAAGGAAGACGCCACGCTTCTGCGCGGGCAGGGTCGCTACACCGACGACATCAGCCTCAATGGTCAGGCCCATGCCTACATCTTGCGCAGCCGTCACGCGCACGGCCGCATTCGTTCGATCGACATCGCCAAAGCCAAGGCGATGCCGGGCGTGCTCGGCGTCTACACCGGCGCCGATCTGAAGGCCTATGGCACGCTGCAGTCGGCGCTGCCGTTCAAGAATCGCGACGGCTCCGAGATGAAGAAGCCGGGGCGGCCGGCGCTGCCGACCGACAAGGTGCGCTTCGTCGGCGATCCGATCGCCTGCGTCGTGGCCGAGACCCTGCTGCAGGCGAAGGATGCGGCGGAGGCAATCGAGGTCGACATCGAGCCCTTGCCGGTCGTCACCCAGCCGGAAGACGCCGTGCGCCCCGGCGCGCCGGCGATTTTCGACGACGTGCCGGGCAATGTCGCGCTCGACTTCCATTACGGCGACAGCGAGAAGGTGGCCGCCGCGTTTGCCCGCGCCGCGCACACGGTCAAGCTGCGGCTCGTCAACAACCGCCTGATCGTCAATGCCATCGAGCCGCGCGCCGCCATCGCAAGCTACGACCGCGCGAGCGAACGCTTCACGCTCTACTCGGTGAGCCAAGGCGTGATGGGGCTGAAGGCCGGGCTGGTCAACGTGATGAAGGTCGCCCCCGACAGGATGCGGGTCGTCACCGGCAACGTCGGCGGTTCCTTCGGCATGAAAGCGCAGGTGTACCCCGAATACGTCTGCATCCTGCATGCCGCGCGCGAACTCGGGCGGCCGGTGAAATGGACCGACGAGCGCTCGACCAGTTTCGTCTCCGACAACCACGGCCGCGATCACGTGCAGACCGCCGAGCTCGCCCTCGACAGCGAAGGCCACTTCCTCGCCGTGCGGCTGACCGGCTACGGCAACCTCGGCGGCTTCCAGGGCGCCATGGCGCCGCAACCGCCGACGCTGAACATCGTGCGCAACGTGGCAAGCCTCTACCGCACGCCGCTGCTCGAAGTTTCGACCAAGTGTGTGTTCACCAACACCACCTTCGTCAGTCCCTATCGCGGCGCCGGGCGCCCCGAGGGCAACTACTTCATGGAGCGGCTGATCGACTATGCCGCGGCCGAGACCGGCTTCGACCGCATCGAGCTCCGGCGCAAGAACCAGATTCGCAGGAGCGACATCCCCTACAAGGCCGCGTCAGGGGCCACCTACGATAGCGGCGACTTTCCGGCGATCCTGCGGCAGGCACTCGAGGCCGCCGACTGGAAGGGGTTCGGCAAGCGCCGGCGCGAGAGCAAGCGGCGGGGCAGGCTGCGCGGCATCGGCGTCGGCTGCTACCTCGAAGTGACGGCGCCCGCCAGCAAGGAGATGGGCGGCATCAGCTTCGATCCCGACGGCGGCATCACCATCCGCACCGGCACGCTCGACTACGGCCAGGGCCACGCCACCCCGTTCGCACAGGTGCTGTGCGAGCGGCTCGGCGTTCCGTTCGAAAAGGTCCGTCTGCTGCAAGGCGACAGCGATGAACTCTTGGCCGGCGGCGGCACCGGCGGATCGCGCTCGATGATGAATTCCGGCCAGGCGATCGTCGAAGCCGCCGACAAGGTGATTGAACAAGGCCGGCAGATCGCCTCGCATGCGCTCGAAGCCGCAGCCAGCGACATCGAGTTCAGGGACGGGCGCTTCGTCGTGGCCGGCACCGATCGGTCGATCGGCATCATGGAGCTTGCCGACAAGCTGCGCACGGGCGCGCTGAAGCTTCCTCCCGACGCACCGCAGTCGCTCGACGTCAAGCACGTCAGCGACGGGGCCCCCTCGGCCTATCCCAACGGCTGCCACGTCTGCGAGGTCGAGATCGATCCCGACACCGGGGAAATCGAGATCGTCAAATACACCGCGGTCAACGACTTCGGCACCATCATCAATCCCATGCTGGTGGATGGACAGACGCACGGCGGCGTGGTGCAGGGCATCGGCCAGACGCTGCTGGAACACACCGTCTACGACGAGCAGGGACAGTTGCTGACCGGCTCCTACCTCGATTACGCCATGCCGCGCGCGCACCACGTGCCCGACTTCGCCGTGTACAGCCACCCGGTTCCGGCCAGGACCAATCCGCTCGGCGTCAAGGGTTGCGGCGAGGCCGGCTGCGCCGGTTCGCTCACCTCGATCATGAACGCCGTGGTCGATGCGCTTTCGGTCTACGGCATCAAGCACATCGACATGCCGGCCACCCCGCAGCGGGTGTGGCGCGCCATCCAGGACGCGAAATCGCGGCAATGACCGCTTCGAGCGAACTCGGCGGCCTTGCGCGCCGTGCCGGCGATGTGCAGCTCATCGGCGGGGTGAGTGCGGCGCATTTCGTCAGCCATTACTACATCCTGGTGCTGCCGCCGCTGTTTGCCTTCATTCGCGCCGACTACGGCGTGAGCTACACCGAGCTGGGGCTTGCGCTGACGGTCTTCAACGCGGTGTCCGCGCTGTTGCAGACACCGGCGGGATTCCTGATCGACCGCTTCAACGCGCGACTGATCCTGGTCGCGGGCCTGCTGATCGGCGCCGCCGGCCTCGTGATTGCGGCTGCGGTCCACTCCTACTGGGTGCTGGTCGTCATGTTCGGCCTGATGGGGCTCGGCAACACGGTCTATCACCCGGCCGATTACGCGCTGCTGTCGCGCCATGTCTCGCCCGAGCGGATGAGCCAGGCCTATTCGCTGCACACCTTCGCGGGCCTGCTCGGCAGCGCCGCGGCGCCCGCCGGGATGCTGTTCGCGCACGCTTTGTTCGGCTGGCGCGGCGCCTTCATCAGCGCCGCGGCGCTCGGCCTGCTCGCCGCCGGGATGCTGCTGCTGCAGGGCGACGCCCCCGCACGCGGTGCCGCCAGGCCGCACGAGGGCGCGGCCTTGGACGGCAGTTGGCGGCTCCTGCTCAGCCCGCCGATCCTGATCAATTTCCTGTTCTTCACGCTGCTCGCCTTCGGCAATTACGGACTGATGAACTTCGCCGTCGTGGCCCTCGGCGCAACGCACGGCACCCCGGTCGCCGCTGCCAACGCCGCGCTGTCGGGCAACCTGTTCATGGCCGCCTTCGGCGTCCTGCTTGGCGGCGTGATCGCGGCGCGAACGGCGAGACACGGGCTGACCGTATCGCTCGGCCTGCTTGCGGCCGGCCTCTGCACGCTCCTGGTCGGCCTTGTCGATCTTTCCACCTGGCCGCTGGTGCTGGCGATGTCGCTGACCGGACTGTGCTTCGGCCTGGTGATGCCCTCCCGCGACATGATCGTGCGCGCGGTCACCCCGCCCGGCGCCTTCGGCAAGGTGTTCGGCTTCGTCACCAACGGATTCAACATCGGCGGCATCCTTTCACCGCTTTTGTTCGGGGCACTGATGGACCGCGGCGAGCCGGCGCTCGTGTTCTGGGTGATCGCCGCGAGCACGGCCGCCTGCGTCGTGACGCTGGCCCTCATGCCGCGACGCCGCGCGGGCTGAGGCGCAGGGTCCCGGTCGATGGCGGCCCCAAGCCAGCAACCCGGCGCGGCAACCACCGCGGTCCCCTTGCTCAGTGCGCTGCTGCTGTTGTGGCTTGCAGGCGTCGCGCTTCGGCTGACGATTCTCGCGGTGCCGCCCGTCATCCCGCTCATCCATGCCGACCTGCACATGACCGAAACGCAGGTCGGCATCCTCTCCGGCCTGCCCATGGTGCTGTTTGCCGGCGCCGCCATCGCCGGCTCGCTGCTGATTGCGCGGCTCGGCGCACTCACCACACTCGTCACCGGCCTGCTCTTGTGCGCGCTCGGCTCGGCGCTGCGCGCCGTGGGTCCGAGTCTTGCGATGCTCTACGCCGGCACCGTGGTAACCGCGTTTGGCGTCTCCGTCATGCAGCCGTCCTTGCCGCCGCTGGTGCGCGCCTGGGCGCCGCGGCGGATCGGTCTTGCCACGGCGGTCTACACCAACGGTCTGCTCGTCGGCGAGGTCCTGCCGGCGGCGCTGACCATCCCGCTGCTGCTGCCGGCGGTGGGGCAGAGCTGGCGATGGAGCTTCGTCGCCTGGGCCGTGCCGGTCGTGTTGATCGCCGCGATCGTGCTTGCCATGGCGCCGCGCGCCGAGACGGTCGCGCCGACGGCAGCGACGCCGCATCGCCGCTGGTGGCCGGACTTCCGCAATCCGCTGATCTGGCGCATCGGCTTTCTGCTCGGCAGCGTCAATGCGATGTACTTCGCGCTCAACGGCTTTCTCCCCGATTATCTCACCCATGCCGGCCGCGCCGACCTCGTCGCCGGCGCGCTCACCGCTCTCAACCTCGGCCAGATTCCCGCCTCGCTGCTGCTCCTGGTGGCGGCCGAGCGGCTGGTGCGGACGGTCTGGTCCTATCTCGTCTGCGGGCTCACCTGCCTTGCCGCCGTGCTGATGATGGTTGCCGGCGGACCGTGGGCAGTCGCCGGCGCCGCCGTGTTCGGATTCTTCGGCGCCGCGATCCTGATCCTGGTGCTGGCGCTGCCGCCGCTGCTCAGCGCGCCCGAGGACCTGCATCGGCTCACCGCCGGCATGTTCACCATCAGCTACTCCTGCGCCGTCGTCATCCCGATTGTCAGCGGGGCGCTGTGGGACCTGTCCGGATGGCCCTCGCTCACGCTGCTGCCGATCGGGCTCTGCGCGCTGCTCGTGGTCGGGCTTGCGCCAAGCGTCGTGCTGCGCGACAAAAACACGGCGGAGGTTCCCCGTGGGTGACAGTTACGGCGTGGTGAAGGTGGCGGCGGTGCAGGCCGCCTCGGTCTTCCTCGACCGCGAAGCCTCGACCGCGAAGGCCTGCCGGCTGATCCGCGAAGCCGGCGCCAACGGCGCCCGCGTGATCGGCTTTCCCGAGGGTTTCATCCCGGCGCATCCGGTGTGGTACCACCACCACGCCGCGACCAGCGCCATCGCCAACCGCCTTGCGGTCGAGCTGTTCAAGAATGCGGTGGAGATTCCAGGGCCGCAGACCGATGCGCTGTGCGAGGCCGCGCGCGACGCCGGCGCCTACGTCGTCGTCGGCGTGTGCGAGAAGTTGCCGAACACCACCGGCACCATGTTCAACAGCCAGATCTACATCGGTCCCGACGGTCGCATCATCCGCAAGCACCAGAAGATCATGCCGACGGTCGGCGAGCGGCTCGTTCACATGGGCGGCTACGGCGACACCTTCGGCGCCTTCGCCAGCGAGTTCGGCCCGATGTCGGGCCTGATCTGCGGCGAGAACTCCAATCCGCTCGCGGTGTTTGCGCTGATCGCCGAGGGCACGCGCATCCATGTCATGAGCTGGCCCAACCATTTCCCGACCAGCGGCGACCCGTTGCGCAATCGCGTGGCAATCGATTCGCAGGCGTTTGCGCAGATGAGCAAGGCCTTCGTGATCTCGGCCTGCGGCACGGTCGACGAGCGCATGATCGAGGTGCTCAAGGCCGGTCCGGAAGGGGAGAGGTTCCTGCGCAACCCCGATTGCTGCGGCGGTTCGATGATCGTCGATCCGCTCTCGCGCATCATTGCCGGGCCCATGGGCGCGGAGGAAGGCATTCTCTACGCGGACTGCAATCTCGAACTCGGCATTCAGATGAAGCTGCGGCACGATTTTGCCGGCCATTACAACCGGCCGGACATTTTCCAGGTCCACGTCAATCGCGCCGCGCCGCAGCTCTATCGCGTGCATAACGACGCCGCGGCAATCGAGCGCGACGAGCGCGGACGCCTTGCCGCTCCGCCGGCCCGCCTGGCCCCACCGGTGGACGAATGAAGGGACGAAATCCGCCGCATCCGCCTCGTCTCGCCAGGGACGTCTTTGAAGCCGCCCACTCGCGCATCTCCTGTCGCTGGTTTCTCGACCGGCCGGTCGACCCGCGCATCATCCGCGACTTGATCGTGCGCGCGCAGCGCGCCGCCTCGGGCGGCAATCTGCAATCCTGGTTCGTGGACGCGCTCACCGGCGAGCCGCTTAACGAGCTCAAGCGGCGCGCCGCGGCCGCGATCGCCGGACGCAATCCGCGCCAGTTCGAGACCGAATATCCGATCTATCCGGAAAAGATGTGGGAGCCCTATCTTGGCCGGCGCGAGCACCACGGCACGCAGCTCTACGGCGCGCTCGGCATTCCCCGCGACGACGATGCGCGCAGGCTCGAACAGTTCAAGCGCAACTTCGAATTCTTCAACGCGCCGGTCGGCCTGTTCATCAGCATCGACCGCCGCCTGGGCCCCGGCCAATGGGCTGATCTTGGCGGCTATGTGCATGCGCTTGCCGTTCTCGCCCGCGGCTACGGCCTCGACACCTGCCCGCAGGAGGCCTGGGCGCGGCTCTATAAGGTGGTGGGCGAATTCCTCAAGCTGCCGCCGGAGCGCATGCTGTTCTGCGGCATGGCGATCGGCTACGGCGATCGCAGCCACCCGGCCAACAGCTTCCGCTCCCCGCGCGCGGCGCTGTCGGAGTTCTGCACCTTCCACGGTTTCGACCACCTGGACGGCCCCGGCGCCGGCCTCGATGCGGCCGCGGCGGACAGGGTCGATGCGGCGAAGGACGGTTGAATCAGGCGCTTGGCAGGACCCGCGTGTCCCGGCGGGCGCCCCGCCCGCGGGGGACCTTGGCAGCCGGCCGCTGCGCCAGGGGCGCCGGGTGTGCTATAGACGCATCCGTTCGGACCCTTTGCCACCGGGAGGCCCGCCATGAGCTTGCAAACGCTGGGGTATATCGGCCTTCGGACCCGCAACCTGGACGACTGGGCCACCTATGCCAGCCGCTTCCTCGGCATGCAGCTCGTCGACAAGAGCCGCGGCACCGCCTCCTTCCGCATGGACGACAAGAAGCAGCGGCTCGTGGTGCAGGAGGCCGACGCCGAGGCGCCGGGCTTCTTCGGCTGGGAGGTCGCCGATGCGGCGGCGCTCGATGCCTACGCCGCGCGGCTCGAGCGGCACAAGGTCCAGTTCGCGCGCGGCTCGCGCGCGCTGGCCGAGGAGCGCAAGGTGCGCGATCTCATCGTCTTGTCCGACCCCGCCGGCAATCGCCTCGAGGTCTTTCACGGCGCCGAGACCACGACCGATCCGTTCAAGCCGGGCCGCGCCATTTCCGGGTTCCGCACCGGGCCGCTCGGCATGGGGCACGCCGTGCTCCATTGCGACCGGATCGACAGCATCGTGCCGTTCTACCGAGACGTTCTGGGCTTCCGGCTGAGCGACTACTTCCTCAAGCCGTTTGCGGCCTATTTCTTCCACGTCAATCCGCGCCATCACAGCGTGGCCTTCATCGAATCGGGGAAGGCCGGCGGCATCCACCACCTGATGGTCGAGACCTGCTTCCTCGACGACGTGGGCCAGGGCTACGACCTGGCGCTGCAGAAGCCGGAGATGATCGCGACCACCTTCGGCCGGCACTACAACGACCAGGTGCATTCGTTCTATTCCTGGTCGCCGTCGAAGTTCATGTTCGAATACGGCTGGGGCGGGCGCAGCATCGACGTGGAGAACTGGCAGCCCGAGGAGATCACCCAGGGACCGAGCCTGTGGGGCCACGAACGCTACTGGCTCAACGAGGAGCAGCGCAACCAGGCGCGCGAGCTTCGCATCCGCAATGCCGAGGCGGGCTATCGGCTGCCGCTCAATGTGATGGAAGGAAACTACAAGGTCGCCCGCGACGTCTGCCCGTGGTGGAACGCAACCGCGCCTGCGCGCAAGACGGGTTAGGCCGCGCGAGGAGGGCAAACCGGGCGCTCCCGGCCGCGCAGCCGCGCCCGCCAGGCGAGATCGATCCCGCCTCGGGCATGCGCGGTTCGGATACGTCCGCCGATGCAGGAGAGCGCCGTCGCGAGCCGGCGCGGATGACAACGGCACCGGGAGGCAGCAACGCCATGAACATTCCCGTTCAGCCAAGCGGCGGCAACGTCGCGCTTTCGGCGGAATGGCCCGAGGGCGCGCTCACCCGCGTGCCCTACTGGATCTACCAGTCACCCGAAATCTACGCGGCCGAGCAGCGGCGCATCTTCGAAGGCCCGGTCTGGAACTTCCTCTGCCTCGAAGCGGAGGTGGCGCGGCCGGGCGATTACCGCACGAGCTTCGTCGGCACGATGCCGGTGATCGTGGCGCGCGACTTCGACGACGAGATCTACGCGTTCGAGAACCGTTGCGCGCACCGCGGCGCGCTCATCGCCCTCGACTCCGGCGGCACGGCGCGCGACTTCACCTGCGTCTATCACGCCTGGACCTACGACCTGAAAGGCAATCTCAAGGCCGTGGCGTTCGAGGACGGCGTGGCCGGCAAGGGAGGCATGCCGCGCTCCTTCTGCCGTGCCGACCACGGCCCGCGCAAGCTGCGCATTGCCACGTTCTGCGGGCTCGTCTTCGGCAGCCTGAGCGACGACGTTCCGCCGATCGAGGAATATCTCGGCGATGAGATCGCAAGCCGCATCGCGCGCGTGCTGCACAAGCCCGTGGTCGTGACCGGGCGCTGCACCCAAGCGCTGCCCAACAACTGGAAGCTCTATTTCGAGAACGTCAAGGACACCTATCACGCAAGCCTGCTGCACACGTTCTTCACCACCTTCCGCATCAACCGCCTGTCGCAGCGCGGCGGACTTGTGATCGACGCGAGCGGCGGCAACCACGCAAGCTTTTCCTATTTCGACCCCGCTGCCACCGATCACAACTATTCGGCCCTGGGGCTACGCTCGGAAAAGGAGGACTTCGCGCTCAAGGATGCGAGCCTGATGGACGTGATCGACGAATTCGGCGACGGCTGCAACATGCAGATTCTCACCGTGTTTCCGAATTTCGTGCTGCAGCAGATTCAGAACGCGCTGGCCGTGCGGCAGGTGCTGCCCAAGGGGCTCGAACGGACCGACCTGAACTGGACCACCTTCGGCTTTGCCGACGACACGGCGGAGATGCGCCTGCGCCGCCTGCGGCAGAACAATCTCGCCGGCCCGGCCGGATACGTCTCCATGGAGGACGGCTGCGTCGGCGGCTTCGTGCAGCGCGGGATCGCGGCGGCCGGCGACGAGCGCGCGGTGATCGAGATGGGCGGCTCTTCCACGGTCGCCGAGGGCACGCGCGCGACCGAGGCCTCGGTGCGCGGCTTCTGGAAGTGCTACCGCCGGCACATGGGCCTCTGACAGGTACGGTCCGAGAGCCATGGCCGGTTTGATCTCACTTGAGCGCATCATCGCGTTGCAGGCCGCCTATGTCCGCTGCATCGACAGCGATGCGCTCGAGGCCTGGCCGGACTTCTTCACCGAGGACTGTCTCTACAAGGTGACGACCGCGGAAAACCAGAAGAACGGCTACGAGGCCGGCATCATCTACGCCGACACCAGGCGCATGCTGATCGACCGCGTCGCCGCCTTGCGCGAGGCCAACGTCTACGAGCGGCAGAGCTATCGCCACATCCTCGGCCTGCCGACGATCGTCGCCGACGACGGCGCAGGGACGCAGAGCGAGACGCCGTTTCTGGTCGTGCGCATCATGCGCGACGGCCACAGCGAGATCTTTGCCAGCGGCGTCTATCGCGACACCTTTGTTGCCGCCGGCAACGATCTGAAGCTCGCGCGGCGGATCGTCGTGTGCGATTCCTCGCGCATCGACACGCTGATGGCGCTGCCGCTGTGAGCGCAAGGCTGCGAATGGCCTCCTGTGCAACCGTGCAGCCCCGTGCGGAGGCTGTCCGCGGCTCCGCACGCGGCGCAAGGCTGCAGGCGCTCCATGTCGCGGAGTCGGAAGCCGCATGACCTTCAGCGTGTCGGTTGCGAATACGGACTATCGCTTTCCCTGTGAGCCGAACGAATCGGTGCTCGACGCAGCCCAGCGCGCGGGCCTGGAAATCCCCTATTCCTGCCGCAAGGGCGTGTGTGGCACCTGCAAGGGCCGCGTCGTCGCCGGCGAGGTGCGCGCCTACGCCGGCGACGCGCTCGGCGCCGAAGACCGCGCTGCAGGCGCGGTGCTGTTCTGCAACGCCAGGCCGCGATCCGATCTCGTGATCGCGCCGCGCGCCGTCGCCAGGGTCGATCCCTTTGCGCGCAAGACCGTCACTGCGCGGGTGTTCCGCCTGGTGCGGCTCGCGGACGACGTGATGCTGGTCCATCTGCGCTTTCCCGCCGGCGTCCGCGTCCGCTTCAAGGCCGGCCAGCACCTCAACCTCATTCTCGACAACGGCGAGCGACGCGACTTCTCGATGGCCAACCCGCCGCGCGAAAGCGACGGCGCCCAGCTCCACATCCGCCACGTCCCGGGTGGCGCATTCACCGGCTACGTGTTCGAAAAGCTCCGGCGCGGCGACCATCTGCGGGTCGAGATTCCGTTCGGGGACTTCACGCTGCGCGAAAGCGCAAAGCCGATCCTGTTCGTTGCCGGATCGACCGGATTCGCCCCGATCAAGTCGATGATCGAGGACATGATCATAAGAGGGATCGTCCGCGACATGACGCTCTACTGGGGAGCGCGCCAGCTGTCCGGCCTCTATTCCGATCTGCCCCGGCGCTGGGCCGAGCGCCTTCCACATTTCAAATACGTGCCGGTGCTGTCGGACCTGCCCGAGCGCGGCGTTCGCCACAACCTCGTGCACCGTGCGGTGCTGGAGGATCATCCCTCGCTTGCCCGCTTTCAGGCCTATGTCTGCGGCGTGCCGGTGATGACCGCCGCCGCACGGACTGAGTTTCTCGCCGCGGGCCTGCCGGCGGACGAGTTCTTCGCCGACGCCTTCGTGACCCGCGCCGAAGTCGCCGCCGCCGGTCCCTAAGCCGGTTAACGCGCTGGTTCATCATTTCCGTAAGGTTTCCGGCAATCCTGCAAGTCTTTGATTCACGCGGCCGAAACCTCTCGCCGCTAGGCTCGCGTCCCGACGCCCCGGGATCGCGCCGATGGTCAAATCCGAACCCCTCCCCGCTCTCGACATTCGCGGATTGAGCAAGGCGTTTGACCGCCCGGCGGTCGCCGGCCTCGATCTCTGCGTGCACCGCGGCGAGTTCTATTCGCTGCTTGGCCCGAACGGGGCGGGCAAGACCACGACCCTGCGCATGGTGGCGGGCCTGTTGCGCCCTGACGCAGGCTCGATCGCGGTGTTTGGCATCGATGCGCTCGCCGATCCCGTCGCGGCCAAACGCATCATGGCCTGGGTGTCCGACGAGCCGATGATCTACGACAAGCTCACGCCGTTCGAGTACCTGGAGTTCGTCGCCAGGCTTTGGGGAATTGACGCTGCTGCCGCCGAACGGCGTGCCAACGACCTGATTGGCTGGCTCGGCCTCGGCCCGCACGCGCACGAGCGCTGCGAGGGCTTCTCCCGGGGCATGCGCCAGAAGGTCGCGCTCGCCGGCGCGCTGGTTCACGATCCGCGTCTGATCATCCTCGACGAACCGCTGACCGGCCTCGATGCCGGCTCCGCGCGCCAGGTCAAGACCGTGTTGCGCGAGCGCGTGGCCGCCGGCGGCACCGTCATCATGACGACCCACATCCTGGAAGTGGCCGAGCGCATGGCCGACCGCATCGGCGTCATTGCCGGCGGTCGCCTGATCGCGCAGGGCACGCTCGACGAGCTGCGCATCAAGACCGGGCGCGGCGAGGACAGCCTGGAGGACACCTTCCTCGCCCTCGTCGCCGAACAGGCGCAGGCCGCGTGAACGCGGTGCGCGCATCCGCCTCCCTCGCCTGGCTTGCGCATCACGAATGGCGCCTGGCCTGGCGGGACTGGTGGTCGATGCTGACCGCCGGCCGGCCGCGCCGCGCGCGCGTCGTCATGCTGGCG
>Ga0073934_10009512_pt1 | contig 12430 bp, 13 predicted proteins | sample LarsenN4metaG_FD_76834 | JGI IMG/M metagenome (GOLD analysis project Ga0073934, IMG submission 76834) | Hot spring sediment bacterial and archeal communities from British Columbia, Canada, to study Microbial Dark Matter (Phase II) - Larsen... ... | reverse complement strand
GTATATTTGATACAGAAACTGGAACAACTCATGGGGATGGTCAAGTACTAGCCTAATTGAGAACTGCTCTGGAACGAACAAATCACGGATCGCAGTAATTACAGTCTGGAATAACAGTTCCTGCACCAACTACACTCATAGATTTACCTGGCGCGGCCTCGTAACCGCTACATCAGTAAACAGGAAAAACAGAATGCATCAGGCTATCTTGTTCGCTAGAAGCAATTAGGGAAGCTTTCTATAACCTACTTTTATTACAGAGACGAGCTCATCAGCGAGTTAGGAAAGCAAGATGTGCGCAGATGATGGTCATATCTGTGACATAAAGAAATATTGAGATCTACATCATAAGAGTCGGTCAACTTATAAAGCCTTCCGAATCGGACAAAAAATGTATTGAAATTGCATGGGAAAAGTTGTATAGTATTTCTGATGCGCCAAAAGAGTACAGGTTTATAAAGGGAGGCAAGCCACTCTCCAACTTTTTTGAATCGAAATCTTAGTTTCGCACGTTCCTGAGTTTCAACTTCGATCATCACCATCCACACTCTCATTACCGGGTGAATGTTCCTGGTGGATTTACGCTGCCTGGAGCGAAATGGTTATTTCTGACTTTAAAGGAGAATGAATCATGGCCCATTTGAATATCAAAGCCCTGTCTGCCGATCTCGTCCGAAATCAGGCTCGCTGGCAGGCGCGTCAAACGCCGCAATCGAACCTGAGCGACGAAGCCAAGCGGCGTCTTCTTGGTGTGAAACTCGATGAAGAGTCCCGTGCCAGGGCGATGGCAGTCAGAAGAGCTCTTACAGAATCCGCGCCAAAATTTGCACCCGAGGTAGATTGGCGTAACCGCAACGGCAATCACGTGACGCCCGTCAAGGATCAGGCGTTTTGCGGCTCGTGTGTTTCCTTTGGCACGACCGCGCTGGTTGAGTCGATGGCTTCGATCGAGAAGGGTGAATTACTCGATTTGTCGGAAGCCGATTTGCATTTTTGTTCAAGTCATGGACCGAATTGCGATGGCTGGTGGCCGCATGAAGCCATCGGGCAGGTGATGACGCGGGGGGTTCCAGATGAAGCCTGTTTCCCATATATGAGCGCATTCGACCCTCCGCCGCCGAATCCGAAGAGCATCATTGGCCCCAACCGGGATGCGCGGGCTGTGAGAGTACAGCAAACCGGTACATTGGCTTTAATGGAGGAGCGCAAAAACTATTTGAGTGAGGTGGGTCCATGCTGCGCAGTGTTTGAAGTGTTTGATGACTTTTACTCCTACGCTGGCGGTGTGTATCATCATGTGACCGGAGGTTCAATGGGCTTGCATTGTGTGCAGGTCATCGGATATTCCGAAGCGGAGCAATGCTGGATCTGTAAAAACTCCTGGGGCACGGGATGGGGCACCGGAGGCTTTTTCAAGATTGCCTATGGCGAAGCAGGCATTGACACAGATTTTCCATTTTGGACCGTGCAGGATGTGCTCATGCCGTCGGATCATTACTGGCGAGGCTGGGAGAGCCTGGGCGGGATCATCACCTCAAAACCGAGCGTTACCTCCTGGGGCGTGGACCATACCCATCTCGTCGCGCGCGGGTTGGATTCGGCGGCCTGGCACCGTTGGTGGAACGGTTCGTTCTGGCTGGGATGGGAATATCTGGGAGGGCAGATCAAAGGCGCTCCGGCAATATGCTCTCAACCGGATGGACGCCTGGACGTTTTCGCGGTCGGGCTTTACCATAACTTGATGCACAAAACCTACTTGAACGGATGGTGGAGCGAGTGGGAAAATCTTGGCGGAATGTTGACATCCGATCCAGCGGCCGTAGCAAGCTGGGCCGGTCGTATCGATGTTGTTGCGCGCGGCATGCAGAACAGATTGGAGCATCTCTGGTGGGATGGCAATGGTTGGAATGGTTGGGAGAACCTGGGAGGCGGGCTGAGCTCCAGCCCGGCAATTTCATCCTGGGGACCCGACCGCCTCGACGTTTTTACGCGCGGAGAGGAAATGCATCTCTGGCATCGAGCATGGGATCCAACCGGATGGAAACGCTGGGAGGATCTGGGAGGAATTTTATATGGCGACCCCAGCGCCGTCTCCTGGGGAGAAAACCGCCTGGATATTTTTTATCCCGGTAAAGATTCGCAGTTGAAGCATCGCCGGTGGGAGGGGTCCAGGTGGAGCAGTGAAGAAGATCTCGGTGGGTTTGTGAGCGCCGGGGTGGGCGCCAGCTCATGGGGACAGGGACGGCTGGATTGCTTCACGCAAAGCGGCGACTCGGGCGTGTGGCATAAATGGTTTGAATAATCCTGGAGAGGAAGTGATATGTCAACGGACAGGATCACTGTGACCGTGAATGAAGAATTCACAATCTCACTCAAGTCCATCGCAACAGCAGGATATTTATGGAAGGTCGAATCTCTTCCCGATGCCATTCGATTCTTGAGAACCGAGAACGGAAAACCGGAAGGCGAAATGAAGCCTGGAGATTCAACCGGCCAGATCTTCCGGTTTCGGGCAGATAAAACAGGAGAGCATAAGATCAAGTTTGCGCTTGGTCGGCCATGGGAAGATAAAGCCCTTGAAACCAGGACAGTGACTGTGAAAGTAACCTGATTGAGTTTAGGATAAAACCTTTGTTTGTCAAACGTATTCTGTGTATCAGAATTCCACAAGAAGTATGCAAGGAAGTTTTAGCAACTTATTTTGATAACTATCCGGCGATTGGATAAAGTGACAGGGCTGTTTTTTAACAGGAGCATCTATCACTCGGTAGATGCTTTTCTTTTTCAAAAGCACTCGATCAGCGTTGTTTCTGTAACTATATATTGCCGCTGACCTTTCGTAGAAAGATCGAAGCTTGAAATTCGCGTGTAGTTACTGTATAGTATTTTTAAGTGTATGGATGTCTGTAAATTCACCAGCTGTCACTCTCCCATCAAAACCCATTTAGCAAGGAAAGACAATTCATATTTTAGTAATCATCTTCCATATGTGATAACCACCGGTGTTTTGAGGGGCTCTCGTATTCGTTCTCCACTGGAGCATGGTGGTGAAACCAACGTTGCTCTCCCAAAAACAGAGGCCTCTTCTTGCTCTCGCGGTCTCAAAGCTGGGACCCAGTATATTTTCACATCCTGTCTGGGTGCGATTTGGTCGTAAAGATAAGGCTGTCTCCCCGGAAAGTATACAAGACCTTTTTGGTGAAGCAGAACAACTGCAGCGTGATCATCCCAGTGACGCTTGCCAGGTACTGCTAATAGGCGCCGTTTACCAAAACTACGCGGGGCAGAGAATGAGCGCTCTGAAGACCATTGAAAGAGCACTGGACCTGGCTCAGCGTAGCGGGCTTTCTCAAGAAGTCCTCTGGTCGATCTGGGGAGCCTGTGCAGTTTGTGTGCAGCAGGGCAATTACGAACAGGCTGCCATTCATTTTGGGCGTCTTCAGGCTGCGTTGAACGAACAAAATGAGTGGATTCTGGCTGATTACATTGATGTTGTGAGACAATTTTTCCCCTCTCCCATGACGGATGGAATAGAAAAGAATTACGCCTCGGCTGAGGATCAAGAACTCGGGAGCTTGCTAACGTTTACCTTCGATTGGCTTCAGAAATGGGGGTTTTCGGCACAAGCAGAGTCTTTTGTGGCTCCCGATCAACAAATAAACAGCGCCCCTTTGCGGCGGTTGATCGCCCAACCTTTCGATTCAGAACAACGGCAGCAGGGACCCTGGCAGACACTAAAGCTCATCTTTCAGGGTGAACTAAGATTCCATTGGGTGAAAAATCATACATCCTGTACAGAGAGGCAATCGTCTTTATGGGGGTCCGTTTTACGCTCACTGCGAGCCTATTTTTCTCGTCGAAAAACACATGACCAGATGACCGATGCTGAACTCGAAATCCTGAACTTATCCACATTGCCGCAGGGAATAGACAATGTTCTTCCAGGCAGTTCATCACTTGAACAGGAGACAAGGTTAAGAGACAAACCAATCTATGCAGACCCTGTGGTGCAGCAGACGACCCCTGTCATATCTGTCTCCGTTCATATGCTGGGAAGATTCGTGATGAGCATCCAGAATGTGACATTGAAGTTACCCGCTTCGCGCAGTCTATCCTTGCTCAAGTACTTATTACTAAACCATAAACAAAGCATACCTCGCGAAGTTCTCATGGATGTTTTCTGGCCTGATACAGAACCAGAGACGGCACGCAATAATCTAAACGTCGCGCTACATGCTATTCGCCGAGCTCTGCGCGGAGTCATTGATCTTCCGATAATTGTTTATCGAGCTGGAGCCTACAGCCTCGCACCTGAGCTGCAGGTTTGGTTTGACGTGGAGGAATTCGAGCACCTCGTCAGCGCGGGACAGCGGTTGGAATCACGGAACCAATCGGCGGCCGTTTCCGAGTATGAAGCTGCCGTCAGCCTTTATCAGGGGGATTTCCTGCAGGAAAATCCGTACGAGGGCTGGACGGCTTTGACTCGGGAAAGTTTACGAATGGCTTATCTGAACACGCTTGACAGCCTCAGTCGCATTTACTTCAGCCAGGAGCGCTATGCCGCGTGCATTATGGCCTGTCAGCGCATTTTGGACCGTGACCGTTGCCGGGAAGATGCCCACTGCATGTTAATGCGCTGCTACAGCTATCAGGGACAGGACCACATGGCGCTCCGTCAGTACCAGGCCTGTGTAGAGGTACTGCGACTCGACCTGGATGTATCCCCGGCGCCTGCTACCACACGGCTGTTTCAAAAAATTCGTGGACATAGGCGCGTGTAATCACTTAATTCCAGATCCCTGCAAATTAATTGGCATGAAAGTGCTCCTTAAGTGGGGGTGATTATGATAAAGAAAAAGGAGAGTGTAAAATGACAAAAGCTTTTGAAACTGAATTCACAATTGGAATCGGCACACTCACCGGGGGAATTATGAGCGTAGCCGTCAAGGAGAAGGATGTACGTGGAAATTTCCAGGATAGCCTCATCATCCGCACCGATCAGGAGTGGCAGGTTACCGTGAACTGGGCTTTGAGGGGGACCATGCTGGACCAGCGTTGGTTAGATATCCAGGGCAAATGGCTGCTCAAGGCTTACCTTGAGGGCTGGGGCAAAGATGCCGAGGAAATCGATCGCGATGGCGATACCGTGGGTGGGATCGAAGTCGATCCAGCGCCAACCATTGTCAAAGCCGGATCTCTTGGACTGAATGATCCCCTTGAAACAGAATGGCAATATGTTGAGACGTTTACGTTCCCAGCCGGAAGCATTAAACCAGGAACCTACAAGCTGGCGCTGACGGTCACCTACGTGGACGATGCGGGCGTACCAGGACCGATGGCTGGATTCATCGAGCACGCAGACATGCTGCAGATCTACAATCCGGGTCCCTAGATCAAAAGAGAGCGTCTGGAGCCTATCCCTGGAAAACAGTTTCCCAGGCAATAGTAAGAGAGGTAGCAGGGGAAAGGATTCTTGCTACCTCTCCTTATAGACCCATGTAAACAATTGTTCGAGGATAAATTCATGGCGCGCAAGCGAACCCACGCTGCGAGGAACGTGTCTTCACGAGTTGCAGACGATTTTACGCGCATCGACGGCATCGGTCCAATCACAATGAAGCGCCTGCACAGTTCCCGGATCTACACGTTTGCGCAGCTCGCAGCACTTTCGGCAGAAGGCATCACATCCTTAATCCCCAGCCTATCTACGAAACAAATCCTCAACCAGAGCTGGATCCAACAGGCGCGTGAACTGGCATCCAGCAAAGCGGCTTCCAAAACTCTTGAGAATGAGCCTAGCATCTCAGCAAGCCGCCAGCATTACGAGAACTTCACGCTTGAGTTTTTGTTGAGTGAAAAAAATAAGGTTCGCCGCCTGCAGATTGTGCATATTCAGAGCGGAGATGTTGACACATTGACAAAGTGGGATGCCGAGCGGTTAATCGACTTTCTTGCCCGGCATACGAGCGTGCGCCTGCCTTATGCAAAGAGCATCGTGCTCACTACTCAGAAGGTCCACCCACCGCTCAAACCATCAACCTCCAGCGAGCAACCTTCTGAGGTCGCTACAAAGACTGTTTCAATTGCGCCGATCGGCAGAACTGAGGAAAATATCGATCTGTCGCCATCCCTCGAGTTTATTGAATCAACAGTTCCAGTCCTTGCACCAGCCGATCAACTACCCTCAGGAGGAGTTCCTCAGCAGGTTTCCTCACCTGCGGTTTCGGCCAGTACAATCAGCAAGATTCGCTTGTTGGAATGGAAAATATTCCTTAGTAGTACCAAACAGATTTTACACAATCTTCACCACGATCAATGCTTCGATGTGAATCTAACTCTAGATCTAGCCAACGCTTCCCTGCCATCCACCAGCCAACTGGACTTTAATGTATCGATCTACGCCAAGAAACTGGGTGATGGGCCTCGTCGGCTGATTGGTGAAACGCAAAAAACTATGCCATACGCGGAAGTCGTCGACTTAACAGTCGGCAACGCCTCCTTGCCACAGGGTCTCTACCGCCTTGAGGCTTTCGTAACGCTTGTTCCAACGGATGCATCCCTCTCCACAAAACCTGATATCAATATCCCAGTTCAGGGTGGCCTTCTGCAGCTTTACTGATTGTCGCTATCCCACAAGTTTTCGAAGTTACTTTCCTCCAGCCATGCCTCCCACGGAGCTAGTCTGGCTTCATCAATGGGCATCTCGGTTTCCTCTTGCAAAAAATTTTCAGTCATTGACGGGGCCATGTTAACTCCAGCCTGGAGAGCATTCTTAAAACCACTGTGAGTAGCCTCTGGGCTACCAGCTTCGAGAACAGTCCTTTTAAATTGGGGCTCCCAGCTAATGAGCATGCGCCGCCCACAGGTTGGGCAATACCATTCATCGGCACCTGAGGGATGCGTTTTTTCCAAAATCATTTCATGTTGTGGTTGGTTCATTCAATTACTCCTAAAGTGAATATTTATTGGTTGCAGCTTCTTTTGTCGCCAATGCAATTTTATTGATAAGTCTATGTCCTGGGGTTATTCTTTCATGTTAATTCGCCTGCTACTCTTATTGTGTTGACAACCTGCAATACCGTCAATAGGGGCTTGCCCTACATGGGAGCGCTCTGCTTTTTCAATGTAGTCGCCCTTTATACCAGATTTTCAGAGGAATATTCTGTGCGATAATTGTTCGGAGAGGAATTTCATATGCCGACCTTCTACATCATTCGCCACGCCCATAAGGAAAAGGGAGATTTCTACAACCCGCGTTTACGTCATCAGGACGAGCCTATCAGCCAGCAGGGACAAGAAGCAGCGCGCAAGTTATGGTCATATCTGCGCGATAAACAGATCTCAGCAATCTATGTCAGCGGCTACCAACGAACTGCACAGACTATTGAGTATGTTGCCGACCAATTGGGCATCCTGCCAGTCATTGACGAGAGGCTAAATGAAATTGACAACGGCCTTCTTGATAATATGAGTGAACAGGAGGTTCAGGAGAAATATCCTGATTTCTGGAAAGTCTATCGGGAACGAACTGCAGATTTCCGCTTCCCGGGCGGTGAAACAGGTGAAGAAGCCTGCCGTCGAATCGCCGGCTTCCTCGAAGAGAAGCGACAGGCGCACAGCGCGGAGAACATCGTTATTGTCAGCCACGAGGGATTGATACGGCAGTTGATGTGTCACCTCATGAACATCCCTGTCTACAAACGCGGAAATTTTTATGTCGATTTCTGTGGAGTTACAGAAATCACATACCAGCCAGAATATAAAACCTGGAAGTTGATAAGGTTCAATCAGGTCTTGATATAGGTCAGGCTTGCAGCCTGACTAACAAGTTAGTCACGTCGAAGACGTGACCTACTGCCACATAAATCCCATTTACAATATCTCCATGCCGATCATGGAACTCTTCTTCTATGGCTTCACGTTCTGGTTTGGCGCGTATCTGCTTGCCCGTAATTCGCGAAAAGTCACGGTTCATCTTACCGGCTGGGGATTGATCGCCTACGCCTTCGCGCTCGCGCTTCAAATCATCTTTGAGCGATCCATTGTCATCATCCTGCTCACCCCCGCATTGTTATGGATTGGAGCAGCGCTCTATCTTTTGCCTGAAGAAGAGAAAACCCGCCCAATTCTCATTCGCATCTGGATGGTAAGTGCGATTCCATTTGTCATTCTTGCCGCGGTCAACCCCTGGTTTGCCGTGCTCACGATCCTGGCTTTGATGTTTTGTGCAGGCCTGATCGCAAAACTTGCCCTTCGCTCACAATTCAAAAACATCTTTGCTCTTCTTGCGGTCATTGCCTTGTTTGTAACGCTTAGTGCAGGCTTGCTCATTTTGCCTCTCAACTGGATCCCTGTTCGCTGGAGTATGGCCTTGCTCGGCTTCGACCTGGTCTTTATGGGCATCACCATCACGGCCTGGGATGCGTTTGATGAAGGCGAATCGATCCGCGCTCATTTGCTGCGTTCCTTTATCTCCGCCGTCTATTATTCGGGCGCGCTGGCTCTGATCGCCGTTCTGTTCAGCGGCAACACAGCATTGATCCTTACCCTCATCACCTTTGGAGTCATCACCCAGACGTTTTCCAACGCCATCCAGGCTTTATTGGACAGGCTGACCCTGCCGCAGAAGACAGCCGACGAACGACAGGCTCTTCGCCAGACAGTGGATTCGCTCTCGCGTCTTTCCACGCTGGAGCCTGCTGAGGTGAACGAGGAAGAGTTCATCCGCCTGACGCGCCGCGCGCTTTCCAATCTCGGCGACCTGCCGAAGCTGGCAATGAGTCCGCTAGTGAATCTGTCGATCATCCAAGGCACAAATTCGTTGGAGCGGGCCCACGCCTTGAAGGCTCTGCTCGTTCAAAACATTCAAAAACTCAAGCCGCAGTCTGAACTGAAGTTTGGCACGACCGATGAATGGCGCTACTACAACGCGCTACACTTCCCCTACGTGCTGGGACTCAAACCTTATACCCGCCGCGCGGACTATGACTCTCTGGATGAAATTTCCCGCGCCGCGCTCGAGTGGTTCCAAACCTCCGTCCCTGAACGGACTCTGCACAACTGGCAAAATACAGCCGCAAAGTTGATCGCCGAGGATATCCGTAGGTCACGCTTGTAGGTCACACTTCTAGTGTGACTAACAATTCAGTCACGTTGAAAACGTGGCCTATGACTGGCAGCAGATGGCAGTCTCTTTCGTAGATTTGGCAGTGCTCGATCTCTACAATGGGTGGAAAAGGAGAAAATAAAATGAATTCACACATCGATCAATCCAGCCTGCGTCACATCCTGAACGCGAACGCCATGTTCTCCGCGACCAGCGGACTCTTCTTCCTGCTCGCAGCCAGACCTCTGGCTGCATTTCTCACCACCACACCACTTGTGATGTACATCCTTGCAATGGTTATGTTTGGATACGCCGTGTTGATCGCGTTCAATACCTATGGCCCGTTTATCAGCCGTGAATTTACGCTTTTCACTGTGATCGGCGATTCCGCATGGGTGCTGGCAAGCATTCTATTGCTGGTCTTGCCCTGGTTTACATTTGCTTCAGAAGCCAAATGGGCCATCGGCATCACCGCCATCTGCGTGGATATTTTTGCCACGCTCCAGTTTTTGGAGTGGCGCAAGATGAGATAAACCAACTTCGAATAAAGACACGCGGACAAAATGCCGCGTGTTTTTTTGTGAACAGGCGAACAGCCGCGCTCTCAAGGACAGGGGCTTTCCCATTGCTATGACTCATTGAATCTAAATTACCCCCTGCGAAGAAGGCAATTCTGTACGCAATCTCTCAACTGATATGCGGCTCCAACGCCTCTTCCGTCACGCGGTAGATGATGTCGTGTTCACGGACCGGCTCGATGACCTTCAGGGCTACGTTATCACCCGGGTTGACTGCAACCACATGGCGATGGTTGATTTCCATCGAGTTCACTCTCTGGATGAAATCGGTGGTGTGCCCTAAAAAATGGATCGTTTCGCCCACTTTCAATTGATCTGTGAGCTGCAAGACTGCCACGCTGAGGTGGCTATAGTAGTGCGTGACTTTTCCAATTTCTACTTCCATATGAGTCATTCCTTTCCGGGTCCGGGTGCCTTTACGATGAGGACCGAGCAATTTGAATAGTGCACCAGCTTCCGTGAAACGCTGCCCATCAACAGACTCTTGAATTGACTCAACCCGCGTGATCCGGCCACGATGAGATCGATCTGATGTTCTCGGGCATAGTTAAGGATTTCGGTCGCCGCGTCACCGCGCGTCAGCACCGGGGCGGCATCCAGCCCGTATCGCTCTAGCAGGCGGCGGGTCCGCGTGAGAAGCGCCTCGCCAAGTTTCGTTTCCCTTTCTCTCGCAGCTTCTTCCTCCTGTGGCGCCCGCGGTACCGCATAGACGGTTTGCCATGCTCCTCCATAGTAAGGCTCCATCATGACCGGGGTCTGCAAAGGCGGCAGAACGTGCATCATGCTGACGTGAGCATCAGGAGGCAGAGGGAAATTGGTCAGGTAACAGGCCGCGTTCTGACTGGCGGGGGATCCATCTGTGACGAACAGAACCTTGCCGAAGCCATGATATGGGGCGCGCACGATCAGGACTGGACAGCAGGCGTACTCCACGACATGCTGTGCTACCCCACCCAGCAGAATGCTCACCGTGGACCGTAGTCCCTTTGCGCCCAGCACGATCAAATCGGGTGTTCGAGCCGCGGCAATCTCCAGGATCTTTTCTGCGGCGTGTCCGAGCTGGAGTTCGCTCTCCACACAGTACCCCCGGTTGGAGAGCTGTTTCTTGGTCCGCTCCAGCGACCGTTCGAAATCCGGAACGAACTCGATCTGCCCGGAGTGGAACGCGTGGAAAACCAGGATTTGACTTTGTGAGGGGAGGGAAATATTCTGCAACCACTCCACAGCCGCCTGGGCGTGCTGGGAGCCGTCATCCGCCAGAAGAATGTTCAGTCGTTGTTTCGGGGTCATAGCAACCTCCTTTCACGAATCGAACATTGCTCTGCATTATTACTTTAGCACAAACAGACGCGGATTTCTAGTCACCAGTAGATTAGAATTAAAAGGTACTCAAGAGTATGACTCTCATTTAGAGGTAGGTACATGATGGCACTCACGATCCGTCCTGCGCGGCAGGAAGACCAGGAAACGATGCTTTCCTATGTTCGTCAAGCCAGGATCAATCGACGAAATTTACACTGGCAGAATTCTCTTGTCGCTGAAGAAGATCAGAAGAAAGAGAGAATCCGAATCGTTCTCCTGAGGAGGGATTAGTTCATGACTATTGTTATCCGTTCCCATCGGATTGTTGTCCATGCTCCTCTGCAAGTAGCTTTTGATTATGTCTCAGACCTCACTCGCCATCCGGAATGGAGTGGGGGAGAATTAAAAGTCGAAGCCGTTACTCCCGGACCGGTTGCAGTCGGCAAAGAATATTTTTCACGTGGCGAGGTGGCGATCCAAAAAGCTCGTCCAAACACGGTGCGAATCTCGGAATACGAGCTGCCAGATAAATTTGGTTTTATTGCCAACGATCCTGATTTCGGGGATGTTTCGCACGTATTCACATTTACAGAGCAAAATGGGGGTGTTCTTGTCACACGTACGATGACGCTGTCATTGAAGCCGATCGTGGCGTTTCTGTTTCGTTTTTTCATTTATCCATGGATCGGCAGTCCCTCGATGGGGAAGTCACTGGCAGCACTGAAGGCCAGGCTAGAGGGGAATCAAAGGAACTAAATTCGCGTTTTTGCGTTCTTAATGCTATACTAATCTACGAAGCACCCCTTCTTCACAGGGGTACGTTTTTACCAAACCGCGCTGTGGAAGTTCCGCGTGAGGAGAGAAACGGGTATGAATAAAATCATCCGCACTTTTTTGTCCTTCACCCTCCTTCTGGTTCTTTCTGCGTGCTTTCCTACGCCACAGCCTTTGGTAACTGGCTCCTTGAAATTAGAGGTACGCACCGCAAACGGGGCAACCACCTTCACCAGGGTCGGCGAAACGATCAATTACCTCTATGTTGTTCACAACAGCACAACTTCGCCTCTTCAGGGACCGGTGACCATCACGGATGGAACCAGGCAGGTAACCTGTCCCGCGCTCAACACGGTGGGCAATTTGAACAATACCCTGGACGTCGAAGAGGAAATCGTCTGCCCATTTGGGTACACCATCACAGAGTCTGATTTCAACACCGGATCGGTGACGAACCTTGCCACCGCCACGATCGGTGGCGTGACCAGCAATCAAGATGGTATCACGCTTAACCGTGTGCAGAGTAGTGTATTGACCCTGGCCAAGTCAGCCAACCCGACGAGCTACGGGCAGGTCGGACAGGTCATCAATTACACTTTTACCCTTACCAATAACGGGACAACTCCCCTTGGCCCCGCCCAATTTGTGATCAACGATAACAGACTGGGCC
>Ga0073934_10009511_pt1 | contig 12432 bp, 12 predicted proteins | sample LarsenN4metaG_FD_76834 | JGI IMG/M metagenome (GOLD analysis project Ga0073934, IMG submission 76834) | Hot spring sediment bacterial and archeal communities from British Columbia, Canada, to study Microbial Dark Matter (Phase II) - Larsen... ... | reverse complement strand
TCTTGCACTCGACCCTCCTCGTGGTCTGTGCTACTACAACATGATGAATTGTTGCATACCTAGAGACTGTAAGGCTGTCTATGTGCCAGTGTATGCGCTTCTCCCTGGACAGGTGTCTTGCTATCCTTGATTCCACATTTGTTAACGCCGAACCAACATAGGCATAGATTCCCTGCTTGAAGTACACTCTTCCAAGTGAACCAACTTCTATGGTGATTGGTTTCAATATATGTATCAGGAGCACATAAGCGCCCTTCATTTGTTATGATATCAATTAACAGGTATAAATTCAAACTCGAACTTCAACGGAGGGCTTGGATAAGATAGTGTGAGCTCATGTATTTTTCTGCTTCTTGTCCTCTTCTAGTCCATTGCTCTGCATGTTACACTCAATTATTTAGGATATAGATATAATCATTCATCCCCGAACTAAAGTTCAAGGCTTTCTGGCGTCCTTTCTGTAAACAACAACTGAATCGATTGCTATACATTGATTTTTAGTCGCTTCACGGTACGCCTTATTCTTTCATCTGTAAGCAGATCCTTCAAGTCCCTTGTCGCATGTATATGCTCTGTTATCTCCTTCAACCCCTTCCTTCTTCCTCTTGCCTTTGCTTCCTTAACTGAGACTTCCAGACAGTGACGCAGTAGCAACCGCATGATAGGTATGCGGAACCTCCCCCTTATGCTGAGCATCTGTATGTTTTTCAAACACTTGAAGCACCAAGAGTGAAGATAATCTCTTCCTCTGGCTTTTTCTTGAGCTAGCAATTCTTCCATGATTAATTTCCAGTTTAACGTTCCTATCCTTTCAACAATTACGCGCATGTCATCGATGTCTCCTTCCCTTCCTGCTATCGCCTTCAGCAAAAATACGTCTTCTGCTGCTAATGTGTATATACTCAAATTTGCAAAGTCCCGGTACTTTGTACATCGTTTGATCATGTTCTGTGATAGTTCCGTCTGTCCAACGATTAACTGCTCGAACAGATCTATCCTCTCGCCTTTTCTAATCAGAATGCTTGAAGGTTTGAGCCATTTATCTTCAAATGTATACAATTTCTTCCCAAGTGGCACAAATCCCATCGATGAAAGTACACTGTAAAGCGCCTTATACTCCCCTGATGAAGATACAACAACATCATAATCTTTCGTAACGGTCTTGAGAGCCATAAGAACCAAACTTGCTCCTCCAAATACATACAGATCAACATGCTCCTCGAGACGCTTGTCAAGTTCTTGAAATAGCGAAATCATGCTTCCTTCCTTTGCAGAGGATACGGAAAGTCCATAGACACTTGCATACCTATCGTGAAATTCTTCCCACGGAAGAAACATTTCCTTGTTGATTATGGCTGGAATGTCCCTAATGCCGTAGCGCATGTAGCTCTGCAGATCAAGAAGGAGACTGAGAGCTCGCTTTCCATACTCCTTTGCCAAAGATGCCAATTTATCACTGTTGATCCTGTTACGATTTTTGTAATAAAAAACACAACAGAAGGCCATATCCCTTGCATCTTCTGAACAAACTATTGCATGTATAAGTACCTCTTCTATTCCAATTACCTGTTTTGACTGAAGGTAATAATCCCAAGGTGATCTTAGATCTATCCCGTACACACCGAACATAGAAAAAGATGTCGGACTTCCTTCAGCTAGCTCTCCAGCCTTTACCCTTTTCAGAATTTTAGAATTGGAGTATATGAGTTTGGCAGTTGGCTCTATCCTTCTCGCAATTCTATCCCTAGACTCCGTCATCAAATACATCCTTAGGTCATCATCGGGAGCTATAGAATAGAAACTATCACTTTTTATCACTGCCCCGATGCCCTGCAAAGATGATAACGCCTTCCAGACTGACCTTATTTTTATTTTAGCGCGCTCAGCTATTTCATCCACGCTTGCAGGCTCTAGGCATGCCAGCAGTACATCTTCATTAGAATCCTTGAGCAGCGTTTGAATATTCCATCTTGCTGACACATTGATCAAGGCGCTTACCTTTGCCGTTCTCTTCATAACTACACCCTCTCTTTTGAGCTCAGCCAAGCCTTTCTTTTCTAGCCTTGCAACCAGTTTGGAGGCATAGGACTTGCTTACGCTCAGCAGCTTTGCTACTTCGGTCACTTTCTTAGGCTTGTTATCCAACTGCAGGAAAAGTTCCATCTCCTTGTCAAGCATTTTACTGTATTAATAGGAAACATGCCTATTTAGAGTTTCCTGTCATTGCAGTAGAGGAGTTTCATAAGGATGACAGATTCCAACTTCAATGGAGGACTTGGATAAGATAGTGTAGACTCGTACATCTTTGCTTTGACCGGAAATGGAAAGTTATCAGCAATAGAGTGTTTTCCTTCATAAATTTATGCAGCAAAATGAAGTCTACTCTGATATCTAGGATCTGTAGCAACATACTCCCTTATTTTCAACTTCTTACCTTAACAGGGTGTTTCATCTTCCATGTTCCTGCTCAGCTATCTTTAGCGATGTTTGCTCTACCATATCGTATAGCCTTTTTACTAATGGGTGCTGCATGTTTATCTTGTAAAGTGTTCTTCCGATCTTTCTGGAAACCTTTACTATGCCTAGCTCCTCCAGATCACCGAAGTTCTTGTAAAGGGTCTGCTTGCTCATTCCAAGTTCCTTCACAAGTTTGCTCTTGCTAAAGTCGAAATACGGGTTAGTCATGAAGATTTCCTTCCAAATTAGTTTGGAGATCAATGTATTTTATATTTTAACCTCTAAAGTTCTAAAAGTGTACCATGTCTGTGGAGATGACTTACGAGCAGCTGAGGACAGAAATAATGCAGTTCCTTCTGCAGAAAGGTCGCTTGGATGCGCATTACTTCCCTGTCGATACTATGGCCAACTGGGAAGGAAGGTAAAGAAGAATGGGAAGAGTGGAGCGGGCAATAAAGAATTTGGTGAACGAAGGTTACCTCTTGGTTCATAAGAAGGGCGGAACTGTCTCCCTTAATCCCGCTCGGAGCCGCTAAATTCACGAATATATTGAAAAGAACCCGCCAAAATAATTCATTAACCTTGCTAGCTTTCTGCAGCTATTTTCCTAGCTTGAATTCCAGAAAGAATCTCTCCTGTTCATGCACCTGATCTCCTTGCAAGTGGTTAGTCCTTTGAATAAAGTACCAAAATATCCTTTGTAGAAGCCAATTAGAAAATGCTGGCTGGCAATTCATAGCAGTGCTACCAAACGACAAGGTTATAGTGAAGAATAATACCCATGGAAAACCAATACTAATATTTAGTAGAACATTAACTGCTGGATAAATTCGACCGATTTATCATGGAGAATTATGTCCAATATTTCAAAATACCTCTGGGGAAACACCACTAATAACTTAATTACGGCAGAAGCCATCGGGTCGGCTAAATAGACCCTACCTAATTTTTGTCAACAAAAGTAAACATTTTATCGTTGACAATTCTTTACGTCAGCAAATGCCCAATCCGTTCATGCCCGGCAATGGCATCCAACCGCGATACCTAGCAGGTAGAGAGGAATACATCAAATCATTCGTTAGGTCTTTACAGTCTTTCGAGGAGGGACTACCTCGTAATACAGTACTTTCCGGGTTGAGAGGGACTGGTAAGACCGTTCTTCTTCGACATTTCAAGGTTATAGCAGAATCAAAGAGATGGCTAACAGTGGAGCGTGAGTTCAACGAAAGGTTTTCAGACGAGAATGCATTTGCTGAAGCGGTTGTCACAGATATAATATCAAAGGTAACAGAAGTTTCGTGGGCAAAGAGAGTAAAGGAGTCTGGTAAAAAGATAATCGATATCATAAAGCCCGAAGAGTTGAGTGCTTATGGCATAACCTACAAACCATTCTACAAAGGCCAAAGGCAGCTCTTGGAAGATTATCTTAAAGAGATGTTGGTGAAAAACTGGAATCCACTCAAGAAATCTGGACATAAAGGCATTGTATTCTTGTACGATGAGTTTCATACTGTGAGGGATAGAAAAGATCAAAAATCTTTTCCCCTAGCAAGTTTGCTAGGTGCGGTATCTTACGCACAGAGGAATGGTTGCAATTTTTACTTATCTCTAGGAGGTCTGCCGATAATTAAATCAAATCTTAAGGAAGCAAAAACTTACACAGAACGGATGTTTGAATTCAGGGAGATAGGAAATCTTACTCCTGAAGAAGCTAACATGGCAATGATCAAAACTTTACAAGGTTCAGGAACCGAATTTGACAATGAGCTAATCGACAAGATTGTCACAGAGACTAGGGGTTATCCATACTTCATTCAGTTCTACGGTTATTTCACAATAGAACATGTGGACAAAAGAAAGATCAATCTCAGAGATTTCACAGGCATAAGGAAAAGACTGATCAAGGAGTTGGACGTAAGTTTTTTCGAAGACAGATTCAACTTAGCTTCGGCGAGGGAGAAAGAAATTCTTATGGCTATGGCAAAGGTGGCTGACAGCGATATAGAAACAAAGGAGATAAAAAGGATATCAGGGATAAAGCATGGAATATTGATGGAACTTCTCAAACGATTGATCGACAAAGGCCTTGTGTATAGATCTGGACGAGGGAGATATGGATTTACTTTACCGCTGTTTAGAGACTTTCTCTTGAGGCTCTAGCTATGTAAACAAATGTCAACAGAAAATTGTTTACAAGTTCATGCTAGAAACCTATCTTCTTTCATCTATAAGACGGAGGAATTAGAGACCTGAATGAGTTGTGCGAATTCCCACAGCAATCGGGTCGGCTAAATAGACCCTACCTAGTTTTATTTGAAGATTAGGCTATATCTGTATAAAGCATGAGAATAGTAGTTTACTAAAATTGTAGCTTCACGAGTTCCAGTTTGCTCAGGATAGCGTTGAAATCGAGCAACAGCGAAGCAGCCTTCATCACATCCCTTGCCTCCATATAGGTTAATGATTTCACAAAATCTCCGCTCAACGATGATGTTTCTTCCTTTATTGCCCTTATAGTCTTGGTATTGGCCACAACCACAAGTTTCTGAACTGTGGGATTATTCTTTGCCCTCTGAAGGTTAAGTATAAGAGAATCTACCGAACCGCCCTTCTGAACCTCGAAGACATACTTTATAACACCTAAGTTAGCGATCTTGGCACTCCATACTGTATCGACTCTAGCACCTTTGGCAATTGATATTTCGCTGTTGGCATCAAATCCTAGGCCAGCACCTATCTCCACAAGCTTTTCTATTATTTCGTCGTGATCAAATTCGTACTCCTCATCTACCTTCTCTTCCTTGGAGACCTGACCCTGATTAATGGTTACAAAATACAGAAACAAATTCGTGCCAAAAACGGTCTGACCCTTCAACCCACCAGAGAGTAGTTCGTCTCTTATCAGTCCAAATACCTTGTTGCAGTGCTCGTATTCCTCTCCCGTAATGTTGTATTTTTCTGAAGGTAACAAGTTATCCAGGCCAAGTATATGGGATGCTCTTCTTACCTTCTCATTCCATATACCACACGAATCTGGATTCATGAATGCTAAAATCTCTGTTATGGCAGCTGTGCCCATCCCCCATACATGCTCTCTAAATCTGTCATACCTTTCTTGTATAGGCTCATCTCCCCAGAGCAGCATCTTTAATTCCCTTCTGAAAGTACTCATGTCGTTTTTTTCGAAAAACTGTTTTAAGGCATAGTCTTTACTAGTCCAAAATTTCATTGCCCATAATCCACTCTTTAGGCTCTTAATTTCTTCCTCTGTCAGTTTCTCTATATTATCCCTATGCAAAAGTTTTTTGTAACTGTCCATTCTTTCTTTCTCGGCTGCTAACCACTCATTTGCTTCATCAGTCTTAAGCCAATTCCGATAAGAACCCATATAATCTCCAATCCTATGTTTTTGTGCATCATTCAATACGATAGACATTGGAACCGTCAAATCTAACCTTCAATAAGTTTGCTTGAACATAAAGTTTCTGTGTTCTTGTGAGCGTTCTAAAATAAAGCTAAAGTAGAATTTTCAAGGCATGAGTGGAAGAATATCCATATGATTTTACTACATGCTACAACAAAGATCTGATATAAAATATGATTAATTGCTTGACTTGACCTTGTTAAAGTATCTGCATAGACAGTTCAGAGGGTGGCAACAAGCGAGGAATCAGAACAGCTAATTACTCAAGGATGGAGATTCATTGGGAACTTACCAAACGGCAGTCTTGCAGAAATAAGGACAGCCTACAGAGGGTCTCCTTTGCAATAAACCTGTCCCTTGATCCTGCTTATGAAGTTCTTGCACACATAGCACTGTACAAACCCTATTTCCTGCTTTAACACAGGACAGTCCACATATTCTGCCTTCATACGTTTTAGCATCTTGGGACTAACGCCCTTCAACTTCAACTTTCCTTTTTCATCCATCATACCAATGGACTTCAGTTCTTCCTTTGCTTGATCAGTTAACTTGATACTCTTCTCTCCCGCTTTTATATCCACCAAATATTTGTGTTGGGTTTCTTCGCTCGTACCATTAGCAGGAAATGCGATAAATATAAGTTTGATGAGCAAACGGTAAAAAGTAAATTTCTATTATTGTGGTAAAAAGAACATGATGCCTATACCGATTATATATAAAGCGAGCAAGAGAATTCCGCTCTTCAAATTAAGCTTGTTCCTCAACATAGGAATCAATGCAACGATAGTGATCACTGTAACTAGAATCATCTGATACCATAGAATGTTATTAACGGGTATCTGTGAGGTGAAGCCATGGTATATCATTCCTCCAAATACCGCAACGGCAAAAAGCAGTGTGTTATTCAAGATCTTTGATCCCAGCACATTTGCAACAGCTATGGAGGTTCCTGCCGCTCCCTTCCTTGCAAGTATCATTAAAGATATCTTTTCTGGCATCTCTCCAGCAATCGGGCTTATTATTACGGCTAAAATAGCAACGGAGATTCCAAAATCTACGGCTGTTTCCTCAAGCGCATGAATGAATGGTTCAGCACCAACGAAGATCCCTATGGTACCTATTATGAATGTGGAAGTAGCCTTTACTGTTTCCTTTCTGCTATGCGGATGTGGTTCGCTATTCTGGTTCATCATAGCCTCCTTCATCTGTTTGCGTTCCTTTATCATCTCCCAATACGCCAGATACAGGTAAGCCCCGAACATTGCACTGAATATTATACCATCGATGAACTGGAAACCATCTATGAACATGAATAGACTTACTACAGCAGTTATTATCAACAGATACTTGTCCAATTTGAATTGTCTTACATCGATCTCCTTCAGAGGATGCTTGGAAAGTCTTGTGGTTGCTATCAATAACATTATCGACAGTCCTAGTGTCATCATCAAAAGGTTGCTTCCCAGTGCAGAACTGATTGCGGTATCAAAGAACCCCGCAGCAGCTGCGTAAGCAACTATCGCTATTTCTGGCAGTGTCGTTGCCACACTAAGAAATGTCCTTCCAACGAATCTGGTGCCGAAGAACTTGGACAGATGCTCAGCACCATAGGACAGAAGATAGCTGGCACCAGTAAGTTCAAGAATCCATATTATCATCAGCCCGAAACTGTCGGCCAAATTGATTACTAACGGCGTAAGTTAGAGGCTATTTTATATATCTATTCGAAAACAGTTACTTTCTGTTGTGAGAGTCCCAACACTTTCTGCATAGTTGACCGTCGATATTCCATTCTGTCTTCGGATTGTACCTGAAAAATCCAAGTTTTTTGCCACAGGTGGCGCAGTTCTCCAGTTTCTTCTCCACTTCCTTACGTTTGTTCTCGTAGCATGCTACGCAGATCCTGCTCTTCAGATTCAAACCTCTGTGCAATTCATAGGTATCCTTTGGATCAAGAACCTTGCCGCACAATTCGCAAGTATTTGCTTTCGGTTTCTTACCTTCGGCATAAAATTCCTTCATCTTATCTATATGGCAATCACCGCACAGGAAACCATTGATTCCCCATTCTTCCATAGGTCTGTGCTTGTGCTGCAGCTCCTTGCCACAAACTGCACAGTATTCAGGTTTCTTGCGGAAGAACAATGAATAAAGAACGAAACGATGGATAAAAAAATCTAGCTGTAAATGACTCAAACTTAATATAATGCGTGGAATCCCCGATCCCGTAGACTAGGATGCTTGTTATATTCGATGTAGAGGGTGTATTGCTAGACGCAGAATATCTGCCTCTTCTTGCAAAATTGGTGGGTAAAGAGAAAGAGATCATGGATATTACTGTGCAAGGTATAAGGGGGGAGATACCTTGGGAAGAAGGTTTACTTAAAAGAGTTGACGCCTTGCGTGGAATAGATTATGATAAAGCGCTGGAGATAGCACTCAGCATGCCACTAATGAAGGGTGCAAAAGAAGCTTGTCAGAAACTGAAAAGAGCTGGATGGAGATTGCTGGCAGTTTCTGGAGGCTTTACCATAATTACTGATAGGCTGAAGGATGAATAGAGCCTAGATTATATCGCTTCCAATGAACTTATCTTCAAGGATGGAAAGTTAAGCGGTGTAGATATCAACGTGAATTCTGACAAGGCAAATGCTGTTGCCAAGACTATCAAGCAATGGGATGAGAAGAAGGAAGATATCGTATGCGTTGTTGACGGTGCAAATGACCTCAAACTCTTTAACATAGCAGGTCTGAGAGTTGCCTTTAATGCTCAGGATGTGGTGAAGGAAAAGGCAGATGTCGTGATAGAGGAGAAGGATCTCATACATTTGTTAGGTGTAATAGAGAAGCATTATGGTACTATTTTGGCCAAATCCAGCAACTAATCTCATAATATTTTAACATCATATACGTGGGTATTGTATGGTCATATCGATAATTCCCATCCCTATTAAAGAGGATGTTGAACCCGATGATGATCTTGCGGAATTGATTCTTGCTTCGATAAAAAGACAGAAACAAAAGTTGTTTAATTACGATATACTTGTCATAACACATAAGATAGTATCGAAAGCCGAGGGAAGGCTTGTTAATTTAGGCGATGTTAAACCATCTAGATATGCAAGAGCCGTAGCACGCAAACATCACAAGGATCCAAGAATGATGGAGCTCATTTTGCGTGAAGCGAGGGAAATAGTAAGGATTGAGCGTGGTATAATAATCACAGAGACAAAACAAGGATTTGTTTGTGCTAATTCTGGTGTAGATCACTCTAACATTAAAGCTAATTTTGTATCACTGCTTCCTTCAAACCCCGATAGATCTGCCAGAAAAATTAGAAATATTATAAAGAAAAAGACTAGGAAGGAAATAGCAGTAATAATTACAGATACCTTTGGCAGACCGTTCAGAGAAGGACAGGTGAATGTTGCGATAGGAATTGCTGGTTTAAAACCTATAATTGATTATAGAGGAATGGAGGATGTGTTTGGAAAGGAATTGAAGGTTACTGAAATTGCGATAGCAGATGAAATCGCAGGTGCGGCAGAACTTGTTATGGGCAAATTGGATCGGGTGCCAGTTGCGATAGTTCGAGGATACAAATACGGAAATAAACAAGGTTCTGTTAAAGAGTTAATAAGAAAATGTGGAAATGATCTCTTCCGGTAAAACTGTCATAAAGTTTCGGTACGAAGAAAGACATTTGATCGATTTTAATCCCGGCTGTTTATAATAAAAATTCAAATTAAATGCTTCATTTGCAAAAATTTTAATATAATGGATACGTGTTTAGCACTACGGAGGAATGTTGTTTGAGTGAAACTGTGCCACCAACCAAGACTATCGATGTAAAGGGTTTGTTCTGCCCTGAGCCAGTATTTAGAACAAAGATTGAGATCGATAGAATGGGTGTTGGAGATGTCTTGAAGGTTGTAGCAGATGATCCTGAGGCTGAAGAGGATATCTCACGCTGGGTCACACGCAACGGACATGAGTTGCTTAACTTTACAAAAGCAAATAACGAACTAATATTTCTGATAAAAAAGACAAAGTAGATCAAAATGGCTACAAAAGCGCTATCAACCAAGTTATTGGAAAGGATAGGGAATACCCCCCTAGTTGAACTGAAGTCATTTTCAAACAGCAGGGTAAGGATTCTTGCAAAGTTGGAATGGTACAATCCCTTTGGGTCAGTAAAGGATAGGGCAGCATATTGGATGGTAAAGGATGCAGAGAAGAAGGGTATTCTGAAGAAGGGAAAGAGCATCATAATAGAGCCTACCTCTGGCAATACCGGGATAGCATTAACAGGCATAGCAAGGTTGATGGGCTATGAAGTGGAGATAGTGATTCCAGAAAAGGTGAGCGCTGAAACAAAGGCTATACTTAGAGACCTTGGCGCAAGCCTGCATGAAACTACTGACGATCTGTGTCCAAGAGTTGGTGTTGGAACCGATCAGAGCATATCACTTGCAACAGCTATTGCAAGGGCCAGACCAGACACATATTTTATGCCAAATCAGTATCAGAACGATGCAAACTTCCTTGCACACTACGAAGGTACTGGGCCGGAGATATGGGAGCAGACAAGTGGCAAGGTAACACACTTTCTAGCAGGTGCAGGTACCGGAGGAACGATCACCGGTGTTGGCACGTTCCTTAAGGAGAAGAATCCGAACATAAAGATCATCCCTGTCCAGCCGCAAAAGAACCATTTGATTCAGGGTCTAAGAAACTTTGAGGAATCTTCAATGCCAGCATTGTTCAAGAAGAGAGAAAATGTTGTTGATGAATGGTATACAATAACAAATGAAGAATCTTTCAAGGCAGCGAGGGAACTCTTTGAGAAGGAAAAATTGCTTGTAGGACCGTCATCTGGGTGTGTGATGGCAGCTGCTAAGAAGATTGCTGAAAAGATAGATCAGGGTACGATAGTGGTGATATTTGCCGATGATGGAAGAAAGTTCGGAAGCCTTTATGTGAATCAGAAGGTATTTACTGAAAATGAGTTTGATAATGCTTTGAAGGAAGCTGTGATGCTAGCTGAACTACCGTTTGATTCCTTCAGATAATCTATTTTGTAACTGTTTGGGTCGTTCGTAAAATCGAAACAAAAAGATCAGGTTTCGTATAAATAATGATGTGATGCGCCGCAGGCATAAGCATTGTGTGTTATTTTGAACTCAAATCTGTTACCGGGGGAAAGGATGGAAGGATAGCCGAACTGGAGAAGAGACTGCAGTACTACGAAAACCCAAACTCCCCTCCATCAGCAAATTCATTGCTATAGAAACAGCTCAAGAAGGAGAGGAGGGAAGACAACTTGTCCCTGCGGTGCATCAAAACAGAATGGACGGAATGTATAAATTTCTTCTATTGAAAATGGAGAGCAGAGTGCGAGATGAACCTAACTTCTAGATCCCAGATTAAATCCAGAGAGAAGATGATTCAATTCTTGCAGGAAGAAAGGGTAGGCAGATTTGCTACCATCGACAAAAATGGATTTCCCTTCATAGCACCAATGAACTTTGTTTATTACAACGATGTAATTTATTTACACGGCTTTCCCAAGGGGGAGAAGTATGAAAATATAAAAATGAACCCAAGATGTGGGTTTGAGGTTAGTAGAGAACTGGCATTCCTCCCTTCCTACTTTTTCGAACCTCCTACAGATGCTTCATTAACTGATACATTGTACATCAGCGTAGTAATTAAAGGAACAGCAAAGCTTGTGACTGATAATGAAGAGAAAGCATCTGTATTGAATGCCCTGATGGAAAAGAACCAGACAGAGGGTGGCTATGAAAAACTGAGGCCCGATATGGCAACTGTAAGAGGCGTTGGGATAATCAGGATCACTCCCATTGTGATGACTGGCAAATATAAGCTAGGACGGTACTGGGAAGAAAAGGAGAAACTGCGCATTGCAACCAGAATCATGCAAAGAGCCGCTGACGCACCCAAGAGAACCCTAGAATTACTGAATGTTCCTGGACTTGATCGCCTAGATGAAGAATCCACAAAGAGGATAGTATGGCTTCATGCAACTGAGCTGGTAAGGATGATGGGATTTCGTAACAACATGGATTATCCGAATGTCTCGCTATATCTGGCAGAGCAGGTGGATTGGTGAATAAAAATGGCACCTATTCGAGGACTGATCGTTCAGATTCTCAGGAAGGACGTAAATACATACTCTATTTTTAACGCCGCTTTTCTTGTAGGTATTTTTCAACATCTATTGCAGCCATGCATCCAAAACCGGCTGCGGTTACAGCCTGCCTATATCTATGGTCGTGAACATCACCAGCAGCAAATACACCTTCAACACTGGTGTGTGTGTGATTATGGACCTTGACGTAACCAGCATCATCCATTTCTAATTGCCCCTTGAAGATCTGTGTGTTTGGTTCATGCCCAATAGCAATGAATATTCCTCCAACATCGATCTTCTTAGTTTCGTTACTCTTCACATTCTTCACTGTTACAGAATGCACCTTCTTATCACCGGATATATCAGCTATAACAGTATTCCATAGAAACTTTATCTT
>Ga0073934_10009509_pt1 | contig 12433 bp, 8 predicted proteins | sample LarsenN4metaG_FD_76834 | JGI IMG/M metagenome (GOLD analysis project Ga0073934, IMG submission 76834) | Hot spring sediment bacterial and archeal communities from British Columbia, Canada, to study Microbial Dark Matter (Phase II) - Larsen... ... | reverse complement strand
GACGAAGCCGACAAGGCGGATTTCCTGAAGGACATCGGCATGGACGAACCCGGCCTCAACCGCGTCATCCGCGCCGGCTACGAACTGCTCGGCCTGCAGACCTACTTCACCGCCGGGCCGAAAGAAGTGCGCGCGTGGACAGTGGTCAAAGGCTCGACCGCACCGCAGGCGGCCGGCGTGATCCACACCGACTTCGAGAAAGGCTTCATCCGCGCCGAAACCATCGCCTACGACGATTTCGTGAAGTACAAGGGCGAAGCCGGCGCCAAGGAAGCCGGCAAACTGCGGCTGGAAGGCAAGGAGTACATCGTCAAGGACGGCGACGTCATGCACTTCCGCTTCAACGTCTGACCCCGAAAAAAAGCCCGGCACATGCCGGGCTTTTCGTTTCGCGGCGTTGCCGGCGGCAACGCCTCAGCCAAGGCCGCCGGAGCGTTCCGCCAGCCAGTCCGCGCTCTGCTTCCACACCACGTTCTGCGCGCGCGAGCCGATGATCACGCCCATGTGCCCGCCGGGCGCGACGCGGAATTCCTTGTCTTCCGAGGCAACGACATCGATGAGCTTGCGCGCGACGTCGGGCGCCACCAGGCGGTCGGTCTCGCCGGCAAACGCCAGCAGCGGGCAGCGGATCCTGTCGAGTTCGGCGAGACGCGAACCGACCTCGATCTTTCCCGCCGCCAGCTTGTTGTCCACCGCGACCTGCACCGTCATGTCACGGATGACCCCGCCGGGGTACATCAGCATGTGGTTCAGGTAGTCGCTGGTGGTCGAGTAGGACTCGAGGAACTCGCGGTCGGCAAGATTCGTCACAAGGTCCCAGTAGGTGGTCACGCTGCCGACCGGGTCCGTCATCTTGAAGCTCAGCGTGGTCAGCCAGGGCGATGACGCCATGCGCGCCGGGTCGAGCATTTCCAGGCGCAGGTCGGTGTAGCGGCGCAACAATTGCGCCGGGCCGTTGACCGCCTTGCCGACCCCCCCGAGCAGGCCGGCACCGTGCATGTCGATGGGGCTGGCGACGGTGATCAGGTTGCGGATGTGCGGGTCCTGCTCGAGGCCGGTGTGCATCAGGCTCAACAGGCCGCCCATGCACCAGCCCATCAGGGAAACGTCCTCGCAACCGGCGTGCTTGCGGATCTTCGCCAGCGCCGCCGAGAAAAACCGGTCTGCGTAGTCCGCCAGCCCGAGGTGCGCGTGCTCGCGCTTCGGCCGGCCCCAGTCGATCAGGTAGACACGGAACCCGCGCGCCGCCATGTAGCGCACCAGGCTGCGCTGCGGCAGCAGGTCGAACACGTCGGTGGTGACGCCCAGCGGCGGCACGATCACCAGCGGCATCGCGAACTTGTCTTTCTGGATGGGCAGGGTTTCGCCGTCGGCGAGCAGGATCTCGGTTTCGTCGGGCAGCCCGTAATAGCGAACGGCGATCGGGTCGTCGTCGTGGATGAGTTCGAACCAGGTCTTGCCGGACTTCACCAGCCGGCGGCGGCGGAACATCCAGTCGAAGGCGTTCGCCGCCACCTGCGTGGCGCGGTCGTTGGCGGCCAGTCCGCGGCTGCGCAGCGAGCCGACCAGGCGATGCGTGCTCATTGGAAATCCCCCGACGCAATGCGTTCCTCGAGATCCGCCAGTGCCTGGCCCATGTACACCGCCAGCCGCTGCAGGCGCGGCACTTCCTCTGCGGCACCGACGATGGCGACGTGCAACTTGCCGTCGTAGCGCAGGCAATCGATGGTGAGTGCGCTGTTGCGCAGCAGCGGAAACATCGGATACAGCGCCTCGAGCCGGCTGGCACCCAGCCAGCGCGGCGTGTCCGGCCCGTACACGCTGGAGATCAGCAGGTTGAACATCGGGAAGGGGCCGGCACCGAGGCGCGTCAGCTGCCCGACGAGGTAGGCCGACGTCGCCAGGAAGGTGTAGGTGGGCAGCAATTCCGGCGGCAGAGCCTGCAGGTGCTCACGCGACGCCTGCAGCGAGGCCTGCACCGCCTGCAGCCGCTTGCGCGGGCTGGCGTACTGGGTGCCGAGGCTGACCAGGCCCATCGACGAGGCGTCGTACTGGCCGGGCAGCGCCGCCACCAGCGATTCGTCGTCCGGCAGCGCGTTGTGCTCCTTGAAGAACCGCCGCAGCGCGGTCGCACAAAGGTAGAGGACGATCTCGCCCTCGCTGGCCGAACAGGCCTGCGCCACGGCGGCGAGGCGCGCGCGGTCGTATTGCTGGGTGGCGACGCGGCGCACCGGCCCCGTACGCACGTTGAGCGCGAGGTAGGGCGCGGTGTAGGGCGCGCGCAACGCCGGCGCACGGCGGCTGCCGGCACGCAGCAGCCTGCCGAAAGCCGACAGCAGCGCGCCGGTCTGCGCGCGGCTCTCGCGGCTGCGCAGCCAGGCCCGCAGCGGTTGCGGCCCCTCGGCACGCCGCCAGTCGCTGACCGCCACCGACCAGGGTGCCTGGGGCGCGGCCGCGGCCGTCCCGGCGAGCGTGCGCGTCAGCAGCCCGACCACCGAACGCGCATCGGTGAGCGCCGGGTGCACCTTGAAGTAGAGCGCGAAACGGTTGCCGTAGAGGCCGGCGATCAGGTGGCACTCCCACAGCGGCCGCTCCGGGTCCAGCGGCGTGCTGTGCAGGCGCTCGACACAGATGCCCAGCTCACGCTCGCCACCCGGGGCCGGCAACGGCGCCAGACGGAAGTGATGATCGATGTCGAAGGCATCGGCCGGCTGCCAGTGCCGCCGGATACCGGCGCCGCGCGACAGGCGCAGCATCCAGGGCTCGGCCGCCGGGCGGCAGGCGCGCAACTGCAGGAACAGTTGCTGCACGTAATCCGGCGCGCTGTTCTCGGGAATCGTGAACACCAGCAGCGTGCCGACGTGCATCGACGCATCCGCCGACTCCATCAGCAGCCAGGTGGCTTCCATCGGTCGCAAGGCCTGTTCCATCTGCACTCCGCGCTTCAACCGGCCGGCCCGGCGCCTGCATGCGCCCCGGCCGGCCCGGAAAATCCCGGCGACTGCCGGCCGGCCATTATTGCGGTGGCCATGCCCGGCGCGCACCCGACAAAGGGCTGATTCGGCGCGCTGCGCGCAGCAGCCCGTCACCGGCAAACGGGTCAGGACGACAACAGCAGCGCGTTCACCCGCTTCACGAACGCCGCCGGATCATCCAGCTGCCCGCCTTCGGCGAGCAGCGCCTGGTCGAACAGCACCGCCGCGAGATCGTCGAAGCGCGCCTCGTCGCGCTGGAGCCGCTGCACCAGCGCATGCTGCGGATTGATCTCGAGGATCGGCTTCGCCAGCGGGATGCTCTGCCCCGCCGCCTTCAGCATGCGCGCGAGGTTGCCGGTGAGGTCATGCTCGTCGGCCACAAGACAGGCCGGGCTGTCGGTGAGGCGGTGGGTGATGCGCACCTCCTTCACGCGCTCGCCCAGCGACGCGGCGATCTTCTCCACGAGCGGCTTGTACTCGTCGGCTTCCTTCTCGCGCGCCTGCTTCTCTTCGGCATCCTCCAGCGCGCCAAGATCCAGGCCGCCACGGGCGACGGAAACCAGTTCCTTGCCGTCGAACTCCGTCAGGTGCGACACCAGCCACTCGTCGATGCGGTCGGACAGCAACAGCACTTCCACGCCCTTCTTGCGGAACACCTCCAGGTGCGGGCTGTTGCGCGCGGCATTGAAGGTTTCCGCGGTGACGTAGTAGATCTTCTCCTGGCCGGACTTCATGCGCGCGACGTAATCCGCCAGCGACACCGTTTCCTCGGCGGTGTCCGTGTGCGTGGAGGCGAAGCGCAGCAACTTCGCCACCTTCTCCTGGTTGGCAAGATCCTCGCCGACACCCTCCTTCAGCACGCGACCGAACGCACCCCAGAACCTCGCGTACTTGCCGGCATCGTTCGCCGCCATGTCAGCCAGCAGGCCGAGGATCTTCGCCGTGCAGCCCTTGCGGATGGCGTCGATCGCCTTGCTTTCCTGCAGGATCTCGCGCGACACGTTGAGCGGCAGGTCGGCGCTGTCCACCACGCCGCGCACAAAGCGCAGGTAGGCCGGCAGCAGCTTCTCGGCGTCATCCATGATGAACACGCGACGCACGTAGAGCTTCAGCCCGTGCCGCGCCTGGCGGTCGTTCAGGTCGAACGGCGCCCGCGAAGGCACATAGAGCAACTGCGCGTACTCGTAGTTCCCTTCCACGCGCGCATGCACCCAGGCCAGCGGCTCGTCGAAGGCATGCGCAACGTGCTTGTAGAAGGACTTGTATTCCTCCTCGCTGATTTCGTTGCGCGGGCGCGCCCACAGGGCGGACGCCTGGTTGACGGTTTCGGTTTCCCCGGTTAGAACCTGCGCGCCGTCCTTCCATTCCTCCTTCTGCATGCGGATCGGCTGCACGATGTGGTCGGAGTACTTGCGGATCAGCTCGCGCAGCTTCCAGCCGGAAAGCAGGTCGTCCTGGCCTTCACGCAGGTGCAGCGTGATCTCGGTGCCGCGGTCAGCGCGCGCAATCATCTGCACGGTGTATTCGCCGTCGCCGGTGGAGGACCACTCGACGCCCTGCGTCGCCTGCTCGCCGGCACGGCGCGTGCGCACGGTGACGCGGTCGGCGACGATGAACGAGGAATAGAAACCGACGCCGAACTGGCCGATCAGGTTGGCGTCCTTCTTCTCGTCGCCGGTGAGCCCGGCAAGGTATTCGCGCGTGCCGGATTTCGCGATGGTGCCCAGGTGCGCAATCACTTCGTCGCGGCTCATGCCGATGCCGTTGTCGCGCACGGTGATCGTGCGGGCGTCCTTGTCGAAGGACACCGAGATCGCGAAGTCCTCGCCGCCCTCCAGCAGCTCGGCGTTGTGCAGCGCAGCGAAGCGCAGCTTGTCGCAGGCGTCGGCCGCGTTGGAGACCAGTTCGCGCAGGAAGATGTCACGGTTGCTGTACAGCGAGTGGATCATCAGCTGCAGCAACTGCTTCACTTCGGTCTGGAAACCGAGGGTTTCGCGGTGGGCGTCGGCGGGGGCGGCGGTGTCGGTCATGGGGAGGCTCCGTGCGGATTCGGGACGCCGGCGCATATCGGTACCGGGTGGCAGGAATTCAAGGGGTTGCAGGGGGGCATGGCCTCCCCGGCGGACCCGGTTCGATTCCGGGCCTGGCCACCCGGCCGGTTTCTTGACACCCCCCGGAGGCAGGCCGACAATGCGCGCCCTCTCCGGTTCCATGGCTAGGTAGCTCAGCCGGTTAGAGCACGGCACTCATAATGCCGGGGTCCCCGGTTCGATTCCGGGCCTAGCCACCAATTAGCAGTTCGGGACTGTTCGGAGCAATCCGAGAAACCCAGCAAATACGCGGCTTAGGCCGCGTTTTTTGTTTCTGGCGGTTCGCGGCGAACCCTCGCAATTCCGCCATGCCTGTTGGTACATTCGTTGGTATCTGTCGCAGCCGGCCCGGAGATACCAACACCGCCATGCCTGCCACCAACAAACTGACCGATACAAAAGTCAGCAAAACCGCCCCCAAGCCTCACCAATACCGGCTTTCCGACGGTGGCGGTATGTACCTTCAGGTCATGCCGGACGGCGCGCGCTACTGGCGACTCGCCTACCGCTACGCCGGCAAGCAAAAAACGCTGGCCCTCGGGGTCTACCCTGAAACCGGGCTGGCCGCTGCCCGAGACAAGCGAGAGAGCGCCCGCGCGCTACTTGCGCAGGGCATAGACCCCGGCGAGGCGCGCAAGGCCGCGAACCGCCGCCGCGTAGATACCAACACGTTCGAGGCCGTCGCCCGCGAATGGTGGCAGCGGAAGCATTGCGGCGAAGTCACGGCAGGCCAAGCAAAGCGCAACCTGCGCCGGCTGGAATTGCACCTGTTTCCTGCCATCGGGGCGCAACCCATTGGCGAGATCACCGCCGCCGACCTACTCGCCGCCCTCCACCGCGTAGAAAACAGCGGGACGCTGGAGACCGCGCACCGCGTTCGCACACTGGCAGGGCAGATATTCCGCTATGCCATCCCGTCAGGACGCGCGAGCCGGGACATCGCCGCCGACCTGCGGGACGCCCTCCAGACGCCCAAGACAACGCACCACGCGGCGATAACAGACCCTGCAAGCATTGGCCCCCTACTGCGCGCCATAGACGCCTATGAAGGGCGCGGGATAGTGGTATCTGCGGCCCTGCGGCTGGCCCCGCTGTTGTTTGTGCGCCCCGGCGAATTGCGGCAAGCCGAATGGGCGGACTTTCGGCTGGAGGACGCCGAATGGGATTACAAACCCAGCAAGGGCGGATTGCCGATGATTGCGCCCCTATCCCGTCAGGCCGTTGCCATCCTGCGGGAATTGCACACCTACACCGGAACGGGCCGCTATCTGTTCCCCAGCGCGCGAGCCAGCGCGAAGAACCCGCGCCCCATTTCCGACATGACGCTAAACACCGCCCTAGATCGCATGGGCTACCGCGACGAAATGCGCGCGCACGGCTTCCGGGCGATGGCCCGCACCGTACTGGCCGAACGGCTGGAGTTCTCGCCCGAGATCATCGAAATGCAGTTAGCCCACGCCGTAAAGGACTCAAACGGGCGCGCGTACAACCGCACGACGTACCTAGAACAACGCCGCCGCATGATGCAGGCATGGGCGGACTACTTGGACGCCCTGAAAGAGAACCGCAAGCCGGAGCCGGCGACGAACGTGCGCGCATTGCGTCGGTGATGCTCCACGTGAATCTCTTTTGTTGCGCCGCCGACTGACACCCTGCCCCAGCGAGACCGGCAACAGCCTGACAGTCGTCATTGGTGGTCGCGACCACACCCCGGTGCTGCAACTCGGTATTAATTTCTTGAACGCCCCACACAACCCGAGGCGTTCCCATGAATACCGAAACCGTCACCGCAATAAGCACCGGCTTTGCCCGACTGCCGGAGATCACCGCAACCTGTTCCATTGGCCGGACAACCGTCTGGCGATTGGTGAAGGAAAACCGCTTTCCCCAACCCGTAAAGCCATCGCCGTTTGGCCCTGCCGTCACCGTCTGGAGGCGGGAGGACATCGCCGCGTTTTGCCGTGGTGACTGGCAACCGGAGGGCGCGAAATGAAAAAGCGCCCGTCCGTTTCCGAATCGAGCGCCCGTAGCAAGGTCGATTCTACCAGAGACACCACACTAGCAGCACAACGCCGCCGAATTGGCGACTACCTACTTGCGCACGGCAGGGCTACCACTATCGAATTGCGGGACAACTGCAACGCAATGATGCCCGCCGCGCGGATATTAGAAATGCGCCGACTCGGTTGGAGTATCGCAACCGTCTGGATATGGGCAAACGACGCGCAGGGAAGGCCACACCGCTGCGCCCTGTACGTTCTCCAGCGCGGCAAGGGGGTGAGTCATGGCTGACGGAACCGCAACCCCGCAGACCGACACCGCAGCCGCCCTAGCGTTTCTACGCGAGATCGCGCCCGGCGATGGCGTTACCTTTCAGACGTTCGATGATTCCGAGGGCAAGCGCGGCACCCTTGCGCGCGTCATGATGGCGAAGGCCGGCACGCTGCCCGCCGAATTGTCCGCATTGAACGCGCAGGGCGCTGGCGTTTTCTTCACAGTGAACGCAACCGACGGCAAAGGCCGCAAGGCGGAGAACATCATCGCAGTCCGCGCCGTTTGGGTCGATTGCGATACCGCAGACGCCGCGCGACTTGCCGCGTTCAATTCCTGGCCCTTGCCACCGTCGGCAATCATCGAATCTTCGCCCGGCAAGCATCATGCGTACTGGTACGTCACCGGCTGGCCGCTGGAGCGATTCGCGGAGGCACAGAGACAACTAGCCGCCGCGTTTTCGTCTGACCCGAAGGTCTGCGACCTGCCGCGCGTCATGCGTCTGCCGGGCTTCATGCACCGCAAGGGCGAGCCGTTCCTAGTCCGTCGCATTGGTGGCAACGCCCGCACATACGACGCCGCAGAAATTGACGCGATGCTGGCAGCGATACCGAAGCCAGAGACACCGCCGGCAGCGCCCCTAGCCGGGCCGCCAACGCACGCGACAACGGCAGGCGACCGCTACGCCATGCGCGCGCTAGAGGCCGCGCTAGGGGCCGTGCTGACCGCACGCGAGGGCGAGCGAAACGCCACGCTAAACCGGGAGGCTTTCGGGCTGTTCGGATTGGTGAAGGCCGGCAGGCTAGACGCTGCCACCGTGCGCAATGCGTTCGAGGGGCTGGCCGCAAGCAATGGGCTAGCGCCGGGAGAGATCGCCGCCACGCTGGAAAGCGCAGAGAACGCCGCCACCCCCCGCTATGACGGGCTGCCAGTGGCACCGCAACCGGCAGACCTATGGCGACTGCGGGACGGCAGCGCGGCAGCGGGCGCACCGTTGGCACCGTCGAATTGCAGCGCATGGGCTTCCGTCATTTCGCTGGATAACCTAGCGAACGCAGAACCGCAGTTTTTCTGGACTGCGGAATTGCTGCCAGCCGGGACTACCACGCTACTTTCCGCGCATGGCGGAACCGGGAAAACAACGCTGGCGCTGCAATGGGCGGTTTGCCTTGCGACGGGCCGCGCGTTCTTCGGCAAGGCAACAACCGCAGGGCGCGTGCTGTTCTATTCAGCTGAGGACAACGCCGGCCAGATTCGCGCCCGACTGCGCGTGATATGCGAGGCGTTCGGCATTGACGCTGCCGCCTTGTCTGGCCGCCTGTTGCTGCTAGACGCGACGGACATAGACCCCAGCCTGTACGCGGAGGCGCACAACCCGCTAACGCACGGCAGGGACTACCGCACCACGCTGCGCTATGACCGGCTGCGCGAGGAGGCGGAAGGCTTCGGGGCCGATGTTCTGATAATCGACAACGCGAGCGACACCTACGACGCAGAGGAAAACGCACGCGCCCGCGTAAGGGCGTTTATGCGCGCCCTCAACGTCATTGCGAAGGAACGGGACGCTGCCGTGCTGTTGCTGGCGCACGTTGATAAGAACACCGCCAAAAACAGCCGGGACAACAGCGAGGGCTATTCAGGCTCAACCGCATGGCACAACAGCGCCCGCAGTCGCCTGTTTCTGTCTGCCACCGAGGCCGGGCTGTTGCTTGAACACCAGAAATGCAACCTGGGGCCAAGGGCGCAACCTATCCCGCTGCGATGGTCGGACGGTGTAATTGCTGCCGGCGAGGAAACCGGCGACAACCCCGCCGCCGACTTGCTGCGGCAGGCAGACGAAAAAGCCGTGCTGCGGCTGATAGGCGAGTTCACCCAGCGCGGGGAGTCCGTCGCCACATCGCCACAGTCACGCGGCAACGCCCACGCCCTGCTAAAGGGTCAGCCGACATTCCCGCAGTCTATGAAACGCGGCAGCGCCCTATTCGACCTGTTGCGCGATTCGGAGCGGGCCGGGCATATCGAGCGGGAGACCTACCGAACGCCCGACCGCAAAGACCGGGAGCGATGGCAAGTAACTGCCAGTGGCAGGGCATGGGCTGGCATTGCGCCACCTGCGCCAACTGCGCCGACTCCCGTAGACGACGCAGAGAACCCAGACGCGCAAGTTAAGCACCCCGGTGCGCCAACTGCGCAGGGGGTATAAGGGGGAGAGAGCGCGCACACCGGCACCCTAGCGCATGGCCGGAACCCGGAAGGAAAGGCGAGAGGGCCGCACCAACGTGCGGCTTTTTCGTTGGGGGGGGTTAGTCACGCAACCAACTGGCAGGCCAGCGAAAGCGGCCTATGAGGGGGGGATAGGGGGCCAGAAAAGTAGTGAGGGTTACTGTCAGGCAACGCGACCTGCTAAAAAAATTCGCGCGCCCCCAAATGAATGTTTCGACCTGCCATAGATCGCGCGCCCGACGTTCGATGATTCGCCTGATAAACAAACAGGCAGGAAACAGGCCGGGGGGGCTTCCTGAAAATCAGGGCGCACCCATGCCCGCGACCGCCCCCAACCCTTCGCGTTACTGCTAACCCGGCAAGTCAGGGCCGGCAGCGCCCTAACTGGCAGATCAGTCAGGCCGGCACCCGTGCGCGCGCGAAGCGCCGTCCGTCGGTCTGGCGACCGCCCGTGCAGCACTCACACCGCCGGGGTCTGCGGTTCAATTGCGGGGAAGCACCCGCCGCTTTTGTTGGTACATTCGTTGGTATCTTTCCTTTTGCAAACAGCAGTTTGCCATTGGAAACAACTAGATAGAATCGCAATCCGGTGGAGGGCCTAGCCACCACGCAAAATGACGTCGCAAGGCGTTGATTAAAAAGACAAAAAGCGGCTTCGGCCGCTTTTTGTTTTTCCGGGCAATTGACGTGCGGTTTTCTCGAAAATGGCGCGCGTTCTGCGCTTCAGTTCGAGTGCCGATTGATCACGTATTGATCGTCACCCGCCGCGCCACGGTTCGAAGGCACACCCGCGCTGCCTCAACGGTGTACGGTCACCCCGTTCCCCTCCATGAGCCGCACCATCATTTCCGTCACCGCCTCAAGCAGTTCCTCTTCGCTTACCGGTGTCGTCTCGCTGCCCAGGTAACGCACGATCAGCAGCAGCACGCTGTTTATCAATACATAGAGACGAACACGCAGGTCAGCGACCGGGTATTCGCGGAAATGACGCGCGAAATACTCGCGGCAGTACTCCGTGAAGTAGCTCTCGAGGTGATTCATGGCGCCTTCCACATGCAGGCGCTGCCAATGCCGCAGCAGTTCCAGGTGCAAGGCATTCGATCGCAGGAAGGCAATACTCAGGCGCAGCCCCGAGCGCGTTACCTGCCTGAGGTCTCGTTCGTCAATTTCCGCGCGGCGGCGCGCGAAGTTCTCCGACACCTGCCGCGTGGCGTCGCGGCTCAGCTTCTCGACCAGGGTCGCCACAAGGTCGTCCTTGTCGGCGAAGTACTGGTAGAGCGACGCGATGTTGATGCCAGCCGCGTCCGCGATGTGGTTGGTCGTCACGCGCTCAAGCCCATGCTCGACGATGCAGCGGCCGGTCGCGTCCAGGATCCTGTCCACCATCTCGCGGGATCGCTGTTGCCGTGGCTGCTTCCGCATGGTCTTTCCGAATGCAAATTGAATGCAAGCAAATGCTTACAATAGCATCCGGCGCTGTCAAGCCAACCCATGACCCGCCAGAGAGACCTCCATGTCACAGCCCATTGCCCCCCGGCGCACCAGCCTGCTCTCCCACGACGCCTGGCTCCCCGAAGAAACCCGCCTGATCCGCGCGGAAGCACGCGAATTCGCCGAGACCGTGCTTCGGCCCATGGCGCCTCACCTCAACACAACGCCGGAGGCGCGCAGTACGTTCCCCCGCGAGTTGTTCGACGCCATGGCCAGGGCTGGCCTGTACACGATTCCCTTCGATCGCGAGGTTGGCGGCCGCGGCCTGGTCTTCCCCACGCTGGCGACGCTGGCCGTCATGGAGGAATTTGCCTACTTCTCGCCCGGCGCCACCTCCGCGCTTTACGACGGCCAGGCCATCCTCGTCGGCAAGACCCTCGAGCGGGCACCGGCTCACTTGCGCGACAAATATCTGCCGGCGCTGGTGCGGGGCGAGTTCGTCGGCTCCTTCGCCACCAGCGAACCCGATGCCAGCACCGACCTGTCACCGCAAGTCATGCAGACGGTTGCCACCCGCACCAGCGGCGGCTACCTGGTCAATGGTCGCAAGCGCTGGATTACCAATTCCGTAGCGGCGGACTTCATCCTCGTGCTCTGCCGCACGGGAGAGCGCCAGACCATGCTGCTTGCCGACATGCAATCAGCCGGTGTGCGCGTCGGCGAGCCTGACCGCAAGATGGGTAACCACGCCCAACTGACCGCCGACGTCATTTTCGAGAACGTTTTCGTGCCCGAGGACCACGTCGTCGGCAGCGACGGCTCCGGTCTGCGCGTGGCACTCGGCGCCTTGACGCAGGGCCGCATGGGCATCGGCGCCATCGGAGTCGGCATGGCACAGGCAGCCTTCGATGTCGCAGCGGACTACATCAGCCGACGCAAGGTTTTTTGCCAGGAGCTGGCGCGCTTCCAGCACTGGCAGTTTACCTTTGCGGATCACGCCATCTCGATCGAGTGCGCGCGCAGCCTGTACCAGAAAGAGGCCTATCGGCTGGATACGGAAGGCGATGCGGGGCTGGAAGCCGCGATGGCGAAAGTAGCGGGCAGCCGACTCGCGGTCGACGTCGCCCGCGATGCGATCCAGGCCTGCGGTGCATACGGCTTTGTGCGCGAGCTCTCTGCCACCGGCAACCATTACCCGCTCGAAGCCATCTACCGCGACGCCAAGATCGGCGAGATCTATGAGGGGGCAAACGAGATCCAACGCTGGATCATCGCGCGCGACATCTTCGGCCGGGAGCTCGCCGGCTGACGCCGCCACAGACACCATGCGCCACGTAGCAGTCGACGACGTCGAGACCTGCAACGAAATGTAGGCAAATCCGGGGCCACGGCACTCACACCAAGACCCCTGTTTTCTGCGCGCAAAATCGGGGCTGATTTCGG
>Ga0073934_10009508_pt1 | contig 12434 bp, 13 predicted proteins | sample LarsenN4metaG_FD_76834 | JGI IMG/M metagenome (GOLD analysis project Ga0073934, IMG submission 76834) | Hot spring sediment bacterial and archeal communities from British Columbia, Canada, to study Microbial Dark Matter (Phase II) - Larsen... ... | reverse complement strand
GGGGTGCGGGCTCTGCGGGAGGCCTGCGCCGGAGCGCGGCCATGACTGAGCCTGAGGAGCGGACGCGCCGGCTCGGGTGGAGGCTCTCGCTTCGACAGCGGCGCCTGCGGGTGATCACGGGCGCACTGCTGGTGGCCATCGCGGCCATGATCGCCGTGGGCATGACCCATCCGTTCTTCCGAATCACCCGTCCGCGCACGATGACTCGCGCCATCCGCCGGGCGCTCGCCGTTCAAGGGATGATGATCCTGGGCTGGTGGACGGTCTGCTTCATCCTGGCCTTCGCCCTCTTCCTTGTTGCCTGGCTGGACATTCGGGAGATCCGCCGGAGCCTTGCCGCGGCAAGAAGGGACTTCTGGCTGGAATCGGCGCGGGAGCGGCGCAGGGAGTCGCGGGGAGGCGATGGCAGCCGCGCCTCGGGATGATGCCCGCTGGATGCGCCGGGCCCTGCGGCTGGCGGAGCGCAGTTTCGCCACGCCCAACCCGCTGGGGGGTTGCGTGATCGTGCGCGACGGGCGGCTGGTGGGGGAGGGATATCACGTCGCCGCCGGCAGGCCCCACGCCGAGGCGGAGGCTCTGGCGGCCGCGGGTGCCGACGCCAGAGGGGCCACGGCCTACGTGACCCTGGAGCCCTGCGCCCATTTCGGCCGTACTCCCCCCTGCTCCCAGGCGCTCATCCGCGCCGGCGTGGCGCGGGTGGTGGCCGCCGTGCAGGACCCGGACCCGCGGGTCTCCGGTCGGGGTCTGGCAGAGCTGCGGGAGGCGGGAGTCGCGGTGGAGGCGGGTCTGCTGGGGGAGGAGGCGGAACGGCTGAACGCGGCCTACTTCCACTTTCAGCGGACGGGTGGGCCCCACGTGACGCTGAAGGTGGCCATGAGCCTGGACGGCAAGATCGCCACGCACACGGGCGAATCGGCCTGGATCACCGGAGAGCGGGCCCGCCGCCACGTGCATCGGATTCGCGGGCAGGCAGGCGCCGTGCTGGTGGGGGTGGGCACTGTTCTGGCCGATGATCCGGACCTTTCCTGCCGATTGCCGGGAACGCCCCGCCAGCCCCTGCGGGTGGTGGCGGATTCGGCCCTGCGTACGCCGCCGGAGAGCCGACTGGCGCGCACGGCCAGGCGATCGCCGGTGGCGGTTGCCACTCTTCCGGACGCCTCTCCGCAACGAGCCCGGGCTCTGGAGGAGCAGGGGGTGGAGATCCTGCGGATTCCGGCCGATGATTCCGGAAAGGTGTCGTTGGACGGCCTGCTGGCCGCGCTGGGAGCGCGGGGTGTGGCCAGCGTGCTCGTGGAGGGCGGCGGAACGATCCACGCGGCCATCCTGGAGCGCCGACTGGTCCACCGGCTGCTCTGGTTCATCGCGCCCCGGATCATCGGAGGACGCGACGCCCCCACCCCGGTGGAGGGCACCGGCGCCGCACGGATGGCCGAAGTTCAGAACCTGCGGGACGTGCGGCTTCGGCGGTTCTGGCCGGACCTGCTGATCGAGGCGGTTCCCGCATGAGGCGCAGGCGGAAGACCATGCGGCGCATCGCGATTGTGACGAGCACGGTGCTGCTCCTGGGAGCCGTGGCGGGCTATGCCTCCGGGCTCCTTACCGGAGAGGTCCGCCGGGAAGATGCTTGCCGGCTGTGCCGGGCTTCGCGGTATAGCGGCCGGCAATATGGCATCCCCTATTCTCGTGTGGACGAGGGGGAGATGACCCGGTGGTATCGGGAGAACATCGACCCGCGGCACGGGCTCGACCCTGACCGGCCCCATTCGTGGGAGCAGAGCGCCTGCACGATGGTGGTTCAGCCGCTCTTCGGCCGGCAGGACTTCTCGTGCGGCGCAATGCCCGCCATCTTTCTATTGCGCCCGGAGATCGAGCTGGAGGCCCTGCGCCAGATTCAGGACAAGGCGACGCAGGTGGCGCTGATCCGCTCGCTGAACTCCGGCTCTCGGCCGGAGACCTACAGGCGCCTGCGCCGCCTGATCGAGTACTATTACGTGGACCGCGGCCGGATGCCCTGGTCCAAGTGGTGGCAGCTGCACCAGGCCGAGTTCGGACTGTGAATGAGCGGACGCGGGAACGGACCCGCGTGTGATGTGCATCATCCGAGCTTCACGGCCACAAGACACTGCCAATCGTGAACGGGTTCCTTGCCGCCGGCGCCACGCCCCTTCTCGTTCCGGCTCTTGCCCCGCCGCTCGCTCCTGACCGGGTCCTCTGGCGGCCACCGGGTCGTTCTGTTGGCATCGTTGCGCGCCACCCTGGCATCGGGCGGGAGGGATCGACCGGACACGGCCGCAGGGATTTCCGGTTCCGCAGCGAACTTTCTGACCGCTAACCAGCCGGTTGACCCGGCCGAATTGGCAGGCAGGGGCGCTGGAACGTGCAGGAACGGCTGGCTGGCATCGCGGAGCTGGCGAGCATGGACTCCGGAGACATCCACTTCCCCGTTGTGCTGACGCTGGAGGAGGTCTGCCAGGGCACCGAGAGATCTGTCACGTATCCCGGACCCCGCACCCTCTGTATACGGTGCCATGGGGCGCGCGAACAGAGTGGCGTGGCATGCGTACTCTGCGCGGGCACGGGGTGGTCGTCCTATCCCCGGCGGGTCTCCTTCACGATTCCCCCTGGCGCTCGGGACCAAACGCAGATCCGTGTCCGGGGCTTTGGAAGACGCAGCTCCGAGACCGGCAAGTGGGGCAGCCTGCGCCTGGTCTGCTGCGTTCGGCCGCACCCCAACTTCCGGCGCGAGGGCGCCGACCTCATCACCGAGGCCGCCCCGCTTGAAGACCCCGATGCCGTCCTGCGCATCGACACCCCATACGGCGCGGTGATCGTGCCGAGTGCCGCTCAGCACCGGTCCGAGGTTCGCCTTGAGGGGTACGGCTGCCCCGTCGCGGTGGGAGCCGCGGAGTGCGGAACCCTGACGGTGCGGTTCTCGCCGAAGCTGTCGCGGCACGTGCGGTGTGAGTACGAAAGGGCATTGTCGGACGCCGCCGGGAGGCTTCGGAACGGGGACCCGGATGGCGCGATCCGCGTGCTGTCCATTCCCGACTTCGCAGACCTGATCGACTCCCGGGCGCTGGCGGTGCTCGGCAGAGCGGAGTATGCGCAGGGGGACTACGAGGCAGCTCGCACGCTGTTCATCCTCGCGGTCAAGCTGGATCCGGCGAAGGCATCCGGATGGGTCGATCTGGGTAGGTTCGCCTTGGCCAAAGCGGAGGCGTTCGGGGCTTGCGTCTGCTTCGAGCTGGCCCTGGAGCGTGGAATGGCCACACCGCAGGTGCGCACCTGGCTGAGGCAGGCGGTTCGGCTGATGTTCGAGCAGGCAGTTGGCCAACGGCCTGGCGCGGCCGGCGTCTCAGGAGCGGCGGCCGAGGCGCGGCATCTGGCTGAGCATCGCATGTACGCAGCGGCCGCGCAGGTTCTACGCCGACAGCCGGGCTGGGATGTCTTGTAGCGCGGACTGTGCGCCCTTGCGGGGCTGGCAAGCGACTCGACCGTTGTCGAAGAGGCGGCGGCCTACAGCGAGCCGCCTCCTGCGCAGGCGGCACCGGCTCCAGACAGCTTCGAAGAGTGGTTCTGGCTCCTGATCGAGCATGGCAACAGTCTGCTTGGCGCGGCAGCCCTCGCTTTGCACCACGCGCAATGCGGTCGGCATCTGACCGCCTGCCGGGCCATGCGGGCTGCGGTTCGTCACGCGCGTCAGGGTGCCGGCCGCGATCCGGAGCTGCCCGAAGTGCAGGACTACGTCCGCCTTGTGAACAGGCGCTTCGCCGAGGTGGCGGCGCTGCTCGCGGGCCAGGGAGTCCGTTCGGCGGATGCCGCGCGACTTGGCGCACTTGCCTGTCACGCCCGCGCGCTCTTCACCGCCAACCGCATGGGAGACTACCACCTCGCGTAGACCATTGCAGTCGCGGCGGTGATCGGGTTTGCTGACGTGTGCTGCCAGCTGCCAGACGACAAGGAGGCCGAGGCCGATCTGGCCGCAGCCTCTGACCTGTGCGAAGAGCTGGCGTCCGCAGTGCTGGGCGACCAGGATCCCGATGAGGCCGCCTTCGTCCTCCAGAGTTGGGAGGCGGCCTGCAAAGCCATTGTCCCAGGCGCGCCAGTGAACGCGCTGGCCTGGTCCGGAGCGCTCGGCACTTTCTGGGCGTTCTGCAAGATGGCGTATGGCGCGATGTTCGCGCATGGGCGGAAGCCGTTGCCCGGCGAGCACCTCGTAGCCTCGGTTGCCGGCTGCTACGTGCTCACGAACTACCGGCTGCTTCTGCTGGGCTACCAGCTTCCTATTCAACAGCCCGTCCCCCTCTGGCAGATCCACGCGTACTCCGTTCGGCCGTCTGCCCTGGGTCAGTCGACCATTACGTTCCATCTCAGCTCGGGTCACAAATACTCGCTTGGCGGGATGCCACACGGCGCCTGCCCTGACGAAGCCCTGATGAGCTTCTTGATCGTGGCGCGGCAATGGGAGTCGCTGGATGAGCTGGACCAAGGAGCCGCGGACTACGACCGGCCGGTGCAGGAGATTGTCGGCATGGACGGGCCGGCTCCGGCTCTGCCCCGCGCAGCTCAGCCAGCGCCAGCACCTCCCCCTGTCATGAATGCTCGCATCTGCTCGGGATGCGGGCTGCAGGCACTCTCCGGCGATCGGTACTGCCGTGGCTGCGGGACTGCCCTGCCGGACGGCGTCGATGCACCATCAGTTGGTTCGCTTACTGTGGGAGAGAACTGAGCTATGTATTGTCCAGCCTGCAAAGCCGTAGTGGGAGATACGGACGCGTTCTGTTCGAAGTGCGGCGCCGGTGTCACGCTGGCGACGCGCGGCCAATCGGCCCAGGGACGTCAGGGCGGGGCCGGTGTCACGCCGGCGACGGGTGGCCAATCGGCCCAGGGACCTCAGGGCGCGGCCGGTGTCACGCCAGCGACGGGCGGCCGTTGGGTCTCGGGACCTCAGAGCGCGAAGTACCCTCAGCTGTCGCGCTACGCGGCAAACCTCATTAACCACGCAGAGATGCTGAGAGTCGTCGCCGGCGTGCTTAGCGTGTTCGGCGGAATCCTTGCCCTCGTTGGGATCTTCGCAACACTCAGGCCGCTAATGGGCAACGATAGTACTTCCGCCGCTGTGATCGCGTGCGTGGTCTCGGCCGGAGTGAGCTTCATAGCATGGATATGGTGGGAGAGGTGGGCGCTGTTGGTAGGTGTATTGGGCGAGCTGCTCTACCTGCTCATGGACATGGAGGAGAACACGCGGCTGCGAAGCTGAAGTGGAGGGTGCGGACTACTGCGCCCAGTTGCTGATCCAGCCCACGGCTGCCCCTGGTGGACAGGGCGCTCCGGGTCTCCGCCAGCCGATGCGCCCATGCGGCCTCAGCGCGCTGACGGGGCTTGGAGTGGGCGCGGCACCGCGTGAACGGCGGCGCGTGCCCGGCGGCGATGGTGCCGGGGGCGCGTCTGCTGTCCCAGATGGTGCCCCCCGCATGAGTGCTGTTTGGTGCCGCGCTGGTGGTGCCTGCGATCGCCGGCACGGCAGAGCAGCCGGGCAGGGCGCTCCCGGTGTGTGTGCTCGCACGTGGGACCGGGTTGGCGAGGACGCCCGTGGCGGCCTGATGGTTGGCATCGCGGGAGGCGCCGGGTTCGCGGCCGCGGAGAACCCGGGGTGCGTCTCGGCGGCGATGTCCGCAGGCATGCCGATCACAAGGGAGGCGACGATGCTGTTCCGCCTTCCCTCCGCGTTGCGCACGCGGTTTGGACCGGAATACTTCCCGGCGCGATCCGGGACGACCGGCGGGTATCCTTGCAGGTGGCACCGCGCGCAGTCGGGGTGTTCCTGGCCGTCCTGTTGCTGCACGCCGTTTGGAACGACGGGGTGTGTGGCGGCGGGCAGACGTGCGCAGCTGCCGGGCCCGTCTTGTCGGGCCTTGGATCCGTGGCCCTGACGGGCCGCATCGCCGCATCGGGTGGAGAACGTGAGGCATAGGGGATGATCAAGCGAACAGCGTGCCGGGTTGTGGTGATGCTGGCCTGTCTGCTCCCGTTGTCCTTCGGCACGGCACGAGGCGGGGGAGGGGCGGGCGCGCCGCCCCGCTTCGTCTCGCCGCGTGTCGTTGTCATCAACTACGACCCGATCATCGAATCCGAGGGCGGCCGGCGGCTGCACGAGGTCGCCGGCTGGAACGACCCCCGCTATCTGGCCGAGGCCTACCGGAGCGACCTGATCGAATGCAGCGGCGGCTATGTGCGTTATCGGATCGTGGAGTGGATCGACGCCGACAAGCACCCGGTCAAGAAGGACGGCTTCGCCTACACGGACGAGTCGTACCTGAGGGCCCTGCGCTCAGGCAAGGAGTGGCACCAGCCCGACGCCGTGGACTACAAGGCCATCATCCGCGACTACCGGCTGGACCGGCGCGTGGCCGCTGGCGAGATCGACGAGGTCTGGTGCTTCAGCATGCCCTACAGCGGCTTCTGGGAATCCACGATGGCCGGCCGGGGCGCCTACTTCTGCAACTCGGATCCCGTGCCCGACGTGGACTGTCCCCGGATCTTCGTGATCATGGGCTTCAACTACGAGCGTGGCGTGGGGGAGATGCTGGAGGACTGGGGGCACCGCACCGAATCGATCCTCACGCATGTCTTCGGAAGCTGGGAGCCCAAGAAGACGCACGCCTGGAACCGGTTCACGCTCTACGACAAGCAGCTGCCTGGCGAAGCGGCCTGCGGCAACGTGCACTTCGCGCCCAACTCGAACTCCGACTACGACTGGGGCAACAAGCGGCCGGTGCAGTCCTCCTGCGATGACTGGCTGGACTACCCGAGCCTGACGGGTGAGAAGCGCGTGGTGACGGCGGATGACTGGGGCGGCGGGAATATCCGGTCGCATCACAAGTGGTGGCTGCACCGCCTGCCGAAAGCCCCCGGCCGCACCGAGGGCAAGCTCAACAACTGGTGGGCCTACGTGGCTGACTTCAACTCGTATCGGGAATCCGGCGGGCGACCCGGGCTCGTTCCGAGTAGCGGCCGGTAGGATAGGCGACCGGCCGGATGTAGAGGATTATGTCGGCAGGCGACACGCCGGCCGCCACACACAGGCCGTGCAGGCAGAGCACCAGGTCTGTGGCCGACCGGTGCACGTCGATATACAGCGACTGGTCAGCCAGTTCCAGGTGCCTGTGGCCTCGCATAGGGCCGTTTGCATGCCGGGCTTCGCTGTTGGCGAAGTACCGATTACCTCGTTGGCTCCCTCGGAAAGGAAGCGGCGGCATGCCCCCCTGGCGCATGATCCACTCAACGATGGCGGATGCCACCTCTCGCAATCGCGGCGTGGTTGCCTCAACACCGTCAGGGAAAACCACTCGTTCTGTCCGGGAGTACTCCAGAACCGCGCCGCTGCCAACGGCGAGGTCTGCCAGAGACACTCGCTGCGCCGCCGGCGTACAGGCATGACCGGAGTTTAAGATCTCTCCAGATTCGGCTGCGCGCGCGGTGCCTGGTCGTGGAGCCTGCTCCGTGTCGGATGTTCGCGTCGTCGCCTGCGCGGTGCCCGTCGGTGGCGGGGGAGCGACCCCATCCGCCTTGATGAGCAGCCGAAAGTACTCCACCACGCAAGCCCGCGTGACCGAACCAAGACCGGGGAACTTGCGGATCGCTGCCCATACTGCGCGAATTACGTCGCTGTTCTCGTCGCCTAGCTGGGCTGCCAGCAACGTAGTGGTGCGAACACGGCGGGCATAATCGTCCAACCTGCCGCCAACAATCGCTGGACGGGATATGGCATGCAGGAATGGCTCAATCTGCGCGTTGATGGCCAGCAGGGCGGAGGAGACCAGCTTGTCTGCGGCTATGCCCTGGATGGTATTGTCGTATAGACGCCACTCGCGGCCGTTCGAGAGCACGACCCATCGCTTGCCATTCTGGTTGGCATAGTTAAGGGACTGCTGTGCGTGATTATCCTGGAGATCCTGACTCCAGGCCTTGGCCTCCAGAAACCAGGTGTGCGGTGATCCGGGAAGAATGGTGTAGTCCGGAAACTGCCCGTTGTTGTCGGCGATCCGGGAGGCGATGTCGCGCCGGGCATATCCCGCAGCGAGGAGCAAGGGATAGATGATCCACTCACATGTGGTGGATTCATCGGGAGGCGGGGGATCGGAGTTAGCGAGCGCCGCGGCGATCGCGTCTGTCAGGCTCATCAGCCAGTCCCTCTGGTGCGTCTGATCGCTCTTAGATTCCCTTTGCCACTGCGGAACTCTGCCTCTCGTGCGATCCGGGCATCCATCTGGCGGCTGTGACCCTTCTCCGCCTCCTGGCATACTGCAAGGGTCTGGACTATCCCGCGAGTTGGGTGCTTCGGGCGATTGCCGTGCGCAAGCGGACAGGAACCCTCCTGGTCGCGCCTGCCGCGCTGGGAACGGCGGCGTGGTGCGCGGCCTCACCGCGGGTGGACTTCGCGCGCGAGGTCCGGCCCATCCTGGCCGCGAACTGCCCGGCGCATCACGGGCGGGATGAGAAAGCCCGGCAGGCTGGCCTGCGCTTGGATGCACGGGCGGGAGCCCTCGCTCAAAAGGCGGCCGGCGACGTCGCCGTTGTCCCTGGCAAGCCAGGAGCCGGCACCCTGCCTTGCGATCTGGAGCGGCCGCACCAGGGTTCCCAGCAGCGTGAGCTCGCTGGTGGCCAGCTGGATCCGTCTGGCCCGCGCCTCCTTCCACCACGCGGCAGCAAGGGCGTCGTATGGGGCAATGCCCTCCAGCGAATGGATGACCACAATGGCGTGGATGTGCACGGTGCCCGACCGCGGTGGAGTCAGTGCTCCCACGACGCCCGCTCCTCATGCTGAAACGAGTCCACCTCCTCCGCTGTCCGGAATCCGCGGCGCTTCGGCCAGGATGTCGACGGCCGAGCGCCGAACAGTAGCGGCATCGCCGCTTTGGATGTGGATCTCCACGTCAGTCCCTGGCACAAGGCGCGTATCGACGGCCTCGACCCGGCTGTCAGGCAGAACGATAGTCCGCGCGCGAACGGTTGCTCCCATGGCGTGCACCTCCTCGCCCATTCCACGGCATCCGAACGCATGGGCGGCCAGGCTGGTCGTCTCCTGCGCGCTGGCGGCTGCGCATCCGGCCGACGGGCAGTCTCTGGAGCCGGCCCGGATTCCAGGGTTCAGCCGGCCGGTCCAGGCCAGGTGGCTGGGCCCAGAGGAGCGGCGCGGCGGGATCCCGCTGGGCGGCCTCGGAACGGGATTTCTGGAGCTCCGGCCCGACGGCCGAGTCTCCGCGCTGGCGCTGGATGGAGCGGCCGCGCCGACGCCCCCGCCTGCCTGTGGCATCCAGGCCACCGTGGGCACAGAGTCGGTCACCCTGCTGGGCACTGCGCCCACCCGCATGCGCTCGCGCTTCTTCGGCCACTTCCCCATGGCCGACGTGGAATACGGCACGCGCCGGGGAGTCGCGGTGTGCGCGAGGGCCGTCGGCACGCTGGCGCCTGGCGACTTGGAGCGGAGCGGGATCCCCGCCGTCCTCTTCCGGGTCACCGTGCAGTGCGCGGCGGACGTCCCCACGCGGGCCACGCTTAGCCTCTTCCTCGACGGCAGCGCGCCTCCGGATGGCGCGCGCAGCACGCTCTGGCAGGACGGCGGGCGCATCGGCGTTCTGTTGGCTGGAGGGGAGGGTGCTCCCAGTCTTGCCGCCGGCATGGACGCCGGGGGGTGGGGCGTCCAGGTCCGTCCCAACACCGCCCTGCAGGGTCAGATTCCCCGGGGACGCCTGGAAGCCTCTGCCACGCTCCGGCCGGGCGAGGAGCGCAGCGTACTCTTCGTTATCGGGTGGCACCCGGGCGCACGCTCCCCGAGCCGCCACGCGCGCCGGTTTCGGGATGCCGCAGAGGCTGCGGCCAGGGCGTTGCGCGACGGCAGAGAGATCGAGGTGCGGGCCGTCGCCTGGCAGTCCGGGCTGTACGGGCGCGGCCTCCCGGATTGGCTGGCGGAGGCGTCCCTGGCGGCCGCGTCCCTGCTCACGCGGAACACCGTGTGGCCGGAGGGAGGCGCGCCTCGGATACGAGACTCCGATCTGGCAGCCTCCGAGTCGCTGACGGCCCGCCACCATTCGGCCGCCCTGTTCTCGGCGCTCTTTGCGAGTGCCCACCGCCAGGCGCTTGACGAGATCGCCCGAACCCAGGCGCCCGACGGGGGGATTCCCGCCAATCACCGCGATGGCGCTCCGCCGGGGCGTCTGGCCTCGGCCCGGTTCGCGCTACTGGTGTGGCGCGCCCGGGCGGAGGCTCTCTACCCCGCCGCCCTGCGCGCGCTCCGTTCAGCCTTTGCCGGTCCCCGGGGAGAGTCCGGGCTGATCACGGAGCCGGACGGAGAAGCCGCCTCCGAGGACGGCCGCCCCTTCGGCCCCTGGCAGTGGCATGGCACGGCGGCCTGGACCGCCGGCATGGGACTGGCTGCGTTGCGCGCGGGGGAGGAGATGGCCCGGGCCCAAGGGGATTCGCGGTTGGTCGCCTGGTGCCGCCAGCGGTTTGAGGCCGGCCGCACCGCCTTTGACCAAGACCTCTGGAACGGCCGCTGGCATCGTGCATACACCGATCCGGACCAGTTCCGCGACAGCGAGAGCTGCCTGGCCGGGCAGCTCTCCGGCCAGGAAGAGGCCTGGCTCCTGGGTCTGGGCGCGATCCACGGACCCGGGCGCATCGCGGCGTCGCTCCGGTCCATCGAGGCGCTCTGCATGTCCGCCGCGAAGTGGGGGGCCGTGGCGGCGGCCCGGCCCAACGGGGAGCCCGACCTGGAGGCCGGCCAGTTCTCAGGCGATGTGCTGCCCGGCGAGGTGTGGAATCTCGCGGCAACCGCCGTGCTCGCGGCGCGGGAACTGGCTGACGACTCGCTCCGGGGCATGGGGCTGCGGGCCGGTGAGCGCCTGTGGCAGGGCGCGGCCGGGGCAGGGGAACTCTGGAGCCTGAACGGCTGCATCGGGCGCGACGATGCCAGACCCTATGGGGCTGCTCATGCGGCCTCGTGGCTGGCCGTGTGGAACCTGGTGGAGGCGCTGGGAGGAACCGCAGAGTAATGGTCTATTGGAGTGGAGGACGACTGCAGAGCCAGTCACCACTCACGATCTGCGCGCCTCCGGTCCCAGGGTCCGGTCCGGGGGCATCGGGTACAATAGCCGCAGCCCGGGGGGCGGGACCTTCGATGCGCCCCGGGCGTCCCGGAGCGTCATGTTCACCGGCATTGTGGAGGAGGTCGGCACGGTTGTCTCGGTCGAGCGGAAGGCGGAAAGCGCCAGGCTGACCGTGGAGGCACCCCTCGCCTCCCAGGGAACTGCGGTTGGCGACAGCATCGCGGTCAACGGCGCCTGCCTGACCGTGGTGCGAGTAGACGGGACGCGCCTCGGCTTTGACGCCGTGCCGGAGACCCTCCAGCGAACCAGCCTGCGGATGGCCCGGCCCGGCCAGCGCGTGAATCTGGAGCGGGCACTGGCTGCGGGCGGTCGCCTGGGCGGCCACTTCGTCCAGGGACACGTGGACGGCACGGGCAGGATCCTCTCCATCACCCCCGAGGGTGGCGCCCATGTGGTGCGAGCGGCCGCACCCCCCGAGGTCCAGCCCTACTTGGTCCCCAAGGGGTCCGTGGCGGTTGACGGAATCAGCCTCACCGTGGCGGGTGTGGAGGACGGCGGCTTCAAGCTCTGGATCATCCCCCACACCTGGAAGGCCACCAACCTGCGCGACCGGCGGCCCGGCGATCCCGTGAATCTGGAGGCCGACATCCTGGCCAAGTATGTGCATCGGCTTATGAGCGCCCGGGAGGGCCGGGCGGGCGTCACGGAGGAGCTGCTTGCCACTGCGGGATTCGATGGGCCGGTGGGGGGACCGTAGGCCATGACAGGGAACCGCGTGGAGGAGGCCGGAGCCCGGAGCGCGATGCAGCGGCCGGGAGGCCCCAGCGAGCCTCCCGCGGAGCAGGCACGCGAGTCCGCGATGCCCGGAACGCCCTCGCCGTTCGCCACCATCGAGGAGGCGATCGAGGAGATTCGCCAGGGGCGCATCGTCATTGTCGTGGACGACGAGGACCGGGAGAACGAGGGCGACTTCATCCTGGCCGCGGAGATGTGCACCCCGGAGGCCATCAACCTGCTCCGCACCCGGGGCAGCGGCTACATCTGCGCGCCCATGACCGCCGAGCGGCTGGAGAGGCTGCGCATTCCCATGCAGGTGGAGGCCAACACCTCTCGCATGGGCACGGCTATGACCGTCTCCGTGGACGTTCGCAAGGGCACCACCACGGGCGTCTCCGCGTGGGACCGTTCGGCCACGGCACGGGCCCTGGCCGACCCCCGCACCCGTCCGTCGGACCTCACCCGGCCGGGACACATGGTGCCGCTGCGGGCCGCCGAGGGCGGCGTGCTCAAGCGCGCGGGGCACACGGAGGCCGCCGTGGACCTGTG
>Ga0073934_10009507_pt1 | contig 12435 bp, 13 predicted proteins | sample LarsenN4metaG_FD_76834 | JGI IMG/M metagenome (GOLD analysis project Ga0073934, IMG submission 76834) | Hot spring sediment bacterial and archeal communities from British Columbia, Canada, to study Microbial Dark Matter (Phase II) - Larsen... ... | reverse complement strand
TTTAGACAAGGCAAAAGAATTAACTATTCTACATACTCGACAATTCGCCAAACGTCAACGCACTTGGTTTCGTGCTTCTCCTCAAATTGAGTGGTTTGATGCTGAATGTCCAGATTTGCTGGAAAAAGTCTGGCGGCGAGTCGACAGTTTTATACGTACTTCTGAATAAGCAATTGAATGTAAATATGATGTTTTTTATGAACCGCAGAGAACGCTGAGAACGCAGAGGAAAATGAGATAAAAATTGAAGGTTGTGGGTATGATTTATGATTAATGTAATATTTAGTATACTGACCAAAGTAAAGAAGATTTTGAATATGAAACAATCTAGTGATCTAAATAATTACCCTCCCTATTATTGGCATAAGTTAAATCAATTTACAAAATTACCGCAATCAGAATCTGATATTATCATGCTGGGTGATAGTATCACTGATGAAGGGGAATGGATAGAGCTATTGTCAAATATTAATGTGAAAAATAGAGGTATCTCTGGAGACACGACGGAGAGAGTATTGTATCGTTTAGATCCAATATTGGCAGGAAAGCCAAAACAAATTTTTTTAATGCTCGGTATCAATGATTTAATCAATACTCCTAAATCAGTCGCGCAAACTTTAGAATCATATGAAAAGATTTTACATGAGTTTCAGGAGAAAACACCAAATACAGAAATTTTTATTCAAACTGTTTTACCTGTTAATAATAAGGTTGATATTTATTGGCAAGATAATAACAGAATTTTAAATTTAAATACAGGATTGAGAAAACTAGCAACCAAATTTAATTATCAATATATAGATTTGTTCTCTCATTTATTAGATTTAGAAAATCAATTAGATACTAGGTATACAAAAGATGGTTTACATTTGAATGGTGAAGCATACCTAGTTTGGAAATCAGTGATTGAAAAATATCTTTGACTACAGAGTTAATATAAAAATTACTCATTTTGTACTTAACTTGAAACAAGTGTACTTACACCATCATTTTTGAGATAACCATCTTCCATATAAATGATGCGATCGCCTATATCTAAAATCCGGTTATCGTGGGTAACAAGTAAAATTGTACAACCTTGTTCTTTGGCTAATTTGTGCATCAATTCTACTACATCTCGACCGGATTTTTTATCAAGGGCTGCCGTAGGTTCGTCTGCTAAAACTATTTTAGGATGACTGACTAATGCCCGAAACAACAATTATTTAAAACATATCTGCGGGATCGGCGGCGCGGAGTTTTCGCATAGCAATTGCGCCGGAAACACTGCACATAATTATTGTTAGGGACAGTACAAATATGGCACGATTGAGTTTCATGGCAATGGGAAGTAAAGTTGCAGCGTAGGTGATCTGATACAGCCCTATCGAAAGTGCTAATCCGGGTATAAATCCTAATGCTGCTAACAATAAAGCTTCTTGCATTAACATGATCATGAGATAGCGATCGCTATATCCCATTGCTTTGAGGGTGGCGTATTCTGGCAGGTGATCGGAAACATCAGAGTAGAGAATTTGGTAAACAATTACAATCCCGACGATGAACCCTACTGCTACTCCCATACCAAAAATAAATCCAATTCCTTGATTGCCCCAATAATTAATTTCTATCTGGGCAAATTCTTGGGGAGTCAGTACTTTGATATCGTTTGGTAAACTTGCTTGTAGTTGCGATCGCACTTTTTGTACATTAGCATCTGGTTTGAGGTTAATTAGTCCAACTGCTATTTGATTTGGCTGGTAGTTGGGGAAAAGTTTGAGAAACGTAGAATCACTGGCTACTATGTTACCGTCTGCACCAAAGGAAGCGCCTAGCTGAAATAAACCTACCGCTTGTACTGTTTGCCGATTCACCTCTGCTTCTACACTACCATGCTGTTTTACTAAGTCTGGGATGGGGCCGTATTCTGGGCGAGAAGCGCGATCAAATAATACCCGATCTAGTAGTTTCAGTTGATCTAGATGCTGGTTCACCTCAGGCAGATCAAAGGGTGGGTTGGCTGGATCAATTCCCCATACCAAAATTCCCCGACTCAGCCGATTTTCTGGGTTACGCCATTGGGCAATATCAGCATATAAGGGGCGAACAGATTTTACTCCGTCATAGGCTAAGGTTTGCTGCAATCTCTCTCTGGGAAAGCTTTTGACGTAGAACAATGTTTGAAATTGGGGATTTATTAAAACTAGGTCTGCCTGTAAATTTTGGTGAGGCTTTGTGGCACTATCAAAGAGGGCATCTAATAGTCCTAGTTGTACAAACATCAGCATATCGGCAAAGGCTATGCCTGCAAGGGCTACTGCTAAGCGTGTTTTTTCTTTTTTTAATTGCAGCCATGCCAAGGGGATGCGACGAAAGAATTTGGGAAGCATGGTGATAGTTTAAGTTTGTGTTTGAGGTGAGTTAAGGGTGTGACAAATTTTTTTAAGAAACGTAGACGCGCAAGCGGTGAGGGGGTCGCAGTCTTGGCGGTTCCCGTCACGATTGCGAACTCCCGTAGACGGGCGAAGCCCGGCTTCTCGAAGAGTACCCGAAGGGCTTCCCGCAGGGTACACCGATGCACACAGATGCACACGGATGGGTGATTCGATGTTCGTTATGTTTTAAGATATGCTTAAAGGTTCTCGCTTCATTGTCCATAGTTGGAGATTTTGTTTTGGTAGTTCAATGGTTCTCAAGACTTCAAAGCCATTTTTTTGATAAAAACGAACAGCTTTTTCTGTGGAAGTTTCCAGGTAACAAGGCAAACTTTGTTGATCTGCTAACTGAAGAATAGGCGCAAGCAGTAAACTACCAATTCCCTGCCCTTGGGTGGCGGGTGCAACACCAAGAATACTGAGATACCAGTGCGGTTGGGGCATGTCGCGTTTATGGTATTTTTCAAATTCGATAATTACTGATAAGATTCGCCATACTCCGCGCCAACCAATTTGGAAAGGTAAAGTAAGTGGTTGTGTTCCAAATCTCAAAATATTTAGGTTTGATTTCCCTGGAGGTATCCAAGCTGCAACACCTTTGATATTTCCTGTTGTTGTATAAATATGGTTGTAAGGTAAGCTGTAGCGTAAGGCTATTTTGCATAATGTTTTCAGGATGTTGATTCTTGAGCGATCGCTTTTAGAAATGAAGTAATCAAAATAAGCGTGTTCCTTCCCAAAACACAAATGCTAAAAGAACGATCGCTGAAACAATTACATCCATGCCAAAGGAAGCAGAAATATGGTTAATAAAAAGCTGTTCCAAAAGTAGCTGGATGTCGAAACCGTGTTTTAACAGAAATGCAATGAAATGAGAGTAAGGTAAAGCTAAGCCAAGAATACAAAGTAACAAGTAAGTTGCTTGCAGCATATTCACGAATCTCCTAAGTTTGTCGATTGCACTTATATCAAACATTCGTTATAAATTAAGGCAAAAAAACTCTACAACTCGATTGCTGTTTGCACTTGTAGGTTAGTTAGGGCATTTACTCGCTTACTATCTTCCGGGTTGAGGCGAATTTTGACTTCAACTACGCGGCGATCTAAATTTTCTCCTGGTTGGTTACTAAAGACGTTTTGTTTGTTCACCTGCAACCCAATGTGTGAAACTTTTCCTCGCAATTCTCCAGAAAAAGCCTGCCCGGTAATTACTGCCTGTTGCCCAAGTTGAATTTTGCCAATATCAGTTTGATAAACTTCTGTTACTACCAGCATTTGGTTAGTTTGTCCAAGTTCTGCAATCCCAGCATCAGCAATTTTTTCGCCGACGTGGGTATGAATCTTGAGAATTTGTCCTGTAAATGGGGCGCGGATATAAGCTTGTTCTAGGTTAGTTTGTGCTTGTTTGAGTGTGGCGATCGCATTGTCTACTTCTGCTTGTGCTGTTTGTACATCAACGGGACGAACTTCGGCAATTTGGTTGAGAGTTGCTTTTGCTGATTTTAATTCTTCTTGTCGGGATGTTTGAATACGTTTGAGGTTGGCTTGGGCTTCGGCTAGTTCTTGTTGTCGGGATGTTTGGATGCGTTTGAGGTTGGCTTGGGCTTCGACTAGTTGCTGTTGTGCGGTTTGGAATGCCAAGCGTTTGCTATCTAGTAAAGATTCAGAGATTGCCCCCTGTTGATATAGTGTTTGATGGCGTTGGTATTCCAATTGGGCATTCGCTAATTCTGCTGTTAAACGCCCGATATTGGCTTTCTGGGCTTGGGTTTCTGTCTGTTGTTCTGCCCTCAAACGGGCTATGGTTGCTGTTTGTGCCTGAATTTCTGTAGCTTGTTCTGCTTGAAGTCGGCTGATGTTTGCTTGCTGTGCTTGAATTTCTCCAGTTTTTGCCCCTGCTTTCACCTGTGCTAGTTTAGCTTGAGCGATTTTCACTTGTTCTTTTGCTTGTGTGACAGCATCTTGCAAGGGTTTTTGAGAATCTAAAATTGCCAGAATTTGTCCTGTTGTGACGCGATCGCCTTCTTTGACAAGCCATTTATCTAAGCGATCGCCATCCAGTGCTAAAGGTGCAGATAAGCTAATTACTTCTCCTTCTGGTTGCAGGCGTCCGAGGGCGGTGACTTTTTTGACAGCAGGAGGGGTTTCTACGGGTGGAGGTTCGGATTTGCTGAGTAAGCCAGCTTGGGAGATACCATAAGTTTTTGAGTTGAAGGTTTTGAGAGAAATTGTTGAGTCATGTTTTCTTTTTTTAACGCAAAGGAACGCGGAGTTTTAATGAGTTGGTTGGGCTTGCAAATAAGCAGTCAACATGTTTGCGAGTAGTTCGCTTTGTTCGGTGTAAGAAAATGTATCACCCTCAAACATTCGTGACGAAATTAAGCCGTTCAAGAAGCAATAAATAAAGTTGATTATTGCTTGGTCTTTGATTTCTAGATAATCTGCAAGTGCTTGTTTAGTATCTTCCCAAGCTTTTTTTATAGTTGGGTTATTTAAAATTTCATCTCGCCCTTGCTGCTGATAGAAATCAAACCCTAAAAGGGCTTGTTTCGAGAAATAATCTTCGTTCTTTGCAACAAAATTCATCAAAGCTTTGATGCGTTCTGCTAAATTTTTGGCATCTCCTGCCTCAGCCAAAAAGTTTAGAATGTCTTGTCGTGTTTGCTCTTCTACTAACTGTAAAAATAATGCTTCTTTATTAGAAAAGTAATGATATAAAGTTCCTGTAGAAACTCCTAATTCTTTGGCTATCTCGCGCATGGTAATTGCGGCGTAACCTTTTTGGGCAAATAAATCAAATGATTTCATCAACAACTCTTTGCGGTATTGTTCATGATCAACTATCTTCGGCATTTACATTATTTTATATCGAACGTTAGTTATATATTAAAGCGACAAGAAACATTTGGCAAGATAGTTGAATGAAATTTTATTTATTCGATGATCTACAGAGTATCTGGATCTATGCCGAGCGATCGCAGTCTTTCTGCTAATTGTGCAGCGCGTTGTTCGGCAACAGAGGCGCGTTGTTCAGCAACTTTTGCACGTTCATCTCCAGTTGCTAGCAGCGTACCATCTTGGTAGCACCAGCGTAACCACACATCTTGTCTACCTTCAAATTCACCTTGCCAGAGAGTTAAACCCAAACCGACTTGTTCTAACCAATTTTCTGTAGTTTCAAAATAGCGTCTACCGCGAATTTCATAAATACGCAACGCCTGTTCTGATAATTGCTGGGTGGGGTCGTATACTACATAGTAACTCGCCCGCATGTGTTCGTAAGTTTTGAGTTTACTGCCTAGTTCATCACCTTCTTTATTGGAGACTATTTCAATCACTACTTCCGGGGGTTTGCCAAACTTCCAAAGCATGTAGCAACGGTTTTGCTTTTCCCACCAGTTTTGTGGCACTTGCACATCAAGGCTGAGGAAAACATCAGGTACAATTGGCGGCTGTCCGTCAGTATGATAGATGCCGACATTGGCTGCGGCTAAGAAAGTTTGGTTTTGTAGTGAACTATAAAGGGTACTAACTAACAAGCGTTGTTGTTTTTCGGAAGCAAAATTATCCACAGGCGTATCATCTTCAGTAACTAGCTGGCTAGCATCTGGCACGTAGTAATCATCATTACTGATTAAAAGTTGCTCAACCATGAGTTTACCCACCACTTGAGAGCGATATTTCTAGGTTAGTTGATTGTATAAAACACCTGTAACAATATTAATTAGACCAACTCACACAAGCGATCGCATCGCATCTTTCCACAAAACCTATGCTCACCCAAGACAAACAGCAACGCAACTGGAAACCCATCATCAAAGAATTTGCAGCAGTAGTTGGCAAAAACGGTGTAGTACAACGCCGCGAAGAACTGATCACCTATGAATGCGATGGACTCACCAGCTATCGCCAACGCCCGGCGGTGGTGGTATTACCCAGAACTACTCAACAGGTGGCGGCGGTAGTCAAGATATGCAATAAATATGCTGTCCCCTTTATTGCCCGTGGTTCTGGTACTGGTTTATCAGGTGGAGCTTTGCCTGTTGAAAATAGTGTTTTGATTGTTACATCATTGATGCGGCAAATACTTGATGTAGATTTAGAGAATCAGCGTGTTGTGGTGCAACCAGGGGTGATTAATAACTGGGTGACGCAAACAGTAAGTGGTGCTGGTTTTTACTATGCTCCCGATCCCTCTAGTCAAATTATCTGCTCTATTGGTGGTAATGTTGCGGAAAACTCTGGGGGTGTGCATTGTCTCAAGTATGGTGTGACAACCAACCACGTTTTGGGGTTAAAAATAGTCACTCCTGAAGGCGAAATTTTAGACTTAGGTGGAGAAATCCCCGAAATGCCTGGTTATGATTTAACGGGTATATTTGTCGGATCGGAAGGAACCTTAGGTATCGCTACAGAAATTACACTGCGAATCCTCAAAAGTGCAGAATCAATCTGTGTTTTACTAGCAGATTTTACGAGTATTGAAGCGGCGGGGGCGAGTGTTTCTGATATTATCAGTGCGGGGATTATTCCTGGTGGGATGGAAATTATGGATAACCTCAGCATCAATGCAGTGGAAGATGTCACAGCATTAAATGTTTATCCTCGTGATGCAACGGCAATTTTGTTAGTAGAAATTGATGGTTTGGCAGTAGAAGTGGCAGCAAATAAACAAAAAGTTGCGGAAATTTGTAAACAAAATGGTGCGCGTAATGTTACTTCTGCTAGTGATCCAGAACAGCGCCTCAAATTATGGAAAGGACGTAAAGCTGCGTTTGCTGCTGCTGGGCATTTAAGCCCGGATTATTATGTACAGGATGGGGTAATTCCCCGGACTCAATTAGCTTATGTGTTACAAGAAATTGAGGCATTGAGTCAAAAATATGGTTATAAAATTGCGAATGTATTTCATGCTGGTGATGGTAATCTTCACCCCTTGATTCTTTTTGATAATTCTGTTCCTGGTGCATTAGAAATAGTCGAAGAAGTGGGGGGAGAAATTCTCAAGTTATGTGTGAGAGTAGGCGGTAGTATTTCTGGTGAACATGGCATTGGTGCAGATAAAAAATGTTATATGCCACAGATGTTTACACAAGCTGATTTAGAAACTATGCAATGGGTAAGGCAAGTCTTTAATCCCAAAGGTTTGGCGAATCCAGAGAAGATTTTTCCGACGCCGCGCACCTGTGGAGAAGCTGCAAGGGCTATGGGTGAGAGTGGTAAGAAGTTTGAGGCAATAGAAGGGGTGGAACGTTTTTAACAATTCTCAGTTAACATACTGCCTTGGAGTTCATTCCAAGGCTAATAGTTAAAGTTTACTTTAGTAGACTATCACTTTATATTTTTACTGCAACTACAGCTATTAGGTAATATCATGTTCTGTTGAATACTTATACTGTCGCGTAGGCTGGTAATCGGTAATAGGTAATTGGTGAGACTACTTCTTGCCGTCTTGGCTTATGCCGAGATGGCAAAGTAGCGAACCCGAAGGGTAATGGGGAAAAATCAATGACCAAAAGCGAAGCATAATATCGTAAGCAATTAGCCGAACTTGATATAAGAATCCAATTAACAGTCTACGCAATCATATAAATATTCGTATAAAGATTTGTAAAATTTAATCAGTGAAAAATTATAGCAAGGTGAATGTGTGCAACAATACTGGGGTAAATATTAAGTAAGTATATTTTGAAATTTGCCTGCAAATAAATTTTGGATTTGGATAAGCAGGAAATATACAGCTTGAGCAAGCAAGTATTAAGCTTTACTAACTTTTTCATCAGCAGTGCATACGATACAATTTCGGTCAACACAGACTGAAAATGCTTTGTCTAAAGCAGTTTAAGGCATCTATTACAATTACATATATGTTACGGAAATAAAGCCTAGTAGAGTCAGTAAACACAACCAGGGACTCTCGCATGAATATCAATCCATCGGAATCCACTGCAGAGTTGACACAAGCAGCGTGTCAAAAATTCCAAATAGGTACAGATTTAGAAGATGGGAGGGCGTTGCATAAAATGGGGATGAATAATGAACCGCCAAGATGCCAAGAATGCCAAGAATTGAGTTTTTCAATTAAAAGAGAAAATAAAATCATCCCGCAAATATGCAACGCCATGCAAAATATTACTGAACAAATCCGTGATTGTATAGATGCAGACAAGGTTTTAGAAACTGCTATTACTCAATTAGCAAAAGTGTTGCAGGTCGAGCGTTGTCACATCGAATTATATGATACCAACCAGACTTTCACTACTATTGCCCACGAGTACACTACCATCCCTCCTGTGTACCAAGGGATGAAACGATGGGTGAGAGACTTTCCCGAACTGTATCAGTCACTATTACAAAAACAGTCATTGCAATTTAGTGAAGTTTTACGAGATTGGAATCCACAGTTAGTTGTAGTGAGACAGCTAGCTTGTCCTATTTTTGACTCCGAAACAGTAATGGGAAATATTTGGCTGACAAAAGTCACTCCAGAACTGTTTGCAGAATGGGAAATTAAACTGGTACAGCAAGTAGCCAATCAATGTGCGATCGCGATTCGTCAAGCTAGACTTTATCAGCTAGCCCAGACACAAGTAAACCAACTCGAAAAACTGGAAAACCTCAAACACGAATTTCTCAGATCCCTGTCTCATGAATTGCGAACACCAATCACCAGTATTAGCCTAGCCGTACAAACTCTAGAAGCAATTATCAAGCAAGAAACAGTATTAGATACAGACATAGTATCACAACTATTGCAGATTTTACAGAACGAGTGTCAGCGAGAAAGCAAACTGATTAACGATTTGCTTTCACTTACATATTTAGAAGCAGAAGCTGACGTTTTAACCGTAATCATGATTGATCTCAACAGTTGGCTTCCTCCGATTGTGGAATCTTTTCGAGAAGTGACTATTTGTCAGCAACAACAGTTATTCTTGCATCTAGCTGCTGAACTGCCACTTTTGGAAACAGATATCACTCACTTAGAACGTATTGTTACCGAATTACTCAGCAATGCCTGTAAATATACACCTGTGGGAGAGTCGATTACTGTTACCGCATCTGCAACAGAGCAAACTGTAGAGATTAGCATTAGCAATTCTGGTGTTGAAATTGCGACCAATGAGCAACTACGTATTTTCGACCCATTTTACCGCCTTCCTAAACATAATTCTTGGCAATATGGTGGTACTGGACTCGGATTGGCACTAGTGCAGAAGCTGGCAAAACTGTTAAAAGGCTCAATTCGTGTCGAAAGTACAGCAGCCTCTACTACCTTTACCTTAGTTTTACCCAGAGCGATCGCCACCTGAAAAGTATTAAGTATATATTTATACATAAAAATCCGATGAATGAAACTGTATGAATCTCGTATAAAAAACTTTAAATATTTCCACTTAGGTAAACTAATTTTCATGGAATCTCCATGAAAAATGGTATATTTTTTCGTTAATATAAATTAAAATGTATCATTGCTAATGCTACTGTAGGTTAATTAAAAATATTTGGGTAATAAATATACACGGAGTCATCCGTAACGAAAACTCCAATATCTGCTATTTAATAATTATGAGTGACTGGAATAGGCAGGAGTCATCTATTAGTGCAACAATGCGGCTTTTATCTGTAGCATTGACTTTGGCATTTCTCAATACAGCAGGGCAAGCATTAGCACTAGAAAGAGGAAATAGCGGTCCCCAAGTCACCAGTGTCCAGAGATGTTTGCAAAGGTTAGGCTACTAGGCGTTGCATAAAATGGGGATGAATAATGAACCGCCAAGATGCCAAGAATGCCAAGAATTGAGTTTTTCAATTAAAAGAGAAAATAAAATCATCCCGCAAATATGCAACGCCAGGCTACTACAATGGCCCAATCAATGGCAATTTTGGCCCCTTAACAGAAAATGCCGTCAAAAGATTCTAGCGAGCAAAGAAGATTCCTGCAATTGGGCAGGTAGGTCCACAAACCCAACGAGCATTGCAAGCTGCATGTGAATCTCAGCAATCTAAAAGTAGCAGTAGTAATGTTCTCAAGGTAGGTAGTAGGGGAGCAGCAGTAACACAACTCCAACAATCTTTGCGAACATTGGGTTACTATAAAGGCCCGATAACAGGTTATTTTGGTCAAGAAACAGAGCAAGCTGTAATTCGCTTCCAGCAATCTAAAAAATTGCAAGCTGATGGTGTTGCTGGCACAAACACATTGCAATTAATACGTACTAATTTAGCATCAAGACCAAATAATAATAGTGTCGGTGGTGGAACAGATAAATACCCCAATGCCTTAAACGAAGGTGATGCAGGGCCGCAAGTATTACAATTACAAAGAAATTTGGCGCAGTTGGGTTATTTTCAAGCAAATCCTACTGGTAATTTTGGCTCTGTCACCAAAGATGCTGTAGTGCGTTTTCAACGTGATTACGGACTCACTGCTAATGGTATTGTCGATGGACAAACTTGGACAGCAATATCCACCAATGCAAACTATGCCAATAACAACAATTCTGCTTGTTCACCAACAAGCGGTTTTATCTGTTTAGGTGAAAATAGTCCGCGCGTTGTCGCCGTGCAACAAAGTTTACGTCAACAGGGATTCTTTAATCGTGAAATTACGGGTTACTACGGTACAGAAACAAGAGATGCTGTTGCCAAATTTCAGCAAACTGCTGGACTCAATCCCACTGGATTTGTAGATTTTCAAACCTGGCAAGCATTGGGATTAATTAATAACAACTCTACAGGAGGAGAAAACCCCAATATTGAAAACCGCTATGTGGTAATTGTACCAATTCGCGATGCCAATACTCTGGAGCAAGTTCGTCAGTTTGTACCCCAGGCTTTTGCAGTAAAATCAAGGCTGGGAGATTATGTCAATGCTGGCGCTTTTCGCGCTCGCCCCGAAGCCGAAAGACGTTCTAGTCAGTTACGCGATCGCGGTTTTGATGCACGGGTAGAATATTTTTAAGGCTTGGGAAGTGATAAATATACGCTTATAATAAAAGACCCTCTTCGCAGAGGGGCTGTTTTTGTGAGGTTAAACGAGAATTATAAGTAATCATGCTTATATTGGACAACGCCAGCGATGCGATCGCTCAATCAATTAGTTTTTAACTTTCCTCTTTCCAAGTTTGTAATTGCAAATACACTAGTATAAGTGTCACCGCAAATAATACTGTTGCAGCGGCTGCTGCATAACCAAAATCAAATTGAGCAAAAGCCTCTTGGTAAATGTAGTAAACCATTAAATTAGTAGAATTCAAAGGCCCACCACCAGTCATTACGTATACTTGCTCAAAACTCCGCAGTGTGAAAATCATAGTGGTAATGATCGCAAAGATTAAAGTTGACTGCAATCCAGGTAGGGTAATGTGCCAAAACTTTTGCCAAGCATTAGCGCCATCTAGTTCCGCAGCTTCGTATCGACTTGGAGGAATTGTTTGTAACCCTGCTAAAAATACCACCATGTTAAAGCCGAGTTGTTTCCAAATACCTAAGATAATTAGTACTGGCATTGCCCAAACAGTACTACTTAACCAGGGAATGGCTTTAATACCTATGACATCTAATAACGTATTCACAGCACCATCGTTTTGAAATAACCAACGAAATCCCAATCCAGCCGCAACTAAAGAGATAATCGATGGTAAAAAATATACACTCCGCAACAAACCACGCAAAGGCAAAGTCTGGTTTAACAGTATGGCTAGTCCCAAAGGGATGACTAAACTGGGAATAACCGTAGCAAGAGTGAAATAAATAGTATTAAAAATAACTTGCCAAAAATCCGAGTTAGATAGCAAGCGCCAGTAATTGTTTAAGCCTATCCAGTGTATGCCGTCAGATGTGAACATACCACTAGTGAAACTAAGATAAAACAAATAAGCGATTGGCCAAAGGATAAAAAGACTCAATAAAATCAGTGCTGGAGCGAGAAAAATCCAAGCAGCAACAGCATCATTATCCAACCACGCCTGACTAGATTTACTATATATTTTTGGCATTTATAAAATTAACCTGTCGT
>Ga0073934_10009506_pt1 | contig 12435 bp, 12 predicted proteins | sample LarsenN4metaG_FD_76834 | JGI IMG/M metagenome (GOLD analysis project Ga0073934, IMG submission 76834) | Hot spring sediment bacterial and archeal communities from British Columbia, Canada, to study Microbial Dark Matter (Phase II) - Larsen... ... | reverse complement strand
GAACCATCCCCAGGCCACCGTCGCCGACGCACCGGTGACCACGAGGACGAGGAGGGCGACGAAGGAGGAGGTCATCGCGGACGCTGCCCTGGCGCGCGTCGACGGCCTCCAGGCCGGACGAGGACGACGAGGCTCGCGGCAGTCATCGCAGCGGCGAGCGCGAAGGTGCGCGCCTCCGGCCTAGTGACAAAGTGTCACTTGGCCTTCGGGCTTCATCCGCCGCCCTGCTCCCCCGCTCGGTCAGACCCGCAGCTTCTCGACGACCGGCTCGACGGAGACGACGTGGCGCTTGAACTTCAGCTCCGCCTCGTCGAGACCCGCCGCCACCCCGATGAGCTGCGAGAGGTGGAGCACCGGCATCTGGAAGTCCTTGCCGGTCTGCTTGCGCAGCTTCGACTGCCAGGCGTCCAGCGAGAGGTGGCAGAGCGGGCACGGCGTCACCATCGCGTCCGCGCCGGCCTCCGCCGCCTGCTCGATCGGCTGGATCAGCTCGGCCAGCGCCACCTCCTCGCGCGCCTGGATGATCGGGAAGCCGCAGCACTTGATCTTGGCCGGGTAGTCGACCGGCTCGCCGCCGCAGGCGACGATGATGCGCTCGAGCGACTCGGGCTTGTCGGGGTCCTCGAAGCCGAGCAGCTTCGAGGGCCGCAGGATCTGGCAGCCGTAGAAGGGCGCGATCCGGAGCCCCCTGAGGCCTTTGTGGGCGGCCTCCTGCAGGCGCTCGTACCCCTCCCCGGCGGAGACGAGCCAGAGGAAGTGGAGGACGTCGACGCCGCCCGAGTAGGCGGGCGCGCCGACCGCCTGGAGGTTCCGGTTCACCCGCTCGAGCAGCGCCTCGTCGCCGCGGAGCTGGTGGTTGGCCTGTCGGAGGTTGAGCGTGCACACGTTGCAGACGGTCATCAGCGTGTCCGCGCCCGTCGCCTCCGCGTAGCCGAGGATGCGGGCGTTCAGGTGCAGGTAGTAGTCGGGCTCCGCCTCGTGGATGTCTCCGGCGCCGCAGCAGGTGACCGACTCCAGCTCGATCAGCTCGAGCCCCACTTTCGGCGCGAGCGCCTGCGTCGCCGTGTCGAGCTCCTTGGCGCTGAGCGACGCCAGGCACCCCTTGTAGTAGGCCACCGTTCTCACGCGCGTGCCTCCTCTCCGTCCTCGCCGGGCAGGTAGGGCTTCGGGAACGACCCCGGCCCGTACGGGCCCCGCTCGGCCGCCTCGCTCGCGCCCTCCCCGTGCTCGAGCCGCGAGAGGGCCTTCTCGCCTTGGACGATGCCCTGAGCGCCCGCGCGGCCCTGCTCGGCGACCAGGTCGTAGAGCGCCCGCGCCTCGTCCACGTGCTTGGCCACGTGCGGCGGGAAGGGCGCCGGCACCTTGCCGTGGCGCAGGAGGCGCATGGCGAAGGTCACCTCCTTGAGCGAGCGCACGATGCCCTGCGTCTTCGGCACGAGCTCCGTCTCGCGCAGCCAGCCGGTCGTCTTCGCGGAGGTGACGAACCACTTCGCGTGGCGCGCGCCCATGTCCGAGTCGATCCCGTGCCGCATCGCCTCCGCACCGAGCTTCGCGATCGCGTCGCGCGGGTCGACCCCCTTCGGGCAGCGCTCCTGGCAGAAGTAGCAGCGGGTGCAGTCCCAGATCCCGTGCGGCCCCGAATACTCCTGCAGGCGCTCCGCGGTCGCCTGGTCGCGGGGGTCGCCGACGAAGCGCATCCCCTTGGCCAGAGCCGCCGGGCCGAGGAAGTCGGGGTCGGCCTCGAGCGAGTTGCACTCGGAGACGCAGCAGCCGCACATGATGCAGAGCGACTCCTTGTGGATCGTGGCCATGCGCTCCGGCGGGACGACGTGCTCGGCCTCGCCCGGGTCGGCGTAGCCGGGCTCGAGCCAGGGCCGGACGGCGCGGATCTTCGCCCAGAAGGGCTCCATGTCCACGACCAGGTCCTTGACGACGGGCAGGTTGCCCATCGCCGAGATGACCGGAACGTGGCCGGACTGCGCGATCTCGTACATGCGCGTCTTGCAGGCGAGGACGGCGGCGCCGTCCATCCGCATCCCGCAGGAGCCGCAGATCATCATCCGGCAGCTCTTGCGGTAGGCGAGGGTGCCGTCGATCCGGTCCTTGATCAGGTCGAGGCAGTCGAGGAGGGTCGCCTCCTCGGGAGCATCGAGCTCGTACTCGCGGAGCGCGCGCTCGCCCGTGCGCGAGTCGAAGCGCCAGATCTTGAGCGCGACCTGCATCAGTAGCTCCTCACCTCGGGCTGCCACTTGGTCATCCGGACCTCCGCGTAGGAGAGCTCGGGGCCGTCCTCCCCCCAGCGGCTGATCGAGTGCTTGAGGAAGCGCTCGTCGTCGCGCTCGGGGAAGTCGGCGGGGCGCGAGTGCGAGCCCCGGCTCTCCTCCCGGGCGAGGCCGGCCTGAACCATGCACCAGGCCAGGTCGAGCATGTACCCGAGCTCGAGCGCCTGGGTCAGGTCGGTGTTGAAGACCTCGCCCTTGTCCTCGACGACCACGTTCTTGTAGCGCTCCCGCAGGCCGGCCAGGACTTCGAGCTGGCGCTCCATCCGCTCCGGGTAGCGGAAGACGCCGAAGTTCTCGAGCATCGACGCGCCCAGCTCGTCGCGGATCCGCCACGGACGCTCCCCCTCCGTTCGCGCGAGCAGGGACTGCAGCTCGGCCTCGGCGTCCGCGAGCGGCGCCTCGGAGACCTCGACGACGCCGGCGCCCGCCGAGAGCGCGTCCTCGGCCGCGGCCTGCCCGGCCCTGCGCCCGAAGGTGATCGTCTCCATCAGCGAGTTGCCGCCCAGGCGGTTCGCTCCGTGGACGGAGACGCAGGCGACCTCCCCGGCCGCGTACAGGCCCGGCAGCTCGGTCGCCCCCCAGTTGTCGGTCGCGACCCCGCCCATGTGGTAGTGGGCGCCCGGCCGCACCGGGATCGGGTCGTAGATCGGGTCGACCCCGGCGAAGGTCAGCGCCAGCTCGCGCGAGCCGGGCAGGCGGGTGAGGATGCGCTCGGCGCCCAGGTGCCTTAGGTCGAGCAGGACGGAGCCCGAGATGCCCCGCCCGGCCTCGATCTCGGTCGTCTCGGCGCGGGAGACGACGTCCCGCGAGGCCAGCTCCATCGCGTTCGGCGCGTAGCGCGCCATGAACCGCTCCCCGTCGCGGTTCAGGAGGTAGCCACCCTCGCCGCGGCACCCCTCGGTGATGAGGACGCCGCTCGGGTAGAGCGTCGTCGGGTGGAACTGCATGAACTCCATGTCCTTCAGGGGCAGGCCCGCCCGCAGCGCCATCGCCATCCCGTCGCCCGTGCACGCGTACGCGTTCGTGGTCGCGCGGTAGATCCGGCCCATGCCGCCGGTCGCGAGAACGACGGAGCGGCCGGTGACGAGCTTGAGGCCGCCCTGGAGCAGATCCCAGCAGATCACCCCCACGCAGCGCCCGTCCTGCTCGACCAGCTTCCAGGCGAAGTACTCCTCGTACACACGCAGAGGCCCTTGCGCCATGCGCTTCAGCACCTGCTCGTAGAGGACGTGGATCAGCACATGCCCGGTGATGTCCGCGGAGTACACGGTGCGAGGCGAGCCGGCGGCGCCGAAGGGGCGCTGGGCGAGCTTGCCGTCCTCGGTGCGGGAGAAGACGCAGCCCCAGTGCTCGAGCTGGTAGATGTCGCCCGGAGCCTCGTTCGCGAGGATCTCGATCGCGTCCTGGTCGCCCAGGTAGTCCGAGCCCTTGACCGTGTCGAAGGCGTGGCGCTCGGGGCTGTCCTGGGCCGCGTTCCCGAGCGCCGCGTTGATCCCTCCCTCCGCCGCGCCCGAGTGGCTGCGGGTGGGGTGCAGCTTGGAGACGACGCCGACGTCGGCCCCGGCGTCGAAGGCCTCGATCGCGGCGCGCATCCCCGCGCAGCCGGCCCCGACGACGACGACGTCGTGCATCACCTCCACGCCGACGGACGCTACCGGATCGCTCCCCGTCCTCGCGGAGGAAGGCGCAGGGCCCGATGCGGTGCCTCAGGGAGCCGTGACGAGGACGGTGACGCGTCCGAGCGCGCCCCGCTGGGTCACGCGCAGGAACAGGGTCCGCTGCCCGCAGACCGTCGCCGACGCCCGCTTCGTGCTCTGTCCGACCCACTGCGCCCGGCCGAGCACCGTCGTCCGGTTCTGGCCGACGAGGGCGACCTCGTGCAGGCCGTTGCGGGGCAGCGAGACGCGCACCTGCAGCTCGCCGTCGAGCGCCGTCGAGAGCGGGATCCACCACACCTTCTTCGTCCGCTTGCCGAACACACGGCGGAAGACGGTGGTGGTGCTGCCCGTCCAGGGCTCGAGCACGTCGCGCTCGGCCGCCTGGAGCGCCGCCTCGTCGGGGTAGAAGCTCGGCGCGATGATCGTCCAGCGGCCGGTCGTGATCCCGGCGCGGCGCTCGTCCATGAGCCGGTACACCTCCGCCCAGGCCTCCCCCGGGTTCTGGGCGTAGTTTCGGCCCTCGTCCCCCGGGAACGCCTCCTTGCGGACGACGCGCGCGCACACCCCGGCCGCGCTCGCCCAGCGCTTGGGGCCCCAGTCGATCGCCGACCAGGGCGGGTTGAGGCGGTGGAAGGCGACGTGGTGGCCGTACTCGTGGCGCAACACCTCCTCCGGTGAGGCGTCGTCCGGGAGGGCATCCCCGATGGAGACGATGCGGTTCGCCGAGTAGCAGCCGAGCGCTTGGTCGCCGCACAGCTCCTGCACCTCCGCCAGGGGCGCGATGTACACGGTCACGAGGGCCAGCTCGGGGCCGTGCGCGAGCCCGGCGAGGAACTCGGCCCACGTCTCGGGGGCGACCTGGTCCACGGGGTAGGTGTCGGAGACGAAGACCCGCACCGTCTCCCCGGCGGAGGTCGTGATCGGGCCGCCGCGCCAGGTCGCGGTGACCGCGGCCAGGCGCTGTGCCCGGAGCGCGGTGCCGGGGAGAGCGTCGATCGCCCGCGCGAGCGGGGAGGCGACGGCCGGCGCGGGCCCCGACGCCGGCCCCCGGGGGCTGCCGGCGCCCCCGAGAGCCGCCGCGAGCAGCGCTCCGGCGAGGAGCGCGCCGAGCAGGCGGAGGCGTCGCGGCGCCACTCGAGGTTTATAGCCGTCCCGCCGAGCGGTCTGTGCGGCGTGTCGTTAAGGAACGGTTTGGCTGGGAGCGAGGCTGGGGACGCGACGGTAGGTCGTGCGATCCCCCTCGCACACCGCCGGCGCGGCCGCAGCCTCCCGACGCACACGCGCGGAAGGCGTCCGAGAGCCTCGAGCGGGATGCGCTCTCAGACCCGCGGGCCGCCGGCGGCGACGCCGGGCGCGACGCCCTCGAAGCGGGCGAAGTTGTCGCGGAACATCCCGGCGAGCTCGCGCGCCCGCGCGTCGTAGGCAGCCGGGTCGCGCCAGGTCGAGCGCGGGTCGAGCAGGCGCGGCTCCACGCCGTGCACCTCGACCGGGACGAGCACGCCGAACACGGGATCCTGCCGGTACTCGACGTCGTGCAGCGCGCCCGAGAGAGCGGCGTGCAGCAGCGCGCGGGTGGCCTGGATCGGCATCCGGTGACCTTCTCCGTAAGGGCCGCCGGTCCAGCCCGTGTTCACGAGCCAGACGGTGGAGTGGTGGCGCGCGAGCCTCTCGCCCAGCAGGCGCGCGTACACCGCCGGCGGCTGCGGCAGGAAGGGCGCGCCGAAGCAGGCGGAGAAGGTCGGCTGCGGCTCGACGACGCCGATCTCGGTACCCGCGAGCTTCGAGGTGAAGCCGGACAGGAACCAGTAGAGGGCCTGCTCGTGGGTCAGCCGCGCGAGCGGGGGCAGGACCCCGAAGGCGTCGGCGGTGAGGAAGACGACCTTGCTCGGGTGCCCCGCGCGCTTGGTCGGGAGCGCGTTCGCGATCTGCTCGAGCTTGTACGCCGCGCGGGTGTTCTCCGTCTTCGAGTCGTCGTCGAGATCGAGGACGCCACGCTCGTCGCAGGCGACGTTCTCGAGCACGGTTCCGAACGCCCGCGTCGCCCGGTAGATCTCGGGCTCGGCCTCGGGCGAGAGACGGATCACCTTCGCGTAGCAGCCGCCCTCGAGGTTGAAGACGCCCTCGTCGCCCCAGCCGTGCTCGTCGTCGCCGATCAGGTGCCGCTCGGGGTCGGCGGAGAGCGTCGTCTTGCCGGTGCCGGAGAGGCCGAAGAAGACGGCCACCGTGCCGTCGTCGCCCACGTTCGCCGAGCAGTGCATCGGGAACACGCCCTCGAGCGGCAGCCGGTCGTTCATGAGCGTGAAGATCGACTTCTTGATCTCGCCCGCGTAGGCGGTGCCGCCGATCAGGACCTCGGCCCGGGTCGGGTGCAGGCACACGAACGTGCCGGAGCGGGTGCCGTCCTCCTCGGGCACGGCGACGACCGAGGGCGCGTGCAGGACGAGCGCCTGCGGCGCGATCCGCTCCAGCTCGCGCGCGCTCGGCTCGATGAAGAGCGTCTTCGCGAAGAGCGCGTGCCAGGGGCTCTCGGTGACGACACGGACGGCGATCCGGTGCGCGGGATCGGCGCCGGCGAAGGCGTCCACCACGTACACGTCGCCCTCGGCGAGCCGCGCGGCCACCTTCTCGCGCAGGTGCTCGAAGGACGCCTCGGCGATCTCCGAGTTCGCCTCCCACCAGATTCGGCCCTCCGAGCCAGGCTCGCGGACGACGAGCTTGTCCTTGGGCGAGCGCCCCGTATGGATGCCCGTGTCGACCACGAGCGCGCCGCCTTCGGCCAGCCGCGCCTCCCCGCGCACGAGCGCGTGCGTGTACAGCTGCGAGGTCGTCGGGTGCCAGTAGACGCGGCCGCGGATGTCGGCGAGGCCGTGCTGCGCGAGGGAGCCGCTCCCGGGAACCGTCGCGATCATGTCCGCTTCGCCGTCATCGTCGTCCGAGAAACCGCCGTATCGTACGCGCGCGGCCCCGGCGGGGGCGCGGCCGACTCCCGGCGCGGCAGGCGCGGCAGCGCGCGCGGCGAATCCGGAGGAGTGGACACGCAAGCTGCGATCGAGCGCTTCCTGGCCGCCGCCCCGCACTCCGAGGCGACGCGGCGCGCCTACGCCGCCGACCTGCGCGCCTTCGCCCGCTGGCTCGACGCCCAGGGGCTGGGGCTCGACGACGTGGACGCGCGCGTCCTGGCCGAGTGGGTCGGCGACCTCGGGCGCGGGCGGGGCCGCCTCGCGCCGGCCACCATCGCGCGGCGCCTGGCGGCCGTGCGTTCCTGCCTGCGCTTCACCTTCGGACGGGCCCGGGTGCCCGACGCCGCGCTCGCGCCGCGCCGGCCGCGCCGGCTCCCGGATGCGCCCAAGGCGGCCGAGGTGGAGGCGCTGCTCGAGCTCGTCGAGGGCGACTCCCCGCTCGCCCTCCGCAACCGGGCCCTGCTCGAGCTCCTCTACTCCGCGGGCCTGCGAAGCGCGGAGGCGGTCGCGCTCGACCTCGGCGACGTCGACTTCGAGCGCGAGGCCGTGCACGTGCGCGGGAAGGGCGGCAAGGAGCGCGTCGTCCCGCTGGGGGAGGAGGCTGCGCACCACCTCTCCCGCTACCTCCGGAACGCCCGCCCGGCGCTCGCGCGCGGCGCAGCCGACGCGCTCTTCCTCTCCGCCCGCGGGCGCCGGCTGGACACGAGCGCGGTGCGCCGCATCCTCCGCCACCCGCACCGGCTCCGTCACGCCTTCGCCACGCACCTGCTCGAGGGCGGAGCCGACCTGCGCGTGATCCAGGAGCTGCTCGGACACGCCTCGCTCTCGACGACGCAGGTCTACAGCCACGTGGACGCGCGACGCCTGCGGCGCGTCTACGACCGCTCGCACCCGCGCAGCTGAGAGAGCTACGGCCTCGGCAGCGCGATCGTGCCGATGCCCTCGGCCTCGGCCATCCGCAGGACGGCCGGATCCGCCGTCGCGACCCGGTCAGCGGGCGTCGCGACCGCGACGAGGCAGCAGTCGGCGAGCGAGACCGCGCTATCCGCGCGCCGGTAGTGCGCGGCGCGGAGCTCCGCCGCGCGCCAGGCGTGGGGCCGCGTGAACGGCACCACGTCGATGGGGAGAGAGCCGACCACCTGCTCGAGCTCCTCGCGCCGCACATCGCTGACACGGAAGAGCCGCTGGCCCGCCTCGGCGAGGTTGACCGTCGGGATCGCACAGTCACCTCCCGGCAGAAGCTGTCGTACGGCCGGCGCCGCCGGTTCGCCGCCGACGAAAGCGATGAGCGCGAAGGCATCTAGGAGGGTCCCCACTTGCGCTCCTCGATCTCCTCCCCCTCCTCCCGGTCCATCCTCCTGAGCTCCTCGCTCGAGAACGGGATCCGGCCCTTGAAGATGCCTTCAGCTGCCGCGATCGGGTCCTCGGGAGCGGGCGTGAGCACGAGCTCGTCGCCGCGGTCCTCGAGCCGGAGCCGGCGCGTGCCCCAGCGCTTGCGCACCTCTGCGGGGACGGAGATCTGGCCGCCCTTCGAGATCATGAGATATCTCATGCTCATGAGAATACCTCAGAGCTCGCCAGAGTCAGGCGTGGCAGGGTCTCGCGCCCCGCACGAGCTGCCGCTGCGCCTCGTTCATCCGCGCCTCGAGCGCGACGTGGTCCGGGTTTCCGGGGTCGAAGTCCGGAAGCCCCGGCCCCTCCCAGGCCACGTCAGGCGTCACCCCGGGCCCGCTGACCGCGAGCCGGTAGCGGCGCCCGTTGCCCGGAGGACGCAGCTTCCCCGTGTTGGTCCGGTGCGGCACGAAGCCGTAGCAGAAGGTCCCGTCCGGCCGGCGTGCGACGAACCCGTTCTCCCGCCGCCAGCCGGGGCCGTAGGCCGAGTCGTAGGTGTCCAGGTAGAGGACGCGCCCGTACCCGTCGAGCGGGTCGCCCTCGGGCGTGGTCTGGAACCCGTGCACCGGCTGCCCGCGGTACGTCAAGCGCCCGAACAGGTGGTGCCAGCGGCCGCCGTAGCTCCAGTCGAGCCAGACCTCGAGCCGCGCCACCGGCCCGCGCCAGTGCGAGAGGCGGAGCTCGAAGGCGCCGTGGCCCGGCTTCCAGGGTGGGAGGCCGAAGTTCGCTTGGTGGCGCTGCCAGCGCTGGAGGGCCCAGTGCGAGCCGTCGCGCGCGGTGCAGGCGGCGACGAGCCAGGGGAGGGCTGGGCCGCGGTAGGGCCCGCAGGCGTCCCGCACCTCCTTCCAGACCGGCTTGCGGAAGGCTCCCCAGCCGCCCGCGTAGTCGAGCCGGAAGGCGACCTGGCCGCGATCCTGGCTGGGCGCACGCGCCCCGACCGCGCCCCAGGCGAGCACGCGCTGGAGTCGGCCCTGGGCGCGGAAGGTGAGGAGGGCCTTCCCGTCGGCCGAGACGGACAGGCGCTCGTCCGCCGTGTTGCGGGCGATCAGCTGCGAGGCGCTCGCCACGCCCGGCAGCCCGCCCGCGGCGACCGCCAAGGCGGCGAGGGCGAGCCCGGCGCGCAGGAGCCGGCGGCCGCCCGCCGAATCCCTGCGGGCGCCGTGACCTCCCTCGACCACGACGTCGAGCGCTTCCTGCTCACCCTCGCCGCGCGCCGCTCCCCGCGCACCGTGGACGCCTACCGCCGCGACCTGCGGGCGCTCGGCGCCTTCCGGGGCGGGCCGGTCGCCGACGCGAGCGTCGAGGAGCTCGAGCGCTGGCTCGCGTCCATGCGCGCAGCCGGGCTCTCCCCGGCCACGATCGCCCGGCGCCTGGCGGCGGTGCGCACGTACTTCCGTCACCTCGTCCTTATCGGCAGGTTGGACGAGAATCCTGCTGCCTCGCTCGAGCCACCGCGCCGCCCCCGCCGCCTGCCGCGCGTGCTCTCGCCGGCCGAGACGGAGCGGCTGATCGAGGCCGCCGCGGGCACGGCGCCACGCGCGCTGCGCGACCGTGCGCTCGTCGAGCTCCTCTACGGCGCCGGGCTGCGCGTGTCCGAGGCCGTCGGCCTCGAGCGGAGGGGAGTCGACCTGGAGGAGCGGATCGTCCGCGTGCTGGGCAAGGGCGGCAAGGAGCGGCTCGTCCCGCTCGGGCGTCCGGCCGCCGAAGCGGTGCGCCGCTACCTCGCGCTCGGCCGCCCCCACCTCGACCGGCGCCACCGGCCCGAGCTGTTCCTGAACGCCCGCGGCGGGCCGCTGACCAGGGCCGGCGCCTTCCTGATCCTGCGGCGCCTGGCCGGGAAGGCCGGGCTCGAGCCCGAGCGCGTCCATCCCCACCTGCTCCGCCACTCCTTCGCCACGCACCTGCTCGAGGGCGGCGCCGACCTCCGCTCGGTCCAGGAGATGCTCGGCCACGCCGACCTCGGGACGACCGAGCGCTACACGCACGTCTCCGACCGCCGCCGCCGCGAGACCTACTTCCAGGCCCACCCGCACGCGCGGCGGAAGGCTCCGCCGAAGGCGGACGCGCCGGCGTAGGCCGAGCCGCCTACGCCCGCCAGGCTGCCTCGGCGAGCGCAACGACCTGGGCGACTGCGGCCTCGTCCGCGTCCACGAGCGTCACGTGCCCGAGCTTGCGGCCCGGACGCGGCGCCTTGCCGTAGAGGTGGACCCGGGCGCCGGGCACGGCGAGCAGGCGCTCGAGGGGCGGCAGGGAGCCGACGAGGTTGACCAGAACCGCGTCCCCGCGGGCGGCGGTCTCCCCCAGGGGCAGGCCCAGGATCGCGCGCAGGTGATTCTCGAACTGGCTCGTCGTCGCGCCCTCGATCGTCCAGTGCCCGGTGTTGTGCACGCGCGGCGCGAGCTCGTTCGCGAGCAGCCTGCCTCCGGCCTCGAACAGCTCGACCGCAAGCACCCCCACGTAGTCGAGCTCGGCCAGGAGCCGTCGGGCGATCTCCTCCGCCTCCCGCTGCGGAGCGCCGGGCGCGGGGGCGCGGGAGACGGCGAGGATCCCGTTCCGGTGGACGTTCTCGGCCAGCGGGTAGAACGCGGTCTGCCCGTCGCGGCCGCGCACGGCGACGATGGAGAGCTCGCGGTCGAAGGCGACGAGCTCCTCCGCCAGCTCGCCGGGCCCGATCGGCTCGACCGCCTCGACCAGGCGCTGGCCCTTCCCGTCGTAGCCGAGCCGGCGCGACTTGACGAGCGCCGGCAGCCCCGCCTCCTCGACCGAGCCGAAGCGGGCCGTGGCGATCCCGAGCCGGCGGAAGAGCTGCTTCTCGAGCAGGCGGTCCTGGCCCAGCTCGAGGGCGCGTGCGCCGGGCACGGCGCCGACGGCGCGCGCCGCGGCGACCGGGACGTTCTCGAACTCGTAGGTGACGGCCGCGGCGCCCGCGGCCAAGCGCTCGAGCAGGGCGGGATCGTCGTACGGCCCCACCAGGAGCTCCCCGACCGCTCCCGCGCAGGCATCCGGCGAGGGGTCGAGGAAGCGGAAGCGCACGCCGAGGGGGAACCCCGCGAGCGCGAGCATCCGGCCCAGCTGGCCCCCGCCGAGGCAGCCGACGATCCTCACGCGCGCGTCGCGCCGGTCACGCCGCCGGGTCGGGCGAGGCGAGGACCGACTCGGTCTGGCGCGCGCGGTAGGCGCCGAGGCGCCGACGGACGTCCTCGTCGGTGCGCGCGAGGATCGCCGCCGCGAGCAGGGCGGCGTTGATCGCTCCCGCCCGGCCGATCGCGAGCGTCCCCACCGGGATCCCTGCGGGCATCTGCACGATCGAGAGCAGCGAGTCGAGGCCGCCTAGCGCCTTCGACTCCACGGGCACGCCCAGCACCGGAAGCTGCGTCTTGGCGGCCATCATCCCGGGCAGGTGCGCGGCCCCTCCGGCTCCGGCGATCACGACCTGGAGCCCCCTCCCCTCCGCTCCGGACGCGTACTCGTAGAGGAGGTCGGGAGTGCGGTGGGCGGACACCACGCGCGTCTCGTAGGGGACCCCGAGCTCGGCGAGGGTCTCGGCCGCGTGCCGCATCGTCTCCCAGTCGGAGCGGGAGCCCATGACGATCCCGACGACCGGCGCAGAGGCCACGCGCCCAGCCTACTTCGTCCTCGACCGCCTGAGGAGGAGCCGCGCGACCGAGCGCGCCGTCTTCCGCAGCTCGGGGTCGGCCTCCTCGTCCAGCTCGATCCCCTCCAGGAGCTGGAGCGTGTCCCGCTGCGGCGGCCCGTTCTTGAGGCAGAGGATCGCGAGCCGGCGGACGGCGGCGTTGGGGTCGCGGGCGGCCAGCTCGTGCAGGAGCGGACGGAAGGAGTTGACGTCGCCGGGATGCCGCCGGGAGAGGGCCTCGAGCGCGATCAGCGCGGAGCCGCGGGCGGCCGGGCTCTCGTCCGCCAGCCCGCGCCGCAGCAGCTCGAGCTTCTGGCGGAAGCGGAACTGCGCGATCGCGCGGTAGGCCTGGGCGCGCACGCGGTAGTCGGCGTGCCGGGCGGCGGCCTCGAGCTCGTCGTCCCAGCGGGCCCGCAGCTCGGCGAGGGCCCGCTCGTCTCCCGCCTGCGCGAGCGCATCGGCGTGGGCGGCGGCCTCGGCCAGGCTCATCTCAGGTCGGCGAGCGAGCG
>Ga0073934_10009505_pt1 | contig 12436 bp, 10 predicted proteins | sample LarsenN4metaG_FD_76834 | JGI IMG/M metagenome (GOLD analysis project Ga0073934, IMG submission 76834) | Hot spring sediment bacterial and archeal communities from British Columbia, Canada, to study Microbial Dark Matter (Phase II) - Larsen... ... | reverse complement strand
CCCCGCGCGATCCTCCTCTACAACGACTTCAAGCTCGACGAAGACTATCTGGCGCTGGCTCGCGGCCTGTTCGAGCGGCGCGCCCCAGTGGACGCCTTCGGGCTCCAGAGCCACATGCACCAGGGGGAGTGGCCGCTCACCCGGGCGTGGCAGGTGTGCGAGACGTTTGCGCGGCTGGGCAAGCCCCTTCACTTCACCGAGCTGACGGTGCTCTCCGGCCAGCACGGTTGGGAGCGGCCGCGGCCCTGGCCCACCACTCCCGAGGGAGAAGCGCGCCAGGCCGACTACGTGGAGAAGCTCTATACGCTCCTGTTCTCCCATCCCGCTGTGGAGGCGATCACCTGGTGGGACTTCATGGATGGCGGCTGGCAGGGAGCGCCCGCCGGACTGGTGCGCGCCGACCTGACGCCCAAGCCCGCCTATGAGCGGCTCCTGGCGCTGGTCAAGGGGAAGTGGTGGACCACCGCCGAAGCGACGGCCGACGACTCGGGGATCGCCCGCCTGCGGGGGTTCGCCGGACGATATCGGGTCACCGCGTCCACGGACCGCGCCACGGGCACCGCGGAGCTGGAGGTCGTCCCTGGACGCAGGAACACCATTCGCGTGCGCGTGCAGTAGCGGGGTCCCGCGCCTCCGCCCACGCCCGTTCGGAGCAGCCGATGGACTACTACCACATCTGGTGCGACCTGAAGGACAGCGCCCGGGACCTGGAGTTCAGCGACAAGGCGCGTGCTTGGCTGAGCTGGCTCCAGGAGCGCGGGCTGATTCACGAGTTCCGAATCAGCCGACGCAAGCTGGGGTTCGGCCCTTCCGAGCTCGGGGAGTTCCACCTGGAGGTCGCCACCCTGAACATGGCTCAGCTCGACGAGGCCTTTCAGCGGGCGGCCAGCAGGGATGCGGATATTGAGCCGCTGCACGCCGCCGTCTATTCCCTCGTGCGCAACGCCCGCTTCGCGCTATACCGCGACTTCCCGGACCCGGCCCGTCGGTCGGATAGAATAGGGGAGAGGGGTGGCAGCGCCCCGTGACGGGGCAGCCCCGCCCGTGTTCTGAGGGAGCGGCCGGTGTGGCTGGCGCGCTCCCCGGGGCCAGGGACAAGCAGGATGACGCCATGAGCGAGACGATTCGGAGAATCGCGGAGAGGGCGCGCGCGGCGGCCATGCGACTGGCTGGCGCGTCCACGGCCGACAAGAACGCGGCCCTGGAAGGCATGGCCGCCGGGCTCTGCGCGCATCAGGACCTGATCTTGCAGGCCAATGCCCAGGACGTGGCCACGGCCAGGTCCCGGGGCACGGCGGAGGCGCTGGTGGACCGGCTGACGCTGAACCCGCAGCGCCTCGGCGCCATGACCGAGGGCCTGCGCCAGATAGCCGCCCTGCCCGATCCCGTGGGCGAAGTGCTGGACGGTTGGCGGCGCCCCAACGGCCTGGAGATCCAGCGTGTCCGCGTGCCGTTGGGAGTCGTCGGGATAATCTACGAGTCGCGGCCCAACGTCACCGCGGATGCCGCGGGACTGTGCTTCAAGTCCGGCAATGCTTGCATCCTGCGCGGCGGCTCGGATGCGCTGGGCTCAAACCGGGTCATCGCCCGGGTCCTCGCAGAGGCCGTCGAAGCGGCGGGACTTCCCCGCGACGCCATTCAGCTCGTGGAATCCACGGACCGGGAGGACGCCCGCTCGCTCATGCGCATGAACGGTCTGGTGGACGTGCTGATTCCCAGGGGCGGCGCCGGGCTGATCCAAAGCGTCATCGAGAACGCCACGGTGCCTGTGATCGAGACTGGCACGGGCAACTGCCACACCTATGTGGATGCCACGGCCGACTTGGATTCCGCCCTGGCGATTGTGCTGAACGCCAAGTGCTCGCGCCCCTCGGTCTGCAATGCCATGGAGACCCTGCTCGTGCACGACGTGATCGCCGAGGAGTTCCTGCCGCGGGCCTCGGACCAGCTGCGCGCCCGGGGAGTGGAGATCCGCGGCTGCCCGCGGACGCGGGAGATCCTTCCGGACGCGAAGCCCGCAACGGAGGAGGACTGGCATACAGAGTACCTGGCGCTGATCCTCGCCGTCCGCGTGGTGGAAGGGCTGGGCGACGCCATCGCCCACATCAACCGGTATGGGACCCGCCACAGCGAGGCGATCGTGACCGAGGACTACACGGCGGCCCAGCGCTTTCTCCGCGAGGTGGACGCGGCGTGCGTCTACGTGAACGCGTCTACTCGCTTCACCGACGGCTATGAGTTCGGCTTCGGCGCGGAGGTGGGCATCAGCAACCAGAAGCTGCACGCGCGGGGGCCCATGGGCCTGCCGGAATTGACGACCTACAAATACGTGATTCGCGGCACCGGCCAGATTCGGGCGTGACGGGGCCGGGACACCGGGTGCGAAGCCCGTGCCTGCCATCGGGTGCGCCGGCATGCTTCACCGCGCGATCCCGGACCCCCGGCGGGCAGCCCGCACGGCATCTGCCGCATGGCCCATTGCTATTCGCACCCATGCGGACCATTCGCATGCGCACTATGGGGGACTCTCCATGAAGGCGTTAGCAGCAGCGTTGGCAATCCTGACTCTGGCGGCTGCCACTGCGGAGGCGAAGATGCAGATCGCGTCCGGCGGAAAAGCCCGGTGTGTCATCATCACCCAGCCCGGCGCCACCCTCGTGGAGCGCCACGCGGCGGACGAGCTGCGCGACGCGCTCCAGCGGATCACCGGAGCCCAGTTCACCATCACGGAATCCCACAAGGCGCCGCGGGCCTCTATCGTGGTGGGGCCTGGCCCGGCCGCGGGGGCCTTCCGGGGGCTGGATCTGGACCGCCTGGGAGGCGAGGAGTCGGTGATTCGGGTCTCCGGCTCGCGGATGCTCCTCACGGGGGGCAGGCCCCGGGGCACGCTCTATGCGGTCTACCGGTTCCTGCAGGACGAGTGCGGCGTGCGCTGGTGGACACCCTGGGCTGCGGACTATCCCCGGAATCCGGGCCTTTCGCTTGAGGACATGAAGGTGCGGACGAAGCCGGCCTTCGAATCGCGCGATCCCTTCTGGTACCCGGCTTTCGACGGGGACTGGGCGGCGCGCAACTTCTCCAACAGCCAGCACGCGCGGCTCACGGAAAAGCACGGCGGCAAGATCGTGTACAAAGGATTCGTGCACACGTTCTATCCCCTGGTACCGCCGGAGAAGCACTTCGCCACGCATCCGGAGTGGTTCAGCCTGATCGATGGCAGGCGCAAGGTGGAGGGCGGCCAGCTCTGCACCACGAACCCGGAACTGAGGGAGGAAGTGGTGCGGCGCGTGCGCGAGTGGCTCAAGGAGTCGCCGGAAGCCCGGATCGTCTCCATCTCCCAGAACGACTGGTATGGCGCCTGCCAGTGCCCGCGCTGCAAGGCTGTGGACGACGCGGAGGGGAGCCACGCGGGGACCATGCTCTCGCTGGTGAACTATGTGGCGGAGAAGCTGGGACCCGAGTTCCCCGAGGTCGCCTTCGACACCCTGGCCTACCAGTACACGCGCCAGGCACCCAAGTCCGTGCGGCCGCGGCCCAACGTGATTGTGCGGCTCTGCAGCATCGAGTGCGACTTCGCGGCCCCGCTGGAGGCGCCCAGCAACGCCAAGTTCGCCCAGGACATACGCGACTGGAGCCGCATCAGCAACCGGCTCTACGTGTGGGACTACACCACTGACTTCGCCCATTACATCCAGCCGCACCCCAACTGGTTCGTCCTTGGGCCCAACGTGCGGTTCTTCCACAGGCACGGGGTGAAGGGGCTGTTCGAACAGGGCGCGTACCAGTCGTTCGGCGCGGAGATGGCGGAAATGCGGGCCTGGGTGCTTGCCCGCCTGCTCTACAACCCGTACCAGGACGATCGGAAGCTCATACGCGAGTTCCTGGAAGGCTACTACGGCAAGGCCTCCGCAAAGCCCATCTGGGACTACCTGGAGCTTATGAGCCGGGAGGCCAAGGGCTTCTACCTCACCTGCTTCTCTCCCACCACGGCACCCTTCTTCCGGTTCGACGTCATGCGCCAGGCAGAGGCCCTCTGGCAGCAGGCGGAAGACGCCGCTCGAAGCGACCCGGAACGGCTCTGGCGCGTGCGGATCGGCCGCCTGCCCCTCCGCTACGTGTGGCTCACCCGATGGACACAGCTCCAGCGGGAGTGCGCCCGGGCCGGTGCCCAGTGGCCGCTGCCCCCGTCGCGCAGGGAGGTGGCCAGGGAGTGGCACGCGCTGGCTGTCGGCCCGGGTCCCCAGGGATGGCGGCCGGTGACGCACCTGAACGAGGGCGGCGTGACTCCCGACGCCTTCCTGGCGCGGTTCGGCGAGGACCCGCCGGCGCCGGAACCCGGAGGCCGCCCCGCCGATCCTCCCAAGGACATCCCCGGCGCCGAATCGCCCCGCAGCACGGACGCGCAGGACGACCTCGCCCGCCTGCATGGGGAGGGCAGCCTGTGCGAGATCCGCGCGGACAGGCAGGCCTCCGACGGGCTGGCCATCCGCATGCCGGGCACTCACCGGGAGTGGGCGGTTCAGTTCCCCGTGTCCGCCTTTCCCAAGGAGGCCCGGACCGGGCGCTGGAAGGTCTACGCTGTGGTGCGGGTGGAGCGCAATCCCGGTGCGGACGGCACGGTGTTCACCGCAGGCATCTACGATTCCAGGGCGCGCGCCAGCCGCGCGGAGATCGCGGTCGCCGTGGCGGACGCTTCGGAGTCGTACCGCTCCCATCTGCTCGGGACCGTGGAGCTCCATCCAGACCTGTATGTCTGGATGGCGCCCGCGGCCAATCCCGGAGTACGCCACGTCTGGGTGGATCGGGTGTATCTGGTCCCCGAGTAGCAGGGCCGCCCGCGGCGGAGCCGCGCGCTGGTCCCGCAGCCCGGTCCCGTCCTTCTCCCTCGCGCGGACCCGTCCTCTGCGATCGCCGCGCGGCTCACTGAGCCGCGCGGCCAGCCGGTTGAAGGGGAGGGGAGGAGACTGTTTCCACCGCTGCCTCCACGGCGGCCTGGGAGGGTGCCACTGGCAGCACGAACCAGAATCGGCTGCCCCTTCCTTCCTGGCTCTGCACGCCGATGCGGCCGCCGTGGGCCTCCACCGCCATCTTGCAGAAGGTCAGGCCGATCCCCGTGGAGGCCGCTCCCTTGGCCTGTCGGTGGTGAGCCTGGTAGAACTTGTCGAACACATGGGCCAGGTGTTCGGCCGGAATCCCCATGCCCGTGTCCGTCACGGAGATCTCCACCTCGCCGTTCGCCTGCGCGGCACGGAGCACGATGTTCCCGCCTTCCGGCGTGAACTTGATGGCGTTGCCCAACAGGTTCACGATGACCCGCCGCACCAGCTCCCGGTCCACCTCGGCAACCCCGCCGTCGGCCCGGCTCGGGAAGGCGGTCTCCAAACGCAGGTTCAGGTTCTTTTCGCGCACGAGCGCGTCCACCAGGGAGGCCGCCTCGTGCATCACGTCGGCGATCGGGGTGGCCTCGCGGCGCAGGACCATCTCCCCGGATTCCATCTTGCTGATGTCCAGCAGGTCGTTCACCATCAATAAGAGGCGGCTGGCACCGGACAGGGCGCCCTCCACCAGCTCTGCCGTGAGCGCGTCCCGAGGCTCCAGCTGCTTCACTGTCTGGAGGCCGGTGATCACGCTGGTGAGGGGAGTGCGCATGTCGTGCACGATCATGTGGGCCAGGGCGTCCCGGGCCTCCTGGGCGGCCTGCAGCTCCTCGTGGGCCTCCTGGAGCTCGTGGTAGAGCTGCTCGGTGCGTTGCTGGCGCTGCATGTCGGCCGCGAGGTCCGGGAACCAGCGGCGGAGCAGCACGCCGATGATCATGAGCGCCGAGCCCAGGTTCAGGAGCTTGGGCAGAATGACGTTCTGTGGCTCGGACAGCGTCTCATAGAGGAAGTGGGGGAGGATGCCGGCCCGCGCGCTGTACCAGGCCCCGAAATAGACGCTCTCCAGCAGCGTGCGCGCGCCGTCCACGAAGACCACCACCAGCATGGTGGCCACCATGGGGCTGATCACCTTCAGGCGCCGATGCTCGCGCCAGTAGAAGGCCAGGATGATGGTCCAGAGAAGGATTAGGGCCCAGTAGACGCCCGCGGTAATGTGGTTCAGCAAGTCCGCCGACATGGCGGCGCGGTCTCCTTCCAGTGCGGGCCGGCCGTCAGCCGGCGAAGCGATGGGCCTCGTCGATGGCGGCCCGCAGATTCTCCCACGGCGTGCCCGCGGGCACGGTGCAGTCCGCCCCCAGCAGGAACCGGGGCGAGCGGGCGGCCAGCGCCCGCCGAGCGGCCGCCCGCGCCTCCTCCTCCGTGCCCGCAGCCAGGGGACCGCGCCGGTCCATCCCGCCCAGGAACGGGCGGCCGAACAGCTGCTCCACCTCCGCCGCAGTCACCGACGCTCCCTCCAGCTCCAGGCTGCAGTTCACGACGTGGCCGGGGTAGTCCAGAAAGGGCTCCAGGCTGGCATACGCGCCGTGCTCGTCCCGGTGGTAGTCGCAGATGTGCAGGACGTTGAAGGAGCACCGCTGGTTGATCTCCTCCATCACTTGGAGGTCGAAGGGCTTCACGTGGTCCACGAAGGTGCGCGGGTCGGGGAATCTGCGGGCCTCGCCGCCCTGGGTGGAGTGGTAGAAGCCGTCCACGCCCAGGCGGATGCACTCCCGCACGAACACCAGGAGGCTCTCCGTGACGATCTCCAGGCCCTTCCTCACAGCCTCGGGGTTCTCCGCCAGGTGCCGGTTGAGCACCGCTCCCCCCACGTGCCCAGCGCACATGAGCGGAGAGTAGAGTGTCACGATGACCGGTGCCTCCGCCTTGAATCTCTCCACGAGGCCGCGCACCGCCGCGAGCTGGGGACCGAAGAACTCAAGGTCAAGCCGTGGCACGCCCGCCCAGTCCTCCGGCCGCTGGATGGGATGGGAGGGGAACTTGCGCTCATACTGGATCTTCACCAGGTCCATGCCCGTGAAATAGAAGAACTCCGCGTGCTTCTCCACGGCTGCCTGGCCGAAGCGGCAGTCTGGCGGAAAGTGAGTGAAGAAGGCTGCCGGGACACCGTCCACCGGCTGGCCCTCCAGGGCGCGGGCGATGCGTTCCCTGCGGTTCATTTACTGCTCCTCTCCTTCTTGGCGGGCGGGGCGTCGGGTGTCCAGAAAGGCTCCCGCGCGGGGATGAACTTCACCGGGACCTGTGTCAAGAAGCCCTTGAGCCAGCGGGCGCACTCCTCCATGCCCGCCTGCTCGGAGGGAATATGGCCGAGGATGATGAGTGCCTTGTGCATGCCCGCGGTGACAGCGTCGGCGGCATAGGGAATCGTCTCCCACTCCACCCCTTCGCCCATGACCATCACCTGCACCGCATCGCTCCGCAGGATGCGGCGGTGGCCCGAGAACCCCGGTGCGCCGGGGGCCAAGCCCACCCGCGCGACCCCAAGATTGGGGTCGCCCACCACGCGCAGTGCCCTGATGCCCAGGCGGTCGCGGATTCGCGCCGCCAGGCTCGCCAGCGTGGTCTCGGGCAGGGTGAACAGGAGGGGGTCTTCAGGGGACTGGTGCCTCTCCCATCCCAGAGCCCGCACCATGCCGGTGAGTATTCCGTCCGGGCGGCGCAGGTGCCAGTGGTCGTGGAACCGCCAGACGACGAGGCCATGCCTGTGAATTAGGTCCAGCTTGGCGGCCAGGACGGGGTCGCCCTCCTTCTGAAGATCGTCCAGGCGGTCGAAGTGGCCGTAGAAGACGGGCTCATGGGTGATGACGAGGGTGCACCCGGCCCGGGCGGCGCGCTGGAGCACGTCCAGCGTTGCCATCATGGTGACGGCGATGCCCTTCACGGGAGCGTCCGGGTCGCCCGCCTTGAATGTGTCTACGGTTGTCTCGCGCCAGGGCACTCCCACCTGCTTCTGGATACGTTCCACGACCTGGCGCGCCGTGGGCGCGTTCACGCTGCCTGCCCCCCGGGGTGCCAGCGCGGCGAGGCAGAGTCCGGGCACGGATGGTGAGATCACCGGGGTTTGTCCTTTCGCGGCTTCGCGTCTGCGGGGCAGTGAAGCACGCGGGACTACAGTTCTACCCCATAATGGGCGGCCCCTTCCGGTTCGGGCCGGCAGCCGGCCCTGGGGCCGGGGGCGGCGGCCTCACGGGAGAGCCGGGATGCGGTGATACGCTTTCGAGGTTGCGCAAAGTTCCCGGATGTGATATACTCTCGCGGCTCGCCAGAGAGAGCCTGTGTTGCGCCGCGAGAGTAGAGCTGCACGGATCACCCTCCGCAACCCTGCTGGTTGGATGTCCTCCTGACTGACGGTTCCCTGTCGCACGCCGCACACACATTTCCCTGCCAGGAAGGATCGACACATGACGACGACCGGTACGGTCAAGTGGTTCAACGCCACCAAGGGCTATGGCTTCATCGCGCAGGAGCAGGGCGAGGATGTCTTCGTCCACTTCAGCGCGATTCAGAGCAACGGCTACCGGGAGCTGTTCGAGGGACAGCGCGTGCAGTTCGAGGTGGTGAGCGACCCTCGCGGCAAGGGCCTCCGCGCCGCCAATGTCGTGGTCCTGTAGTCTTCGCAGGCCGAGTGCCGAGGGGCCGCCCGGGCATCCCCGGGCGGCCCCTCGGCGTTTCGTCCTTCAGGCTCGGTTCCGGAAGCCGCACGCGCACGGCCGCCGTGGCAGAGGCCATCGCTCCGGCACCCGGGCTCGTGGATCACGATTCCTCCAATGCGTCCCGAATGCGGCGCTCCACGACCTTCAGGTCCAGGCTGCTCTGGTCCCGAACGATCTCCTGCACCGTCTCGTTCACGGTGCGCAGGTCCTCCAGAAGGTCCCGCAGGATCTCCTGTTGCTGGCGCGCACGGGTGACCTCCCGGGGTTCCTGCACCAGATCACGCACGATGGAATCCTCGGCGCGCGAGGCCACAATCGGGTCCGTGTGGCCGTCCAGATAGACGAAGGTGCGGCGGCCCGGGCCGCGCTCCTCCTCGATGGGGAGCACGGCAGCCACGCGGTCCGACCGCACGTACTTGCCGTATCCCAGATGGACCAGAATTCCGTTCTGGATTCGCATGGACTCCCTCCAGGGCCTGTCCGCCCTCAGCTCGGATATCCGCCACGCTCGGCGGGTTGCCCTGCCCCGGGCTGTCCAGCGCAAGCATGAGGGGGACGGCCCGCTGGACAGGGACCGCGCGATGGCCGCCGCTCCGGCTGCGCGCGGGGCGGCTTGGGTGCACCGAATGCGACGTCGTGCGCCGTCTTCTGGCAGGCCGGGGAGGGCGTGAGGCCGTGAGCGGTGCGGTGAACGGGGCCCGCGGCCGCTCGCTTCCAGTCCCTCCCGGCAGTGCGGGCTCTGGTCCGGCGCGCCCGCCCGGTCTGGATGGCTATCGGTACAGGACCTGGTCCTTGCGCCAGTCCTTGTCCTTGTCGTGGCCGTACTGCAGCACCCGGGGACGGCGCTCCCGCAGGCGCACGGACTCGATTCCCAGGTAGTGGCCGGTGGAGGCCGGATTCCGGCCCACGCACTCCAGGCGCACAACGTGCCGGCCGGGATCGGGCCAGAAGTCCAGCAGGTGAAACTCCTGGCTCTCGATCCTCGGGCTGTAGAGGTCCAGGGGCTGGCCGATTTTCACGCCGTCCAGCGACGGTTGCCAGATGCCGAAGTCGTAGGACTTCGTGAGGGACAGGAGAAGGCGCAGAGGCTCCTTGACCTTGACCTCGAAGGGGATCTCGATCCAGGCGCCCTCGGCCTGCTTTGGCATGTACAGAACCTGGGGGCCCTCGTAGAGGCCGAGCTGCTGGCGGGTCGCCTCCCCGGTGCCGTGCCGCGCGGAATCCCGCGCATACGCGATGACACGCTCCAGCGACGGCAGGCGGCGCTCGTGGCCGGACGGAGCGCGCGCCTCGAAGGTGGACGCGCCCGTCTGGTACCAGAAGGCCACGCTGGCGTAGTCGTCCTCCCGCTCGTTCCAGCTCATGCTCTTGTGGTCGGGGTTCTCGTCGGGCGCGATCCAGCCCCAGTGCTCCAGTGCCACGCGGATGGACCGGTTGAACACGATGGGGTCGCGGACGTGCCACCGGTAGGCGCTCGTGTGCCCTCCCACGATGCCCCACTGGTCGAAGTAGGGCACCCCGAAGTAGGGGGTGCTTGTGCGCTTGAGCCCCCACGCAGAGAGGAAGTAGTCCTCCGTTCCCGTGCCCCAGATGGAGGGCTTCTCCTCCCCGTCGATCCAGATCTTCTCATCCCCCTCGCCGAACCAGGCGGGACTGCGCGTCCGTACAGCGAGCACAGCTCCCACGAAGTGGCCCTTGCCCTTCGTGTCCAGAATCACATAGTCCTGTCCCGGGCGCACGGGATACTCCTGGCGATACTGTGCGTGGAAGTACGGGGTGTCGCTGGGCAGGCTGTCTTTCTGGATCCAGTCTATGTTGTAGTACAGCAGGTTGATCGGCTTGTCTCCCTGGTTCACGATCTCCACGCGGGCGGACTTGCGGAAGGGCATATGCCAGAAGCAGTTGTAGGAGTCGGCATCCTCCACGATGACGGGAAGGCTGACGACCTCGCTTCTCTTGCCGAAGCAGTTGGCGAAGAAGTCGCCCACGGGAGCCTCCACCGCAGGGCGGGGATTCCCGTCCCAATAGATGCGCAGGAGCATGTCCTGATGGGTGGCCGAGCCCTGGCGCGCCCAGTCCTGGGGCTCCGGGCCCAGGAAGGTCATCCAGATGTGGGTGATGACCCCGGGTCCCTTCTCGTCCATCAGCACATGGGTTTGTCCCGGCTGAACCCGAAAGTTGTCCCAGTTGCTGTGCTCATCGCGGCTGCCCAGGGGGTCGGCCTTGGGGTCGTAGCGTCCATCCGCTCCCATGCGGAACGTGGAGGTGGCCCGTCGGCTCCGGCCGGACTGCGGGCGGGCCAGGCTGGCGAGGGCGTCGTCGGCAAGCGCCGGGGCCGCTGCGGGCACGCAGGGCCCCGCGAGAACGGCCGTTGCCAAGGGCACAAGGAGCGCAGACCCTCGCCCATGCGCCTTCGGGGTGGCTCTGTCACGCTGAACCGTCATGCTGTTCTCCCTGGATTGGGATGTGGTGCTGCCCGGATGCACAAACCGGCTGCTGGGCTCTTGCCGCGGGCATGCATGGCGCCCTGGGACTGCCGCAGTTGCCTGATGCCCGGGCACACGGTCTCCGCATTTCCTGAATCGCGCCGGCCAGCCCATCCCTAGGCGCGGTTCCGGAGGACCTCGTCCATGGTGACGAGGCGGCCGCGGTAGACTGCCTCCCGAACCAGCAGGCCCACTAGAGTGGCGTCCCGGCCCTCGCGCACCCCCACTGCCGGCCAGCCTCCCGTCCGAATGCACTTGAAGAAGGACTCCAGGGCGGCCTGCGTCAGGTCCAGGCCCTCGTCCCTGGGGATCTGGCGGCCCTTCTCCAGCCCGCCCGGCATGGGGGCAACTACACCCTTGGCGAGGTCGATCGCGCCCCTGGGTCCGATGAGCTGCTCGTAGGTGGTGGAGAAGAGCGGATCGGGAGGCGAGAGCCACGAGTGGACCCAGGTGTAGTTGAGGCCGCTTCGGTAGTGCAGGGTCGCCGTGTAGTAGTCGGAGACGTCGCGCTGGGGGTCGTGGGCGCGCCACAGGTCCTGCCGGCCGAATCCCACGGCGCTTGCGGGCAGCTCTCCCAGCACCCAGTTCAGCACATCCCAGTTGTGGACCGCCTGCTCCAGCATCCAGTCACCGCTCTGGGCGCGGAAGCTGAACCATTCGCCCGGGTTGCGGATGGGCTTCTGGGCAAACCGTCCGCCCCTTCCATCGAAGGGCCTGCCAATGCCGCCGTCCCGCACCGTGCGCACGGAGTCCTGAAGTTGTCGGCTGAATCGCCGCTGAAAGCCCACCTGGAAGATCACTCCGGCCGCCTCCGTCTGCTTCACCAGGGCGTCGGCGTGCTCCACCGTGAGGCAGAGGGGCTTCTCCCCATAGAGGTGTTTCCTCGCGGCCAGCGCGTCCCGATAGTTCGGGTAGTGCAGGTGGCAGGGCAGTGCAGAGATGACCGCCGAGATGTCCTGCCGTTCCAGCAGGCGCTTCCAGTCCTCGATCTCGTCCGGCTTGCGGCGGCCGGCAGCCTGAATCCGCTCCGAGGCGCGCAGACGCGCCTGCGAATCCACGTCGCAGACCGCCGCCACCTCCACCCCAGGCAGCTTGAGCGCGGCCTGCAGCAGCGCGGTGCCCCTGCCGCCGACTCCGACGAAACCCACGCGGACTGGCCGGTCGTCCTGGGACTGCGACTCTGCGCGGATCGGCACCGCGGCCACCGCGGCGCCCGCCATCTGCAGGAATTGCCTGCGTCCCACACATCCTTCGTCCATCTCGATCTCCTCGCTGATGCGGGGTTGCGCGCTGGTCGCCTGGCGCGCGCGGAGACTGCGGCTGGCCTGGCGAGGGTGAGCGCTGTGACGACCTGGTCGCCTGG
>Ga0073934_10009504_pt1 | contig 12440 bp, 13 predicted proteins | sample LarsenN4metaG_FD_76834 | JGI IMG/M metagenome (GOLD analysis project Ga0073934, IMG submission 76834) | Hot spring sediment bacterial and archeal communities from British Columbia, Canada, to study Microbial Dark Matter (Phase II) - Larsen... ... | reverse complement strand
GGCGGCGTAGGTCGCGGGACCCGCGAGACCGGCGACGACCAGCCAAACGTTGCCCGCCGCCCGTCGCTGGGCGGCGATAATCCCAGGGATGGTCCACGACTCGGCTTTCGCCGGAACCGTGTAACGCCTCTCGCCGCAGCGGAAGCAGGAGACGGCGCCGCAACGTACTTGGGCCGCGAGCTTGCGGTCGACTGTCACCAGTTCGCGCCAGGTCACCGCAAACCCGCTTTGAAAGCCGCGGGGGAGTTTCGGCCGCCAGACAAAGCAGAACGGCAGCGACAATCGCGCCAGGTTGAACCGAGGAGTTTCGAAGGGCTCGACGCCGAACATTCTGGCCAACATGATTTCGGTGCTCAAGGCGGCAAGTGGGGAGCCAATCGAGATCACCGAATCCCGATCGTCATTGAGCGCCGCTTGGAACTGCTCGCTGGCTAATGATTGCACTGTGGCCGGCGAGCGGAAAATGACGTCTTCAATGACCAACTCAGGACGCGGGCCGGATCGCGACACCAGCGTCAGAAGCTCCGCCAGGGCCAGGTTATCCCACCGGCTGATGACGCTGCGGCGTTCCTTCGGGAGGGGCTTGCTGCCGAGCACAAACACCACCCGGGACGACGACGCGATGGCGTCGATGACGCCTCTCTTCTCAAAGATGGGCTTGTCCTCCAGGCCCTCGCCGAGAGCCGCGAGGTACGTGTTCAGCGCTGCCAGGTTGTCGAGGGTGAAATTGACGTTTTCTGGACAGTTCCGGATTTTCTGGAGCGTCTTCCTGCTGACGCGGCACGAAAGGCCTTCGTCACGGTTCATGGCATTTATCTTTTCTGCCAGAGCGTGGGGGGACTTCTCGCGGGCAATGGCTTCGCCAACCAGGCGCTGCAAACGAAAAACCAGTGGGATAGGCATAGGGATGTTACGTGGAGGTAGATTGTTGCGGGGATGCCATGTTGGAATAGGGGTCCGGAGCTCCGAGTGAATGCCGCACACCGCGTCGCCAGGACTCGATCCGGCAGCCCACCTGGGGGCGCCTTTGGAAGTGGACGTGGGTGGTCATTTCATATTGAGCTAAACGCCACAACTGCCCGTTCGCAACACCGGGTCAGGTTGAAACACTTTCGAACTGAACCGAGCGAGTGTCCTTGTCGACAGGGGAACCAGCCACTAGGCTTTGACTCATGCCCCACCAGTACGATCTCGAGGTCCTTTACAGAACGTCCGAGCTGTATCTCGATCAGGTTTCCCGGAAGAAAACCACAAAGGAAATCGCGGAACAGGTGAACAGAGACCTGAAGCCAGATCCCCCATTGACGCGCCAGAGCGTCTATCGTGTTCTCGCTCAGGCGAGGTCAAGCGGTGTTCTGCGGCTTGTCCCGCCCGTCAGCAGGCAACTCACCGAGAAACTCCGGGGCAAGTTCCAGATTTCGAATAGGAGAATCATCGTCGTCAACACGCTGGGCGGGAACGACGGCGCCAAGGTGGCCTTTGTCGCTGCCGACGAGGCGCTGGAAATCATCCGCGAGCTGGGAAACGCCCGTCCGGCGCACACGGTCGGCCTGGGTCTTGGACCCGGCCGTGCGACTCTCGATTTCTGCAAGCACCTCGGGGAAGTGCTGGCTGCGCAATCCGAGTACCCCAAGCTGCGACTGGTGGCCATAACGGCTGGGTGTCCGGCAACGCTCCCGGAGTACGCGTCTTCGAGCTTCTTCAACCTCTTCCCTTCCCAACTGCTGAGTGAGAAAATTGGCTTATTTGCCGAATCTGTGGTGCGTGTGAAAGACTTCGCCCGGGTCCGTAGGACGCCCGGGGTCCATGAGGCCTTCGATGCCAGGCAAAAGGACCTCATCGATGTCGTTGTTACCTCCATGGGCGATTTCAGCGATGAGCATGATTTGCTTCGGCTGTTCGTGAGCGAAGCTGGAATGAGCCCGTCTAAAATCCGAGCCAGAGGCTGGATCGGAAATGTCCAATATCGACCTTACACTCATCGTGGTCCGGCGCTGGAAGCCAGGGATGAGTACCGCGCAGTGACCTTATTCGAGCTGAACGACCTCGTGGCAATGTCCAAATTGAGGGACAGACACGTGATACTCATCGCGCGCCAGTGCGGGATCTGCGGGATGAGCAGGGCCAGGGCGTTGTTTCCCATCCTGACGAACCCCGAATTGCAGGTGTTCAGCACGCTGGTGCTCGATTCGGCAACGGCACTGGAATTGATGAAGATGTAAGAGGATGCGACATCAAGGATGCCTTCACACGTTTGCTGGTGACTCCCGTTTGTTATGAAATCACACTATCTTCTCCTTACCGTCTGGCTGGCTTGCGGCCTGAGTTCCGGTTTGGTTGCGGCCGAACCGGCGCGCGGTGATGGCCCCGCGGACCAACTGCCGCCGCATATCCGGCGCGTGACCTGGTTTGGCGAACGCGCCGACTGGTCCCATGACGGAACAAGGATTCTCTTCCTGTCGAAGACCTTTGGAGATGCCATGGAACTTGAGCTTGCCACGATGCGCATTCGCAATCGCACCGCGCATTACCCGCACCATGGCTACACGCGGGCGCTGTACCTGGCCAACGGGGACATTCTCCTTTCCGGCCCGGAGCAGTTCGATCCGAAACGGCCCGGCGAAGCGCGGGTCCAATGCTGGCTGTACGTCCTCGACAAGAGCGGAACCCGGCCAGCCTCCCCGCTGGGCACAAAATGCTCGGAAGGCCCGGCGGTCTCCCGCAAGAGCATGCGGGTCGCCTGGACGCATGTGTCGGCGCAATATCCCGGCGAAATGCCATCCGGCAGTTCGCGCATGCAGGAGGCCGAGATCGTGTATGAAGACGGCAAACCGCGCCTGGCCAACCAGCGCCTGATCCTCGACAGCCGCGACCTCCCCTTCAAATGCACGCTGGAAACGCAGAACTACCGCCCGCCCGGGGAGTCAGAGCTCACCTTCAGCGCCTATGGGCACCAGGGGACCGAGGTCTGCGGGATCGATCTCGCGACCAAAAAAGTCGTGAACTACTCAAACGCGCCGGGGCAGTACGACGAACCGGAAGGCATTTTCCCCGACGGCCAATACACGCTGGTCGAATGCGACAAGCAGAATCTCAAGGGCGCGGGTTTTGTCGACCTGTGGAAGCTCAGGCTTGACGGCAGCGGCGCGTATGAGCGGCTCACCTTTTTCAGCGATTACCCCGGTTACAAGGCTTCCAACCCGGTTGTCAGCGACGACGGCCGGTTCATCGCCTTCCAACTGGCCAAGTCGACCGAAGCAGCCGGGGTGGGCCACGGGATTTTTGTCTTGGATCTCCAAGGGCTCCCGGCCAATCGGTAGTTGCTGGGGGTGCGCTCCGCTTGGGCCCGGGGGATGCGCTACACGCCCCTCCTCTCGCATCATGTATCTCCCATCGCCAACGGCATCATTCACAGCGCAGGTCTGGGTCCGACGCCAACGGCGTCATTCATTCCTACCCACGTCTTCCGTGACGCCAACAGTGTCACAGATACCGACCTACTGCATAGGCTGTGGGATACACTGCACGCCGTTTGCCTTTCTGCTTTTCCCAGTTTTTCCCATCTGCCATTTGTAGCCCAACCCACGGACGCCTCACTACGTCCTTTGCCACGCCAACGGCGTCATTCGTACCAACCCACGTTCCTCTGCGACCTATGAAGCACGCTTTCAGCGTGCGACACCGAATCGCGACCGGGCAACCGAGACGCCAACGGCGTCACTCATAACAGACCAGGGCAAGCGAGGCACGAGCGCCGCCCTGGGTTCATGCCTGTAAGAGACCCCCTGAGCGCTGAAAGCGCGATTCATTGGACCCCAGTTTGGCGGGCGGCGAACCGTCAGGCTGTAAGCCTTGCCCCACATTCTCCAAAACACGCTCCAACACCGCGAACCCTGTCCTGTTTCTTTGGGACGACACGTCCGGGTCTTGCGTTTGAATTGACGCCGCTTCGTGCCGCAATTCAGCAACCAGCAGCGGCCCTATCTCAATCCGGGTGGCGGTCAGATAGTTTAAAGTGGCCCCTCGTTCGCGGGAACGAGCGCCTGGTTGGCCTTTAGCTCCACCATCCCCCGCTCCCCCCCCGCCCCCCCTCCAGCAGGTCGGCCGAGAAATTACGGACGACGACGCCATCAGACTGGACGTGCGGATGACGTGCGGACTCTATGACACAAACGACTCTTGCGTTTCCCGGTTATCCGTCCAGTATCGCGGTTGAGTTCTTTGTAAATCGAGTAGTGAGCATCAGGAGCGACTTGGGCGATGCCCCAGGTGCAGCAGCCTAGCCTTGGAGAAGGCAAAGGTGCTTCCTTGTCAGCGGGTGCTGGCAGGGGATGCGCGGAGTGTTTCCGAAAAATGTTCTCCCTGAGAACCTGATGCCGTCGTGATGATCGACGGCTTTCTTGTTTTCAGCCTCCCTGGTGCGGCGCTCGAAGGAAAGCACGCATCATGAACGAACAGCCCAAACTGTCTGTCCGTTGCCGGGAAGGCAACGAGCACCACCATCTCTGGAACAATAACGGGACTTGGTGGTGCCATTTCACCCTCCATCTGCCTGACTTCAGAAAGCAGCGCCAACGCGCTTCCCTCAACACCAGGGACGTCGCGGAAGCGAAGCGGAGACGCGATAGCCTGCTGTCACGATTGGCCTCCGGGAATGCCCTCCCACCGCCCGGCCAACGGCATCCCTGAACAACCTCAAAGAGAGACGAACACCACCCCAATATGTCCAAACATTTTTTCACTTCTGAATCGGTTACCGAAGGTCATCCGGACAAGGTCTGCGACTACATCGCCGACTCTGTCCTCGATGATTACCTGAATGCAGACAAAGACAGCCACGTCGCCTGCGAGGTGCTCTGCAAGGGCAACCACGTCATCGTTGCGGGTGAAATCAAGTCCGATGCCAAAGTGGAGATAGAGCCGATAGTGCGGCGGGCCATTCGGGAAATCGGATACACCGACCCGGAGGAGGAGTTTAACGCGGCAGGGGTGCACATCACCAACCTGCTCGGCACACAATCCGGGCAAATCGACCAGGGTGTTTCGCGTGTCGACGGGCAAGGCGCCGGGGACCAGGGCTTGATGTTTGGGTTTGCGACCGACGAAACCCCCGAGTTGATGCCTTTGCCCATACAATTGGCGCACAGGCTCTCGCGTGGCCTGGCTCAAGACCGCAAGTCCGGAGAAGTCGAGTGGTTGCGCCCGGACGGCAAGACTCAGGTGACCGTTGAGTACGAGGACGGTCAACCGGTGCGGGTTACTGATGTTGTTGTCTCCGCCCAGCACACCGCGTCCATCCGGCGCGAAGTGATCGAGAGCTACGTCCGGGAGCGGCTTCTGCCGCGTCGGCTGGGTGCATGGCACAACCCGAGCGCCCGGGTTCTGGTCAACCCGACCCGTGAATTCAGCCTCGGAGGCCCCTCCGCCGATTGCGGCGTAACCGGGAGGAAAATAATCGTGGATACCTACGGCGGATACGCCAGGCACGGGGGAGGCGCATTCAGCGGGAAGGACCCGTCCAAGGTGGACCGTAGCGCGGCTTACTTCGCTCGCTATGTGGCGCGGCAGGTGGTTAGAGCCGGCCTGGCTCGCAAAGCGGAGGTGCAGGTGTCTTATGCCATCGGCGTCGCGGAACCAGTGTCGGTTTTCGTCGAGACCTTTGCCACCGGCAACAATGCAAAGGCCGAGGATTTCGCCAGGCGCTACGATTTTCGTCCGGCCGCCATCATTGAGCAGCTTGAACTTCTCAAGCCGATTTACCGGGAGACCACCAATTATGGGCACTTCGGCAAGCCGTTCCTGCCCTGGGAAAGGAATGGACAGCCATGACCCGAGAGGCACTCCTGCACCACTGGCAGGTGCGACGGCAACAAGCCAGCAAGATTCTCCAGCACCCCAACCTGTTTAAGGTCTGTGAGCAGTGCCGATGCATTTTTTCCAGACAAGCGGCCGTTTGCTCGCTTTGCGGCGCCTACCGCTTTGATTCTGAATCCGCCACTGTGCTCAGGACGGTCCGGCTGCTGGGCAGGGTCCCTTTTCCGTACACCGCGGCCGTGGCGCCTCGTGATACTGTCCTCCAGCATCAGCAACACGTCTTGTTTCAAAACCCCTACACCAACAGCAAACGATGAGATTCGAAAACGAAACGCTCGACTGGCTCTTCAATGAACAACTCAGAATCGACCCGGAGTGGTCGGTCCTGACCGGGAAAGGATTCACTTGGTGGGCCCACGCGCATGCACAATCGATTGAGGTGTTGGGCGAAGTTGAATCCGAAGGAGACCGGGCAACACTCGTTGGGGTCCGGACGGAAGTCGCCCGGCATGTTCCCCTCAGTCCGAAAACGGAGCGGCTTCTAAACGTGTGCTGGATGCCTTTTGCCTCCATGTCAGGTCCGATTCTTGATGAACAAGGGAATCTCTTCCTCTGCAGCGCCGTCCGGGTGCATGACGGAATCCGCAAGTGGATGGACCCGCTCATCAGCCTGGCGGCTGCCCTCCAGCTTCATGAGGCTCCTGTTGTCGCGCAGCTCGTTGCCAAGGCGCTCGGCGGAGAGCCGGCCACCAGCGAACATCCCGTCAGCGGTTGGAGGCGCAAGCCGGACGAGATAGCCGAGATAGCCCGGGTTCTTGTGCTTCCGAAAGGGCACGAGTCCTGCCCATGGCGCGAAGGGGAATTCAAAGACACGGTGCAACGCTACATGCAACAGCCCCCGTCGTTGCTGGCGAGCAGCGGCGGCGCGGGGTTCACCGTTGAGTTTCCATACGGCGAAGATTCTTCGCTCATGAGAGCCACTGCCGGCGAACCTCATCCAGTTTACGGCAACGGCCTGCTCCTTCGGCAGTCCTTTCCGATCAATGAAGCGAGTGAAAGCAGCGGAGCCAACGCGGCTCTGAAACTGAACGGGGTGGAATTGGCGGAGCGTCCCAGCGGCTACGGCTTTGGCAGCTACTGTTACAGTGACGGCTGCATCCACTTTGTTACCTTCCTGCCCAACGCGGCATACCGGCGGGGTTTGCTGCCGAACTTTTACATGGCAGCCGCGGGGCGTGCTCAGTGGATGTCTTTGGAGTTCCGGCGAGACGGCTGGGAGAACATGTGGGACAAATCGGGACGGGCGCATGCCAGGTCAGCCATCGAACGAGCCGCAGCACGGTCGCGGGGCCTATGAGCGGTGGAGGTTCCTTAACTGACGTGAGAATGGGATACACTGCACACCGCTCACATTTCCGCTTTCCGCATTTCCCATTGGAATCCAAACGACGGACTCCTCAGTATGGCATCCTGTTCATCCTGTCCATCCTGTCCTTTCCTGCGTCAGACCGTGACCAACGATCGCGGGCCCTCGGGTCGTTGCTCCACTCCCCAAGCGTTCTGACAGAATTGACAGGATGAACAGGATGGACGGGATGGAACGTCGTGCGTGGCCAACCCTGCTGCTTCTTTGGGACAACACGTCCGGGTCTTGCGTTTGAATTGAAGCCGCTCTGTGCCGAAACTGAAAAACAGCCCGATCCGCGCAGGTATCGGGCCTGGTGCTTGTTGCGCTGCATGCTTGACCGGTGTTCATCCGTCCACCCACGATGGATGCCCATCGAACGGAGCATTGAGTGTATGGAACGATCGATTGGCCTGCTCTTGTTGTTGAGCCTGGGATTGACCTGGTTTCCAGGCAGGGCTGGGGAAGGGGGCCTGACCCCAGCGCCGACGCTGCAGCGGCGATTGCCGTCAGGACCCGTGCGCGTGACGGGCCACTGTCTAGCAGATGATCAGGGTCCTTTCCTGGCCCTTGGGGCGTCCTACTTCACTGCCCTGTGGCGCGCCAGGAATGATCCAGCGCGGTTAGAGCAGGACCTGGATTTCCTCTCCCGGCAAGGATTCAACTATTATCGCATGCTCTCGATGGTCGGGTTCCATACCGCGTGGGACGGGCTTGAAATAGCGCCCGTTTCATTCACCAACAAGGGCGGAAAGAGAGTGGAGGCCTGGCCGGACTATTGGCAGCGGCTATCGAGCCTGATCGATCTCGCGTATGAACGGCACCGGTTGCGGACCCAGATAACGATCTTCGCGGATGCTCAATTGATGCCCGAAAAGGCGGCGCGGCTCGAGCACCTGCGGAGGCTGCTTGACGAGGTGGTCAGAGGGAGGGAGCGCAAAATCATGCTTCTGGAGGTGGCGAACGAAGCGTGGCAGAACGGGTTTGCCGGCGATGATGGTGTGTCGCAATTGCGCGAGTTTGCGGCGTATCTCAACGCCCGGACGGAGGTGCCGGTGGCGATCACGTCGAACCATGCCCTCGAGAACGGCTTTGAGCGGTTGTACGAAAACAGCGCGGCAGACCTTGCCACGTGGCACTTCAGCCGGGACCGGGCCAGGGACGATGGCTGGGCGCCGGTGTATGACTGCTGGGTTTTCGGGGAGCGAGAGGGGTTTCCTCCCGTGATCAGCAATGAGCCGATCGGCCCCGGGTCGTCGGTGGACGCGGAGCGGGAGCCGCTCCGGTTGGTCATGGCGGCCGCCTTCGCTTACACGGCTAAACTGCCCGCGTACGTGTTCCATTGTGAAGCGGGCGTCTTCGGACGAACGCGCTTCCAGGAAACCCCCGCAATCCGGCAGTTCGGCCAACTGCTGAGAATTCTCCCCCCGGACCTGCCGAACTGGACGCGCAATGACGGCAAAGAACCAGCGGCTCCGCTCACCGTCTTTGCCGCCGGGCGGCGCGACCGTTACTGGCCCGAGGTGGAGGAGAGGACGGATGGGTGCTTGCGCAATATCGGCAGCCGAAAAGGGAGGCGGTTCATCTGCGTTCCGATTGGCATTTTACCCGGCGGACTGTTGGTGGAGGCGCGCGAACCTCTCCGTTTCACCGCGCGTGACCCTCTTACCGGAAGATCGGTTGCGTCTGTGAAACTGAACCAGGGAGAACGCACCCGTTTGCCAGGCGCGGTGGCGGGTCTAATCATTGAAGGGCAGCGCCAGTGAGCGGGGTCGCAGCTTCACATTTCACATATCATTCCCTTCTCAGCCAAGAGCCATTCAAACGAAAAGCAACTCCCGGAGTGCCGTCCTCCCCGCGGGCCTGGCCCGGCGCGCAGCGGTCGAACCGGGAGCTGGAGCAGGGCGCTGTGGAACCGGGCGTCCGCCCCCATTATGTGAAATGTGAAGATGCGACCCTCAAAGGGGCTTTCGAGCGAGGATGAACATTGCATCGAAGAGGTTGACGTAGAACCCGATGGGCAACCGGGCGATCGGTTCCAGGGCGGCCTTAAGGCGGGGGCTGATCTGATAGAGTATCAGGCCGAGCGGCACGAGCTTCCACGGATAGGTGCACTCAACCACCTCAAAGCCAGTCCGCTCCAACATCGCGGTCAGAGTGCGGCGTGAGAAGTAGAACAAATGCTGCGGGGGAGTCATCAGTCGCCATCGCCGGCCGCTGATGCGGGCGTAGAGGCTTCCGATGTCCCCGGTCGTGAGGGCCATCACACCGCCCGGACGCAACACGGAATGGATTTTGCCAAGGTAGCTGAACGGGTCCGCCAGGTGTTCGATGCAATCAAACAGGCACACGGCCGAGTAATGCGAAGCGGGGAACTCCAGTTGCTGGAAATCGCCCGCGCGCACATCCAATCCGCGTTTGCGGGCCTGGGCGGCGGCAAACGCGCTCAACTCGATGCCGGAGCATTCAAAATACTTCCGCGCTTCGAGCAGGAAAAAGCCGTAAGCGCAGCCTAATTCCAACAAAGGACCGGAAGACTGATAGCGCCGCAGGCGTTTGAGGGTCCGCTGAGCCTGGTGCCGGAGCACGCTTTCGCTGCTGCTGTAGTCGGTATAGCCATCTTCCCGTCCGCCCTCGAAGTACTCTTCTGAATAAACGCCAGCCACGGTTTCGGCGAGCGGCGGGCTAAGCGGGACGAAAGTCAGTCGGCATGAACTGCAGCGAAGGATGTCGTATCCCGCCACCTGGTAAAGCTTCTCGCGGTGGGTGTGTTGCCGGCAGAGATTGCAGAAATGCTGGGCGGCGGGCGCGCTTGGTGCCGCTGCTAAAGGGCGATGACTGGCTGGGGCCATTAAGGCAGTGTGGGGGACGCCCGCGCGGATTACAAGTGGGGTCGGATCTTCACATTTCACATATCGCTCTGTTTTCCGCCGAGTGCCTTTCAAGAGAAAAGTGACTCCCGGAGTGCCGCCCTCCCGCCGGCCTGGCCCCGCGCGCCGCGGTCTGGAGCAGGGCGCTGTGGAACCGGGCGTCAACCGCAATATGTGAAATGTGAAGATCCGACCCCGCTACGAGTTCTCCAGGCGGGCATTGCACGGCGGCGCCCAGCGCTCGATCAGGTCGCGTTCCTCGGAACAGCGGGACGCCTGGCCTGTTGTCGTGTAGTGAGCGTGGATATGAGTCGCGCCAGCTTCGAGTGAGTCCTGCAGTTTCTCGTGGCCCTCCAGTCGCTGATGCATGTCCCGAGTCTGAGCCACATAGAGCGGAACCCAATTCCCGTCCTCGTCCTGCCTGGCATAGATGTAGTTGCCGGGCAAAGGGCGGAAGACTGTTTCGATGGGGAAGATCTCGTACTGGTATTCTTTCCCGGACTGGCCGGGCCACATTATGAACGGCGAAGGCGCACTCTCCCTTTGGCGATGACCGAATATGCGTTGCAGCAAGTTCATCCCAAGCCGATGGAAGCCGGAAAGTGCCGGGTTGTCAAGGACAAAAAATTGTCGGAACTCTCAGAATTCTCAGAATTTTCACATTTTCACATTTTCACAATTGTCACCTTGTCACGGCGGGTCACGCCGGCTGCCTCGCTTTCGGCAAATGCCTCAGCGGGGGGAGCGTTCGCCGGAGATACCCGGAACACCGCGATTCCCGGCCTTCGCTGGCGGCCAAAAAAGCACTACTCTCCCGAAGGGATTAGCGCTTTTGTTATCTTCCCGCTGGCAGACACCGCGAACATCGAGGCGCCTTGCGCGCCTTGCGCGCTTTCGATGAGCCTTGGAAAACACTTTACCAACTGTTGAGCCTGCTCCCAAAAACCCAGTCTGAGCCAGCCTGGCTTCAGGAAGAATACGCAATGGCCAACCGCCTTCCACGCTTCGGTCTCCAGAGGGTTCCTGCCAAGCCGCACGTCGCAGGTGACGATGACCCAATCCTGCTGTGCCGCCAATTCGCCCATCCACACGGCATCGGCTGCGTCGGCGCTGAACCTGTCCCTGAAATGGATGACCTGGTGGTCCGGGGCAGCGAAGCCCTCCAGCCCCCGGGCAATCCTAACCGGGATTGTGTTGTCGAAGAAGATCTTCACGTTTCGAGCGAGCGCTCGTACTCCACTGCATTGAGGACCAGGCGCGCGTCAACCTGGAACCACCGCGCCACTTCGCCGGCGGATCCGTTCGCCGCGACGCTTCGGGCGAGCACCGCAGTGGGGATTCCCGTGCAAACGACGGTTGGCTGGCCAAAGTTCTTTCGCGGATCGATCGCAATGCCACGGTCTTTCCCCGCCGGCCACCACCGTTCCAGGGCTCCTTGTTCCCCGAACTCCAAACCATCTAAAAGCGGAGCGCTCAACTGGGCAAACACCTGCTGACGGTTGGCGATCTCCACGAGGGCGCTCCCGCCTGTTTCCCGCTGCACTTCCGCCACGATGTAGCGGCCATCAGTCGAAAACCGCTTGGTGCAAAAAGGGTGAGTGACCCCGGGGTAGAGTTCCTGAGCCGCCTCACGCACCTTGTGGATCACCGGCCACGACACGCCTCGATCGAGGAACCCGCTGACCACTTTCACTTCAACCAGGTCCAGGAACCCAAGCAGGACCTTGTGCTCCCGGCCCGGGAATTGCGGCTTCCAAAGGGCAGAATACTGCTTCTTGCGGGCGTTGGACCTGTAGCCTGTCAGCCAGCGCCGCAGGCGGTCCTTCGAGACTCCGGTCAGCCGGCAAGCCTCCGGGATTGTGTAGATTCCCAGATTCAAATAGGCGTTTGCCGAAGCCGTCATGGCGGTTGGGAGAATAAACCCGAATCCTGGCAGTATGGCAATGCCGCTGCTGAGCGAGTTGAGCCAAGCCTGTGTGCCGCTGGAAGAGAAGGAAGCCTGCCAGGGGTCTCCCTGGGCCCGCGTGCGGGGAGAGGTTCATCGGAGGGGTTCGTCGCGGCGGGCCGGTTAGCTCATGAAACGCGCGCCTCAGCAATTGGCGGGTTCTGCGCAGTGATTACGCACGAGTATATTGATATCAGCATCGAGAACGGCCTGGCCAAGACCTGTGAAATTTGGGAGACCACCAACGTTTAAGTCCGAAGTCCGAAGTCCGAAGCGTAGACAAGAATCGACAAGACCAGCCTCCGTCGGCCAAAGGACTTTGGCGGGCAGGCAAGGCGAACCGGATTCGAGCAAAGAAACGTGAAACGTGAGAGATCCTTTTAACAGTTTCTGCAAAGTAAACTCC
>Ga0073934_10009501_pt1 | contig 12448 bp, 6 predicted proteins | sample LarsenN4metaG_FD_76834 | JGI IMG/M metagenome (GOLD analysis project Ga0073934, IMG submission 76834) | Hot spring sediment bacterial and archeal communities from British Columbia, Canada, to study Microbial Dark Matter (Phase II) - Larsen... ... | reverse complement strand
TTTTCAGGTCCAACGTCAGAACCCGGTCCGCGGCGACGTTCGCGAAGCGGATCGGTTTGCCGCCGGGCAGGGTGACGACGACATCCGCTTTCTCGTGCTTACCGAGGCCGAAGTGGGCGTCGAGGGTACCGCCGCTCTTGTAGCTGTGGTTGCTGTGGACCCAGCGGTACTGCTTCTGCCCACCGGCGGTCAGTTCCACCTTCGCACCGATCAACTCGGCGTCGCGAACACCCGCGAACCGCAGCCGCAGCCAGTGGTTCGCCTTGGCCCCGTGCTCGCGGGTGTTCCAGTAGACCTTGCTTTCGTAGCGGGCGATGTCGAGTGCCACGCCGCTGTTGTCCGGGTCGGCGGCGAAGACGAGGTCGAGCAGCCCGTCGCCGTTCAGGTCGGCGGCCTCCCCCGCGATCCCGGTGCCGTCCAGTCCGCTGAACGTGGTCGGCTTCGGCTCGAAGGTGCCGTCGCCCTTGTTCAGGAACAGCATCGCGCGGGTCACAAGGGCGGGGGATTCGCGGCGGTCGATGACCACGAGGTCCTGCCAGCCGTCGTTGTTGAAGTCGCCGAACACGGTGTCGGCGTAGTAGGGACGGTTGTCGATCGGGTTGCTCGGCGCGAGGCCCGGCTGGCTCCGCACTTTGTCCCCCCGCGGCTTCCAGTTCTTATGGAAGTTCGACAGTGGGCAGTCGAAGAACTCGTACCACTGCCGGTACGTGTTGTTGATGGCGTCCAGCCCCGCGGCTTTCGTCCGCTCCTCGAACTTGAATCCGCCCGTGTTCGTCCAGAACCGCCCGCCGACATACTCCACCCGCGGCGACCAGGTGCGGTCGCTCGGCCCTGTGGCGAAGATGTCCGGCCGGCCGTCGTTGTCCACGTCCGCCACCGAGATGTACGGCAGCCCTGGGGCCTTCGAATCCGATGCCGGTTCGTAGAGTTGCTTGTCGCGGTTGTACTTCAGCCGGGCCTCGGCCGCGAACCCGTTGTTCGTCACCTTCTCGAACTTGAGCTTCCCGGTCTCGACGAGCAGGTTCTTCCAGCAGAAGAAGCCCTGCCGGTACTCGCCGGGGCTGTAAGGCAACAGCGGCTCGCGAACATCGACGTGGAACGACTGGAGCAGATCGAGGTCGCCATCGATGTCCCGGAGCGTGATGCCGGGGCCGGCCTTGTCCTTCGCGCTGTCGTGGTAGAAGCCGCCGAAGTCAGGCACGAGGTCGGTGCCGCCGATGTCCTCGAACTTGCCATCCTCGAACTTCGGGCCGTTCGGCTTGAACACGTACAGCCGCGAGTGCGGCAGCCTGCCCAAGGCGTTGCCGATGTTGTCGCAGCCGATCGCAATGTCGAGCCAGCCGTCGCGGTTCACGTCGCCGATGCTCGACTGCCGGTTGTAGCCGGTCTCGTTGCGGATGCCGAGTTTGTCCGACAGGTCGCGGAACTTGTCCCAGGCCCCATCACTGACCAGCAGGGTATTACCGGTCGGCCCGTCGTCCTTATTCGCCTTCCCCCCGACAAACGGCACGTGGCGGGTGATGAAGATGTCGAGGTGGCCGTCGCCGTTGAAGTCAGCCAAGTTCGGGATCGCGGTCCGCCGTCCGAACTTGTCGGGCGTGAGGGTTGAGCCGCGGAGCTCGACGGTGTGCGGGCGGAACTTGAAGTTCCCCTCGTTGATGAGGATCACCAGTTGATCGATGGCTTGCCCCCGCCCCACCCGCTCGACGTTCCCGGTCTTTGGTTCCGCTACGCCGGGCAGGGATACCGGCGGCGTCATGACCGCGACCAGGTCCGGCAGTCCGTCGTGGTTGAGGTCGGCGATGGCAAAGCCGTTCATCCCCTTGCGGATGTCGGTCAGCCCCGGAACGTGAACGCTCTCGAAGAGTTGCCCGGTACCCGCGGCGTCCTTTCCGGCGTCGTTGTCAAGACCTGGCTTGAGCGCGGGCTTCCCCGGCGTCGGGTCTTCCTTCGGCTTCGGCATTGGTATGACTTCGGGCTTCTTCGCCGGCGGGGTCGCGCCCCCGAGGTGGGCCCGCACTTCCTCCAATGTCAAGAAGCCGTCCTTGTTCTTGTCGGCCCCGTCCAGCCGCCGCTGGACGGCCGGTGTCGCCTTCTTCAACTCCTCGGCCGACAGTTTGCCGTCGTCGTTGGTGTCGAGTTGCTTGAACCGCGTGGCGATGACATCGTCCGCCTTCGGCTCTTCTTTCTTTGGTTCCTCTTTCTTCAGACCGGGGTTCCTGGCGTCCTGGCGGACCCACAAGGGGGCCATCATCTGCTTGTCCCAGGCCGCGTAGATGCCTTCCAACTCTTTCAGCTTCGCCGGTTCCTTCGCCGCGAGGTCGGTCTTCTCGCCGAGGTCGTCCTTCAGGTTGAACAGTTGCGACGTGCCGCGGAAAGAGACGAGCTTCCAGTCGCCGACACGGGCGGCGTGCTGCGGCCCGGCCCGCCAAAATAACTTGTCGTGCGGGGCTTCTTTCTTCTCGCCGGTGAGGTACGGCAGCAGGTTGACGCCGTCGAGCGGCTTGTCTTTTGGCACGTCCACCCCGGCCGCGGCGAGCGCCGTGGCGTGGACGTCAAACCCCGCCACCGCCGGGTCGTACACCGTCCCGGCTGGCAGTGTGCCCTTCCACTGCCACAGGAACGGCACGCGGACGCCGCCCTCGTACATCTGGCCTTTGAAGCCGCGAAGCGGGTCGTTACGGGACGTGGTCTGGGCCGTCGGCCCGCCGTTGTCGCTGTAGAAGACGACGAGCGTGTTCTCCTCCAGCTTGTGTTCCCGCAGTTTGCCGAGCACCTTGCCGACCGCGTCGTCCATCGCCGAGAGCATCCCGGCGTAGGTCTTCCGCTTCGCGTCCTTGATCTCCGGGAACCGCTTCTCGTAGTCGCTGGTCGCCTCGAGCGGCGAATGGACGGCGTTGAACGCGACGTACAGGAAGAACGGCTTGTCCTTGCTGCGGTCGATGAACCCGACGGCCTCGCGGGCGAAGGCGTCGGTCAGGTACTCCTTCTCGTCGGTCACCGGCTTACCGTTGCGGACGAGCGGGTCGTTGTCCTTCTTGCCCGGAATGTAGGAGTGTGCCCCGCTGAGGAAGCCGAAGTGGTAGTCGAACCCGCGTTCGTGCGGTCGCAGCCCCTCCTTGAAGCCGATGTGCCACTTGCCGACCATGCCGGTGGCGTACCCCGCCGACTTCAACTTCTCGGCCAGCGTCGGCACCGCTTTTGGTACGCCGAACTTCGGGTCGGCGAACTGCTCTGGCCCAGAATTGTGCTCGAACCCGAACCGCTGCGGGTACTGCCCCGTCATCAGCCCGGCCCGCGACGGCGAGCAGACCGGGTGGTTCGCGTAGCCACTCGTGCAGCGGACGCCGTTCTTCGCTAGCGTGTCGATGTGCGGCGTCGGGATGTCCTTGCACCCCTGACAGCCGAGGTCGGCGTACCCGAGATCGTCCGCGAGGATGACGACGATGTTCGGCTTCCGTGGTTCGGCGGCGACCGCGGGCGCGAGGCAGAGCAGGAGAGCAGAAAGAGCGGTGACTAGACGCGACATAATTACTTCGCTCCCTTGAGGTGCTTGTCGAACCACTCGATTTCAAGCTTGGTCGCTTCGGCGAAGCCCTCGCGGTAGATGCCGTAGTGGGTGATGTCCTTGATGACGTGGTAGCCTGTCGGCACGCTGCGCTTCTGGATGTCCTTGTGGACTTGCTCCACGACCGTATTGTTGCTCAGTTCTTCCTTCTCGGCGACGACGAACAGGGCCGGCACCTTGATCTTGGCGGCGGCGTCCACGGCGTTGAAGCCGATGGAGCGGGCCGGGTTCGCCCGCATGTTTTCGTAGATCGCCAACTTGCCGCCGAGCTTGCCCGTCTCGAACGGCACCGGCTCGGTTTCCCCGCGGGCTTGCTTGGTCGCCAAGGCGTAGGCCGCTTTCTCGGCCTGCGGGCCGCGACCGCCCATTCCCGGCACCTGAGCGACCACGCACTTCACCCGCGGGTCGTTGCCCGCGACCCACGTCACCAGCCCGCCGCCGTAGCTGGAACCCATGATGCCGATCTTCTCCGGATCGACGCCCGGCTCACCGGCCACATAGCTGATGGCAGCGCGGATGTCCTCGGTCTGGTCGGCGTAGTTCATCTGCCAGCGGGCGACGCGGGCCTTCACCGTCACCTCGCCCTTTTCGCCGGGCTTGGGCAGGGCTTCAAGCGGTATCAGTTTGCCGTCGCTGTCGCCCCAGCCGCGGTAGTCGAAGGCGAGGAACACATACCCGGCCTTGACGAAGTGGGTAGCCAGTCTGGTTGGCGTGCCCTTGCGGGTGCCGCCAGTGCCGTTGCAGAAGATCACCGCCGGCCGCTTGTCGTCCGTCTTGAAGCCGGCCGGGAAGTACAGATCGCCGACCATCTTGATCCCGTCGGAGTAGATGGTGACGGCCTTCTTCTCGGCCCCCTCGGGCAGCGGCTCGGCCTTCTGGGCGGGGCTAGACTGTGCGCCTACCAGGACGATCGAGATGACGATGAGCCAAGTGGCACGAGCAGAACGGAACATGGATTCTCCGTGATAAAATAGATCGAGGTGACAATGGTCTTCGAGCAGCTCATTGTTTCTTGCCAGGCTGGAAATCGAATGTGCCCCGGCTTCCAACACGTTTGCTAAACCCGCCCTCGGTCAGATATTTCCTGGCCTCTTCATCCTGAAGCAATGTGGTTCGCCAGAACGCCACCGCGGCGATCCGCATCAATTCGTGGTTCTTCTCCAAATTCGGATCGGACTCCATTCCGGGAATCAGTGCCGCGATCCTGGGCTTGGTCTTCTGACCGGAAAGGGTGAAGTGGGATGCACCCTCCATGACTAACAGCCAGCGGTCTACGGAGTTTGCTTTCTGGAACAGTTCGGTGCGGTCTTTAGCCGTGAAGGCCTTGTCAGGAGGACCATCGGCCGTACCGGTGAGCGAGAAAATCGGCATGAGCATTTTGCCGAAGGCGGTCGACGGCTCGCCATAGTCCTCACGAGGAGGCGAAGGACTGAGGATGAACGCCCCCTTAAGCTTTGGGAGTGCGAGTTTCTGATCGTAGTCCTTGATCACCTGTCCGGCGATCACCTGAGCTGTCAGCCCGCCATAGGAATGCCCGGCGATGCCCACACGATCCGGGTCCAGTTTTCCACTCAATTCTCCGAGTCTTCTTGGATCGCCCAGCAACTTCGTGACGAAGTGTACGTCTCGAAACCGAGGTTCGGACTCTTTCGGACTGTTCACCGCTTTCAAACTGCGAGGGGACTTCCGCACCGCGACATCGTCGCTGCCGGGGTGTTGAATGTGCAAGGAAGCAAAGCCATAAGAAGCCAAGTGACGGCCAAGCATTTCGTTCGTGTCGCGGTTCCCGCCGCCGCCGTGGGAATAAATGACAACAGGGAACGGACCAGGACTATCTTTTGGCAGATAGCATTTCCAGAGGATCTCGCGGTTCTCGCGTTGGTCATCTTTCCAGGACCCGAGGATGACCGAGACCGGATGAGCACCCGCTTTAGCCAGATCCTCCACTTGAACTCCGGTCAGGGTGGTCAATGAAGTTGCGAGTGTCAACAAATAGAGTTTCATGAAAGATCGCTCCGAAGTTGTGCTCACATCCTTCATCAACACAGCAGCGTGGAACTCATTACGGGCGCTTGGCACGGTCAAGGGACGACGTTACGCGAGGATGTCCTTGACAACGTTCCCCTTCACCTCGGTCAGCCGCATGTCGCGGCCGGCGTAGCGGAACGTGAGTCTCTCGTGATCTAACCCCAGAAGGTGCAAAATTGTGGCGTGCCAGTCGTGGATGTGGACCGGGTCCACCACAGACTCCAGCCCGAAGTCGTCGGTGCTGCCGTGGGCGAAGCCGGCCTTCGCGCCACCGCCGGCGAACCAGGTCGTGTAGCCGAGGTGGTTGTGGTCGCGGCCGTCGCCGCCCTGGGCGTACGGCGTGCGGCCGAACTCGCCGGCCCAGATCACCAGCGTGTCTTTCAACAGTCCCTTCGCCTCCAGGTCGGCGAGCAACCCGGCGATCGGCTTGTCCACGGCCAGGGCGTGCTTGGCGTGGTCGTCCTTCAGGTTGCGGTGCTGGTCCCAGCCGCCGTGGCAGACTTCCACGAACCGCACCCCGGCTTCGAGCAACCGCCGGGCCATCAGGCACTGGCGGCCGAAGTTGTCGGTGGTCTTCTCGCCGATACCGTAGAGCGTCTTGGTTGTGGCCGACTCGCGGGTCAAGTCGATCACCGGCGGCAACTCGCTCTGCATGCGGTAAGCGAGTTCATGTGCCGCCATCAGCCCGTCGAGAAACGGGTTGCCGGGGTCGGTCTTTTGGGCGGCCGAGTCGAGCGTCCGCAGGAAGTCGAGTTGCGCTTCCTGATCAACCGTGGTGCGAACCGGGTTCTTCAGGTTGGCGATGCGAGCGTTGGCGACCGGCGTGCGGCTGGTGCCGATCGGCGTGGCCTGCAAAGCAGCCGGCAGGAACGCGCTGCCGAAGTTCCGCGGCCCGCCGTTGCCCATGTGCGGGCAGATGGTGACGTACCCCGGCAGGTTGGCGTTCTCGGTGCCGAGGCCGTACAGCACCCACGCCCCCATGCTCGGCCGCGGCGCGGTCGAGATACCTGTGTGCATCTGGATGTACGCCGGTGGGTGGGCCGGCACGTCCGTCTTCATGCTGTTGATCAGGCACAGCCGGTCGGCCTGTTTCGCCACTTCGGGAAACAGGTCCGAGATCCACAGCCCGCTCTGGCCGCGTTTCTCGAACTTCCACGGCGACGCCATCAGCTTGGCGGTCGGCACCCGTCCTTTGCCGATCGGCTGGCCGTCGCGCTTGGCGAGTTCCGGCTTGTAGTCGAAGGTGTCCACGTGCGACGGGGCACCTTCCATACACAGGAACAGCACCCGTTTGGCCTTCGCGGCGAAGTGCGGCTTCTTGGGCGAGAGAGGTGAGTCCGGGGCGGCGGGCACGGGCCGGGCGGTCAGGGCGGTGTAGGCCAGCGCCCCGAACCCGCCGCTCACGCTGCGGAGGAACGACCGCCGCGAGGCATCAGACGCGATCCAGTTCATGGGATGATCTCCGGTGAATGTGTTCGAGGGTTAGCGGCGGCTGAGGAACTCGCCCGAGGCCCACAGAGCCTGGCAGAACGCAGTCCAGGCGTCGTACTCGGCGACGCGGGCGGTCTTCTTGGCCTTCACGCCGCGGTCGCGGTAGTCGGTGACGAACATCATCGCAGTCTCGACTTCGGTCTTGGTCGCCGGTCGGCCATAGCACGACAGGTACGCCAGCCGCACCCGGTCCTCGGGATCGCGCTGGCCCTCCGCCAGACGAATCGCGGCGGCCTGCGCGAGCTTCAACACGTGCGGGCTGTTAAGCAGGTAGTGCGACTGGCCCGGGATGACCGTCTCCGCCCGCTGCCCGACGACGGCGCTGCCGTCCACCCCGTCGAACAGGGCGAGCGACTCGATGGTCGAGCCGCGTGTGACGGGCAGGTACACCGCGCGGTGGAAGTCCCGCTGGTCCGGCGGCACGCCGAGAACGGCCCCGGCCGCGTACCCCTCGCCGTAGGTCGCCACCATCGAGCCGACCGGCGGGGTCAGGTCGAGCTTGCCGGCGGTGAGAAGCATCGCGTCGCGGATCGCCTCGGCGTCGAGCCGCCGCGGGGCCATCCGCCACAAGAGCGCGTTGTCCGGGTCGGCCTCGTAGTTCTTCGCATCGGTGGTCGAAGCTAGCCGGTACGCCCGGCTCAGCACCAGGCGGCGGATCAACTTCTTGGTAGACCAGCCGTCGTCGACGAACGTCGTGGCGAGGTAGTCCAGCAGTTCGGGGTGGCTCGGCTTCTCGCCGGACGCGCCGAAGTTGTCCGGCGTGGCCACCAGCCCGCGGCCGAACAGGTGCGACCAGACGCGGTTGACGTACACGCGAGCGGTGAGCGGGTTCTCCTTCGACGCGACCCACTCGGCCAGTTCGAGCCGGCCGCTCCCCTTCGTCAGGGTCGGCGACGGGCTGCGATGAACGACCTGCACGAACCCGCGCGGGATCACCGCGCCGGGCTTCTCCACCTCGCCGCGGATGTAGAGCGGCGAGTCGGCGGGCCGGACCTTGTCGCGGACGCCCATCGCCAAGAGCTTCGGCGTGCCGTCGGCCTCGTACACCGGCAGCTTGGCCTCCAGCGTGTTCATCCGCAGCCGCGTCTGCACCCCGTCGAGGGTGGCCAGCTTGTTCGTCCGCTGAAGCTCGCGGAGCTTCTCGCGGTAGTCGGCGATCTGCTTCTCCAGCTTGGCCCGCTCCTCCGGCGAGAGCGGAGCGATACCCGCGGACTGGCCGGAGTCTTTCGGCAGGTCGAGCAGTTTGCCGGGGTTGTTGTTCTGGATCACCGGGATCGTCCCGGCGAACACCTGGGTGCTGCGGAAGATGCCGGCGAGGGCGTAGTAGTCGGCCTGCGGGATCGGGTCGAACTTGTGGTCGTGGCACCGGGCGCACGCCACTGTCAGCCCGAGGAACGCGGTGGTCGTCGCCTCGATCTGTTCGTCGGCCACGTCCAGTTCGAACTGGGTACTGTTCCGCTCGATGTGCGACTTGGGCCCGAGGGCCAGGAACCCGGTGGCGATCTGCAACTCGGCCTGCCGCCGGGGGTCGGTCGCGGGCAGCAGGTCGCCGGCGAGTTGCTCCCGGACGAACTCGTCGAACGGCTTGTCGGCGTTGAACGCGGTGATGACGTAGTCGCGATACCGCCACGCCTGCGGGTAGGCGAAATCGACCTCCTTGCCGCTCGACTCGGCGAACCGGGCCACGTCCAGCCAGTGCCGGCCCCACCGCTCGCCGAACCGCGGCGAGGCCAGCAGCTTGTCCACGACCTTCTCGAACGCGGCATCGGACGAGTCCTTCTCGAACGCCGCGATCTCCGCGGGCGTCGGCGGCAGGCCGGTCAGGTCCAGATACACACGGCGAAGGAGGGTGTACTTGTCTGTGTCGGCAACGGGCTTCAGCCCACGAGCCTCCAACGCAGCGCGCAGGAAGCGGTCCGTGTCCGTCCGGGCCCAAGATGTGTCCTTCACGGCCGGGACCGCCGGCTGTTTCACCGGCTGGAACGCCCAGAACGCGCGGCCCTTCTCGATGTCGATCCCGGTCCGGGCGGCCTTCGGGTCGGCGTCTTTCGGGGCCGGGGCACCCATCGTCACCCAGGTCTCGAAGTCGGCGACGACGCCGTCCGCGAGCTTCTCTTTCGGCGGCATCTTCAGGTCCGGGTCGGCGTGCCGGATCGCCTTGAGGAGCAGGCTCTCGGCCGGCTTGCCGGGCACGACCGCCGGGCCGGAGTCGCCGCCCTTGAGTAGCCCGGCGATGCTGTCGAGGGCCAGTCCACCCTTCACCTTGTTCTTCTCGGCCGAGTGGCACTCGACGCACTTGCCCGCGAGGACCGGGCGGATCTTCTTCTCGAAGAACGCCAGTTGGTCCGCGGTGGGGGCCTTGCCCGGTGCGGGATCGACCTTCGGCGCGTCCTTCTTCGGCTCGCCCCGCTTGGCCGCCGGGGTGACGAACGTGCGGAACTCGTCCAGGCTGATCGAGCCGTCCTTGTCGGCGTCGTAGTGGGCGAGCCACTTCGCCGGCATCTCCGGGTCGGCCTTCGCCTTCGGGAACGCCGAGGTGAGCTTGGTGAACTCGTCCTTGCTCAGCTTGCCATCGCCGTTCGTGTCGGCCTTCTTGAACAGATCAGCCGGGTCGAATTTCGGCGGATCCTTCTTCGGCTCCTGGGCCAGCAACGGCACAATCACGACGGCAGCCGCGAGAAGCGCGACGGCGCGGAGTCGGGTACGCATGGGTCATTCTCCGGAAGGCTATTTCTTGGGAGTGGGTTTCAACCAGGCGTCCAGGTGCGGGCCGACCCAGCGGGCCAGGATTTCGCGGCGGCGCTCGGGCTGAACGTCCCGGTCGTAGATCTGGAACGGCTCGACGAGATTCCCGTCGAGCCCATAGCGGGCGTGCTCGACCGGGCGGGTGTCGATCAGGGTAAAGGTCACGGTGGTGGTGCCGCCGTCGGCCTTGTTGGTCCGCTTCAAGGTGAGCTTGCGAACGGCTTTCGTCTCGGCGTCGAGTTCGAGGGTGGCGGATCGCAACCATACCTGCCGGGCGGTGGCGCGGGGTTCGGCGTGAATCACCCGCGGGTAGTTCGACCCGGGACGCGGGTCTTCACGGAGGCGGCAGTGCGCGAGAATCTGAGAAAGGAGCGTTTCCGGCCGCAATCCGTACAGTTCGGCCATCCATAAGAGCCCAGGGCCTTGTTCGTCCGGAGCGATCCGCAGGCCGCGTTGGGGGCTTGAGGTGAGCCACACCACACCATCGGCGTCGCGGCCCCACGACCAGCGGAAGTTGCCGCGGGACATCTCGACCCGGAACTTGTCCTCGGCCGCCCACACCCGCATGGTGCGGGTCGGAAGCACGTCCGCGGCCGTACCGTCCCCGTCGGGCCGGACCTCGACCAGGTAGCACCGCTCGACCGGCAACCGGAGGGCTGCCTCGGCCTCGCGGATCGCTTGCTCAGCCCGCACCTCGGCGGACGGGGCGAATACCAGCAAAAGGAGTACGGACGCGGCCAGGGTGAGCGATCCGATGCCGACCGTCCAGGCCGGCCACGTTCGTCGTGGTCGTGACGACGGATGGGCATGTGGAGCCGGCTCCGGGTTCGGCCGCTCGGGGAGCGTGCTCAGGATGCGGGCGGCGAGCGGTCCCACGTCCACCGCCTGCTCCTGTCGGTCGAGGTGGTCGCGGAGCACCCTTAGCAGGGGGTCGTCAGTGGGTCGTTCGGGGTGACTCATGTCTCGTCTCCGAACAGAAACGGGCCGAGGTCCGCTTCCAGTGTCTTGCGGGCGCGGTGAACAAGTACCCGCGCGTTCCCGTGGGTAGTGCCGATCATTTCGGCGACTTCCGGCAGCGTGTAGCCGAGGCCGGTCAGATGGATTGCCGCACGCTGGCCGACCGGGAGCTTCGCCAGCGCCTCCTCGATCCGCCCGGCCAGTTCACTGGCGATGGCCTCCTGCGGCGGGTCGGGGCTATTGCGATCTACCACTCCGCCCGTCGGGTCATCGGGGTCGCCGTCGAGACTCAAGAGCACCCGCTCGCGGGCGCGGCGGTCGATGCAGGCGTTGGTCACCGACCGGAGGAGGATCTTCAGCCCATCCCGTGGCAGGTCGTAGCGGTCGGCCCGTTCGATCAGCCGCGTGTAGCAGTCCTGAACCACGTCGTCCGCGGCAGCAGGGTCGCGCAGCAGCGCCCGCGCGTACCCCACGGCACGCGGGAGTGTCGCCCGCACCCAGTCGTCCAGCGGATTCGCCAAATGCACTTTGCTCCTGATCAGGCCGGTCTCGCCCACACCACAAGAACGGAATTGACTGGTGAAGTGTTACAGTGCCGTAGCGGGATTTTACGGCGATGCGGATTCAGACGGGTCCGTTAGCCGTGTTCAGTCAAGACGCGCGGACCTGCTCGAGTGTGTGAATCAGAGTGTTCACAATCGACTCGGGTGCGAATCGAGTCGCGGCCTCGGAACGCACCCGACCACGAAGGAAGCTTTGACTTCGATGGATTGCGGCTTGGTACGCGGCGAGTGCCGTCTCATCCGCGTCATTCTTGACGCACTTCGCGCCGGGGGGCAGACGGTCGACGAAGACGCCGGTGACGCCCTCTTGGATGAACGGGGCACCGGTGCGGACGCCGACCACCGGGCAGCCGGCGAGCAATATCTCCTGCAGCGCGAGCGGGCCGTGGTCGTCGTCGGCCAGGTAGGCGCAGGCCCGCGATCGGCGTGCGGCCTCGAACAACTGCTCACGCCGGTACTGGCCGTAGTGGATCTGCACGTGCCGGGGGAACGTCTCGGCCAGGTGTTCGAGCAGACCGGGCCGGTGGCCGTTCTTGGCGTAGATGAGCAGGTCGTACTCGTCGGGCAGCGGCTCACCCGGCCACGGGTCGATCGGGTACGGCCAGGTGACGATCGGCGACGTGTTCGCCGGGCCGCGGTGCTTGGCGATCAGGTCGCGGTACCAGTCGCTGTGGCAGAACATGGCCCGGCAATTGGCGACGTCGAGCAGGCCGCACTCCTCGCGGTCGATCCGCGGGTTGCCCGAGTGAGTGAATAGCAGGTTCGGGCCTTGCACGAACGGCAGGCCCTCCGAGTCCCACCAGACGGCGTAGCGCCGGTCGTCCCAGTGCCAGAACCACGGCACGGCCCCCTGGCTCGCCGGCAGCGACCGGATCGACAGCCAGTCGAGGCCGCAGGCGATTCGCTTGCGGAGTTCCTTCTGCAGGGCGTACATGCCGTTGGTCGGGCCGTCGCGGCCGGGAGCATGGACGGGTCCGATCAACTCGACCGGCAACTGGCCGTCCGAGTGCGACACGTGCGGGGCGAACGTGAACCGCTTGATCACCGGCAGGTTGGTGAAGTCGCGGGGCCACGCCGGTTGAAGCTTGGCCTTCCC